>Ga0335082_10006904_pt1 | contig 12363 bp, 11 predicted proteins | sample Lox_Sample_41_FD_206718 | JGI IMG/M metagenome (GOLD analysis project Ga0335082, IMG submission 206718) | Soil microbial communities from Loxahatchee National Wildlife Refuge, Florida, United States - Lox_Sample_4.1 | ecosystem: Environmental > Terrestrial > Soil > Wetlands | place: USA...
TGGATTGCTTTGATCGGGGTCGCGCTGCTGGCCGGCTCGGCGAGTGGTGCATCGAACGGGTCGTCGATCAGCCTCGTCGCCTACTCCACGCCGAAGGACGCCTACGGAAAGATCATCTCCGCCTTCCAGCAGACCGCGGCTGGCAACGGCGCCGGTTTCAGCCAGTCCTACGGAGCCTCGGGGGACCAGGCGCGGGCGATCATGGCCGGCCAGCCTGCCGACATCGCAGCGCTCGCGCTCGATCCGGACATCAACTTGCTGGTCCAGAAGAAGCTCGTCCCCAAGAACTGGGCGGCCAACAAGTACAAGGGGATCGTCTCGAAGTCGGTCGTGGTCTTCGTCGTGCGCGACGGGAACCCGAAGAAGATCAAGGGCTGGGGGGACCTCGTGAGGTCGGGCGTCCAGGTGATCACGCCGAATCCGTTCACCTCGGGAGGGGCTCGCTGGAACGTCATGGCCGCGTACGGCGCCCTGCGCCGCTCGGGCAAGAGCGACAAGCAGGCGATCGGGTACCTCTACAAGCTCTTCAAGCACGTTCCCGTCCAGCCGGACAGCGCACGCGCGGCGCTCCAGGTGTTCGCGCAGGGCAAGGGCGACGTGCTGCTCACCTACGAGAACGAGGCCGTCTACGCGGAGAAGAAGGGCGTCCACACCGAGTACCACACGCCCAAGGCGACGCTTCTGATCGAGACTCCGGACGCGCTCACGAAGACCGGGCTCGCGAACCCGCAGGCGAAGGCGTTCTACAAGTTCCTCTGGTCGGCGACAGCCCAGAAGGCGTTTGCGGACCAGGGCTTCCGGCCGGTCGTGAAGAGCGTCGCGAAGAGGTACAAGTTCTACAACCCGCCGAGCCTGTTCACGATCAACTCGAAGAAGTACGGCCTGAACGGCTGGCCGAAGGTGAACCGCCGCTTCTTCGATTCGAACAAGGGGATCATGGCCAAGATCGAGAGGTCGATTGGCCAGTAGCGCGGCGGCAGTCGAGCAGCCCGCCGTCGTCCTCCACCGCGGCGGCGGGTCGCTCGCCAGAGGGGTCGCCCTCGGCTATCTGAGCATCGTCGTCCTCCTGCCGCTGGCGGCGCTCGTGTGGGCGTCGCGGGCAGGAGGACTCGGCGAGTTCTGGGACCAGGTGACCCGGCCGGAGGCGGTGGCCGCGCTCAAGCTCTCCCTCGGCATCGGCGCGGCCTGCGCGCTAATCAACGCCGTCACCGGGACGGCCATGGCGTGGGTCCTCGTCCGCGACAGGTTTCGTGGGAAGAGCATCGTCGACGCGATGCTCGATCTCCCCTTCGCCCTGCCCACGATCGTCGCGGGGCTCACGCTGCTCGCGCTCTACGGGCCGAGCAGCCCGTTCGGGATCGACATCGCGTTCACGCGGACGGCCCTGTTGGCCGCGTGCCTGTTCGTGACGCTCCCGTTCGTCGTCCGCGCGGTGCAGCCGGTGCTGCTCGAGCTGGACGAGGAGATGGAGGAGGCCGCCGCCTCGCTCGGCGCGGGCTCGTTCGCGATCTTTCGCCGGATCATCTTCCCGAACCTGTTCCCGGCAATCCTCTCCGGGGTCGCGCTCTCGTTTGCACGGGCGGTCGGCGAGTTCGGCGCGGTCGTCCTGATCTCGGGGAACCTGCCGTTCAAGACGGAGGTCTCGTCCGTCTACATCTTCGGCCAGCTCCAGTCCGGGAACGGGACCGGGGCGGCCGCCGTCTCGGTGCTGCTCCTGCTGATCTCGCTGGGCGTTCTGCTCGGGATCGGCGGGCTTCGCCGCTGGAGGACGAGGCACGACTATGTCTAGGTACCTCTTGCGCTTCGGCGTGCTCGGCTACCTGGCGCTGTTGCTGCTGCTGCCGGTCGGGCTGATCTTCTACCGCGCGTTCGAGCACGGGATCGGGCACGCGTGGGACGCGGTGACGACGCCGCAGGCGCTGCATGCGCTCGAGCTGACGCTGCTGGTCGCGGCGATCGCCGTGCCGGCAAACACGGTGTTCGGGATCATCCTCGCGCTCGCCCTCGTGCGGACACGCTTCCGTGGGCGTGGCCTCGTCAACGCGATCGTCGACCTTCCGCTCGCGCTCTCGCCGGTCGTCGTCGGGCTCGCGCTGTTCCTTCTCTACGGGCGCGGCGGCTGGCTCGGCGGCCTAGCCGACGACGGGATCCGGATCCTGTTCGCGGTCCCGGGGATGGTGCTCGCGACGATGTTCATCACCCTGCCGTTCGTCGTGCGCGAGGTCGTTCCGGTGCTGCGCGAGATCGGCACCGAGCAGGAACAGGCGGCCGAGACGCTCGGCGCTCCGCCGCTGCAGGTCTTCCGCAGGATCACGCTCCCGTCGATCCGCTGGGCGGTCGCGTACGGCGTGGTGCTGACGACAGCGCGCGCGATCGGCGAGTTCGGCGCGGTCGCGGTCGTCTCCGGGCGGATCGTCGGCAAGACCGAGACGCTGCCGCTCTACATCCAGGGCCAGTACGAGAGCTTCGACACGTCGGGCGCATACGCATCGTCCGTCGTGCTCGCGCTGATCGCGATCGGCACCGTCGTCGCGCTGCGCGCCGTCCATCCCAGGGAGGAGGAGTCCGAGTCATGAGTGGGATCACGGCGATCGAGGTCACGAAGCGGTTCAACGGCTTCACGGCCCTGGACGACGTCTCCGTGACGATCCCCGAGGGGTCGCTCACGGCGCTCCTCGGCCCGAGCGGCAGCGGCAAGTCGACGCTCCTGCGCGTGATCGCCGGGCTCGAGCAGCCCGAAGCGGGGCAGGTGCTGATCGGCTCCGAGGACGTCACCGACCGCCCGGCGCGCGCACGCGGCGTCGGGATGGTGTTCCAGCACTACGCCGCGTTCAAGCACATGACCGTGCGGGACAACATCGCGTTCGGGCTGACGATCCGGAAGCGGCCGAAGGCGGAGATCGACAAGCGCGTGCACGAACTGCTCGAGCTCGTCCAGCTCGAAGGACTCGCCAAGCGCTACCCGTCGCAGCTCTCGGGCGGCCAGCGCCAGCGGATGGCTCTCGCCCGCGCGCTCGCGGTCGAGCCGAGCGTGCTGCTGCTCGACGAGCCGTTCGGCGCGCTCGATGCGCGCGTGCGCAAGGAGCTCAGGAGCTGGCTCCGGCGGCTCCACGACGAGGTGCACGTGACGACGATCATCGTCACCCACGACCAGGAGGAGGCGATGGAGGTCGCCGGCCAGGTGGTCGTCCTCAACGAGGGCCGCATCGAGCAGATCGGCTCTCCGCGCGAGCTGTACGACGCGCCCTCCAACGAGTTCGTGATGGGCTTCGTCGGCCCGGTGAACCGCCTCGGCGAGACGTTCGTCCGCCCGCACGACGTCGACGTCCGCCTCCAGCCCGAGGAAGGTGCATTCGAGGCGATGGTCGAGCGCGTGGTGCACCTTGGCTTCGAGGTCAGGGTCGAGCTCGTGCGCGACGACGGGCAGCACCTCCTCGCGCAGCTGACCCAGGAGGAGGCGGAGCAGCTGGAGCTCGAGCGCGGCCAGATCGTCTACGTGCGGCCAAGCCGCGAGACGGTCTTCAGCCGTTCAGGCGGATCGCCACGTTCAGCATGAACAGGTAGCTCTTGCGCACCGTGCCGTCGCCGATGCGCGCGCGGATGCGCTCGTAGAGCTCGAGCCGCTGCGCCTCCGCGATCGACCGGTGCCCCGAGTAGGTGTCGAGCAGCGCGACGTACTCGTCGGCGGTGTAGACGATCTCCCTGAGGTAGCCCTCGGTCGCGACGTGGTGGAAGTAGCCGCTCGCATCCATCTCCTCGCCGAGACCTACGACCTCGTCCGGAGCTGGAGGAGGCTTGTTGTCCTCACTCGGCACGACCGCGTCGTAGTCGTCCTGGACCTCGGCCCAGAACGGGTCCCCGTCCTCGGGCATGACGTGCCTGCTGCCCGAGACGGCCAGCGCACCGTCCTCGCGCAGGAGCCGCGCCGACTTCTCGTACTTGACCTCGGGGTCGATCCAGTGGAAGGACGTGAACGCGACCACCGCGTCGAAGCGCTCGGTCGTCTCCCAGCGCTCGAACGGCTCGTTGACGATCTGGACGTTCGGAAACTCGGCGAGGTTGCGCCGCGCGAGCGCCGCGAGGTCCTCGCCCATCTCGACGCCGACGACCTCGAAGCCGCGCTCGACCAGCGAGCGTGTCGCCTTCCCGGGGCCGGGGCCGAGCTCGAGGATGCGCCCGCCCGGAGGGATCCGGCCGAGCGAGGCGAGGTCGTCGAACAGCTCGGGCGGGTACGTCGGCCGCGCGCGGTCGTAGAGGTCGGGCACCTCCTCGAACATCCGGCGCAGGTGGAGACGCTCCTCCGTAGACCGGACGCGCGGCATCAATGCGGCAGCCAGGCCTCGGGATCGGCCGCGATGCGAGCGACCTCGTCCGGCAGCCGTCCGGCGGCGACATCCGCGAGCGTGACCGTCTCGAGCACGGCGCGCAGGTTCGCCCTGACGGCGACCCAGACGTCGCGCAGGTGCTCGGCGGCTCCGTCGTACTCGACCTGCTCGGGCCGGAGGCCGCGGACGTTCGCGATCGGCCCCTCGACCGCGCGGATCACGTCTGCGAGCGAGATCTCCTCGGGCGGCTGGGCGAGCCAGTAGCCGCCCTCGGCTCCACGCTGGCTCTGGACGAGGCCGGAGTGCTTCAGCTCGAGGAGGATGTTCTCGAGGAACTTGAGCGGGATCCGCTGCGACTGCGCGATCCGCTCGCCCTTGACGGGCCCCTCGCCTGCCGCGGCTGCGAGCTCCGCGCTCGCGCGCACGGCGTAGTCGACCTTCGCCGAGACTCGCATGGAGGCAAACCCTAGCCGGGGGCTAGCGCTTGCCTGAGGCGCGGCGTCGCCGCCGCTCGTCCGGTGCCGGTGCAGACTCGCCGGCCGCGACCTCCTGTGGCGCGGGCATGACGCGGTTCTTGCCAGCCCGCTTCGCCTCGTAGAGCGTCTCGTCGGCAGCGGCCACGAGTTCCTCTGCGCCCGGCAGGACGCCCTTGACGGCGGCGCCGAAGCTCGCGGTCACGGCCACCGTGCTGCCGTCGCGCAGCTGGATCTGCTCCTGCTCGAGCGCGACGCGGAGCCGCTCTGCGAGCTGGGCCGCGCCCTCAAGGTCGGTCTCCGGGACGATCACGGCGAACTCCTCGCCGCCGTAGCGGGCCGCGAGGTCGACCTGGCGCACGTTTTCCGACAGAACCCGGCCGACGACCCGAAGCACCTCGTCGCCGACCTGGTGGCCGTGCGTGTCGTTGATCGCCTTGAAGTCGTCGATGTCCGCGAGGAGCAGCGCGAGCGGGTCGCCGACGCGCTCGGCGCGGCGCCACTCCAGCGCGAGCTCCTCGTCGAACGTCCAGCGGTTGCCGAGCCCGGTCAGCGAGTCGGTGGCCGCCTGCGAGGCGATGCGGCGGAAGTCGCCTAGCGTGCGCACGATCGGATTGCCGAAGAGCAGCCCTACGAGCACGAGCAGGAAGAAGCTGCCGATTCCGGCGATCACGACGCGCTGCTGGTACGGCCTGGCCGCCCCGGCGATCTCGGCTGTCGGCCTCAGCCCGAGGAGACGCGCTCCGGAGCCGTTCGGGATCGGGGCGAACTGACCCCGATAACTGGTGCCGCCGATCCGGATCGTCTTGCCGTCGATCGTGACCCGCTCGCCTGAGCCGAGGACGGCGCCGTCCTTCACGAACAGCAGCTGGTCGCCGCCCGCGTGGGCGGAACTCTTGGAAAGGTGTCTGAGCTGCGCCCCGTCGAGTGGCACCGACGCCGAGACCCGGCCGACCTGCGTGTTGTCGAGCACCAGGGACACCGACCGGGTGATGCCGGCCTTCGGCACCGGGCCTGCGACGTGCTTGCCGTGAAGGTAGAGCGTGACCTTGTGCTCGGCGGCGATCCGGCGGAGCGCCCTTCGATCGCCAGTCAGGAAGGCGCGCTGCAGCGAGGGCAGGCGTGAGACGTCACTGGCGTGCCCACCGGCATCGTCCGCGCGGTCGCGAAGCTCGTTGCTGGCGCTCTGGATCTGGAGCTGAAGCGCGGCGTCCGCGTGCGCCCGCTCGCTGCGAAGCGCATTCGCATCGAGGATGCGAACTGTGGCGACGACCGGGATCCCGGCGACCACGAGCAGCGCGGCGAGGAGCTGGAGCGCGGTCCGGCGGGTGAGCGTGTTCTTGGGCGCGCGCCGGCGCGGCGGGTCGTGCCGCTTGGCAGGGGAGGCCGCTGGAGCCGCAGAGCTCATGGGTTGGTTATCGGCCCGGGCCGAGCCGAGCTTGATCCCGTCGAGAGGTCGCTAGGAGCCCGCGCCGTAGTGCGCCGAGATGCGCGCCTGGCTCAATGCCGAGGCGTAGAGCGCGACCTCGTCGACGTCGTTCTTCCCGTAGTCGTAGCCGCGGCCGATCCGGAGAGAGCGGTTGCTCGTGCTGACCGGGAAGGTGACGTTCGTCGTCGTCTGTAGCGAGCCGTTGACGTACCAGCGCACCTTCGAGCCGTCGTAGGTGACCACGAAGTAGCGGAAGCTCGCGGTGAGCGCACCGCCGTTGGACGAGATCGTGTGGCCGCTGCGGTCGAGCCGCAGGGTTCCGCCGGAGGTCTCGTAGACGGTGTAGGTGCTCGAGCCGCCCCAGTACGAGGAGCCCTTGTAGAGGATCCCGGGCCGCGAGTTCACGAACGAACGCTGCTTCGCCCAGAACTCGATGCTGAACGGGCCGTTGAGCCGGAGGGCCGTGTCGTCCGAGACGCGCACGCAGTCGTTGACGCCGTCGAAGCGGGCGCTCGCGTCGAGGTCGCCGACGAGCGCACCGGGGATTCCCAGCGCAACGCCGTTCAGGTACGTGCCCGTTCGGCCGTGGCCGCTCGAGTCGACGGCCAGCGTCCCGCTCGTCTCGCCGAGGCGCCAGTACGCGATGGGGTTGTCAGAGAGCACCGTCGCCGCGTAGCTGCCAGGCGGCGGCGGAGGCGGGGGAGGCGGAGGGGGCGGAGGCGTGCAGTCGACCGTCGAGGAAGCGGAGGCGGATCCGGCGCCGGCGTCCGTGCTCGAGAAGGAAGCGTTGTTGCTGTAGCTGCCACAGGCCGAGTCGTCGGTGTCGCTGACGACGTGGACGGTCATGCTCGTCCCGGGCGCGAGGGTGGTCGAGCTGAGGACGAGCGTCTGGACCGGTGCGGTCCCACCTACGGACCAGCCGGCGTCGCTGTCGCCGATCTCGACCGACCAGTCAATTCCCGTCCCGCTCGGCAGCGCATCGGTGAACGACAGGCCGTTCGCCGTGCTGCCGCCCGAGTTGCTGAGCGTGACCGTGAACCCGAGCTGAGAGCCCGACGGAACAGTTGGGCTGTCGGCCTGGTTGCTGATCTGGACCGCCGCCGGAGTAGGTGGAGGAGGCGGGGGCGGAGGTGGCGGTGGCGGTGGCGGCGGCGGTGGCGGCGGTGGCGGTGGCGGAGGGGGCGGCGGAGGAGGAGGCGGCGGAGGGGGTGGCGGAGGCGGAGTGACAGTCGCAGGCGTGGTCGGAGGGGGCGGGGGAGGAGGCGTCGAGCTGGAAGGAGGAACGATGGCCGGGGTCAGCGGGCCTCCGGGCAGGAACGGGTTCGAGCCGCGGCGGTGGCCCGTGTGTCCCTTAGTCGGGCGCGAGACGAGCCCGCGATGGTGACGATGGCGGGCCTTCGCCGTCCGCTCTGCGGCGACCGCGCGCACGACCGCCGGAGAGAAGCTCGCGAGCGAGACGGTGGAAGGCGCGCCGGAGCCCTGCGAGCCGCCGTTCGGCGAGGAGCCGCCCTCGACAAACGTGTTCCGGTCGCTCCGGTTGCTCGCCGTCGCGGAGGTGACGTCGGTGAGGATCGGGAGCCCGAGCGTCACCCAGAGCACCGACACGAGAGGAAGCGCGAGCAGCATTGGAAGCGCGCGGGGGCGAGAACGCCGCAGAGCGCGCGCCGAGGGAAGCCGCCGTGGTAGTTCGACGTAGGTTTGCCGCATGGTCTTCGTCCGCAATGCCCCGAAGGGCCGAAGCTGCTCTCACCATCGGTAAGCCCGTCTCGCGACGCTTCCCCCAAACGGGTATCCGCACGGCTATAGGCTCAGCCCGTGGCGGCGACTGACGACCGGTCGGAGACGACGGCAGGGAAGATCGAGCAGCTCCAGGAGCTGCGCGAGGAGGCGCGCCACGCAGGCAGCGAAAAGGCGGTTGCGCGGCAGCGCGAGCAGGGGAAGCTCCTCGCGCGGGAGCGAGCCGAGAAGCTGCTCGACCCAGGCTCCTTCGTCGAGCTCGACCGGTACGTGCGTCACCGCGAGGCGGAGTTCGGCATGCGCGAGCGGCGGCCGTACGGCGACGCGGTCGTCACCGGCTACGGGACGATCATCGGGCGCAAGGTCTTCGTCTTCTCGCAGGACTTCACGGTCTTCGGCGGGAGCCTCTCCGAGGTCTTCGCCGAGAAGGTCTGCAAGGTCATGGACATGGCAGCGCGGTTCGGCTGTCCCGTGATCGGCATCAACGACTCGGGCGGAGCGCGGATCCAGGAAGGTGTCGTCTCGCTCGCCGGCTACGCGGAGATCTTCTGGCGGAACGTGCAGTGCTCCGGGGTGATCCCGCAGGTGAGCCTGGTCATGGGCCCGTGCGCAGGCGGCGCCGTCTACTCCCCCGCCATGACCGACTTCGTGCTGATGGTCGAGGGGAGCTCGTACATGTTCATCACCGGCCCCGACGTCGTGAAGACCGTGACCGGCGAGGAGGTGACGTTCGAAGAGCTCGGCGGCGCCGCCACCCACGCGGCCAAGTCAGGCGTCGCGCATCTCGTCTCGCCGAGCGAGGAGGCCTGCCTCGAGGACGCGCGCTACCTGATCTCGTTCCTGCCGCAGAACAACGTCGACCCGCCTCCGTACGCGGAGCCCTCGGACCCGGCGAGCCGCGAGGACGCGGAGCTCGACACGCTGATCCCGGACGACCCGGCAAAGCCGTACGACATGAAGGAGGTCATCCGTCACGTCGTCGACGACGGCGAGTTCTTCGAGATCCACGAGCGCTGGGCCGAGAACCTCGTCTGCGGCTTCGCGCGGTTGAACGGCTACCCGGTCGGCGTGGTCGGAAACCAGCCGCGGTCGCTCGCAGGGGTGCTGGACATCGACTCGTCGGCCAAGGGCGCGCGTTTCGTCCGCACCTGCGACGCGTTCAACATCCCGCTCGTGACGTTCGTCGACGTCCCGGGCTTCCTACCGGGCACGGCGCAGGAGTGGGGCGGGATCATCCGCCACGGCGCGAAGCTGCTCTACGCGTACGCGGAAGCGACCGTCCCGAAGCTGACCGTGATCACGCGCAAGGCGTACGGGGGCGCCTACGACGTCATGAGCTCCAAGCACATTCGCGCCGACTTCAACTTCGCCTGGCCGACCGCCGAGGTCGCGGTCATGGGGCCGGAGGGCGCGGTCAACATCGTGTTCCGCCACGAGCTGGAGAGCGCGGATGACCCGGAGGCCAAGCGCGCAGGGTTGATCGCCCACTACCGCGAGCGGTTCGCGAACCCGTACACGGCTGCCGAGCGAGGCTACGTGGACGACGTGATCGAGCCGCGGAGAACCCGCCCCGTGCTCGCCGATGCGCTGGAGACCGCGCTCACGAAACGCGAGCGCCGCCCGCCGCGGAAGCACGGCAACATCCCGCTCTAGCGTCCAGCCTCATACGCGCTCGCCGCATGTCGCCTCGCCGCTGCGCTCGCTTCGAGGCCCCTGGTTAAGGCGCACCCAGCCTCCTCCCCGAGGCGAGCGTATCCCCGAAAGTCGCACGCGTGTGTGACGCAATCGCGCCGAATGTGTGACAACGAGCCAGGTTGTTCGCGGGGCGGGCGCCGCCGCAGCAGCCCGCCCCGCGCTCAGGACGCCAGCGCAGTCGCCGGCTCAGCCGCCGTCGTCGGCGTGGCGTCGAGCCCCAGCTCCTCGGCGAGCGCGGCGACGATGTCCGGGTCGAACTGTGTTCCCGAGCAGCGGTCGAGCTCCGTGATCGCCTCATCGGGTGTGACCCGCCGCCGGTAGATGCGCTCCGACGTCATCGCGTCGTAGGCGTCGGCGACGAAGATGATCCGCGCGCCGAGCGGGATCTGCGTCCCGACCAGCCCGTCCGGATAGCCGGCTCCGTCCCAGCGCTCGTGGTGGTGCAGCACCCACTCGGCCACCGGGTCGACACCCAGGCTCTCGAGCATGCGGAAGCCGATCTGAGGATGGCGCTCGAGCACGATGCGCTCGGGCTCGGTCAGCGGGCCGGGCTTGCGCAGGATCTCCTCTGGGATCGCGAGCTTCCCAAGGTCGTGAAGGCTCGCGGCGAGCCGCGTCAGCTCCACGTCCTGCTCGTCCAGTCCGAGCCGCCTCGCGGTGCGGGCCGCGAGCTCCGCCACACGCTGGGAATGACTTCCCGTGTAGACGTCACGTGCGTCTACTGCGCGGGCGAGGCTCGCTGCCGCACGGAAGCGCGCCGCCCGATCAGGCCCCCCGGCGAGGCGCTTCAACTCGGCAAGCTCGATGACGTCCGGCCGGTACGCGCGAACGCGGTTCTTGCCGTATTCCTTTGCCCAGTAGAGGGCGCTGTCTGCGAGGCGGATCAGCTCGTCGCGGTCGGAGGCGTGCTGCGGCGAGATCGCGACGCCGGCGCTCACCGTGACCGATCCGACCTGGTCGAGCTTCAGCGCGCCGATCCTCTCCACCACGGACGACGCCGCGGTCATCGCCGCCGACTCGTCGAAGCCGGGAAGCAGGAGCGCGAACTCGTCTCCGCCGAGGCGGAAGGCCTCGCCCGTCTGCCGTAGGCGCGCTGCAAGCTGCGAGAGCATGCGGTCGCCGGCCGGATGGCCGAAGCGGTCGTTGATGCGCTTGAAGTCGTCGACGTCCACGAAGCAGAGCGTCAACGGCAGCTGGCGCTCGTGGGCAGTCTTGAGCTCCCGCTCGAGGCGCTCGTGGAAGTGACGGTGGTTGCCGAGCCCGGTCAGCGGGTCGGTCAGCGCGAGGCGCATCGCACGCAGTGCGCGGACGATCGCGCGCTGGTAGAGCTGGATCGCGAGGAGCGGGCCGACCAGGGCGACGGACAGGAAGGGCGAGCGCTGCCAGAGCACGACGAGCATCAGGGCGGCAGAGGCCATCAGCGAGAACGGGACGATCGTCCAGCGCACGTTCGTGCGGACGAGCGCGAAGAAGGAGCGGTGCGAGCTGACCGCGATCACCGCGGTGATCAGGATCAGGTTCACCGAGTACTGCGCTGACGCCGCGGCGGCGACCCGGGCGAGCACTCCGCTCGGGCCGGTCTCGCTGTCGAGCGGCGCCGCGAGCGCACCCGCGGCCGTCGCCGCAAGCGCGAGAACGGAGACGTTGTACGCGACCCGGATCCCCGGCCGGTGCTCCATCACCTGCGTGATCGCCGGCGCGATCACGACCACGAGCAGCCCGGCAGCCCAGCCGAAGAGGACGATCGACGCGACGCCGAAGACGAACGAAAGCGAGACGCCGCCCGTGTCCGCTCCTTCGATCGGAACCGGGAAGCGGTCCGCGAGCGCGGATGCCGCAAGCAGCGCCGCGATCCCGACCAGCGTGCTCGTGTTGTGCGGAGTCAGCACGAACGACACCAGGGCGGCGAGCGTGACGGCGAAGCCCGCCACGGAGACGGGCAGCACGACCGCGAGGAGTCGCGGCGGGGGAGCGGCGGCTGCTGTCAAGCCGCTCCTACCAGTAGAGGTTTCGGAGCGTGCCGCCGAGATCGTCGAGGTTGCCCATGTCGAGCTCGGCCCCGAGAACGGCGATCACGATCAGCGCGATGACGGCTGCGATGACGACCAGCCGAGGACGCCACTGAAGCATCGTCCACCTCCCCACAAAGCGAAACATGACGCCGCCGATTGTCGAATTCCTGCCCAGGCGCGGCAATCCCCCGGAAGGGTGACTTGTTGCTAGCGGGTTACGAGATCCGCGTGTTTAGGAGAGGCCTGCTTCAGCCAGCGGGCGCCGTGCCCACGCGAACGTCTGCCGGTACCAGCCCGTCATCGGTACGACCGCCACTCCCTGGCCCGACGAGTGGATCATCCAGCCGCTGCCGAGATAGATGCCGGTGTGACCCACGGTGCTCGGCTTCGAGCTCGGGCCTTTGGGGCCGAAGAACAGGACGTCTCCGGGTGCGAGCTTCGCGAACGTGATGCGCTTGGACTTCGGCACCTCGCCGCTCATCTGGTAGGTCGTACGTCCTTTGATCGTCGCGTTGAGCGCCGCGCCGCCGGTGTATGCCTGGAGCTTGAAGACGCGCCAGACGAACCCCGAGCAGTCGAACCCGCCCTTCGCCTTGACGCCGAACGGCGCCTCGGCCTTCTCGCTCGTGCCGCCCCAGACGTACGGGAAGCCGATGAAGCGGACCGCGGTGTTGAGGACGCGCGTCTGCCAG
>Ga0335082_10006905_pt1 | contig 12361 bp, 12 predicted proteins | sample Lox_Sample_41_FD_206718 | JGI IMG/M metagenome (GOLD analysis project Ga0335082, IMG submission 206718) | Soil microbial communities from Loxahatchee National Wildlife Refuge, Florida, United States - Lox_Sample_4.1 | ecosystem: Environmental > Terrestrial > Soil > Wetlands | place: USA...
CGGCTTCGCGCGTCGCGGCGGGATGCCACGACGGAAGCCCCCTCTGTCACGGAACCTGAAAGATTCGCCGGCGCGATCACTCCCGCCGGTTTACCTCTTCGGTGAGACGCGCGCGGACGCGCGTCTGCTTTCCAGAGTGCCCTTCCCCCGACGGTCCTTTTGCCTGAGAGTTTCCGGGGCGGTTGCTCCTTCGGCGCCGGGCGCTTCGCCTCGTCGGCTGCGCTCGATCTCTCCCGTCGGGGTGCTCTACGGCACGCAGGCGACCTTAGCACCGGGCACGCTGGAAGGCCAGCGACCTGCCTCAGCCCGGCCCGCGTTGCACGTGGGCACGATTGTACTCGAGCTCCTCGGGCGTGAGCCGGAAGCCGAAGACGATACCGTAATCGTCGCCGGTGCGGCCCTTCGCCAGCGGAATGAAGGTCGTGTGCTCCTCGCTGATCTCCAGGCGGCGCTGAGCGCTCGGGAAGTCGAGATCGATGACGAAGTCGCGTTCGGTCAGGATCTGCGCATTGCGATCGACGACCGCAACGAGGTAGGTGACCTGGCCCTTCCTCACATCAGGCGAGGTCCGCAAGGCGACGACGCCGAGCTTTGTATTGACGGTGATGCCGTTGCGCTTCTTGTCGAGCTCGCAGCTCGAGGTGCTCGCGAGCATGCGCGCGCCATAGGCGAGATTCGACTCCTGTCGGCTCGGCCCGGGACCGAACTTCGCGATCGCCTGCAGGTCCGGCATGATCGTGGCGTGCGGACAGCGGACCGAGTCCGAGGTACCGAGGCTCGAGCAGCCCGCCGCCAGGAGCGCCGAGACGAGCCCCGCGGCTCCAGCAATGGCGCGCGCAGCCCTCATGGTCCTCAAAGGCGCTTGTGTGAGCCGTCGCAGAGCGGCTTCGCCGCGGAATGCTTGCAGCCGCAGAACCAGAGCTCCTGGGACTGAGGCGCCGTGTATTGCATGGGAGAAAGCCCCGTGCCCTTGTGCGAGCCGTCGCAGAAGGGCTGCGACTTGCTGCGCCCGCAGGCGCACCACCAATACTCGCGACCTGCCTCCACCTTGACGCCGTAAGGTGCTTTTTGCGCGGGAATCGGCTCGGCCATGATTTATCTTCCGATCGGTGGCTATGCGTGCGCGGCGGACTCTATGCGAGGGCGCCCGACGGCACAAGGCCTGCAACCGGGTGCAAAAGCCCCGGCGGACGCGGCGATTCGCCGCCGCGCCGTTGCGCGAATCCGGCGCCTCCACCAGAATGCGGCGGTCGCCATGAGCCCGCCGTCCCCCGACCCCACGATTGCCGCGCCTGCGCCGGGCGCGGCTGTCGCCTGGGCTTGAGCCGGTCATGGCCGTCTACACGGACGTCGGCGACGAGGAGCTCACGGCCTTCGTCGCCCAATACGGCATCGGCGCGGTCGTCTCCTGCAAGGGGATCGCAGAGGGTGTCGAGAACTCGAACTATCTCCTGCAGACGGAGAAGGGCAGCTTCATTCTGACGCTTTACGAGAAGCGCGTGGCGCCGCGGGACCTGCCCTTCTTCATCGCACTGATGGAGCATCTGGCCGACCACGGCATCGCTTGCCCGACCCCGGTCAAGGCGCGGGACGGCGTCGCGCTCCGCACGCTCTGCAACCGGCCCGCGGCAATCGTGACCTTCCTCGAGGGCATGTGGCCGCGCCGCATCCATCCCTTCCATTGCGCAGGGGTCGGCGGGGCGCTCGCCGCGCTCCATCTCGCGGGTGCGGGCTTCGGCATGGAGCGGCCCAACAACCTCTCGGTCGCGGGCTGGCGCACGCTCTTCGAGGCGTCGAAGGCGCGCGCGCACGAGGTGCGGCCAGGGCTCGCCGAGGAGCTGGGGCAGGAGCTCGAGGAGCTGGAGCGGCGCTGGCCCAAGGACCTCCCCGCCGGCACCATCCATGCGGACCTCTTCCCCGACAACGTGTTCTTCCGCGGCGAGGCGGTCTCGGGCCTCATCGATTTCTATTTCGCCTGCACGGATTTCCTCGCCTACGACGTCGCGATCTGCCTCAACGCCTGGTGCTTCGAGACCGACGGCGACTTCAACGTGACGAAGGCGCGGCTGCTGCTGTCGAATTATCGCGCGCGGCGGCCGCTCTCGACGGCCGAGCTCGAGGCGCTGCCGCTGCTCGCGCGCGGTAGCGCGCTGCGCTTCCTGCTTACGCGGCTCTACGATCTCCTCAATCATCCCGCAGGCGCGCTGGTGCGCCCCAAGGACCCGCTCGAATATCTGCGCAAGCTCCGCTTCCACCGGGGCATCGACCGCGCCAGCGCCTACGGCATCGACGGATGACGAGCGGCGAGAGCGACGTCGTCGACATATTCTCCGACGGCGCCTGCAGCGGGAATCCCGGCCCCGGCGGCTGGGGCGCCATTCTGCGCTACCGCAGCAACGAGCGCGAGCTCTCGGGCTTCGAGGCCGAGACCACCAACAACCGCATGGAGATGACGGCGGCGATCGCGGCGCTCGAAGCGCTGAAGCGCCCCTGCCACGCCCGCATCCACACCGACAGTCGATATCTCCACGACGGCATCACGCAATGGCTCGCGGATTGGAAGCGGCGCGGCTGGCGCACCGCCGACAAGAAGCCCGTCAAGAACGTCGATCTCTGGCAGCGCCTGGAAGCGGCCTTGGCACCCCATCGTGTCCAATGGATCTGGGTGCGCGGCCATGCCGGCCACCCCGAGAACGAGCGGGCCGACGCGCTCGCACGCGCGGCGATCGCATTGCATCGGGAGGAATGCTGAGCGCGCTCGGCGGACACCCGGTCCACGCTCGGGCGCAGCGCATTCCCTCGCGCGAAGCAGTTACCGCGAATTCCGACGAGCCGCTTGGCGCCGCTTCGCATTCATAGAAGGCTTCGCCGCATCCGCTGCCCGCATCGCCTGCACGGATCAATCGGAGAATGTCGCGAAGACTTGCCTCCAGCGGCTGTCGCGTGCGTCTCCCCAAGCGATTGCAGAACGAATTTCATGCAGGTTGCTTGCGAATTCAATTCACTCCAGCTATTGACACGTGCCAGCGACATTCCCGAAGCTGGTGCCCGCGGACGCCGATCTCCGGACTCCGTCGTCCATGCTCGTCGGCCTTTCCGGGATCACGCTTTCAGCGATAGCGCGTGCCAGGCATATCATGACCTCCGGCGACCCCAGGACTTCGCGCATCGCCGGGCGATGGCTCGCGGCTCCGCGGAGCGCGCTTCTGCTGCTCATCGTGCTGGGCACGGCGTTGCGCCTCGTCTTTGCGAGCGCGATGGGGCTCGGCATCGATGAAAGCTACACCGTTGCGACTGCCCGCCATTTGGCTCTCAGCTACTACGATCATCCGCCGCTCTCCTGGTGGCTGACCTGGGGCACCGTGCAGCTCTTCGGCAGCGAGGACGCAATCGTGGTGCGATTGCCGTTCATCGCGCTATTCGCCCTCTCCACCTGGCTGATGTACTTGCTTGGCGAAGCACTCTTCTCGGCACGTACGGGATTGTGGGCTGCCATCGCATTCAATTGCGCGCCCGTCTTCGGGGTGACGAGCGCGAGCTGGGTCCTGCCGGATGGCCCGTTGATTTGCGCGATGCTCGCCGCGACGCTCTGTCTCGTTCGCGCGATGTCATCGGAGCAATGGCGCTGGTGGATCGGCGTCGGCATCTGCACCGGCCTCGCGCTGCTCTCGAAATACTCGGCGGTGCTCGGCATTGCCGGCGCCGGTCTCTACCTGCTGACGCAGCCGGGCGATCGCCGCTGGCTCCTGCGAGCCGAGCCATACGCGGCCGCGCTGATCGCCCTGGCTCTCTTCTCGCCCGTTCTGATTTGGAACGCGCAGCACGACTGGGTCTCGTTCGCATTCCAGGGTGGCCGCGCCGCCGGGGTGCAGATACGGCCGACGGCACCCTTCGTGACCCTCGCGGGCGGGGCACTCTACTTGCTGCCTTGGATCTGGCTCCCGATCCTGCTGTTGCTGATCAAGGCCGCGAAATCGGGACCGGCAAGATCGGCCGAGTGGCTCTTGTGCTGCATCGGCGCGGTGCCGATCGTTTTCTTCTCGCTCATTTCATTGTGGGCCAGGGGCCGCGTCGCCTTCCATTGGGCTGCGCCCGGATATCTCGTGCTCTTCCCGCTCCTCGGCCACGCCATTGCGGAACGGCTCCAGCACGGCGACCGGCGGGTGCGTGCCTGGTTTGCGGGTACCGCCATCCTCGTCGTCGTGATTTTCCTGGCCGTGGCGGCGGAAATTCGCTGGAGCTGGCTGCCGGACAGCTTCGCCTCCGCCAAGAATCCCGCTCTCGCAGCCGTCGACTGGACGTCGGTCCGGACGCAATTGGCCGAGCGCGGCCTCCTCGATGCCGAGACCCCGGCGGTCGCGACCCTGCGTTGGCACGATGCCGGCAAGCTCGATTACGCGCTGAGGGGGAGCGTGCCGGTGATCTGCCTCGGCAACGATCCCCGGCAGTACGGCATCGCCGAGGACGCAAGCCGCTTCCGCGGCCACGACCTGCTGATCGTTGCGCCGCGGATGACGCCGGCGGAAATCGAGTCTCGTGTCGGCTCGATGTTCGCGAAAATCGAGACCCTGCCGCCGCTGACCCTGGTCCACGGCGGCCGCGTGGCGATGAGCATCCCGCTGTTCAGAGGCGAGAACCTGCTTCGCCCGCCGAACTGAAGAGCGAAGCGGTCCCCGCCCAACCGCGCAGCAATCTCCGGGAAGACGACGCGAGGAAATCGGCGGCCGGAATTGCGACCGCCGATCGCGCTTCAGAGCGCCTTGAGGATCGCCTCGGCGCTAGAGACCTCGAAGGCCCCGGGATTCTCGACGTTGAGAGTCTTGACGACGCCGTCCTGCACGACCATAGCGTAGCGGCGCGAGCGCTTGCCGAGTCCGTAGCCGCTGCCGTCCATCTCGAGCTCGATCGCGCGGGTGAAGTCGCCGTTGCCGTCGGCGAGCATCAGCACCTTGCCCTCGACCTTCTGGTCCTTGCCCCAGGCGTTCATGACGAAGGCATCGTTGACGGAAAGGCACGCGATGGCGTCGACGCCCTTGCCCTTGATCTCGGAGGCCTTCTGCACGAAGCCCGGGAGATGCTTCGCCGAGCAGGTCGGCGTGAAGGCGCCCGGCAGCGCGAAGAGAACGACCTTCTTCCCCTTGAAGACCTCGTCCGTGGTGATGTCCTTTACGCCCTCCGCCGTCATGTGCTTGAGCTTGACCGACGGAATCCTGTCGCCGACCTTGATCATTGCCTCTCCCCTCTGTTGGGACAAATTTGGGTCCGCAGGGCGAGCCCCGCGCCGCCGCTACAATAGTGGGTCGATGCCCGAAAATCACCCCCCAGAGCGTGGGGTTATGTTGGCGGCGGAGCGCGGCCTTCCCTGCGCCCGCTCGAGCGCCTGCAGCACGTCCTCGGCGCTCAGAAGCTCCGAGAGCGCGATGCCCCCGGGCGCGCCGGGCCCGTAGACCGCGTTGAAGGGAATGCCGTAGCGGCCGTAGCTCATGAGATAGGCCGCGATCGCAGGATCGGGCCGCGTCCAATCCGCGATCATCGCGACCGTGCCGGGCGCCTCGAGGCGCTCGCGCACGGGGGAGCGGTCGAGGACCAGCCAGCGGTTGAACTTGCAGTTGACGCACCAGTCCGCGGTCACGTCGACAAAGACGACCTTGCCCTCGCCGACGAGGCCCGCGATCCGTCCACGATCGAAGGGCTGCCACAGCGCGTCCGCAAGGCGCGCCGGCACCGCCTGGGGCGGGGGCAGCGCCAGGACCGCGCCGAGCGCGGCCGCAATCGCAAGGACGGCGCCGGCGATACGCGGCCTCGAGGCGCGCGCGAGGCCCAGCAGGGCAAGCAGCGCCACGAGGAACGCCCCCACCAGCGCGGCCGCGAGGAGCCCCGCTTCCGCCACCAGGACGAAGACGAGCCACGCGGAAGTCCCGAGCAAGGCGAGGCCGAGGATGCGGCGGAGCGTGAGCATCCAATGTCCGGGCCGCGGCAGCAGGCGCGCCAGCGACGGTATTGCCGCGACCGTGAGATAGGGCAGCGCGAGGCCGAGCCCGAGAGCTCCGAAAATCGCGATGATATCGAGGCTCGAGCCCGCGAGCGCGAAGCCGACGGCGGTGCCGAGCAGCGGCGCCGAGCAGGGTGTCGCAAGCAGGGTCGCGAAGGCGCCGGCCGCGAAGCTGCCGAGGAGCGAGGGATGGCCGGGCGTCAGCTTCGCGCGATCGGCGATGGCGCGCGGCAGCGGGATCTCGAACCAGCCCCAGAGATTGGCGGCGAAGAGCGTGGTGAGCGCCGCCATCGCCGCGAGGAATGCTGGCTGCTGGAACTGCGCGCCCCAGCCGACCGCCATGCCGGCCGTCCGCACCGCGATCATCGCCCCCGCGAGCAGAAGGAAGGAGAGCAGGATGCCCGCGGCCGTCGCGAGGAAGCCGCGGCGCAGCTCGGTCCTGCTCTCGCCGTGGCCCACCGCGGCCAGCAGCTTCAACGACAGAACCGGCAGCACGCAGGGCATGAAATTCAGTATGAAGCCGCCGAGGAGCGCCAGCAGCAGGACGCTCAGCAGCGAGGGCAAAGGCGCCGAAGGCGCGACCACCGCCGGCACCGCGACGGCCTCGAACGCGCGAGTACCGTCGACGACGGTGACGGTGAGACGCTCGCCCGCAAGCCTCGGCGGCGTCTTGCCGTCGCCGTAGACGGGGATGCGCAGCGCCGGATGCGCGCGATCGCCCGCAAGGACGGGCGGCCCGAAGCCGATCCCCGCCGGTCCCTCGACGAAGGCGTCGGGATGCGCAAGCGGCGGATCGGCGGCAAGGCGCAGGATCAATACGGGCTTGTCGCCGCTCTCGACCGTCGCGCTCTCTAGATGCAGCCCCGCGGATTTGCCGTCGCCGGGCACCTTCGCCTGGTATTCGCCGATGAGGCGGGCGAAGCCGCCGCCCTCCGCCGCGCCCGCCGGCAGGTCGAGCGTCAGCGTCGTCTCGTAGGGAATGCAGATCTTCTCGCAGGTGAGATAGTTGAGCGCGACGACCGCGTGGAGAGGCGCGCGGGGCTTTGCGAGCCGCACCGCGATGGGCAGCACCACTCCGCCCTCGTAGCCCATGGTCTCGAGGCCGAGCACGCTGAAGCGCATGGGCGCGGGCCAGGCGATCTCGGCATTCGCGACGTTCTCCGACCCCTTCCAATCGAGCTGCGGCGGGAAGCCCGCGTCTCCCGGCGAGCGCCAGTAGATTTTCCAGCCCGCGGCGAGCTCGAATTGAAGGCCGAGCGTCAATTGCTCCGCGCTCCCGACCGAGGGCTCCGCGGCGATGAGGCGCACCTCGCCCTGCCGGGTCACGAACCACGGCGAGGCGGGCTCGGCCGCGATGGCGGCAGCGCGCGTGCCCAGCAATAGGCAAGCGGCAAGGCAGACCAGGCCGAGGAGGCGGAAGACGGATCGCTGCATGGTGGCTTCCGGGCTCGTTTTATATAGGGGTTCCCGCACTCACGATAGGGTCAGGCGCCGGACGCGGTCCGAGGACGCTTGCACTGAGACCGGCTCGGGCCTATCTCCAATCCCGACGCAAGCAAGGAGATCGGCGGGTGAGCTCGCTCGCGGGACAGCTTCTGGTCGCGATGCCGCAGATGCAGGACCACCGCTTCGCACGGTCGGTGATCTACGTCTGCGCCCATGGCAGCGAAGGCGCGATGGGGATCGTGATCAACAAGCTCGTGGACAATCCGCCCGTCAAGATGTCGGAGCTGCTGGCGAAGCTCGGCATCGAGGCCGCGGGGCTCCAGGGCGACGCCCGCGTCCATTTCGGCGGCCCCGTCGAGTCGGGCCTCGGATTCGTCCTCCATTCGGCTGACTACACCGAGCAAGGCACGCTGGTGGTCGGCAACAACATGGCGCTCACCGCGACACTCGACATTCTCCGCGCGATCGGCCGCGGCGAGGGGCCGAAGAGGCGGCTTTTGGCGCTCGGCTATTCCGGCTGGGGTCCGGGCCAGCTCGACTCGGAGATCCAGGCCAATGGCTGGCTCCACGTCGCGGCGGACGAAGGGCTGGTCTTCGACCGCGACCTCAAGGACAAGTGGCAGCAGGCGCTTGCCAAGATCGGCGTCAACCTCTCCGCCCTCTCGGGCGACGCCGGGCACGCGTGAGCGCGGCCCTCGGGCGGTATCTCGAGGATTACGCGCCCGGGCAGAAATTCGCCTCGGGCCGGCTCACCATCGACAAGGACAGCATCAAGCGCTTCGCGCTCGAGTTCGATCCGCAGCCCTTCCATCTCGACGATGCCGCGGCGGCGCGGACGATCTTCGGCGGCTTGGCCGCGAGCGGCTGGCACACGGCCGCCCTCACGATGCGCCTCCTCGTCGAGAGCGAGCTTCAGCCGATGGGCGGCATCGTGGGCGCCGGCTTCGACGAGTTCCGCTGGCCCCGCCCTGTCCGCCCGGGCGACGAGCTCCATCTGGAGATCGAGGTGCTGGAGGTCCGTCCCTCGAAATCGCGGCCCGATCAGGGCCTCATCAAGGTCCGCACCACCACGCTCAACCAGAAGGGCGAGGCGGTGCAGGTGAATGTCGGGAATCTTGTCGTGCCGCGGAGGCCGGCGTAGCGGCGGTCTCCCTCCCCCAGGGGCAGAGGGGATTCATCTCCCCGTCCACTCCTCGCGGAGCAGCGCGAAGAGGACGTGGTCCTGCCATTTGCCGTCGATGCAGAGGTATTTCCGCGCATAGCCCTCCTCGCGGAAGCCGCAGCGCAGCAGCAGGTGGCGGCTCTTCGAGTTGTGCGGGAGACAGGCGGCCTCGACGCGGTGGAGATGGAGGCGATCGAAGGAGAAGCCGAGCATGAGCCGCAGCGCCTCCTTCATGAGCCCGCGGCCCGCATAGCGCTCGCCCATCCAATAGCCGAGGCTCCCGGTCTCGGCGACGCCGCGGCGGATGTTGGTGAGGCCGATCCCGCCCATGAGCTTCCCGCTGTCGCGCGCGAATATGAAGAGGCTGTAGCCCTGATCTCCGCGCCAATCGGCGGCGTAGCGCGCGAGCCGCCGGCGGAAGGAAGAGCGCGTCAGCGCGTCGGCGCTCCAGCTCGGCTCCCAGGGCGTAAGGAAGCCCCGCGATTCCGAGCGCACCTCCACCCAGTCCTCGAAATCCGTCCGCTCCGCCGGCCGCAGCACCACCCTCTCGCCGAGCAGCCGCAGCGCCGGCGGCGAGCCCGCGAAGAGGCGCGGCAGGCGGAGGATGTCGGTCGCCATCGCCGCTCCCTCAGGCCGCGAGCCGCTCGGCCACGCGGCCGTACTCCTCGAGCCGCCCGATGGGTCCGAGCGCGGTCAGCGTGAGCGCGCCCGCGCCGACGCTACGCGCAGCGCGGGCGATCGCCGCCGCGTCGACGGCGTCGATCTTGCGCACGATCTCCTGCGGATCGAAGGGGCGGCCGTGGACGAGCATGTAATGCGCATGCTGCTCCGCGCGCGCGGAGGTGCTCTCGAGCGACATCAGCAATCCCGATTTGAGCTGCGAGCGCGCGCGCTGGATCTCCTCGGCGTCGAAGCCCTGGGGCAAGCGCCGCATCTCCTCGCAGAGCACGGGGACGAGCTCCGTCACCTCGCTCTCGCCGGTGCCGGCGTAGATGCCGAAGAGCCCGGCATCGCTGTAGGCGTGGACGAAGGAGTAGATCGAATAGACGAGGCCGCGCTTCTCGCGGATCTCCTGGAAGAGCCGCGAGGACATGCCGCCCCCGAGCGCGGAGGAGAGAAGCTGCAGCGCGTAGTAGTCGGGATGCCCGTATGGGAGACCCGGAAAACCCAGCACCACGTGCACCTGCTCTAGGTCGCGGGGCTTGCGCAGGTCGCCGCCGCGGTAGCGCGGCGCCTCCGTCCGCGCCTCGCCCTTCCGCGGAAGACCTCCGAAGGCGCCCTCGGCGAAGGCCACGACCGCCTCGTGCTCGACCTTCCCAGCGGCCACCAGCACCATGCCGGCCGCGCCGTAGTTCCGCCTGAGATAGCCCGCGACGGTGTCGCGGTCGAGGCGGCGGATGATCTCGGTCCGCCCCAGCACCGGCCGCCCCATCGCCTGGTCGGGATAGGCGCATTCCTGGAAATAGTCGAAGACGATGTCGTCCGGCGTGTCCTCGGCCTGGCCGATCTCCTGCAGGATGACCTGCCGCTCGCGCTCGAGCTCGACGGGATCGAAGACCGAGCGCTGCAGGATGTCCGCGAGGATGTCGAGCGCGAGCTGCTGGTCGCCCGCGAGCACCTTCGCGTAATAGGCGGTCTGCTCGCGCGAGGTATAGGCGTTCAGGTGGCCGCCCACGGCCTCGATCTCGCGCGCGATCGCGAGCGCAGAGCGCCGCTCCGTGCCCTTGAACGCCATGTGCTCGAGCATGTGCGCGACGCCATTGATCTCCGCGGGCTCGTGCCGCGTACCGACATCGACCCAGATGCCGATCGAGACGGTCTCGACCGTGTCCATGGCGTCGGTGACGACGCGGAGCCCATTCGAGAGACGCGAGACGCGAACCACCATTGACTAGCCTCCTGCTGCACCCGCGGGCGACGTCGCCGGACGCGCCCGCTCCGCGATGAAGCGCTCCACCGCGGCCAAGTCGTTGGGCAGCGTCGCCATGCGCTCGGACCGGTCGAGGAGATCGGCCATGCGCATGGGAAGCTGCGGACGAATTCCGGTCGCGCGCTCGACCGCCTCCGGGAACTTGGCGGGATGGGCGGTCGCGAGCGCCACCACGGCGGCGGCGGGATCGCGCCGCGCGCCGCGGGCCGCACGGACGCCGATCGCGCTGTGGGGATCGATGAGCTCGCCGGTCATGCGATAGACCATGGCGATCTCCGCCACCGTCCGCTCGTCGTCGACGCGCTCGGCGGAGAAGAGCTCGCGCGCGCGGCGCCATTCCTCCGTCGTCGCGGGGAGCGTCCCGGTCGCGCGGAAGGTCTTGAAGGCCGCCGCGACCGCGGCGCCGTCATGCGACTTGAGCTCGAAATAGAGGCGCTCGAAATTGCTGGAGACCTGAATGTCCATGCTGGGGCTCAGGCTCGGCTCGACGCCGGCGATGGTCATGGCGCCGTCGTTGAGAAACCGCGAGAGGATGTCGTTCCGGTTGGTGCCGATGACGAGCTCGGCGATGGGCAAGCCCATCCCGCGCGCGACGTGCGCGGCGTAGACGTTGCCGAAATTCCCGGTGGGCACCGCGAAGGAGACCGGACGGTCGGGCGCGCCCAGCGCCACGGCGGCGGCGACGTAATAGACGACCTGCCCCATGACCCGCGCCCAATTGATCGAATTGACCGCGGAGAGGTTGTGTCGCGCGCGGAAGCGCTCGTCCGCGAACATCGCCTTCACCAGGTCCTGGCAATCGTCGAAGGTGCCCTCGACGGCGACGGCATGGACGTTCGACGACGGCACGGTCGTCATCTGCCGCCGCTGCACCTCGGAGACGCGACCCTTCGGAAAGAGGATGAAGATGTCGATCGCCTCGCGGTCGCGGCAGGCCTCGATCGCGGCGGAGCCGGTGTCGCCGGAGGTGGCGCCGATGATCGTGACGCGCTCGCGCCGCCGCGCGAGCACGTGGTCGAAGAGCGGTCCCACGAGCTGCAGCGCATAGTCCTTGAAGGCGAGCGTCGGCCCGTGGAAGAGCTCGAGGAGCCAGAGATTGCTCTGGAGCTGCTTCAGCGGCGCCACCGCGGCGTGGCCGAAATTCCGGTAGGCGCTCTCCACGAGACGCCTGAAGGCCGCGGGCTCTATCGCATCGCCGACGAACGGCGTCATCACCGTCGTCGCGATTTCGGCGTAGGACTTCCCGCGCAGCGCGCGCAATGCCGCCGCATCGAGCGCGGGCCAGGTCTCCGGCACGTAGAGCCCGCCATCGGGGGCGAGGCCGGCCAGCAGCACCGCGTCGAAAGCGAGGCGCTCCGGCGGCCGTCGGGCATCGCGGGTGCTGAGATAGGGCAAGGGATCGGCTCCTGACCGCCCGAGGGAGGATCCCCCGAGCCAAGGCCGGCAGAGCCTATCAAGGGGGGTCCCGCCGCCGCAACAGAGGGTAATCGCTGGGCTGGAATTCTGCGGCACGAGATTGCGGCAGGCGGATGACATCTTGTTGAGATTCCTTAGCGCACTGAAAGATATAAGTTTTTTTTAACGTTTTCGTTATCGTCCTAGCCGGCTCCGCGGCGCATCGAGGTCACTCGTCCGCGCGGCAGCCATGACACGCTGGGGCTACCGTGCGCCTCAGCACTCATGGCACAAGGCCGTGATGGCCTCGCCCGACCAATCCAGCGCCTCCGACGCCTTCAGAGCGGGCGTGGTGCGCTGCCTGCCGGTGGGGTTGGGCGTGCTCGTCTACGGGCTGGTATTCGGTGCCCTCACCGCGCAAAAGGGCTTGAGCCTC
>Ga0335082_10006906_pt1 | contig 12361 bp, 10 predicted proteins | sample Lox_Sample_41_FD_206718 | JGI IMG/M metagenome (GOLD analysis project Ga0335082, IMG submission 206718) | Soil microbial communities from Loxahatchee National Wildlife Refuge, Florida, United States - Lox_Sample_4.1 | ecosystem: Environmental > Terrestrial > Soil > Wetlands | place: USA...
CAGGTGAGGTACACGAAGTGGAGGACCCCGGCGTAGTTGCGGTGGGCGCGCCAGTACTCGGTCTTCCCGGCCAGGAGATACGCGTTCAGCTCGAGTCGCTCGTCCTTCGTCGCGTTCTTCCCCAGGAGCTGCTCGTAGACCTTCGTCGTGAGGGGCGTAGGCTCGCCGTCCCGGCGGACCCAGAGCCAGCCGTACTCGTTGAGGATCAGGGCGTGGGCGGCGATCGGGGGCTGGGTCGGCGCCCCCGCGCCGCGCTCCAGCATGGGCATCTCGAACTTCCCGAGGCCGAGGAAGTCGGAGATGAACAGGTACGGGTGGTCCTCGATCGGGTCGTCGGGACCGACGGGCTGGTTGTAGCTGTTCTCCCAGGGCCGATTAGACAGGTCCAGCTCCCGCACGGCGGGGATGATCCGGTCCCCGAAGAGCGCGTCCTTCGTCTCGTTGTTCGCGTCCCACACGGCGACGCTCGGGTGGTTCCAGTTGTCGCGCATCCAGTCCGAGTACTGGCGGATCATCTCCGGAACGTCCCACCTCCGGTTCGGCCACTGCGCCCACCCCGGGTCGCCGGTCCAGACGAAGAACTCGTTCTGGACGAGGAGGCCGGCCTCGTCCGCGACGTCCAGCCACTTGTCGGGCACGGGACCGATGCAGAAGCGGAACGTGTTCCAGTGGAGCTTCTTCGGGAGGTCCACGAGGAGCCGCCGCACCCAGGCCTCGTCCCACGGCCCGGTCCCCGACTCCGGGTCCTCGAAGAAGCGATGGAGGGTGATGTTCGAGCCGCGCAGGAAGTAGACGCGGCCGTTGAGCCAGGCGCGCCGGGTGGCGGTGTCGAACCGGAGCTCCCGCATGCCGAACCGGGTCGAGAGGGAGTCGCCGCCGCTCGCGGTGTCGAGGACGTAGAGGAAGGGATCCTCAGGCGACCAGAGGTGGGCGTTCTCGATCCGGATCGTCTGCCGGACCGCCTTCGACTCGCCGGGGGCGAGGGTCAGCGGCATCGGCGCGGCGGCGCCGGCGCCCTCGCCGCCCTTCCAGGCCTTCACTGTCTGGCCGAGCGTGAACGTGGCCGGCGTCCTGCCGGCGTTCCGGAGCCTCGTCTCGACGAGGACCTCGGAGCCGGCGAGGCGCGGCGCGACCTGCACGCTCTCGATCGACGGGTTGTCGGCGAGCTCGACCCGCACGTCGTCGTAGATCCCGGGGGTCCAGCGGAGCTTCTCGAAGTCGGTCCCGGCCGGGTAGCTCGCGGGCAGGACGCCGGGGTGGGCCCCGATGCGGACGACGAGGACGTTCTCGCCCGGCCACCGGATCGCGGGGGTGAGGTCGAAGACCCCGGCGCTGAAGCAGCCGGGGTACTCGCCCACCTTCCTGCCGTTCAGCCAGACGGCGGTCCCGAACTGCGCCTTGTTGACGCGCAGGGTGGCCACGGCCCTCGCCGCGGGGGTCGTGAACGTCCTCCGGTACCAGAAGTAGTTGCGCGCCTGCCGGGAGACGCCCGGCGCGGCGACGCGGGCCGACTCCGGCAGCAGCTTCTGGCTGATCTTGTTGCCCACCAGCTCGACGCTGTCGAAGGCGTCGACGTCCGGGAAGGGGGGCGTGGCGTTGTGGACGAGGCCGGGCACGGCCACGGTCGACCGAAAAGCTTTGGGCGCGGGCTCGGCGGCCACGCTGTCGGCGATCTGCCACGTGCCGTCGAGGGACAGGGTCACCCTCTGCGCCAGGGCGGACGAGGAGGCCAGGGCGAAGAGGGCCGGAAGCAGAAAGGGTTTCATGGCTCGAACTCCTCCCACAGGCGTGCGACGCGGGCGGGATCCGAGACCCACTGCACCGCCTCCGGGTCCCGCGCGAACGTGCGGTAGATCGGCTCGCCGACGACCTGGCCCAGCTCCGGGCAGGCGCGCGCCCGGCGCTCGACGAGCGGTCGCTCGACGTAGCGCGGGTTCCTCCGCCACTCGATCTGCCCTCCGGCGGTCAGCCGGGGGAAGAACGCCAGCCCGCCCCGCGCCCGCACCTCCCCGTACGCGAAGGCGTACTCCCGGTCGCACCACGCGCCGAAGGCCATCGGCTCCCGGGGATCGGCGCTGACGCTGGCGTGGGCCCAGCCGGGGGGTACGACGACCACCTCGCCCGGCCCGGCCTCGACCGCGAAGCAGCGGCCGGGGTCGTCCGCCGCCCGCTCCTGCAGCAAGACGATCGCGCGCCCGCTCCAGATCTCGTAGAGCTCCGGCGGCGACCAGCCGCTGTGGCCCGCGAGGCGGTGCACGTGGCCCTGGCTGCGGACCGGCTCCTCGCCGAGACGGCCGGCCGCGTAGGTGACGACACCGAAGAGCAGCTGCCGGCGGCGCAGCTCCTCCCGGTGCTCGACCCGTCCCACGTCCATGGCGATCGCGTACACCGGATCGGGGCCGTCGCACGCCGGGTCACGCAAGCTCTTCCGGATGGCGTCGAGCGACCGGAGCTCGGCCGGAGGGCCGAAGACGCCCGGCCCGTAGGCGAAGCCCATCGGCGCCCGAAGCACCCGCACGTCGATGCCGGGGTCGAAGCCGGTCACGACCACGTCCTCACGAAGGCCTTGATCGTCGCGCACTCCGGCCCGTGCGCGTGCCGGCGGATCGTGTAGGGACCGACCGCCGCCGGGACGATGAAGGTCTCCGCGTAGTGGACGACCAGGGGCTCGAAGGCGTCGTCCGGGCTCTCGACGACCGCCTCCTCGCCCTCCACGAGGTTGAGGACGTTCACGCCGCCGCCGGTGTGGTGCGGCGCGCTTCCCATGAACCAGTGACGCCTTGTCTCGATGAACTCCCGCTCGTGGAGCCCCGTCCGCTCCTCGCGCCAGCCCTCGCCGAATCCGAGCGGCCTGATCCGGTTGACGAGCTCGCGCTCGACCCACGCCGTCGTCCGATCCCACTGGATGCTGGCCGCCCCGTGGTCCAGGTGGATCGGCCGCGGCCGGCCGTCGAGGCCCAGCCGGTCCCAGTCCCAGAGCTTGAACGTGAAGAGGTAGGGGGTGGCGCTGATCTCGAGAACCATCGAGTCCCGGCCCGAGCAGTGGACGGTTCCGCCGGGGATGAGGAAGTGGTCGTGCTTCCGGGCCGGCCACCGGTTGACGTAGAGCTCGTCCGGGAAGCGGAAGCCGCCCTCCTGGGCGCGGCGCAGGTCGCGCACCATGGCCTCGGGCGAGATCCCCTCCTTCAGCCCGAGGTACACGCAGGCTCCCTCCCGCGCGTCGAGGAGGTAGTAGCTCTCGTCCTGCGTGTAGTGCATCCCGAAGCGGTCCTGGACGTACTCGGTGAGCGGGTGGACCTGGAGCGAGAGGTTCCCCCCCTCCATGGTGTCCAGGAAGTCGAAGCGGATCGGGAACTCGTCCCCGAAGCGGGCGTGCACCGCCTCGCCGAGGAGCTCGCGCGGGTGGCGGAAGACGAGGTCGAGGGCCGGCACCTCGACCCGCGCGTCCCCGAAGCCGAGGAGGAGGCTGTTCTCCTCCGGCACGCAGTCGAAGCACCAGCCGTAGTTCGGCGTCTCGCGCGGGAGGTCGCAGACCTCCTTCATCCACTGCCCTCCCCAGGGAGCGGGATCGAAGAAGGGCACCACCCGGAAGGGACGCCGCACCGTCGCCGCGAGGCCCGCGCGAAAGTCGTCGCCGACGACGATCTTCGGCGCCCCGGGGTCGCTGGTGTCGAGCAGCCAGTCGATCCGGCCGAGGAGGGCGCGCTTCTGCCGGTCGGCTGCCCGCCAGTCGACGAAGAAGCCGCGCTTGTACAGCTTCCCGGGCCGCTCGTTCCGGTCGTGCACCCCCAGGCTCGCCACCTCGTGCCGGCGCTGCCGCTGCTGGATCTCCCAGCGCGGGAGGTCGGCGTACACGAGCACGTCCGGCTCGGCGACGAGGGAGGCCCCCGTCCCCACCACGAGAACGAGGCCCGCGCGCGTCGCCTCGATCCGCCCCCGCAGCGCCGCGGCGCGTCCCGGGTCGAGGAAGTCGGAGAGGGTGAGCCCGTTCATCCGGCCGAACACCGGGTCGTCGCCGAGGAAGGGCGCGCACAGCCAGTCGATCTCGGCCGCGTCCCGGTAGGCCCGCCGCGCGTCGACGACCAGCGCCGGCCGCAGCGCCTCGGCGAGGGTCGTCCGGACCTCGTCCACGTGGACGCCCGGGTAGCACTCGACCACGAGCACGCACCGGCGGCGCGAGCGCAGGCCCTGGAGCTGCTCCAGGATGGCCGGCCAGCCGACCGCGCAGGCCGAGGCCGGGCCCACCGGGACGAAGGGGCGCTTGTCGTAGTGACCGGGGCGGGCCATGGCAGCGCTCACGCCCCCTCGAGGAGCGGCACCGCGCCCAGAAGGGCGGCCTGGTCGCCGAGCATTGCCGCCCGGACCGCGACCTTGCCCCAGGGCGTCCAAGCGTGGCGATGGACGTGGGCCTCGAGCGCCGGCAGCACCGCGCCCGCCCTCCGCATGACGCCGCCTCCGATCACGAGTGCCTCCGGGTCCCACGCGTGTATCATCGCCACCGCCCCGGCGGACCACACCCTCAGGCAGCGATCGCGGACGGCGACGGCCACCGGATCACCCTCCTCGGCGCCGGCGAAGAGCGACTCGAAGTCGAGGGGCTCGCGCCGGGCGAGCACGCTGGTCTCGAAGCCGGGCGTCTCCCGGCAGAGGGCCGGCAGAGCCCAGGTGGAAGCCTCGGCCTCGACGCAGCCCACGCCGCCGCAGGTGCAGGGCCGGCCCTCGAAGTCGGCCACGAGGTGCCCGCCGAGGACTCCGGCCTGGAAGTGCCTCCCGCGCAGGAGCCGTCCGCCGATCATCGCTGCCCCGCCGATGCCGGTGCCGAGCGTCATCAGGACGACGTCGTCGCAGCCCCGGGCCGCGCCGGCGTGCCGCTCGCCGAGGAGGGCGAGACGGGCGTCGTTCTCGATCCGGAGCCGGAGGCCGAACGATTCCCGGCACCACGCCCCCAGGTCGAGCCCGGGCGCGTCCTCGTACTTGCCGTTGGTCGAAAGCACGCGGCCGGCGGTGGAGTCGACGAGGCCGCAGAAGCCGAAGGCGAGGCCGGCGCAGCTCGAGAGCGGAACGCCGGCCCCGGACGCGGCGCGCCGGAGGGCCTCGGCGACGACCGGCAGGGCGCCGGCGAGGCCGTGGGCCGCCTCCAGCGAGACGCTCTCGACCGCGACGACCTCGCGATCGGCCACCACCGCGCAGGCGGCATGGCTTCCTCCGAGGTCGACCGCGAGCGCCCTCACCGAAAGTACCCCGCGACGCTCACCACGACCGCTCGATCTCCTCGAGGCTCCGCCCTTTCGTCTCCGGCATCACCCGCCAGACGAAGAGCAGGTTGAGGACGCTCATCGCCGCGTAGAGCCAGAAGGCCCCGGTCGAGCCGGCGGCCTCCACGAGGGAGAGGAACGTGGCCGTCACCAGGATGCAGGCGAGCCAGAGGCTCACGGTGGCGATCGACATCGCCCGGCCGCGGATCCGGGTCGGGAAGAGCTCCGAGATCACGACCCACACCCCGGGGCCGAGGCCCACGCCGAAGGACGCGACGTACAGCAGGATGACGACGAGGACCATCGCCGCCGGCGGGGGCTGGAACCGGAAGAGGACCCCGAGGAGGAGGAGGGACGCCGCCATCCCGCCCGAGGCCACCATCATGAGCGGCCGCCGGCCGAGCCGGTCGATCGTCCACAGGGCCACGATCGTCATCAGGAAGTTGACCGTCCCGACGATCACGTTCGCCCCGATCGCCGCCGAGTCGCTCTGCCCGCCCACCTGCTCCTTGAAGATGAGCGCGCCGTAGTAGATGACGGTGTTGATCCCGGTGATCTGCTGGAAGACGGCGAGGAAGACGGCGATCCCGAGAGGCCGGCGGAGGCGCTTCGCGAAGAGCTCGCGGAGGGTCCCCGACTCCTCGGCGATCGTGTCCCGGATCTCGGCGAGCTCGCGGCGCGCGGCCTCGGCTCCGCTCACGCGCTCGAGGACCACGCGGGCCTCGGCCTCGCGCCCGGCCTCGACGAGGAAGCGTGGCGACTCGGGGACGAAGAGGAGGGCGGCGAAGAAGACGGCCGAGGGGATCGCGGCCGAGGCGAACATCCACCGCCAGGAGGACGGCCCGGCGAAGGAGAGCAGCCAGTTCACGAAGTACGCCAGCAGGATCCCGGTCACGATCGCCATCTGGTTGAGCGAGACGAGCCGCCCCCGGACGTCCCGGGGCGAGATCTCCGCGATGTAGAGGGGGGCGAGGACCGAGGCCACCCCGATGGCGAGGCCGCCCACGAGCCGCGCGGCCACGAACTCGCCCAGGTGCCGGGGCACGGCCGCGCCCACCGCGGAGGCGCCGAAGAGGAGGGCGGAGACGACGAGAATCCGCTTGCGGCCGAGGCGATCGGTGAGCCAGCCGGCGAGGGCGGCCCCGGCTGCGCAGCCCACGAGGAGGCTGGAGGTGGCGATCTCGGTCCCCCGCGTCGAGAGGCCGAGCTCCTGGCGGAGGAAGATGAGGGCCCCGTTGATGACCGCGGTGTCGAAGCCGAAGAGGAGACCCGACACTGCGGCCACGGCGGCGATCAGGGTGGCGTAGCGGGACCCCATGCGCGCCTCACCGCGGCAGCGGCGCGACGAGGCGCTCCCACACCGCGCGGTGGCGTTCGGGCCGCGAGACGAGATCGAGGAGACCGATCTCGCCGGAGAGAGCGGGACGGCCGTGGCCGATCCCGTGCCCGGGGATCTCGTGGGGCGCCATCCGCCGCGCCGTGGGCACGTGCCGGTAGCGCGGGTTCACCTCGAGGCTCCCGTCGGCGAGCACGTAGTGGGCCATGCCCTGGAGCTTCCGCAGGGGCTCGTAGAGGAGCCGGGCCTCGAGCGCGTAGACCGCGCCGAAGGCCATCGGCTCCTCGCCGAGGTTGACGGTGGCGTGCGCCCAGCCGGGCGGGATCACGACCTTGTCGCCCGGCCCCGCCTCGACCACGATCACCTCCGAGACCTGGTCGGTCGCGGAGTCCTGCATGTAGACGAGGCCGCGGCCGTGCCAGAACTCGTACACCTCCGAGAACGCGACCCCGGTCGCCGCGGGCGCCGAGTGCACGTGGCCCTGGGAGCGGAGCGCCTCCCCGCCGATGGCGCCGTGGTTGTAGACGACCGCGCCGTACCCGAGGCCGAGCGAGCGCAGGGCCTCCGCCCGGCCCGGCACGCGGATGTCCATGTAGATCGTGTAGAGGTGGTCCGGCCCCGTGGCGAGCGGATCGCGCAGGAGCGCACGCACCTCGTCGAGCCGGCGAACCACCGCCTCCGCGGTGGTCACGCCGGGTCCGAAGGCCAGCGTGAGGGATTCCGGCTCGAGCTGGACCGGGAATCCCGCGAAACCGGTCAGGTCGATCATCGGCGTGCGCGTTCTAGCACGAAACAAACGGTGTCGCCAGGAGGGTCCCCCGGCCCCCGCTGTGGGAGAATGCCGCCTCGGCTTCGCCATGGAGAGAATGACGGTCGACATCGTCACCGGCGAGACGCCGCCGCCGCGCCGGGGAGGCCCTCCCGCGGTGCTCGGCGTGGCCGGGTTCGCGCTCGTCCTTCTCGGTCTCTGGGCCCGAGGCCTCCCGGCCTTCGTGGCGTGGGAAGTGGCGCGGGATCACCAGCGCTGCTTCGGCCGCCGCCATCTCCCCGCCCGCGTCTGGAGCTCCGACCCCTCCCGGGTGGGCGACTGGCTGGAGTCGCGCGGCACGCCCGTCCCGCCCCTCCCGCGGAGCGCCTCCTCGACCGACCTCGTGGGCGCGCGCTACTGCCCCCTCGAGGACCGCATCGCCGCCCACGTCTACTACGGCGGAGAGGGGGGGATGGTGTCGGTCTTCCTCCTCGCCGGCCCGGCGCGCATCGGAGGCGGCTGGTCGGGCGTCTCTCACGGCCTCCACGTCCGGCTCCTTCGCGCGGCCGGCCGATACGTCGCGGTGGTCGGAGAGAGCGCCGACGACGTGGCGGCCACCGCGCGCGCCTTCACGATGACGGTGGCCACCGCGACGCCGCCAAGTGCCGAGGCCGGCCCCGTCGGCGCCGGTTGACCCGTCTTGTTCGAGCTGCTAACCTTCTTTTTTGCCTCGGTGGGGCTGTGGCGCAGTTGGGAGCGCGCGTGAATGGCATTCACGAGGTCACGGGTTCGAACCCCGTCAGCTCCACCAAATCCACCAACAACTTAGCGGGATAACCGATCCGGCGGACGCCCGATCTGTCTGTTTCTTGTCGATATTCCGTCGGCGGGCAAGCGTAGCCGGCCGTTCACCACGACTCACGATGGCGGACGCGCCGCTGCCGCTTGGATCCGTACCTCCACTGGCGCTCCGGACCCCGCTCAGGATCGGGCAACTCCCGAGCAGCCTCCCGCTCCACCCGGGTGATGTATGACCGCAGCCAAACCAGCCATGGCGCCATGTGGTCCCCATCACGGCTGCTGGCGCCATAGCCTCCACGGCGTCGGCGAGCCGGGCGGTGCGTGGGCGCCTTCGCGGGCCGGAACGTCGTCAGCGGCAGCCAGGCCCCATGACGACGCGCCGCCCAGGATCCAGCGGGACACAGTCGATATCGTGACCAACCTACAGGAGTACCTGAGTCACCGGCAGCCGGGGTCGCGGCACGCGTCCTTCGACTACTCCAGTCTAGCGGAGTAGGCAAACCCGGCGGACGCCGGACTTGCTGTTTCTGGTCAATCTCGGCGGGGGGAAACTGCTCACCGGTGTGCCCGCCGCCCATCGCCCGCGTCTTCGCCCCCCGGGGCAGTTCGGGCTGCTTCGCCGCGCGCGGACGCCAGCCCGTGTTTTCGTAGCCGACGGTAGAGCTGCGGCCGTGTGAGCCCGAGGAGGCGTGCGGCCTGGGTGCGGTTGTGGTGGGCGGCCTCCAGTGCCTTCACGATCAGGTCGCGCTCCGCGCTGTTGAGATCGAGCGTGCCGAGGGGAGGTGGCGCGATTGAGGGCTCGGCGCCTGGCGCGGCGCGCGCGGCGAGGTCGCTCGGCAGGTGATCCGTGGTGATCAGGCCGCCGTCGCAGAGGATGGTTGCGCGCTCGAGTACGTTGCGCAGCTCGCGCGCGTTGCCGGGCCAGGAGTAGGCCAGCAGACACGCCTCTGCCTGGCGCGAGATGCCCGCGGCCCGGCGCGCGACGCTGGATCCGATCTCCTCCAGGAAGGCCTCGGCGAGGGGCAGGATGTCCTCTGGACGGTCCCGCAAGGGCGGCAGGCGAATGTGGAACACGCAGAGCCTGTAATAGAGGTCCTCGCGGAACTCCCCGCGGGCCATCGCCCTCTCGAGATCACGGTTGGTCGCGGCCACGATGCGAACATCCGCCTTGATCGGGCGTGTTCCACCGAGCCGCTGGTACTCCCTTTCCTGGAGGACGCGCAGCAGCTTCACCTGGAGGGCCGGGGTGGTCTCACCGATCTCGTCCAGGAACAGCACGCCGCCCTCGGCCTGCTGGATTCGCCCGGCCCTGGCCACGGTCGCGCCCGTGAAAGCGCCCTTCTCGTAGCCGAAAAGCTCGGATTCGAGAAGCGTCTCGGGAAGAGCCGCGCAGTTGAGCACGGTGAAGGGCCCTTTGGCGCGGGGTGATCCGCGGTGGATGAAGCGCGCGACCACCTCCTTCCCGGTGCCCGACTCCCCGGTCAGGAGCACCGTGGTCTCCGCGGGGGCGACCTTCGCAGCCTGGGCCAGCACCTCGTTCCACGCTTTGGAGATCCCGACCACCCGGGCCTGTCCTCGGGTCGGGTCGATCTCTTGGCGCAGCTTCTCGACGCGGTCTTCGAGCTGCGAGGCCCGCACGCGCGCCTCCGCGGCATGGCACTGTTCCTCCGCCAGGCGCTGATGCGAGAGGGCGAGGCTCACGTAGGCCGCCACCTTCTGGGCCACGGGCCGGTCGTGGTCGGAGAAGGAGCGCGGCGTTCGCGACAGGAAGACCAGGCCGGCGGAGCCCGAGGCGTCGGCCCACAGGCGAACGAGCAGGCCTGACCGCATCTGCTCCAGGGAACCGACGCGGCGGATACCCTCTTCGGCTTCCTCCTGGAAGTCCGGCACGATCTTCCACTCGTACGGCAGCGGGCGAGCGTCTGCGCCGAGGTCGATGCGGGGCGGGACCGCCGGCCCCGGACCGCCGGCGATGGCATGGACGGTCGCCATGCGCCCGTCTGCGCTCTGCGACGCCAGGACGAGGCGGTCGTGGGGCAGGAGTGGCTGCAAGTGCTCCGACGCGCGATCGAAGACCTCGCCGGGGTCGAGGGCCGCCGCGAGGATCGGCAGGAGCTTGTCGACCGCCTCGAGACGGCGGCGCTGTGCGGCGTCGAACGTCAATAGCCGCTCATGCTCCAGAGCCAACCCCAGCACGGCAGCGATCGAGCCGAGCGCCACCTCGTGCGCCGGACCGAATGCGCCCGGGGTCTTCGAAGTCACGCATAGGAAACCGTCCACTCCACCGCGCAGGTTGATCGGGGCCCACAGAACCGACCGCAGGCCTTCCTCGCTCCACCAGGCATCGAGCTTGTGATCCGGACGAAGGACCGGCTCGAGGTCATCGACCCGCCTGGGTCCGCTCGGGTCTGGGCGGATCCCCAGCGAGAAGTCGTCCAACGAGAACCCCGCCTCGAGACCGGCCGGAGGAACGGTGCCTGCCTCCGAGTACAGCCTGAGGTGTTGCGGCCCCTCGTATCGCAGCAACCAGACGCCGTCGAAGGCCAGCACCGCAGCGGCGGCCTCGGCGACGGCGGTGAAGAGTTCTCGCGGCTCGAAAGCCCCGGAGGCGGCCGAGGCGATGCGCGTCAGGGCCGCGCTCAGCGCATCCGGCATACCGGCTACAGTATAGGCGTGCGCGGTCGCTGAAGCCGCGGGATCGTTTCACCCGCGCCGAGAAGTGCTGGCCGTCGGGCAACGGGCCGGACTTGCGGGGCTCTCCCTGCCCGCGGGCACGGCACAAACCCTCAGCACACACGCCTTGCGCCTGCGCCACCTCGGGGCTGCAGGGGACGCCGCAAGGCGCGGGGCCCCGTCCGTCTTCCATTCTCAGGAAGGATTCCGGAGTCAGGAAGAAGGCGGCCACAAGCGGACCCGTCAAGTGGTGGCTCGTCCGCAGCTTGCAGGACAACGACGCTCGGAACGGATGTTGCTCTGCCGTCGGCCATGAAGAGGCTGCTGCTCGTGGACGACGAAGAGAACGTCCTCATCGGCATGCGTCGCTACTTCCGGCTGGCCGGCTTCCACGTCGACTGTGCGCGCGACCAGGAAGAGGCCGAGGAGTTCCTGTCGCGGGGAAGCTACGACGCCGCCATCGTGGACCTCTGCCTCTGGCCAGGCCGCGACTCGTCGGGATTGGACGTGATCGGCGGAGTGCGCGAGAGATGCCGTGGCACCCGCATTCTCGTGCTCACGGCGTCAGGGTCGCCCGAGAGCCAGGCCGAGGCTCATCGGCGGGGCGCCGACCTCTGCCTCCAGAAGCCTCGCCCCCTGGAGGAGATCCACCGGGAGCTGCGCACGCTGCTCGACGAGGGCGCGGCGGAGCCATCGTCGTGACCGACACCTCCGCGAGGGTCCCCGCATGGTCGACCGAGAGCATGATCCTGGCCTGCCGGCCGGACTGGCTCAAGGTTCGCGCCCGGCTCGTGACGGCCGTGCGGTCGGACGAGGACAGCCGGGCACTCGTGCAGTCGATCGCCGCGCGCGGGGCCGCTGTCGGCGCCCGCGTCGTCGCCGCGCAGGACGTGCGTCTCGGTCTTGAGCTCCCGGCTTCGCCGGCAGACTCCGTCGAGCCGGTCCCCCGTGTGGAGGCGTGAGCATGCAGACAAAGAAGATCCTCGTGGTCGACGACTCGAAGACGGCCCTCCTCGTCGAGTCGATGATCCTCAAGAAGGGACCCTACGAGCTCGTCACCGCGAGCGACGGTGCGGAGGCGGTCGAGAAGGCCATCACCGAGCGCCCCGACCTCATCCTGATGGACGTGGTGATGCCGCGCATGGGCGGCTTCGAGGCGTGCCAGGCCCTGCGCGAGTGCAAGGACACGCAGGCGATCCCCATCATCCTGGTCACCACCCGCGGTGAGGCGGCGAACGTCGAGGAAGGCTTCGTGAGCGGGTGCTCGGACTACGTGACGAAGCCCATCAATGCCGTGGAACTCCTGGCCAAGGTCAGGGATCAGCTTGGCGCATAAGGGAGAGAACGATGGCGAAGACGGCGTCAGACCGCGGGGCCTATGTGGCGCGCGTGCGAGACGATACGCAACGCTACGCGAGCGAGCTGTTGCGCGAGAACCAGAGGCTGCGGACCGCGCTTGCGTCGGCGATGCACGACAACGGGCTCCTGCGTGAGGCGGCAGAGAAGGCCCGGGGCGAGATCGAGGCCATGAGGGCGGGAGAGGAGCGG
>Ga0335082_10006911_pt1 | contig 12355 bp, 10 predicted proteins | sample Lox_Sample_41_FD_206718 | JGI IMG/M metagenome (GOLD analysis project Ga0335082, IMG submission 206718) | Soil microbial communities from Loxahatchee National Wildlife Refuge, Florida, United States - Lox_Sample_4.1 | ecosystem: Environmental > Terrestrial > Soil > Wetlands | place: USA...
CGCGCAAGGTGCCAAACAAGCTCGAGCCGTAGGAGGCGTCGACACTCAGGAACCGACGAATGACATGATCGCCGTCCGCTGGTGCGAGGCCAGGGTGTACCTCCGCACCCCACGTTCCTTCAATCAAGATGGGATTGCGGCGGCCGATACGGAAGATGGGCGCGTTGCTCGTCGGAATCCCGGGCTTGCTTTCCTTGTTGGCATACAGCACCGGCACCTGCGCGGCGCGCGCCGCACGGAGTACCTGGGCGATGTGCTGCAGGACGTTGCGATCACGCACTGCGGCGGCCAAGGCTCCACCGATGCCGCCGGTTCCGATCTTGGACTCGTGAATGAGGTCGTTCTGGCATTCGATCACGACGACGGCGGTACGATCGCGTGGAAGGGTCAAGGCCATGGAGCCTCACGGGCTATGCGGCGCGCTACTACTGAGTCTCCCATATTACAGTGACAGAAAATCCGTTCGTCCCGAGTAGGCGCCCTCTTTTGGCGCCGTATCGAGGGACCGGCTGCAGGCTTGTAGCGTGCGCCCCTCGATACGCGCCCTCGGAAGACGGGCGCTACTCGGGACGAACGGTTGTTGAACTTCTGTCACCATATAGAGATTCAGTAGGGCCAGCGCGGTTGTGCACACCGCCCGCCGCGGATCAGTCGAGGGCCTGAGGGTCGGCCCGGGCAATCAACCCGCGCAGGCGTTCGCAATGCAACTGTTCTTCGCGGCATAGATCATCGAATAGCGTGGCCGTGTCGGGAAGCGTTTCGGCAAAGTGGACCGCAAACTCCCGCAGCCGCCGCGCCGACGTACGGTGCGTTTCGAGGTCTTGGACGAGTCGCGCCCAGTGATTCAACGCCCCCGATGGCAGCGCGGCGGAGGGCACGGTGGGGACTGTCTGCCCGACCCGGAGCGCGGCGCGCAGTCGTTCGGCTTGCGCCTCTTCCGCGGCCGCCAACTCCGTGAGCCCCTCGACACTGTGCGCTTGCGGCGCCATTTCCGCGTGCCGCCTCAGTTGGCGCGCCCGCGTGACGCAATCGACATAACACTGGCGGAGGACGTCGGCCGCGTCGTGCGCCGTCGCCACGCTGCTGCCCACCACCAGGCGCGAGATCCTTTCGAGCATGCTCATCGGCTGCGACACCGTAGTGATCGCCGTGCGACCTGTCAAGAATTCTCAGATGCATGCGCTCGCCGCGCTTGCGCGCTCGGCTGTGGGCTCTGACAGCCATGCAGCGCATTGTTCACCGCCATGATGATCTCGTTCACCGTTATGATGCCGTTACCGTCGGCATCACCCGGCAGGCAAGCAGAAAGGAGGGGGTTGCCGAGCGTGATGTTCACCATAGTGACCACCTCGTCAATCGCGACGGCTTTGCTGTGGTTGCAGTCCCCGACGCATGTGGCCGGTGTCGCTGTCTGGCTGGGGGTCGCGGTGGGCGTCTCCGTCGGAGTCGAGGAGGCGGTCGGCGTTTCGCTCGGCCGCGCTACTACTACAACCTTGCCATCGACGCCGATCGCTGCGGCGATCGGCGTGGCGAGTGGGTTCGATAGTCTCACCAACCCGACGCCTATGGGGTACTCGCCGGGGCTCGCATTCGGAGAGATACTTACGCTGCAGGAGTACAACCTTGAACCGTCCGCAATTGGACTGAGCCCAAAGACGGCTGTGCGCACCATCGTACACTGAGTTCCGCTGCATCCGTTCGGGAGAAAGAAGAAGATCTGGGTCTTATCGCCCAGTTCAGGGTTGAGGGTACAGTCCGGTGTGCCGCCCGGCAATGCGGTAATCGGCGTATCTTCGCTGTCAAAAGCGATGTTGTTCTGGGTGCTGGCAACGTCCGCACCGCCGGTGTCGAGAGTGGCGCTGATTGTCACCTGATCGCCTGGACTGCCGGTGGCCGTGCTCAAACGGATGGCTGCACCGCCGGGTGTAACGGTGGGCAAGACGGGTGTTGGTGTCAGGGTGGGTAGCACGACCGTGCCGGTGGCTGTGGCTGTGGGCAGCTCCGGCGTGGCGGTTGGCGTCGGTGACACGGTAGGCGTGAAGGCCAGCGGCCCGGGCGCTTCGTACGCACCGATGTCACAGGCAAAGGTGCCGTCGGCGTTCCCGTCGGTGGGACGTGCTTGGCCGCGCTGGTCTGTTTCCGGACAGTGGCCGTTGTCGCCCGCGTCGATTGCTGGACTGCCGAGGACGAGCGGATAGACGAATGTCGCGCTGCTGGGTTGGCCGAGCCCCGGGTTGGTGTCCGCGAGATCGCTGGGCGCTGTCAACAAACAGCTCTGGCCGTCTTCGATGTTGTGGCCGAGCGACAGGATCTCGCGCCCCGCGCAGTTGCCGCCCTGGCGACTGTTCGCGACGATGGTGTTTCCCAACTGCGCTTCGCCGAGATTGTCGATGTCACCCCCTTGTAGCGCGCCGTTGTCCGTGAGGGTCACGTTGATCAGCTGCATCGTTGCGCCGATGTCGTTGCCGATGCCACCACCGCGATCGGCCGCGATGTTGCCGCCGATCGTCACGTTGGTCAGTTGCATTCTGCCGCCGCTGAGATTGCCGATTCCGCCGCCGTCCCCGCTTTGCACCGTGTTGTTGCGCACGCCGATGTCGAGCAACGTCAGGTTACCGGCGTTGCGAATACCGCCACCCGCCACGTCTGTGCCGCTGGGACGGCCGTTCTGAATGATCAGCCGCGACATTGTCACGATGCCGTTCGCCAGCACGTCGAAGACGCGGTCGCTCACACCACCGCCGATGACCGGAAAACTGCCGCCGGTGCCGTTGATCGTGAGATCCCCCGCAATGTCGAGATCACCGGAGGCCGCGGCATCCTCGTTCGGCCCCGCAAGGGTGATGAAGTACGTGCCCGGTGGCACATTGATGATGCTCGCCTCGGTGAGAGCGTTGGCTTCCTGAATCGCGGCGCGCAGAGTGCAGGTCCCGCCCGCCGTGGCGCAGGTGCCGTTTCCGGGCGCCGCATCGATCGCGTCTGTCGTGCTGTTCACGGCGAAAGTCGCGGCGTGCCCAGGCGCGGGGCAAAGCGCCAGCAGTCCTGCCCCAAGAAGTACACCCCGCCGTCCCAGCGTCTTGAAGATGGATGTCACCGCGCCTCCCCTCATACCGTTGCACTTGCCCTTCCGCCGCATGCTACTACTCATTTCAAGCCTTTTGCGCCAGCATTTCCAAGCGCTAAAAGAAGGCGTGACTTCCCGCTCCATGCCAGGCGCGTTGCTCGTTGAAGCGGCGCGGGCTTTCAACGCCGGCCACTACTTCGAGGCGCACGAGATCCTGGAAGAGGGTCTCGAGGGCGTCCCCAACGAACTGTGGGAGCTGTACATCGGACTGATCCAGATTGCGGTTGGCTACCACAAGATCACACAGCAACTCTGGCGTGGCGCCGCGCGCATGCTGCAGATCGGCCTCGAGAAGGTCGCCCTGTACCCGGCGACGGCAGGAGGGTTGAATCTCGAAGCGCTGCGGGTACGGGTTCGGGCCGACATGGAACTCCTGCGCAGCCATGGCTTCGATGTCGAGGGGTTCACAAGACGCCCGCCACGCTTGCAGCCGTTGCAGGCGCGCGGACGCAGAGGGTGAGAGCATCAGTCGGGCACCAACCGGCGGAGGCGTAGCGCCGGCAGCAGGCCCAACAATGCGACCCCGGTCTCGCACGCGAACAGACCCGCCGTGCCAACGCGATCGACCAGCAGGCCGGCAACAGCCACCCCGATGCTGCCGCCGATGCCGAATGCAACCAGACCGTACAGCGTCTGCCCGCCGGTGCTGCTCTGCGGCGGCACCAGCCGCGAGAGCAGGAGGAGCGCGGCGAGATGAAACGCCGAGAAGGTGAATGCATGCCCAAGCTGCAGCCCGACCACCAGCGCCTCGTTGCGGACGACCGCGGTGAGCAGCCAACGAACGGCCGTGACGATCAAGGCGAGCACGATCAATTGCGCCGGCGCGATCCACTGGAGGATGCGCCGGCCCCAATACAACAGCGCGACCTCTGTCGAGACCGCCAGACCCCAGGTCAGGCCGGAAATCGCGTCTGAGAAGCCGAGCGCCGCGCAGTGCACGGCGAAGAATCCTGCAAACGCTCCGCAACTGAGCTGGATCACGAACGCGGTTGCCAGGAAGGCGGTCAGCGGTGGCGTCAGCAGGGCCCACGGCGCGTGGAAGCGTTCGCCGTGCCCAAACTGCTCGCGCGGCAGCCCTGCCAGCGCCAGCACCATGGGGAACACCGGAACCAGCAGGAGATCAGGCACGACGGCAGGCGACAGAGAACGTACAATCGGTGCACTCACCAACGCGCCGAATACAAACGCAACCGACCCCCACAGCCGCAGCCGGCCATAGTCGCCGCCAAGGCCGGCCAGATGGTCCATGACCGTCGAGTCGGTCATCGGGATGAGCGGCGCGTGCAGCAGCGCGATCATCCCGGTGACCAGCGCCATCGCCGCGAAGCTGCGCACAAACAGCAGCGGGATGAAGCACAGTGCACCGCTGAGCGCGGCGCTCACCAGCAGTCGGTGCCGCAGGCGCCAGCGATCGGCGGCGTACGCCCACACCAGTGCGCTGAGCCAGCGCAGCGCCGGTTGCATCCCGAAGATCACCCCGATTTCCCAGCCACTGTAGCCCAGATGTGACAGATACAGTGGGAAGTATGGCATCCATACCCCGCCGCCCAGGAAGAGCAGAAAGTACGCAACCATGACCGTGCGGCGCGCGCGGAGCATGCGCGCCTGTGGCAGGAACGGCCCGGCAACGCAAGGTGGACGAGTCGACGAACGTCGAGGTTGAGTGGTCAAGCGAGCAGCTCGTCGATGAACCCGAGAGACTGCCTCGACCCGGTCTGTCCTCGCGGCGGTGATTCCTGTACGGTTGGCGACGTCAAGGGACGCTGCCAATGCCGATCGCGTCGTTCTCTATCGCAACACTGCTTGGGTTGGGACTCGTCCTCGGCCTCAAGCATGCACTCGACGCCGACCACCTGGCGGCGGTTTCGACAATCGCCAGCGACTCGAAGAGCCTGATGGGCTCGGCCGCGATTGGCGCGCTGTGGGGCGTCGGCCACACCTTGTCATTGCTCGCCGCCGGAATCGCGGTGATCCTGTTGCACGTGGAAATCAGCGAGCGTGTCGCGTTGGCGCTCGAATTCTGCGTCGCCCTCATGCTGATCGGCCTGGGTGCCAATGCGTTGCGCAAGCTGGCGCGCGGCGCGCACGTCCATCTGCATGCGCACGAGCATCACGGCTACGTCCACTTCCATCCGCACCTCCATGACGGTCAACCCGAGCCAACCGCACACACGCATCACGGTCTCCATTTGGGGTTGCGTCCGCTGCTCGTCGGGATGGTTCACGGCCTCGCCGGTAGCGCCGCACTGATGCTACTGGTGCTCTCGACGATCCCGTCACCCTTGCTCGGCTTGGCCTACGTCGCTGCATTCGGGGCGGGCTCGATCGGCGGCATGTTGTTGATGAGCGCCCTGGTTGCCTTGCCGGCGCAGCTAGCCGCGGCACGCTTCAGCCGCGCACATTTCGCCGTGCGTACGGCGGCAGCATTCGTCAGCCTGGGACTCGGGTTGTTCATGGCTTACGAGATCGGCATCGCCGGCGGTCTCTTGTTGTGAAACTGTGACGGGAAGCGCGGGAGGCACTACGATGACGCCTTCCGCTTGGAAGGCTTCCTCGCCGGCCGCTTCGCGCCGGTTGCCCCCGTGCCGGTCAGAAAGCTCCCGGCCGCTTGTGTCCAGCGAATCAACGTGTCCGTCAACGCCGGTGCCAACGCGCCGAGCATCTCCATGGTCGCCGCACCGGGCGGCACGGAGATCTCGCGCAGCCGGAAGCGCGTCGCCAGCAGGATTGCAGCGACGACCCATTCCGGCGGCATGTTCAGCGCCGAGGACCACGATGGGAACGCCGCCTCCTTTTCGAAGCCCTGCGCCATTGGGGTGTCGATGACGCCCGGCATGACCAGACCGACGTGGATTTTCGAGGTGTCGATCTCGGTGCGCAGGGCTTCACTGAGCGCCACGAGTGCAAACTTGGTCGCGCAGTATCCGCCGAGCGGCGTGATGCCCCGGCGCCCGGCGAGCGAGGCGACGTTGATGATCGTGCCACGCTTGCGCTCGCGCATCTCGGGCAAGACCGCCTGCATCATGAAGAGCGCCCCGAAGACATTGACGCGCAGCATGGCTTCGAAGTCTGCCGCGGTGAGCTCCGTGACTGGTGATGGCAGGAGGATCCCCGCACTGTTGACCAGAATGTCGAGGCGTCCCCACTTGCGCCGGACCTTGGCAACGCAGGCACGTGCCGCACGCAAGTCGGTGACATCGGTCGGCACGACCAGGGCGCGTCCACCGGCGTCCGTGATCGCCGCGGCAACTTCTTCGAGTTGCGCGCGGCGCCGGGCGGCCAACGCGACCGCCGCACCCCGGTGCGCGAAGGTCAGCGCCGTCTCGCGTCCAATTCCGCTCGACGCTCCGGTGATCAGTGCCACTTGATCGCGAAACGATCCTACCAACGGCAGGGTTCCTTCGAGCACCATGGCTGAGTTCCTCCGCGGCCACGCTAGCACAGTTGCGGTGTGCGGTGTGAGCCGCCCGCATTGGCGTGGCGTCGAGAATGACGTAGCGTGCACGCGTGCGTATCTTCGAGCACATCGTTTTCGATCTCGACGGGACGCTGGTCGACTCGCGGCGCGATCTGACCGCGGCGGTGAACCATGTGCTGCGGAGCTTCGGCATGCCGGAGTTGCCGCTGGAGACCGTTTGCCAGTACATCGGAGAGGGGGCGCGCGTCCTTGTGCAGCGCGCCCTCGGGCCGGCGCAGCAGGCGCGGCTCGATGAGGGGCTTCGCTTATTCCTGGCGTACTATGGCGCCCATCTGCTCGACGACACGCGGCCGTACGATGGGATACCAGAAGCCCTGGCGGCATTGGCGGAGCGCGGCGTCGTCCTCTCGGTGCTCACCAACAAGCCGGTGGCGATGAGCCGCGCAATCCTCGATGGCCTCGGCCTGTTGAGCCGGTTTGTCGCGGTGGCTGGTGGAGACTCGTTGCCGGCTCGCAAGCCGGATCCCGGCGGAGTCGACTACCTCCTCGCGACGACGCATACATCGCGAGAGCGCACCCTGCTCGTTGGCGACTCGCTCATCGACATGAAGACCGCGAACGCCGCGCGCGTGGCCTTCTGCGGTGTCGCTTGGGGCCTGCGGCGCGCGGATCTCGTCGCCGCGCGCGTTGAGCGGATGATCGACCGGCCCAAACAGCTGGTGCCGATGGTGGAGTTGGGGCGCGCGTAGTTGGCTTCCCCCCGACGGGGCAATGCCCTCGGGCCGCACGGGTCACAGCGACGAAGCCCAGTGCGCGCAGGCATTTGTATATCACTGCGTGCACTGCCATATACCGCGCATACCGGCCGGTACCGGAGACAACCGAGGAGGCGACGTTATGCGACTGCGACTGGCGCTCATCGTCGGGGGTGTGACCCTCCTGATGATGAGCTGCCGTGGAGAGCATGAAGGTCCGGGTGAGGTGACACAGAAGCGAGTTCCCGCACAGGTGGTTGCAGCGCGTGCAGCTGGGGAACAGAACGCGATGGCGCAGCTGGTGCCCGAGGCCGCGCCTGGCGCGCGTCCGAGCAAGCAGATCCTGTTCGGCGACCTGCACGTGCACACGACCTTCTCCGCCGACGCCTTCATGCGCAGCTTGCCCATGTTGCAGGGCGAGGGCGCGCATCCGCCCGCCGACGCGTGCGACTTCGCGCGCTTCTGCTCGGGGCTCGATTTCTGGAGCATCAACGACCACGCCGAGGCCATCTCGCCGCAGCATTGGCGGGAAACCAAGGACACCATTCGCCAATGCAATGCCGTGGCAGGTGATCCCAACAATCCGGATGTCGTGGCGTTCCTCGGCTGGGAGTGGACGCAGGTCGGCACCACCCCCGAGAATCACTACGGGCACAAGAACGTCATCTTCCGCGACACCGGCGAGGACCAGGTCCCCACACGACCCATCAGCGCGCTCAACCAACAGCTCATCGGAGCGCTGCGCCAGCGCCCGCCGTTGTGGCAGCGCCTGCAGTTTCCTCTGCTGGATTTCGCGAACCGGCAGCGCTACTTCGACTTCGCAACATACCAGGCGGAACTGCGCGGCGTGCCACCCTGTCCGGAGGGAGTGGATAGCCGCACGCTGCCGCTTGACTGCCACGAGTCGGCGCAGACGCCCGAGGCACTGTACGCGAAGCTGTCGCAGTGGGGTTTCGACACCATCGTCATTCCCCACGGCACGACGTGGGGCTTCTACACGCCGCCGGGTACGACGTTCGACAAGCAGCTGACCAAGGCGCAAGACGACCCGGACAAACAGCGGCTCTTCGAGATCTACTCCGGACACGGCAATTCGGAAGAGTATCGGGATTGGAAGGCGATCGAATGGGACGCCCACGGCATGCCGATCTGCCCGGCACCGACCAAGAACTACGAGCCGTGCTGCTGGCGCGCAGGGGAACTGATCCGAGCCCGTTGCGCTAACGCCTCGACTGCGGAGTGCGAGCGCCGAGTCGCGGAAGCGCGGGTGACCTACCTCCAGGCTGGCGTATCGGGACACCTCACGGTGCCCGGTGCGAAGGTCGAGGATTGGAAAGACTGCGGGCAATGTCGCGACTGCTTCAATCCGGCATTCAGCTTCCGGCCCGGCAATGCTGCGCAGTACGTGCTCGCCATCCGCAACTTCGACGATCCCCAACATCCCCGGCAGTTCCATTTCGGTTTCATCGGCTCCAGCGACAATCACAGCGCCCGGCCGGGTACGGGATACAAGGAGTTTGCGCGCCGGCAGATGACCGAGGCGACTGGCGCGCGCGACGAGGCCTGGCGCGCGCGCATTCTGGGACCGCCCCCGTCTCCTGTCCCGGAAGCGGTGCCCTTCGATCGCACGACGACGACGCTGCAGGTGTTCCAACAGGTCGACACCGAACGGCAGGCATCGTTCTTCATGACCGGCGGTCTCGTAGCGGTGCATTCCGAAGGCCGTGACCGCAACGCCATCTGGAACGCACTGAAGCGGCGCGAGGTGTATGGTACCAGCGGCGATCGCATCCTGTTGTGGTTCGATCTCCTCAATGCAGCGGATGGGCCCCAGCCAATGGGCAGCGAGGTGCCGTTGGCGACGGCGCCGCACTTCCGCGTCCGCGCCGTCGGGGCATTCAAGCAAAAGCCGGGATGCCCGGAACAATCCATGACCGCGCTCTCCCCTGAGCGGCTGCAACGCATCTGCCGCGGTGAATGTTACAATCCGACCGACGAGCGCCGTCGCATCACGCGCATCGAGATCGTGCGCATTCGCCCGCAGCAGCATGCCGGCGAGCCGGTTGCTCCATTGATCGAAGATCCCTGGCGCCGCCTGGAATGCCCGTCGAATCCAGCCGGCTGCACTGTGGAGTTTGATGATCCGGAGTTCGTATCCGGCGGCCGCGATGTGGTCTATTACGCCCGCGCCATCCAGGAACCGACGATGGCAGTCAATGCTGGGAACCTGCGATGCAAGTACAACGACAAGGGCGAGTGTGTCGAAGTCCACCCGTGCTACGGGGATTACCGCACGCCGTTCGATGACGATTGTCTCTCGCCGAACGAGGAGCGGGCGTGGTCCTCACCGATCTACGTGGATGTAAAGCGTGAAACGTAAAACGTAAGTAAGCTCTTCAGTCTTGGTGGCGCTGGATGAGGGTCGCAAGCTGTCCTCTCCCACGCGTCGTCTCAGCGTGGGAGAGGGGAGGGTGAGGGTGCCGGTTTTGCTCGCGGCCCTCACCGCGCTGGCACCCTCACCTTGATCCTCTCCCGCGCGGAAGAGATGCGCGGGAGAGGGCAGCTTCCGAGGCTTTCATCAGCCCATGCCACTGAGATTGAGGGGTTGCAAACGCAACCAGAGGAGGCGATGCCCTGACCCTCCGTTTACGTTTCACGTTTTACGTTTTATTACTTCCTTATGTCGACGACGAACCCTCCAAGGCGCGCAGGCCTTCTGCTTCTCGGTCTAGGTGCCGGCCTCGGCATCATCTTGGCGGCGACCGGTCTGGTCGATGTCAAACGTACCAACGGGTCCTTGCCACCACGCGGCGCTGCGGCGCTGGTCAACGGAGAGCTGATTCGGAGCGAGGACTTTGCGCGGACGCTGGCCGGCGTTGCAGCCGATCGGCGCGACGGGGTCGATGGGCAGCAGCGCCGCCAGGTGCTGGATCGGCTGATCGATGAGGAGCTGTTGGTGCAGCGCGGAATCGAACTCGGGTTGGCGCGGAACGATCGCAAGGTGCGGGCAGATCTCACTGCGGCGGTGATCGCCTCCGTGGTGACGCAGACGGAGGACGTCGAACCGACGCCACCGCAGCTGCAAACGTTCTACGACGAGAACCGTGCCTTTTTCACACGTCCGGGCCGCCTGCGACTACGACAGGTGTTCATCGATCCTGCGAAGGACGGTGATGAGGGCGCGGCCCGCGCGCGCGCGGTTGCAGCCAGCCGGCGCTTGCGAGCCGGCGAGTCCTTCGATGTCGTGCACTCTGCGCTCGGCGACCCGGAGGTCTCGCCGGTGCCGGATGCGTTGCTGCCGGCGGAGAAGCTCATCGACTACCTCGGCCCGACAGTGCTTACCAAAGCACTCGGACTTGTAGCGGGTGAGGTCAGCGAACCCATACACTCGGGCACGGGCTATCACGTCGTGCAGATCGTCGAGCGTCAACCCGACGAAACGCCGCCGTTAGGGGAGATTCGGCCGCAGGTCGTCGCTGAGTTCCAGCGTCGGGCCGGCGACCAGGCCTTGCGCGCTTATCTGGATGACCTCCGCGCCCGGGCCCACGTCGTCGTGGATCCCAACCTTCAATGAATCGATCCGAGCTGCAGCTGCGCCTTCACATTCCGTGCGTGGTGCTCGTTGTGGCGTGCCTGATGCGCGCAGCGTTCGCACACGACCGGAGCATTTCCTACTCGGCCTGGGAGATCGACGGTACGCGCGCCCGCGTCACCGTTCGTATCACCGAACTTGATCTGTCGCGGCTGCCGCTGATGGCCGCCGACGCCGATCGTCGCAACAGCGCGCTGAGCGCGTATCTGACTCAGCACCTCCAGCTGTTTGCGGGGGACGCGGCGTGTGCAGTGGCCGGTACGCCGCATCCGCTCGACGCAGTCCCCGGCCGGACGGTCTACGAATGGCAGCTGGCATGCCCGGCGGCCGAGCCCCTGCAGATCCGCAGTGACCTGCTCCTCGACGAGGCCCCGTCACACCTGCACTTCGCGCGTGTTCGCCTCGGGACGTCCAAGCCACTCGAACGGGTTCTCTCCGACAGCGAGAGGACATGGACTTTGATCGACACGACGTCACCGCAGGTAGCGGAGGGGCAGGGCACCTCGGTCTTCGGTTATGTACTCCTTGGCATTGAGCACATTGTGACGGGCTACGACCACCTGGCATTTCTACTGGCGCTGCTGTTGATGCAGACATCGCTGCGTGAAGTGGCCAAGGTGGTGACGGGCTTCACCGTGGCGCACAGCATCACGCTTGGGCTGGCGACGTTCGGGTATGTGCAGCCGGAGGCCGGGGCAATCGAAGCGCTCATCGGCCTGTCCATAGCGCTGGTGGCCATTGAGAACGTCTGGCTCACGAGCGGACGCAACGCGCTGGTGCCCTGGCTGATCGGCGGCGCGCTTGCATTCTTGGCGCTCGCGGCGGCGCGCGGGCACGGCCGAATACCGGGCATCACCTTGGCGGGCTTGGGGCTGTTCTCGCTCTGCTACTTCGGGTTGCTGGAGCAGGTGTCGCGGCCCGCACCGCTGCGCTGGACGATCGCCTTCATCTTCGGTCTCGTGCACGGCTTTGGGTTTGCGGCGGTCTTGCTCGAAGCCGATCTCTCTTCGGTCCGCTTGGCGCAGGCACTGTTCGGTTTCAATTTGGGAGTAGAGATCGGCCAACTCGCCGCGGTGGTCTTGATGTGGCCGTTGCTGCGCTTCGTTACGCGTCCGGGACGCGAGCGGGTCCGCGCCGCCGTGATCGAGTATGGATCAGCAGCGGTATGCGGCCTGGGCCTGTTCTGGTTTGTGAGCCGCGCGTACGGCGTGTGGTAGCGTGCTTCTTCAGTCCAATCCCAGCTTGGCGCGACCGGCAGGGGAGATTCGCTGCGGGGTCCACGGGGGTTCCCAGACCACTTCGACGTGTGCTTCGGCTATGCCCGGAACGGCTTCGAGCCGGGTCTTCACGTCGGCAGCGATGATCTGCCCCATCCCGCAGCCGGGTGCGGTGAGAGTCATCTGGACATCGACCGCGCTACCACCAGCGGCGAGCGGGCGGATCTGCAATTCATAGATGAGGCCCAG
>Ga0335082_10006912_pt1 | contig 12354 bp, 10 predicted proteins | sample Lox_Sample_41_FD_206718 | JGI IMG/M metagenome (GOLD analysis project Ga0335082, IMG submission 206718) | Soil microbial communities from Loxahatchee National Wildlife Refuge, Florida, United States - Lox_Sample_4.1 | ecosystem: Environmental > Terrestrial > Soil > Wetlands | place: USA...
GGGAGGCGATGCAGCGGCTCGCAGTTTCGATCACGCAGCAGCTCACCGACGCGATCGCCGAGCGGCTCAAGATCAGCGACAGCGAGGCCCGGGGGCTGATCGATCGCGGACCGTTCCTGGCCACCGAGGCGCTGAACGACCGGCTGGTGGATGCCCTCGGTTACCGGGACGAGGTCTATGCCGACGTCCGCAAGGACGCCGGGCCCGGTGCGTTCCTGCTCTACCTCGGCCGCTACCAGCGTTCCCGCGCCCTGGCCCAGCGGGCGCGCAAGCTGCCGAACCCGGCCGAAAACGTGGTCGCCCTCATCCACGCGACCGGCCCGATCCGGCGCGGCCGCAGCGGGCGCGGCCCGGTCAGCGGCGGGGCGATGGGATCCGACACGATCGCCGCCGCGCTGCGGGCCGCCGCCCACGACCGCCGGGCCCGGGCGATCGTCCTGCGGATCGACAGCCCCGGCGGCTCGTACGTGGCGTCCGACACGATCTGGCGCGAGGTGGTGCGGGCCCGCGCGGCGGGCACGCCGGTGGTGGTGTCGATGGCGGACGTGGCCGCCTCCGGCGGGTACTACATCTCCATGGCGGCCGACGCCATCGTGGCCCAGCCGGGGACGCTCACCGGCTCGATCGGGGTGCTCGGCGGCAAGCCGGTCACCGCCAGCCTGCTACAGCGCGCCGGGGTGAGCGTCGACACGGTGACCGAGGGCCGCCATGCGGACATGTTCACCACGACGCGCCCGTTCAGCGACGAGGAATGGGCGCGGCTGAACACCTGGCTCGACCGGATCTACGCGGACTTCACCAGCAAGGTCGCCGACGCGCGCGGGCTGTCCATCGACCAGGTGCACGACGTCGCGCGGGGACGGGTGTGGACCGGGGCGGACGCGGCCGGCAACGGGCTGGTCGACCATCTCGGCGGGCTGGAGACGGCGGTCGCGCTCGCCCGCCGCAAGGCTGGCCTGCCGGACACCGCGCCGCTGCGGCTCTTCCCGCGCACCCATCCGCTGGACCGGCTGCGGCCGCCGGAATCGAGCGAGGACCGCGCCGCCGCCCCCGCCAGCCTGCTCGCCGAGAGCTGGGGGCCGGTCTGGCGGCTCGCCGCCGGTGGCGGCCTGCCCGCCTTGGGGCCGCTGCAGCTCCCGGGGCACTGGGTCATTCGTTGACCATCCTCCCCAGCCGGCAGGCGGGGGCATCCGCGCGGAGGCACTGGTGACCGAACGCCTCGTGCCCGGCCGGCGCGCGCCGCAGCCCGGGTCGCCGCCTGACGGCGGGCACGTGGACGGCCTGGCGGATGCGCTGGCATCGTTCCCCACCGGCGTCACCCTGGTGATGGTGGCCGACGGGCGCGACGACATCGGGACCACGGTCAGCGCGTTCTGCCCGGTGTCGCAGTCGCCCCCGCTGGTGCTCGTCTCGCTGATCGCCGGCTCGTACCCGGCCGAGGTGCTGGGCCGGGTGGACCGGTTCGCGGTGACCGTGCTCGCGGCCGGGCAGCGTGCGCTCGCGGGCCGGTTCGCCGCGGCGGGCCGGCCCGGCGCCCGGCTGCTGCTGGAGGGTGTCCCGCACCAGCGCGGCCCCGCCTCGGGTGCCCTCATCCCCGACGGCGGGGTGGCGGCGCTGGAGTGCGAGGCGGTCCAGCGTGTCCCGGCCGGCGACCACCTGCTGGTCATCGCCTCGGTGCTGCGGGTGCCCTACGTGGCCGAAGCGGGCGAGCCGCTGATCCGGTTCGCCGGCCGCTACCCGGGACTCCGCTGACTTCCCCCGGCGCCCGGGCTAAGCCCGATCTCCGCTGGTGCTGACCTGGCCCCACCCACCGGCCCCTTCACCCCCGCCGCCGGCTCCGTTCCGCCCCTAACCGCCCGCTCCGGAGCGTTGCCAGCTGGGCACAGAATTGCATGGCCGATGGGCCTCCTGTGGACTTCTTGTGGAGAATCCGGGCTAACAGGGGGATAACTCGCGCTGAACTGTGGATAGTTTGTGGATGGCTAAAAAATCTTGAAATTGCTGGCCGAAACCCCTTGTGCGGCACCCCGGAATGGGCGTAGAAATCTCTCACCGCCGAAAACGGGAACCATCCGGGGGGCACCCCGGGCGCAAGGGGAACCGGGCAACTGGGACTTCAAGCGGGTATCCGGCTTGGTGGCTGGTCAGGTGGCACGGGTGCTGAGCATGAGTTAGCGGTGTCTGAGCTGCCAGACCGGGAGGGCCCCTCCATCTCATGCGTGGAGGGGCCCTTCCCTTATTGTGCCCAGCCCTTTTCTTATTGTGCTCGCCTCTTGCTGTACGCGGCCGGTCTCAAATTGTGCCGCCCATGGCTTGGACGGCACGGCAGGATGAAAGACCGAACCCCAGCAGCTCGCCGCTCCCTGCCTGTGGACTTCCTGTGGAGAACCTGGGGCCAATAGGGGGATAACTTACGCTGAACTGTGGACATTTTGTGGAAGGTTAAAAAATCTTGAAATTGCTGGCCGCAACCCCTTGTGGAGCCCCGTGCGAAGGGCGTAGAAATCTCTCACCACCGAAAACGGGGACCACCGGGGGGCACCCCGGACGCAAGAGGAACTGGGTGACTGGGACTTCAAGCGGGTATCCGGCTTGGTGGCTGATCGAGCGGCACGGGTGCTGAGCATGAGCTAGCGGTGCCTGGCGCTGCGAGATCGGGTAAGGCCCCTCCATCTCATGCATGGAGGGGCCTTCTCATATTGTGCCCAATCCGCCTGCGGGTACCCGTGAGCGACACGCCGGGGAAATTCTCACCTTCAGGACAGCCAGTGCGTCAGGCGGCCGGCCGGGCCCCGGCGGATAGCTCGCCCTGCCGCCAGACCGCGGCGACCAGCGGGACGCCCGGCCGGTAGGCGAGATAGGCGTGGGACGGCCCGTCCAGCAGGACCAGGTCCGCACGGGCGCCCACGCCGAGATGGCCGACATCGGCGCGGCGCAGCGCATGGGCCCCGCCCGCGGTCGCGGCCCACACCGCCTCCTGGGTCGTCAGCCGCATCTCCCGGACCGCGAGCGCGATGCACAGCGGCATGCTGGAGGTGAAGCATGACCCTGGGTTGCAGTCGGTGGCGACCGCGACCGTCACCCCGGCGTCCAGCAGCCGGCGCGCGTCCGGGTAAGGCTGCCGGGTCGAGAACTCCACCCCCGGGAGGAGGGTGGCGACCGTGGCCCCGGCGGCGAGCGCGTCCACGTCCGCGTCGGTCAGGTACGTGCAGTGGTCGGCCGAGGCGGCGCCCGCCTCCACCGCGAGCTGCACCCCCGGCCCCGGGCCCAGCTGGTTGGCGTGCACCCGCGGCAGCAGGCCCGCTGCCTTCCCGGCCGCCAGGACGGCGCGCGCCTCGTCCGCGCCGAACGCCCCCCGCTCGCAGAACACGTCGACCCACCGGGCCTGCGGCGCGCACGCCGCCAGCATCGGGCCGCAGACCAGGTCCAGGTACGCGCCGGGGTCGGCCTCGTACTCCGGCGGCACCACATGCGCGCCGAGGAAGGTCACGTCGCCGGTGATCCCGGCGGCGGCCGCCACACTGCGCCGCTCGTCGTCGACCGTGAGCCCGTACCCGGACTTGCATTCCAGCGTGGTCGTCCCCTGGCGGAGCATCTCGGCGGCCAGCCGCCCCGCGTTCGCCCGCAGCTGCCCGTCGCTGGCCTGCCGGGTGGCCGCCACCGTGCTCCGGATGCCGCCCGCCCGGTACGGCGTGCCGGCCATCCGCGCGGCGAACTCGGCGCTGCGCTCACCGGCGAACACCAGATGGGCGTGCGAGTCGACGAACCCCGGCAGGACCGCACGCCCGCCGCAGTCGGTCATCTCGTCGGCGGCGGGAGCCTGCCGGGCCGGCCCGGTCCACGCCACCCGGCCGTCCTCCACGACCAGCGCCGCGTCCGCGATGGCCGCGAACGGGCCCGGCCCGGCGGGGCGGGCGCCGTCGGTGGCATCGGGCGCATTGGTGACCAGCTCGCCGATGTTGGTGATCAGCAGACTCACCCTGATCACGCTAGCCGTTACGCCGCCGCCGTGCCTCTCCCGGGCCCGGTCGCAGAGTCAGGCGAAGTCGCCGGGCGCGAACTGCTTGGGCTCGACCAGCACCAGCCAGTTGCCGGAGACGTCGCGCATGACCGCCTCCACCCCGTAGGGGCGGTCGGAAGGCTCCTGCAGGAAGGTGACACCCTTGGCGCTGAGCTCCTCGAAGGTCTTGCGGCAGTCGTCGACCCGGAGCCCCAGGCCGCCCATCTGGCCCGCCTCGAGCTGGCGCCGGATGAAGTCGGCCGCGTCCGGCTCGAGCGGCGGTCCCGGCAGCATCAGGGTGACTTCCAGTTCGGGCTGGCTGGGGTGGCCCACCGTGATCCAGCGGAACCCCTCACCCATGGTGACGTCGGTGCGGGGCTCGAAGCCCAGGACGTCCACGTAGTAGTCGCGCGCGGTGTCCTGGTCGAGGCAGTAGACGGTGACGAGTGAGATATTTGTGATCATGCAGCGAGCCTAGGCGGGGGCCGCGGGCCGGTGCTTCTCTCAGATTGCGCGATCCGGCGCCGGCGCGTGCCCGGCCGTCCCGCCGGGGTCCAGCACGCCGCGCATGAACAGGTAGCAGCCCGGTATGTGTGGCCCTCCCTGCGCCGCCCACCGGTCGCGGTAGACGGTGGGGCTCTCCCCCACCAGCTGGGCGAAACGCGACGAGAACGACCCCAGGCTGGAGAACCCGACCAGCATGCAGACCTCGGTCACGGTCAGGTTGGCGGCGCGCAGCAGGTCCTGGGCCCGCTCGATGCGGCGGCGGGTGAGGTAGCGGATCGGGGTCTCCCCGTAGGTTGCCTCGAAGCAGCGGACGAAGTGGAACTTCGACACCCCCGCGACGGCCGCGAGCTGATCGAGGTCCAGCGGCTGCTGGTAGTGGCGGTCGATGTGGTCGCGCGCCCGGCGCAGGTGGGGCAGCAGCGGCAAGGTCACCGCCCGCGTCGCCGTCCCCGTCATCCTCCGAGCATATGTACCGGCGCCGACATCGGGCGATGACCAGCCGGGCGCCGAGGTCGGCTGCATCCTGCCCATGAGCTGCCGGTTGCGCTCGGCCCACCGGCCGCAGGAGTCAGACCTGGATGGAGCGCTTGGCCAGGCCGTACCAGAAGCCGTCGATGACGGTCTGCGCGCCCGTGAGATCACCGGCGGCCGCGCCGAGGGTGACGAACAGCGGCGCGAAGTGCTCGGTCCGCGGGTGCGCCGCCCGGGCGGCGGGGGCCTTGTGCTGGAAGTCGAGCAGCGCGTCGATGTCGCCGCGCGCGAGCACCTCCGCGCCCCAGTGGTCGAACTCGGACATGACCGACGACACCGAGCCGTCCAGGCTCATCGCGCGCAGGTTGTGGGTGAAGAAGCCGCTGCCCACGATGAGGACGCCCGCATCCCGGAGCGGCGCGAGCCTGCGCCCGATCTCGAAGAGCCGCTGCGGGTCGAGGGTCGGCATCGAGACCTGCAGCACGGGGACGTCGGCGGCGGGATACATCTCCACCAGCGGCACGTACGCGCCGTGGTCGAGGCCCCGCTCGGCTATGTCCTGCACGGGCAGGCCGGCCGCGTTCAGCAGCTTGCGGACGTCTGCGGCGAGGCCGGGCGCGCCGGGTGCCGGGTAGGTGACCTGGTAGTACCGGTCCTCGAAGCCCCAGAAGTCGTAGACCAGCGGCACCGTGGCGGTCGCGCCGATGGCGAGCGGCGCCGACTCCCAGTGCGCCGACACCATGAGCACCGAGGCGGGCCGGGGGAGAGCGGCCGACCAGCCGGCGAGCTGCCGGGTCCAGAGGGCGTCGTCGGCCAGGGGCGGCGCCCCGTGGCTCAGGTAGATCGCGGGCATCCGGCCGGCCGTGGCCCCGCCCGCCGGGTGGGTGGCTGCTTCCGGGGTCGCCTGCGCCACTGGGTGCTCGCTCGGCATCGCGTTCCTCCTGCCGCTGGCTCTGCGCTTCCAAGAACGCGCGCCGCCCGGCGGTCCTTCCCGGGCAGCCTGCCTAGCCCACGCGGAAGCTGCCGGTCACCTGATTTCAGGCCTGTTTCACCTCGGTGGCCTTCGCCGGGGTGTACTGGCAGTTCACGAAGTACTCGGTGGTGCCCCTGAACGCGAATACGAGCGTGCTCCGGTAGGCGGTCCCATCTGCGACCCCGCTGGCCTGAAACCGGTAGGCAGGCAGGCCGGCCATCTTCATCTTCTGGGGACCCGGGGATCACGGGGCGAGGAGCGGGCGGATCGCGTCATCCAGGGCGGCCGGAACGTCCACCAGCAGGTGCCGGCCGTCGCGTACCACGTCCCGCCCGCCGACCACCACCCCGCGCACGTCAGCCGCTGTCCCGGCGAAGATCACCGATTCCAGCGCCGTGGCCTCGGACACACCGGCCAGCCTCGGGGTGTCCAGCGCCACCGTCACCAGGTCGGCGAGTGCCCCCGGGGCGATCTCCCCGGCCTCCGGCCAGCCCAGGCAGGCGTGCCCGGCGACGGTGGCCGCCCTGGCCAGTGCCGTGGCGGTGAAACTGCCGCGCTGCCCGGTGATGAGCCGCTCCCCCAGCTCGACCCGGCGCGCCTCCTCCAGCAGGTCGATCACGGCATGGCTGTCGCTGCCCAGGCTCAGCGGGGAGCCCGCGGAGGCGAGCGCCCGGGCCGGCCCGACGCCATCGGCCAGATCCGCCTCGGTGGTCGGGCACATGCACACCACCGTGCGGCTCCCGCCCAGCTCCTCGATGTCGCCCCCGGTGAGATGCGTCGCGTGCACCACGGTGGTACGGGGCCCGAGCGCCCCGACCCGGTCGAGCAGCTGCGTGGGCGTGACCCCGTGCGCGGCCAGGCAGGCCTGGTTCTCGGCGATCTGCTCGGACAGGTGGGCGTGCAGCGGCGCCCCGTAGGTGTGCGAGCAGGCGATGACCGGGTGCATCTGGCCCGGCGGCACCGCGCGCACCGAATGGATCGCCACCCCCAGCCGGGCGTGCGCGGCGAGCATGCCGTGCTGGTCGGCCCCGAGCGCGTGGACCCGCTGCGCCCACTGCTCGCTGTCGCCGTCGCCGAACCTCAGCTGCGGGCCGGCCAGCGGCTCGGGGGAGCCGTCGTTGCCCAGCCCGCCGGACAGGTAGCAGGTGTCGATCAGGGTGATCCGCACTCCCGCCTGCGCCGCGGCCTCGATGAGCGCCCGCCCCATCTGGTTCTGGTCCGCGTACCGGGCGCCGCCCATGGCGTGGTGCAGGTAGTGGAACTCGCCCACGCAGGCGATCCCGGCCATGGCCATTTCCGCGTACACGGCCCGGGCCAGCGCCAGGTAGCTGTCCGGCTCCAGCCGCGCCGCCACCTGGTACATCCGCTCCCGCCAGGTCCAGAACGTTCCCTGCCCGGCCTGGGCGGCGCCGCGGAGGGCGCGGTGGAACGCATGGGAATGGGCATTGGCCAGGCCCGGCAGCGTGAGCCCGGGCAGCCGCACCGTGCCCGCGGGCACATCGCCCGGCCGGACCTCCGGCCGCACCGAGACGAAGCGCTCACCGGCCGCCTCGATGAGCACCCCCGGCCGCACCCCGCCGGCCGGCAGCCAGGCCAGGTCGGCGTGCCACCGCCGCACCCCATCCCCGGCCACCGGCCCGCCGCCGACGGCCCCGTCCCTGGCGGCCGGCTCACCCCCGGCGGCCCCGGCCCCGGTCAGCTGCATGCGAGGTCCTCCAGCACGGTGGCGAGCGCCCGCACCCCGGCCGCGCAGTCGGCCGGCTCGGCGTGCTCGGCGGGCGAGTGCGAGACCCCGGTCGGGTTGCGCACGAACAGCATCGCGGTCGGCACCCGCGCCGCCAGCACCCCCGCGTCGTGACCCGCGCCGGTGGGCAGCAGCGGTGCCCGGATGCCCTGCGCCTCGAGCGAGGACGCCAGCCTTTCGCGCAGGCCCGGATCGAAGATCACGGCCGGCGTGACCGACTCGGGCGCGGCCGCCAGCTCCACGCCGTGGCCGGCCGCCGCCTCCCGCGCGGCCGCCAGCACCTCGCCGACCACCGCCTGCAGGGTCCGCTCGTCCGGGCCGCGGGCATCCAGCCAGGCGCTCACCCGCGCGCTCACCGCGTTGACCGCGCCCGGCTCGGCGGTCACCTTGCCGACCGTGGCGCGGGCGCCGTGCGCGGCCGCGGCCTGCCGCGCGGCGAGCACCGCGGCGGCGAAGGGCAGCATCGGGTCGCGCCGGTCGGCGAGGGTGGCCGTGCCCGCGTGGTCGGGACGGCCGGTGAAGTCAAGCCGCCAGCGCCCGTGCGGCCAGATCTGCTCGCCGATCGCGACCGCCGCGCCCAGATCCGCCAGCGCCCGGCCCTGCTCGACGTGCAGCTCCACGTAGGCGCCGATGGCCGCGAGCAGGCCGTCGTCGGGCCCGATGCCGTCCGGGTCGTGCCCGGCCGCCGCCATCGCCTCGGCCAGGGTGACCCCGGCGGCGTCGGCCAGTGCCCGGGCCGCATCCGGGTCGATGGCGCCCGCCAGCAGCCGGCTGCCCAGGCAGGCGACCCCGAACCGGGCGCCCTCCTCCTCGCTGAACGCGGCGATCCCCAGCGGGCGGACCGGCAGGCAGCCCCGCTCCCGCAGCAGGTCCACCGCGGCGAACGCGGAGACGACGCCGAGCGGGCCGTCGAACGCTCCCCCGTCCGGCACCGAGTCCAGGTGACTGCCGGTCACGACCGCCTTGCTGCCGCCCGGCACGCCCGGCCCGGGCGCCAGCCCGGGCGGGTCCCACCACGCCCAGAGATTGCCGTTGCTGTCGGTGAGCACACGGAGGTCCCGTTCTGCCGCTGACCGGGTGAACCAGGCCCGGCAGGCCGCGTCCTCGGGCGTCCAGGAGAACCGCCGGTACCCGCCGGAAAGCCCGTCGCGGCCGATCGGCAGCAGCGACTCCCACAGGGTGGCGAAGCTCACGGCGCCGTCATGCCCCCTGGCCGGAGCCCTCGCTCATCGGCACCCGCACCCCGCGTTCGGCCGCCACCTCGGCGGCCTCCTCGTAGCCGGCGTCCACGTGCCTGATCACGCCCATGCCCGGGTCGTTGGTGAGGACCCGTTCCAGCTTCTCCGCGGCCAGCGGCGTGCCGTCGGCGACGCACACCTGCCCGGCGTGGATCGAGCGCCCGATGCCGACCCCCCCGCCGTGGTGGACACTCACCCAGGACGCACCGGAGGCCGTGTTGACCAGCGCGTTCAGGATCGGCCAGTCGGCGATCGCGTCCGAGCCGTCGGCCATCGCCTCGGTCTCCCGGTAGGGGGAGGCGACCGAGCCGCAGTCGAGGTGGTCGCGGCCGATCACGATCGGCGCCGCGATCTCGCCCCGGGCCACGAGCTCGTTGAAGCGCAGGCCGGCCTGGTGCCGCTCGCCGTACCCGAGCCAGCAGATCCGGGCCGGCAGCCCCTGGAAGTGCACCTTCTGCCTGGCCATCCGGATCCACCGGGCCAGCGCCTCGTTCCCGGGGAACAGGTCGAGGATGGCCGCGTCGGTGGCGGCGATGTCGGCCGGCTCCCCCGACAGCGCCGCCCACCGGAACGGCCCCTTGCCCTCGCAGAACAGCGGCCGGATGTAGGCGGGCACGAACCCGGGGAACGCGAACGCGCGGGTGTACCCGGCCAGCTCGGCCTCGCCGCGGATCGAGTTGCCGTAGTCGAACACCTCCGCGCCCGCGTCCTGGAACCCGACCATGGCCTCCACGTGCGCCGCCATCGACTCCCTGGCCCGGGCGGTGAACCCGGCCGGGTCCTCGGCCCGCAGCGCCGGCATGTCCTCGAAGGCCACCCCCCGCGGCAGGTAGGTCAGCGGGTCGTGGGCCGAGGTCTGGTCGGTCACTACGTTGATCGGCGCGCCCCGGGCGAGCAGCGCCGGCAGCACGTCAGCGGCGTTGCCGAGCAGCCCGATCGACAGCGCCTCGCCCGCGCTGGCCGCGGCCTCCGCCCGGCGCAGCGCGTCGTCGGTGTCGTCGGCGGCCACGTCGCAGTAGCCGTGCTCGATCCGCCGGGCGATCCGGGACGGGTCACACTCCACGCAGATCGCGACCCCGCCGTTCATCGTCACCGCCAGCGGCTGCGCGCCGCCCATCCCGCCGAGCCCGGCGGTCAGCGTGACCGTGCCGGCCAGCGACCCGCCGAAGCGCTTCGCGGCGACCGCGGCGAACGTCTCGTAGGTGCCCTGCAGGATGCCCTGGGTGCCGATGTAGATCCACGATCCGGCGGTCATCTGGCCGAACATGGTCAGCCCCAGCGACTCCAGCCGCCGGAACTCGTCCCAGGTGGCCCACTGCGGCACCAGCAGCGAATTCGCGATCAGCACCCGCGGCGCCCACTCATGGGTGCGCATGACCCCCACCGGCTTGCCGGACTGCACCAGCAGCGTCTCGTCCGCGGCCAGGCTCTGCAGGGACTTAACGATGGCGTCGTACGCGGCCCAGCTGCGGGCGGCGCGGCCCGAGCCACCGTAGACGATGAGCTGGTCGGGATGTTCTGCCACCTCGGGATCGAGGTTGTTCATGAGCATCCGCATGGCCGCCTCCTGCGGCCAGCCCCGGCAGGTGAGTGCGGTGCCGCGGGGGGCGCGGACCGGGCGCGGGCCGGAGGTGGCCCGGCCGGCGGGAGTGGCGGTCATCGGTGGCTCCTCATCGAGTCAGCTCTGCGGGTCGGTCGTGAGGCCGACGGTGCCACCGGCCTTAGGACCTGACGGGATCACCGGCCTGAGGGAATCATCATCCCCCGTCCGGTGCGGCGCCAGCGGGCCGGGTGGGCGGGCCCCCGCCGCGGATCCAGGACAAGCCCGGCGCCGGCGGCCTGGGGGCACCGTTACTCCTGCGGTTCCGGCAGGCGGAGGGGGGTGGCGGTGAGGTCTTCGAGCAGCTTCATCGGCAGCAGCTGCCCGCCGTGATCCCCGTACTGTGCCCGCGCCCGCCGGTAGATCTGCTCGACCATGGCGGTCAGCTCGGCCGGCACGCCGGTCTGCCGGGCGAGATCGACCGCGAGCCCCAGGTCCTTGCAGGCGAGCGCCAGCGGGAAGGAGTCGTCGAAGTCGCCGCGCTCCAGCACGCTCAGCACGTCGTGTTCGAGGAAATGACTGGTGGCCGCGCTCGTGAGCAGCGACCGGCGGAGCGTCGCCACGTCGACGCCCGCCCTGACCCCGATGGTCAGCGCCTCGGCGGTGAGGGAGACGTAGGCGAACCAGAGCAGGTTGAGCATCAGCTTGACGGTGTACCCGGCGCCGCGCGGACCGACGTGCAGGATCCGCCCCGGGTCTCCCATGGCCTCAAGCAGCGGCCGCACCCGCAGGTAGTCCTCGCTGGCGCCGCCGACGAAGATCTGCAGCGTGCCATTCCTGGCGCCCGTTACCGCGCCGGCGACCGGCGCGTCCAGGACCGCTGCCCGGGATTCTGCGATGGTGAGTACCCGGTCCACCACCGCCGGGACGCTGGTGGACATGTCGATCCAGATGGCGTGGGCGGGCAGGCCGGCGAGCAGGCCATGGGGCCCGAGCACGACCTCCTCCACCTGGTTCGGCCCGGGCAGCATGGTGATGACGACGTCGCGATCCATGCCCGCCTCGCGAGGCGATCCCGCCCAGGAGGCGCCGGCGGCCAGCAGGCCCGCGGCGGCGTCGGGGCGCACGTCGTGGACCACCAGATCATGGCCGGCGGCCAGGACGTTGCTGCTCATCGGTGCGCCCATGTGACCAAGGCCAATGAAGCCGACTCTCATGATCTCTCCAGGCAGATGCGACGGGACGGTCCCGGTGACGGGATGGGCGGCATGTCCGGCTGGCCACTAGCCGCATCCGGTCCAGCCGGACAGCGGTGATCTTCACTGAGGCTCTGATGCGCGAGGCTGGCCGCCTTCATCCGGGGCGCCGCTCGCGGGCTCCTGGCCACCTCCGTCCGCGCCATGGCCCGGAGGCTCCTGGGCGCCCCTGTCCCCGCCGTCACCCGAAGGCTCCTGGCCAGCTTCATCCGCCCTGCCGCCTGCGGACTCCTGGCCGCCGGCCGGTGCCGAGTAGAACGGATTGAACGGGCGGTGCCGCGCGGCGAGCACCTCGGCCATCTGCGGCATGCTGGCGACTCCGGCCCGCAGCGCCTCCCGGGTCGCGGTCCGGTTATTCGCGTAGACCTTCTCGGCGTCCCTGGCGGCGGGATTGACCCATACTGCGGCGATGATCAGGTTCTGGTCGGCGTCGGCCTCGCTGAGGATCCCTTCGCTCACCGCGTCGGCGACACCGCCGGCCACGCCTGCCTGCGCCGCTCCCCAGGTGAGGATGCCGTGCTCGTCACCGGCGATGGGCGCCTTGTTGACGAACAGCGTCATCGGCTTGACCGGCAGCCCCGGGATCACCACGGCGACGAACGGCGTGTGCCCGGCGCTGGGGCTG
>Ga0335082_10006913_pt1 | contig 12353 bp, 13 predicted proteins | sample Lox_Sample_41_FD_206718 | JGI IMG/M metagenome (GOLD analysis project Ga0335082, IMG submission 206718) | Soil microbial communities from Loxahatchee National Wildlife Refuge, Florida, United States - Lox_Sample_4.1 | ecosystem: Environmental > Terrestrial > Soil > Wetlands | place: USA...
CCATCACATCCGGCGACCCATGCCGCGCGAATGCTTCGCTGCGACCCATCGGGCGATTTAAGCGCGGCGATGACAGAATCGGTCTGCTGCTCAAGGCTAACAAGCTCCGTGCTCCACTGAACCGCACAGCCCAGTTCGCGAAGGTGGTCGCCCATAATGAGTTCGTTGTCATCCTGGCCGAGGATGAGGAGAAAAGGATACGGAGTCACCTGGTCTCCGGCATCGCTCAGGGCGACGCGAGCGCGCCGCTGCCCACCTGCCCAGATGTTTCCACCAGTTCCCCGCTTACCAAGCTCCAGCGCACGGTCAACGATTCCCAAATGCGAGTAAATTTCCAGCGTGCGCGCTTGTACACCGAGCGCTCTCGTCTCACGTGAGGGACCCGCGTGCCTGTCAATGATGATCGCGCGCACTCCGCGGCGAACAAGTTGGTTTGCGAGCATCAGCCCAGTTGGGCCGGCTCCAACGATCAGAATATCCGTGTCCATTCGCTTCGGGGTGCGATTCGAGGATTACGTAATCCTTCCAAGTACGGTGTGGAATGTCAATATCAGAAGCGGTTCGGGAAGAGGGGTTTTCCTGCCTCGGAAACGTGAATCATGAGAGCAAGAAATTCCGCGTAGAAACCACCACCCTTCCCATAGTGATAGTGCGTGGCGGGCCGATGATCCTCTCCCTCGAATTTCGGTAAAGCCTGCCCCAACCAGGCGTATATAGGGCGGGAAGTCCCGGCCATCGCAGGATTGACCTATGGTGTCTTATAGTTTACCGTAAAGCTTGTAAGGTTTCTTATATTTTACCTAACGAGGAGCGGAAATTGGTGAGTTTGCCCATACCGGTAAGCCGCGCTTTGCGTAAGCTAGGCCGGGACATCAAGGACGCACGTCGGAGACGGCGCATAGCCATGGCGATTGTGGCAGCGCGAGCCTCTGTCAGCAAACCGACACTTATTCGCATTGAGCGGGGCGATCCGAGCGTGGCGGCCGGAAACTATGCCAAGGTTGTCTTTGTGCTCGGGATGATTGACCGGCTGGCCGATCTAGTAGATGCAAGAAATGATCCGGTGGGCCTGCAGCTGGAAGAAGAAAACCTCCCGAAGCGGATTCGAGGGGCGAGAAGGCAGGAGCCAGGGGAAGGAAAGTGATGGATAGAAAAGCGCTCATGTACGTAGACCTGGACGGCCGTCCTCACCTTGTGGGGAGACTGTGGGCGCGCGCGCGCAAGGATAAGGAAAGTGCGACATTCGAGTATGACAAGACCTGGCTTGAGCAGAAGGAGCGGTTTTCTCTAGAGCCGGCACTGAGACTCGGCCCCGGCCCGTTTCACACAGCGGCTGACGTGCCGATGTTCGGTGCAATCGGCGATTCGGCTCCCGACCAATGGGGCAGAGCGCTTATGCGGCGCATGGAACGCAAACTGGCTGAGAGCGAGAGAAGGGCTCCGCGCACATTGCAGGAAATTGATTTTCTGCTGCTGGTGGACGACGAAGTGCGAGCGGGAGCGCTTCGTTTTGCGGAACGCGAGGGTGGGCCTTTCCTGAGGGAAGCGGGAGTGAAGCGCATACCACCTGTAGTAGAACTGCCGAAATTATTGGCGGCGGCGCAGCGCGTCATAGACGAGAAAGAGACGGACGAAGACCTGCGATTGCTTCTCGCACCCGGATCCTCACTTGGCGGTGCCCGTCCCGAAGGCCTCGGTCAGAGAGAAGAACGGGAGCCTCGCCATCGCGAAGTTTCCCCGCAAGGACGACGAGGTCAGCACGGTCGTATGGGAAGCCGTCGCGTTTGCGCTTGCGAGAAAAGCCGGGATCGACATTCCATCGATAAGGCTGGAGACAGTTGTGAAAAAGCCTGTGCTCATATTGGAACGATTCGACCGTGTCGGGGCGCGGCGCATTCCATTTCTTTCGGCCATGAGTATGCTCGGCGCGAAGGACAACGAGACGAGAAGCTATCTGGAAATAGTGGATGCGCTGCGACAGCACGGGGCTGAGGTAAAGGTGGACATGGAGGCATTGTGGCGGAGAATGGTTTTCAACATTCTGATCTCCAACACGGACGACCACATGCGCAATCACGGTTTTCTGTACGAGGGGCAGAGTGGATGGCGTCTGTCGCCGGCCTACGATCTCAATCCCATGCCGGTCGACATTAGGCCGCGCATCCTGTCGACCGCAATTAATGAAAATGACGCGACCGCGTCGCTCCCCTTGGCGATGGAAGTCGCGGAGTATTTCGACCTGAACGCGGCAAAGGCGAAGTCCATCGCGAAGGATGTGGGAAAAGCAGTCTCGAATTGGAGAAATGAGGCGCTTCGCCACGGCATCAAAAAAACTGAGATTGATCTAATGGCCTCGGCTTTTGAGCACGAGGATTTGACGGCAGCTACCAAGAAACGAGCGAGGACATATGACAAACTAACATTTGGAGCGGGCACTCACTGCGGCAAGAGCACGCAATTGAGAGGTATGTCTCTCGACGCGCGCTTCGGAAACGACGGCGTGATCCGCTCGAGTGATAGCTCAAAGAATTTCATTGCCTGACGAATGAGCGATTCTTGTACTTGCCACTGAGCTCGCCGCATGAACTGAAAGAATCGCCGAAGGAGTTCCTGCGAAAAACGCGAGATCGGCGGTCATTTTTCCAAAACCTCACCTTGCTCGTCGACTTCGACCTTTCCGACCATGCGGACTTGGACATTGAGACGATATCGCGCGTGGCGTAGCTCTCCTGCTCTCGTCAAAGCCCCCTTCGAGACGAGGTCCGACAGGTCGCGTGTTGTCGTCGCAGGTGAAGAGCCGGTGATGGTTGTGTAGTTCGCCGCGCTCAGGCCGCCCTTGAACCCCTCCGGTCCCTCGCGGAACATCCGTAAAAGCGCTTTGGTCTGTCTTTCGTTCAATTCGTTCTTCAGGCGATCCAGCAATTTCGCCTTGTCGATGAGGAACTCAACGAGCGCGATGGTGCGCCGTTGGGCTTCTATTGCAACTCCCGCGAACCACGCGACCCAGTGGGAGATTTCATTTTGTTTGTTCGCCGCCTCCAAAGCTTCGTAGTACGCCTTGCGCCGCAGGAGAATCGTGGCGGCCAGCATTATCAATGTCGGCTGTCCCAGGCTTTCCGCCAAAGACTTTTCCGCGACGGCACGCCCGATTCGTCCGTTTCCGTCTTCGAACGGATGGATGCTTTCGAAATAGAGATGTGCGACGGCCGCGCGCGTCAATGCCGGAAGCGACTGCTTTCCGTCCTTGCCCGTTCGGATGAACCATTCGAGAAATACTTTCATTTCCGAAGCCACTCGCGATGAAGGTGGCGCTTCAAAATGCACACGCGGCGCGTCAATCCGTCCGGAGACAATCTGCATCGGTTCTGTGCCGGTTCGAAATCTCCCGACATCCTTCAGATCGCGCCGTCCCGAGACAATCATTCCATGCCATCGAAACAGAGTTTCCTTGGACAGTGGTTCGGAATACGATCGGTACAAATCAACCATCATCTCTGCAATTCCATATTCAGCGGGTCTCACGCGACGGCCGTCCGAGGTCAATCCCAGTTGTTTGCGGATCGAGGATTGAACGCTGGTGCGATCAAGAATCTCTCCCTCTATTTCAGAAGTAGTCATCGCTTCTGTGCTCATCGCCTCGACCGTCAGCTGCTCCCGGTCTTCCCCGGACAAATGCTTTACCGTCCCGACGAGGACACCCCCGCCGAGCAGAAATTGCTGCTCCGCCTTTTCGAGCCGCGCGCTGTTCCATGCGAAGTTAGGCCACTCGGACTTTTGCCAATTCCAGCTCATGAGCGATAGACGACCTTTTTATCGCTCATATTATGGCACATTGTGAGCTATAGAATTGGCTCGATTAGCTCACGATCATGGGTAATGAGCACCATTTCGACTTTGGCGCGTGATTTAGTCGTTCAATTGCCTCGCCAACGGCTCGGATGTCGTTGGCCGCCACTACATGGGACACGTGAACTCGGTTCTGCTTGCTGTCTCCAAGTGCCCAAACCCGACGCTCTACCAGAAGACCTCGAACCGGTGGGGACAATCCCGAACACTCCAGGTGTCCACGGAATAGCAGTTGCACCAGAATTCGGACGCGGCTTCATCACAGCCGGCAAATCCGACACTGTAATTATCTTCGACCTGAATTCCCTGAAGCCGTTGCTCGAAGTGAAAGTCGGCAAAAAACCGGACGCGATCCTGTATGACCCGGCAACAAAGCACGTCTACGCCATGAACGGAGACAGCGACAGCGCTTCCATCATCAATGCCGCGGACGGAAAGCTTGTTGGCACGGTTGATCTGGGCGGCAATCCGGAATTTGCAGTTTCGGATGGAAAAGGAAACGTCTACATCAACCTCGAAGAAAAAGCAGAAACGGTTCATATCGACGCGAATGCGCTGAAAGTGCTGCACAGCTGGCCACTCGCGCCCGGAAAAACCGCGACGGCTCTTGCTTTCGACGGAGAGACGCGACGACTCTTCGCGGGTTGCCGTGGAGGCCAGTTGATGGTTGTGCTGGATGCCGACACGGGAAAAGTTATCACGACTGCGCCGATCGGCGAGCGAGTGGACGCGGCTGCTTTCGACCCCTCGAACAAGCTTGTGTTCATGTCGAACGGAGGTGGAACCATTTCCGTATATCACGAAGACGCGAACGACAAATACAGCTTGGTCGAAACGATCACCACGAATCCCGGTTCCAAAACTATGGGCTTCGATCCCAAGACTCACAACCTGTTTGTCCCCGCAAACCTAGGAGGGCAGTTCACCGTTCTCGTGTTTGGCCGATAATCGCGGGTAGCCTGGTTAAAAGCTCCAGAATGTGTTTGTTCACATGACTGATATCTTTGCCGGCTGCCTTGGCGAACCGCCCGACAAAGTATTCTACGAGCAATGGAATGTCTTCTGCTCGTTCGTGAAGAGGCGGAACGGCTATGGGAACGTTGAGTCTGTAGAAAAGATCCTGGCGGAAGGTTCCCGCGGTCACGGCTGCCGGAAGGTCGCGGAGATAGCTGTCAACGGCGAAGCCTGCTTCGCGACAGCTAAACTCCTAGTTTCGAATGCACGATAGGCACGGTAGCGTTGCATCGCGTTCCTATTCCGGCAGGGTCTTCGTTCCCTTGACCTGGAATGATCCCATCACTGTCGGGGCGCTAGTAGTAGCTGGCTGACCACCTCCGATCGACAGCGAGTATTTGCCTTCGGCAATGATCGGTTCGCCAGCTTCAGTGACTATGCTCAGATCGCGGTCCTTCAGTTCGAATCGCACATTCTGAGACTCGCCCGATTTGAGGTGCACGCGCTTGAACCCACGCAGAGCACGCAACGGCGCTCCCGGCACATCGGGGAAGCTAAGGTAGAGTTGCACTACTTCATCCCCCTCGCGCATGCCGGTGTTGGCAACGGTGACTTCCGCGATGAGAGGATCGCCCGCGTTGACAATCTTTTTCGGTAGGCGCAGCCCGCGATAGGAAAATGTGGTGTAGCTCAAGCCGTAGCCGAAAGGATAGAGCGGCTTGCCTGCGAAATAGCGGTAAGTGCGGCCCTTCATGGCGTAGTCTTCAAATGGCGGCAACTGGTCGACTCCCGTGTAAAAGGTGACCGGAAGCCGGCCCGCCGGATTATTCGCGCCGGAGAGTGTTTGCGCGATCGCAGTGCCCCCCTCTTCGCCTGGATACCAGGATTCAAGAATTGCATTGACGTGTTGATTGGCCCAATTCACGGCGAGCGCGCTGCCGTTCGCGAGCACCAGCACTACAGGCTTGCCAACTGCAGCGACCGCTTCGAGTAGATCCTCCTCCGGCTTGGGAAGATCGATGCTGGTGCGGTCGCCGCCCTTAAATCCTTCTTCGCTAACCGGCATTTCTTCGCCTTCCAATTCACTGGTGATGCCCAGAACCGCCACGACGACGTCCGCGTTCTTCGCCGCTTGAATGGCTTCGGGACTGGGCCGCGGATCATATTTCGACCAAATCAACTGCGCCTTCACTGGCCCAGCGCTGCTTTGCCCGTAACCAACTTTGACATGGACCTTCTTTCCCTGCTCCAGGTGAATGTGCCCGGCTCGCGCCTGTGGCGCCTCATCGCCGACCCAGCCGTGGGCCAGTGGTTTTCCATCGACCTCGACTCGCGCGAACCCGCCTTGCAGACGCACGCCGACGGTGTAGTCTCCCGTTTCAGTTGGGGTGAGGAAGCCGCTCCACTCGATGCGCAACGGATATTTGCCGGAAGCGTCCCGAGGGATGTCCTCTGCCTTCAAATCGAGATTGTTCACCGGCCGCTCCTCCAGGACCGTTCGTTGCGGCCCCCACATTTCTCCGGTGGAAAACTCAGCCGTGAGCCCCGGTCGACCATCCAGAGTAGTGAGGAACGATGCCGGTACGACATCGCCTTCATAACGCAAGAACTGCGTTCCAGGCACAAACGTGACTTGTGCGTCAGGAAATTCCGCTTTGATTCCGCCCAGCACAGAAACCGTGTGTGTAGGCCTGCCGTTGTAATTGCCGAGCAGGTACCGGGTCTGGTCAGCGAGCGGGCTTACGACAGCGATCCTGATTCCGTTTTTCTTGAGCGGCAGAATGCCGTCATTCTTGAGCAGGACCATGGATTCGTTGGCGACCGTCCGGGCTAATTCGCGGTGCGCAGTACTGTCGAGTTCCTTTTCGTCGATCTTTGTATAGGGAACCATCTCGGGCGGGTCGAACATGCCCAGTTTGATGCGTGCCGTGTATAGCCGGATCAGTGCGGTATCAATGTCACTTTCTTTCAGGAAGCCATGTTGGTAAGCGTCCAAGTAAGGCTTGTAGTCGCGATCGTCCTTGATGTCCCCGTAATTCAGGCACTCGTTGTCCATCCCGCGCTGGATGGCTAAGGCGGACGCTTCCGGCTGCGTCTTAGTGAAGTGGTGGTCGCGAAAGATATTGACGATAGCGGCGCAATCGGAGACTACGTAGCCTTGGAACTTCCACTTCTCGCGCAGTTGATCCTGCAACAGGAACTCGCTGGCGCATGCGGGCTGGCCGTTGATGCTGTTGTAGGCGCACATCACTGAGCCAGCCTTGCCTTCCGTGACTGTGGCACGGAACGCAGGAAGGTAGGTATCCAACTCATCGTGCTTGCTGACTTTCACGTCGGCGGTGTGGCGCGTGGGTTCCGGCCCGCTGTGGACGGCGTAGTGCTTGGGCGTAGAAATGGCACGATAGTATTTCGGATCATCGCCCTGCATTCCGATGACATAGGCCACGCCGAGGCGCGCACTCAGGAACGGATCCTCGCCGTAAGTTTCTTGCCCACGTCCCCATCGCGGGTCGCGAAAGATGTTTATATTGGGTGCCCAGAAGTCCAAACCTTCCTGGGCGCGGCTGTGGCCAGCGCGCTCAAACTGTGCCCGCTTGATGCGCGCTTCAATACCGATGGCGATGGCCATGCGATGAATAGCGTCTGTGTCAAATGTAGACGCCAGGCCGACCGGCTCGGGAAACTCCGTGGTGCCGCTTGAGGCGACGCCGTGCAGCGCTTCGCTCCACCAGTTGTAGGCGGGTATGTGCAGCCTCTCGATGGCGCGCGACTGGTTGGTCAGTTGGGTGACCTTTTCTTCTACGCTCATGCGATGTACCAGGTCGGCGGCCCGCTGTTCCGCAGGCAACGCCGGGTTCAGATATGCCGGCGGCTCGGAGTTCTGGGCGTGTGCTCGGCTCGCAATTAGGAAGACAACAGTCGCAGCAAGAATCTTGAAGTTCGATGATCGCATGTAGGAATGTGCCTCCATTTGTCTTCTCTAACTTGCCCGTCTAAAAGATCGATCCCGCTTGAGTTGCTGGTTTGCGCTCATTGAAAGAGCCTTGGCGCAAAGTCCTTAAGGTCGCGACGCCACGTTTGCCACTCGTGGTCGGTCCCGGGGGATTCGTAGAAGACATGTTGAATGTTCGCTTCGAGCAGCGAGGTATGCAATCTCTGAAGGCCTGCGCGCATACGCTCTGGCTCGGTCGTCCCCACTCCGATCCACAGCAAATGCACTTTCTTTGCGAACGCGGCCGGATCTGCAAACACGCCGTTGTAGTCGGTTTTGGGATTCAGCTTCCGGTCTCCAAGCACGAGCATGCCGCCCGCTCCGCTGAATCCTCCGATGTAGGAAAATAGATCCAGATGATTAAGCGTGACCTGGAAAGTTTGCATTCCGCCCATGGAAAGACCGGCCATGGCGCGATGATCGCGATCTGTCAGCGTGCGAAAGTGGGAATCGATGTACGGGATCAGAACTTGCGTCACGTCATCTTCAAACGCGGCGGCCACATCCTGCATGGCCTTTAGCATTTCAGGAGAACCGAAGGGCTTTCCCGTCAGGTCGGGAGCAGGCTGGCCAGCGCGCCGCGCGTAACCATAAGCCATCACCACAATCATTGGCTTGCAATTCTTCGCGGCGATCAAATTGTCGAGTATGAAGTTCGCCTTTCCCTGTCTGATCCAGCCCGTCTCATCCTCGCCTCCGCCGTGCTGAAGATACAGCACCGGGTATCTGACATCCGTCTGTGAGTCGTAATTGGGAGGGGCGTAGACTAGCGCGTGCCGCCACGTACCTGTGACCTTCGAGCTGTACCAGACTTCGCGCACTTGCCCGTGTGGCACGTCCTGTGCCGAGTAGTAGGTCGAACCAGGCTCAGGCACCTCGATTGCGCTCGCGTACTTGCTTCCACCAAAAAAAGCCTGACTGCCGAGGTCGCTCACTTCCGCTCCATCGATAATTACGGTGTAGTAGTGCAATCCTGGAACAAGCGGCGTCGTCGTGACCATCCAGTAGCCGTCCGACTGTTTCTCCATATCCGACTTCGGCCCGCTCCAGAAATTCACCTTGACCTTCGTGGCCTCGGGAGCTCTGACACGGATCTGGGCCCTTCCCGCGCTGTCAACTCGCGGGTATTCAGCTCCCCACACATTTGTTGTGGCCGGATGAAAATCCCCAGCGTCTTGTGGGTGGCACTCCCGCGTCCAACACAGGCTCACAAACAGCAGCAGTGCAATTGCAACTGGCTTCATGGCTTCACCTCTTAACCATCGATTTTGGCTGTGCCCCATCGAACGGCTTTGGGCGCCGGCTACTTCTGGCCCAATGGAGAGTCTGGGAAAGATATCGAGTTTCAGCTGGTGTTGCTCGATGTCGCGGAAACACGTGTCGGTAACGGTACCACAGCGGTTACAAGAGGATGGTAGGGATTAGCGGAAAATAGAGAGTTTTCGTGTAACGATCGCGTTACTCGCCGCACTATCACATCAAGCAGCGGAAAAGTTCGTTCAGTACAAGTACCCATTTTAGAGCACTTGTCGGGAATTGCGGATGCCGTTCCCCGTAAGGACTGGCGCATGCAGGCCATAGCACAACTCGCGCGTTGGGAGGTTTTGGCCTTTCTCGGAGCGCTTTTTGCAGTCGTTGTCACGCAGCTGCTCACTGGGCAAATCAATACGCGCGGGTTGTTCCTGGGCCGCAAGGGGAATGGGACGCAGTACTTCAGCGCCGAGCGCGTCCAGTTGCTGGTATTTACGCTAGGTGCAGCCTTTCAATTTCTGTCGGAGGTCTTGCGAGATCCCACAAAGTTCCCGGTCGTCTCCGGGAGCTGGATTTTGCTTCTCGGGGGCAGCCACCTTGTGTTTCTGGGCGGCAAGCTGGGCGCTTCCTATTTAGGAAGATCTTGAGCGGTCATTCAAGGAGGTACGGAAAATGTGGTATTCACTAGAACTGGTCATCGGATACCTGGTCTGCGGCGTGATGGGGCTGTTTGCGCTGGTGATTCTTTGGATGATCGCCAAGGGTGAAATCAATCTGGATCTATTGATCAGCGAAAAGACCGGCGAAGCCAGTATGTCGCGGTTTCAGCTGCTGATCTTTACCTTTGTGATTGGTCTCAGTTTTTTCATGATCGTTGTTTCTGGCGCACACACCGGAGGTGCAAAGCTCCCGGATGTTCCGGGAGGAGTTCTTGGGCTATTGGGTATTAGCGCCAGCTCCTATACGGTCAGCAAGGCCATCCAAGCCAACATGACCGGGAAGGCCGCGGATGCAAATCTGGCCGCGCCTGCGAATCCATCTGCCACACAAAATCAGTCTGCGCCAGCCGGCCAGGCCGGGTGAGCGTGCCATGCCAAGAAAAACCTCCGCAGCGCACGCCGCAGCGTTGCTCCCCCTTGCCATCGGCCTTGCCATGAACGGGGCCGGCGTCCGCAGTCACGCGACCGACGGCAGCACGAGCAACACTCCGGCCGCTTGTGCTGCGTTCGATATCGACGCAACCGCTTCAGAATCTCTCGCTGCCGAAGGATCGACGGTGCCCGGCACTTGTCACACGAGGTTTAGGGGTGAATTCTTGCTCCCCGATCCGGCATGCACGCCTGGGGCGGTGAACCCAACCATTACAACCGAAGTGCTGCAGGATCCGGCGTTCCGAACCGCTTGCGTTCGCGGACACGCTTCGTCGAGCGCTCAGAAGAATCATACGTACGATCTTTACACGATCGCACACCCGGACCACAACACCGGACAGACACAGACCTGTGAACTCGACCACCTCATTTCCCTCGAGTTAGGTGGCGCCGACACCGTCGACAATATCTGGCCGCAATGCGGCCCGGACGGCGCGTTGTTGTCCGAGCGTTTCTTCAAACGAAAAGATGCCGTCGAAAACTTCCTGGCCAAGCAAGTGCGGGAGGGCAAGATGTCGCTCGCCGACGCGCAGAAAGGGATTGCTGCGGACTGGACGCAATTCCTTGCGGCCTCAGAAGGTTGCGAAGGCGCAGCGTGTGAGTGAATTGCCGCTGTTGAACGGAATTGACAGGGTTTCAACCGAAACGTCACTAACGAGTGACACCTTTTTTGTGCGTGGCAGCCGGGAAAATGTGCGTTCGGATCATCTCTTTAAAGGATCTCTTCGGACTGTACAAATGGTAAGCGTGAGCCAGAGGCCGTCTGGACAACATGATGGTGATGGGCTATGCAGCTTGGGATGAATTTTCTGAAGGTTCCGCAGCGAAATTCCATGGCAACAGTTCTTCGATGCGGTTGATGGGGTGGTCCGCGATGCGGGACAGTACGTTCCGCAGGTAACTTTCCGGATCGATTCCGTTCAGCTTGGCTGTTCCGATCAGACTGTAAATTGCTGCGGCGCTTTCTCCACCGCGATCCGATCCCGCGAACAGGTAGTTCTTTCTTCCCAGTGCCACAGCTCGCAGCGCTCGTTCCGCCGCGTTGTTGTCGATCTCCAGGTGACCATCGTCGCAGTAGCGCAGCAAGGATTCCCAGCGTCCCAGTGCGTAACGCACCGCCACTGCTGTATCCGATTTCTTCGAAAGCTTGACTAACGTCTCATCCAGCCATTGTTTCAGTGATTCGAGCAATGGCCGGCTCCGCGTGTCGCGGATTTCGCGACGTTCTTCTGGCGATCGTCCGTTGATGTCGCCTTCCACCGCGTAAAGCTCACCGATTCGCTTTAGTGCTTCCTCCGCGACAAGCGATTTATGAGCAACCTTGAGATCGTAGAACTTCCTTCGCACATGCGCCCAGCAAGCCGCTTCCTGGATGCGTCCTGTCTCGTAGATTTGCTCGAACCCGGCGTAACCATCCGCTTGCAGCGTACCCTTGAACTTGCCAAGGTGTGCTTGCGGGTGTTCTCCCTTGCGATCTGGCGTATAGGCGAACCACACCGCTGGTGGTGTCTGGTCTCCTGCCGGCCGATCGTCCCGCACGTAGGTCCACAACCTTCCCGTTTTGGTTTTCCCATTCCCGGGCGCCAACACGGGAACTGGTGTGTCATCCGCGTGCAGTTTCTGTGCCGCCATCACGTGACGTCGCAGCGCTTCCACCAGCGGTTCGAACAGCTGGCTCGTTCCGCACACCCAGTCCGCTAGCGTGGAACGATCCAGCTCCACTCCTTGCCGAGCGTAAATCTCCGATTGACGGTACAGCGGCAAGTGATCACCAAATTTCGACACCAGAACATGTGCCAGAAGTCCGGGGCCCGCTAGACCTCGTGCGATCGGCCGGCTCGGTGCTTCGGCTTGCACGATTCGATCACAACACCCGCATGCCAACTTGGGCCGAACCTGGCGGATCACTTTGAAGCGGATCGGTTCGATTTCCAGCATCTCCGATACATCTTCGCCGAGATGTTTCAGCTCACCGCCACAGTCTGGGCAAGCTTCTTGCTTTGGCACATAGGTTCGTACTTCCCGCGGCAGATGTGCCGGCAATGGTCGTCGTGCTGATCGAGCCTTCAACTCTACACTCGCGAGTGGTTCCGGCAGAGCAGCAACCTTCTCCGCATCGTTCTGTTGCAGTGCCTCGAGCTGCAACTCTAGTTGCTCGA
>Ga0335082_10006914_pt1 | contig 12353 bp, 9 predicted proteins | sample Lox_Sample_41_FD_206718 | JGI IMG/M metagenome (GOLD analysis project Ga0335082, IMG submission 206718) | Soil microbial communities from Loxahatchee National Wildlife Refuge, Florida, United States - Lox_Sample_4.1 | ecosystem: Environmental > Terrestrial > Soil > Wetlands | place: USA: Florida...
ATCTGCGCCGCAGGAACATCAGGAGTTCCTCGAATTCCTGCACATTCCCGCCGACGAAGTGAAGTCCATCCGCGAAGCCAGCCGCAAGGGCTGACGCGCGCCGGGGGATGGCGGGCGCCGTCCCCCGATGCGATACCTTATTAGCGGGACACCCGCACAGCCGAAGGGATCTCAACACACGCCAGAGCCGCGTGTACACCAACTCTGTTTGTGAGGACACTGTGACCGATGGGTTGCGCAACAAGCGCCGCGTAGCGCTGATGGCCGCCGGGGCGGCCGCTCTGATCGTCGTGATGGCAGCTCAGATCGCCACGAAGATCCGGCAGGAATCGCTGACCTGGGACGAGGATGACCACATCTTCTCCGGGTACATGTCCTGGAAGACCGGCGATTTCGGCCTGAACCCGGAGCATCCGCCGCTGGTGAAGGCGCTGGCCACCATTCCGCTCCTGAACGCCCCGTTGCATGTCCCTAAGCTGCAGAACCGCGACTTCAAGATTGAGGCCTTCCTCGACGGCAAGGAGTTCCTCACAAAAAACGACACCGACACCATGCTGTTTCGAGTGCGCCTGGCCGCGGGGCTTATCACCGTGCTGATGGCAATACTGGTGTTTCTGGCAGCGAATGAGATGTTCGGGCCGGTGGCTGCGTTCATTGCGCTCGCGCTGGTCGCCTTCGATCCGAATCTGCTGGCGCACGGGGCGTTTGTCACAACGGACATGGCGCTCTCGTGTTTTCTCTTCGCCACGGTCTACGCGTTTTATCGATACGTGAAGGCGCCAACTATCCCGCGGCTGCTGCTGACAGGGCTGGCGGCAGGACTGGTGCTGGCGGCCAAACACTCCGGCATCCTGATCTTCCCCATGCTGCTGGTGCTGGCCATCTGCGAAGTGCTGCGCACGCGCGACCGCAAAACGGTTCTGCGCATGGTGATGGCGCTGGCTGTGATTACTGTAGCTTCGGTGCTGGTGCTGTGGGCGTTCTATGGATTCCGCTACTCGGCGCGGCCGGCGGGAATGGCCATGAATCCGCCGTTCGCGGAATTCACACGCGGGTTGCGTCCGCTGGACACAGCTTTCGTGAACGCGTGCGCGAAGTGGCACCTGCTGCCGGAATCGTACATCTACGGGCTGGTTGACGTACGGAAGATGATCGACTGGTATCCGAGTTATATTTTCGGCAAGGTCTATCCGCACGGTGTCTGGTTCTACTTCCCCGCGGCCTTCCTGATCAAGTCGACGCTGCCGTTCCTCGCGCTTCTTGCGCTCGCGATTGTCGGCATGGTCATGCGGAGGTTCGCATCCTGGCGCGAGATTCTGTTCCTCGGCCTGCCGGCGCTCATCAACATGCTGGTGGCGACACTCTCCACCATCAACATCGGACTGCGTCATATCCTGCCCGTCTACGTGTTTCTCAACGTGCTGGTGGCAGGCGCGGCATGGGCCTTCATGAAACGCGACCGGCGCTGGACGTGGGTGATTGCGGTGCTGCTGGTGGCTAATGCGATCACCTCGGCGCGCTGTTATCCCAGCTACATTGCCTACGCGAACGAAGCCTGGGGCGGCCCGTCAAAGACCTACAAGTACCTCAGCGATTCCAACACCGACTGGGCGCAGCAGCTCAAGGCCGTGAAGAAATACCTCGCCGGCCGCAACGTCACCAGTTGCTGGTTCGCGTACTTCGCGCAGGGCGTGGTGGACGCGAGTGACTACGGCGTTCCCTGCAAGCCGCTCATCACCGGCGACACGATGTGGGTGAACGAGCAAATGGATGTTCCACCTGAGATCGACGGGCCCGTGCTGATCAGCGCGGGTACGCTTTCGGGTTTCGAGTTCGGCTCGGACGACCTCAACCCCTACTATCAGTTCCAGAAGCTCGAGCCCGTCGCCAACATCCAAAACGGGGTGCTTGTATTCGAAGGCCGTTTCCGCGTGCCGCGCGCCTCGGCGCTCAGCCACATGCAGAAGGCGTGGAATCTGATGGGAGCCGGCCAGATGCCGCAGGCGTTCGCCGAGGTACAGACCGCCGCGGCCATCGACCCGACCCTCATTGAAGCGCAGGACGCCCTGGGCGACGCGGCGATGGCAATGGGCCATTCCGATGACGCCCGCGCGCAGTGGCAGAAAGCGCTCGACCTTGCCAGCAAGCTGGAGCCGGGTGTGCGCGAGGGACGCATGCGCGGCATCGAACGGAAACTGGCCGGGAAACATCAATGAAACCGATCGCGCTTTTCGTGCTCTGCTGCGGCCTGCTCGCCGCGGCGCAATCGACGGGGGTGCTTCACGACTCCTCCGGTAACGTCATCGCCAGGGCCACCGTGCGCGCGAAATCGCCGACCGTGGACACCACCGCTGTCACCGCCTCCGACGGACGATTCACTTTTACCAATCTGCCCGCGGGCAGCTACACCATCAGCGTGGAGCGCGCCGGTGTGACCGCTTTGCTGCCCCGCCCGCTGATCGTGCCTGGCGAGGTCACGCTGGAGCTTTCGGCCGATGGCGTGCTCTCCATCGGCCAGGGCACGCACGAAGTGACCGGCGGCGAAAAACTCTCGAGCAAGGCGGTCTCCGAGCTGCCGCTGAACAAACGCGACTTCAGCCAGCTTCTGCTGCTGGCGGCGGGCACGATGACCGACACCAGCGGCGCATCGAACTTCACGCAGCAGTTCGCGGTGAACGGGCAGCGCGGCGTCGGGGCCGTGTTCGCGATGGACGGCGCCGACAGCACCGATCCGGAAATGGGCGGCACAACGTTTTCGAATTTCAATGTCGATGCGGTGCAGGAGATTCGTTCCAGCTCCGGCGCAATGCCCGCCGAGATCGGCCGCGGCGCGGCGGGGTTCACCGACATCATCACGCGCTCGGGCACGGACACCATGCATGGTTCGGCCTTCGAGTTTTTGCGCAACGCCGCGCTCGACGCCCGTAATTTCTTCGACCGTCAGACGCCCGCCCAGCCTGAGCGCATCCCGCCATTCATCCGCAACGAATTCGGTTTCACCAATGGCGGCCCGCTGAGCATTCCGGGCATCTATCGCAGCCGTAAGCGCACTTACTATTTCATCGAGTACCAGGGCTTCCGCCAGGTGCTTAGCAATACCGAGGTACTTTCCGTCCCCACCGCGGACGAGCGAGCCGGAAAGGACACGACGGCGTTCGCGGGCGACACCCTGTACGTGCCCGTCGATCCGGGGATCGCAAAACTCATCAATCGCTACCCACTGCCCAACGATCCCAACGGCCCCTTCGGCGCGCGCACCTACGCGACCTCGTCGAAGGTGACAACGTTTTCCGACCAGTTCTCCGGCCGCCTCGATCACAGCTTCTCCGACAAAACGAAGCTGTTCGGCCGCTTCACCATGGAAAACACAGACGGGCCCACCACCAATCCCAACCAGACCGCCATCGATCCGAGCTTTGCCGTCGATTTCATCAACAACCAGCGCAACGCAGTGCTGACGCTGACGCGGACGCCCTCGGCGGACTTCATCAGCGAATCGTCCATCAGCTTCACGCGCGCCACACCCGGCTTCCCGACGGTGAACCGCACCGATCCCACGCTCGCCTTCGGTGACGCGCTCTATGAGCCGTTCAACCAGTCCGGCGGCTCCGTCATGGCCGAGTTCGGCAATCTTTTTCAGGCGCGCCAGAACTTCACGTGGATTCGCGGCCGCCATACCATCAAGGCAGGCGCCGAGGTGCGCGCTAATCGCGATACGACGTGGTACGGCACCGGGCCAAACGGCCAGTATCAGTTCGGCGGCGGCACTGCATATTCGCCCGTCGAGATTCGCTCCGCCACCGGCACGCACGATATTCATATCGGCGATCCGTTGCCCGACGCGCTCAGCGGGCTGCTCAGCGGCAGCGCGTTCACCTACATCATCGGCGTAGCGCCGCTGAATTTCGCGCAGGGCGCGCACATCGGCGATTCGGCCATTCACCGCGACGCCTACAACGCGTATATTCAGGACAGCTGGAAGGTCACACCTCGTCTGGTGGTTAACCTGGGGTTGCGCTATGAGGCCGATACGCCGATTCGCGAACAGGACAAGCGCACGTCCGTCCCGGTGATCGATCCCACCGGCAGTGCGCTCCCGGGCACGCAGCTCATCATCAACCCGCAACCGCCGTACAAGGCCACGTGGAACGGCTGGGGTCCGCGGCTCGGCCTGCAATATCGAGCGAACGATCATTTCCTGCTGCACGCCGGCGGCGCCATCACCACCCTGCTCACGAATCTCTGGCAGGACAACATGCTCACGGGCAGCACGCCGTTTGTGGTGTATCCGCGCCTCAGCGCCACGCAGGGCCAGTACGTGCCTTTCGGCGTCACCATCACGCCAGACCAGTTGCCCACCGTCTATGACACCAGCGGCAATGACATCTTCGCCAGCGGCAACTCGAAGAAGGTGCAGGCCAACACGGTGATGGACATTCTGCGCTACGAGCAGGACCTCGCGGCCCTCTCGCCCGACCACAAGGTCACCGCACTCACCGTCTTCGGCATCTCACCGAGTTATCACGATGGCTACATCGGCTCGTGGACCGCGGGCATCGAGCAGAAATATGGCGGGGTCACTGTGGACGCCACCTACGTGGGAACCGTGGGCATCAAGCTGCCCATCATGGACAACCCCAACGGCTTCGCGGGCGCCGACCCGCAATACGCGCGCTACACGCTGTTCGATGCGAGCGGCAACATCCTCGGCGGCTACGGACTGATGGGAATGCTGATGGCGCGCTCGCACTCCAGTTATCACGCGCTGCAGGTCTCGGGGTCGAACACGCTGACAGCGTCGGGGCTCGGCGTGCAAGCCAGCTATACGTTCTCGAAAGCGCTCGACGACGCCAGCGGCGTCTTCGGCATCCCATTGCAGGACCCGCTCAACCCGGAAACCGAGAAGGGCCCGTCGAACTTCGATGTGCGCAGCGTGTTCTCTTTCACGCTGTTTCAGGATCTGCACGCGGACCGTGCGCCGCTGCTGCGCCATCTCGGAAAGACGGCGATGGCTGGATGGCAACTGCTGGGCATCGGAACGGCGATGAGCGGCCTGCCCTTCACGGTCATCTCCGGAACACAGCAAACCGGCGTGGGCGCGGGCGGCGGCGACCGGCCCGATCAGATCGGCACGCCCGATTTTTCGACCAGCCGCCAGATTCGCGAGGATTACTTCGGACTCGGCGCGAATAACACTTCGTTCTTCTCCATTCCGCACGGCCGCTTCGGCGCGCTGGGCCGCAACACCTTCCGCGGACCGGGCTTGCGGAACCTCGACCTCGCGCTCATTAAAGACACGCCCATCGGCCGGCGCTCGTCAGGCAGCGAGCTCGCGTCGCTGCAGTTCCGGGCCGAGTTCTTCAACATCTTCAACCTGGTGAACTTCGGCCTGCCGTCGAACGTTGTGCTCGGAGCCGGCTTCGGTGAAATCAGCAAGACCGCGAGCACCTCGCGCCAGATCCAGTTTTCGCTTAAGCTGATCTACTGACGGGAGGAAGCAATGATCGAAATTACCTGGCTGGGGCATGCGACGTTCGAGCTGAAGCTGGAATCGGGCGAGGTGGTGGTGCTCGATCCGTGGATCGACGGGAACCCGAAATATCCGAAGTCGCACACGATCTCGCGCGTCGATGCCATTCTCATTTCCCACGGCCACTTCGATCACATTCACGACGCCATCCCCATGGCGAAGAGGTTCGCACCGAAAAAGGTGATCGCAATTTTCGAGACCTGTCACTGGCTGGAGAAGAAGGGCGTCCGGAACTGCAGCGGCATGAACAAGGGCGGCACGCAGGAAGTGGTGGGCGGGCTGCGGGCCACGCAGGTGCACGCGGTGCACAGTTGCGGCATTCTTGACGGCGATCAGATGATCTACGGCGGTGAGGCGTCCGGCTATGTCCTGCACTTCGCGGACGGCCGCACGGCGTACTTTGCGGGCGACACCAACGTCTTCTCCGACATGACGCTGATCGAACAGCTCTACAAGCCCGAGCTCGCGTTCCTGCCCATTGGCGACCACTACACCATGAGCCCGCGCGAAGCGGCGCTCGCGGCGCGGCTGCTCAAGGCGCGCACCATCATCCCAATGCACTTTGGAACCTTCCCCGCGCTGACGGGATCGCCAGACGCGCTCGCCGAGCTGTTGCGCGACACGCCGGAGCTGCGCGTCTGGCCGCTGGAGATCGGCAAGACAGTGAGCTGGTAGGGCGCTACACCGAGAGCACACCAACGCGCACACCCGAAGCCAGCAGCGTCTCCGCCACCGACCGCCGCCGAATCACCGCAAACCGGAACAGAGGCCCGCCTTCCGAGAACTCGTCCGGGTGCTCTGCGGTGAACGCCGGGTTCAGTTCGCCGCGCACCGTCTCGACGGATTCGATCTCCCAGCAGCCAGCGAAGGCATCCTCGATATCCTTCATTGACAGACCACCGCGCGGCGCATTCGGCTCTTCGTTGCTGAAGCCGAACAGGTAGACGCGGCGGCCGGGCGGCAGCACATGCGCAAGGCCTGCCACGTATCGCCGCCGCTCGTCGCCCGCGTAGATGTGGAACAGGCCGCTGTCGATCACGCTGGCGAAGCGGCGATCCCAGTCCGCCAGCCTCAGCGCGTCCATCTGCAGAAACTCGACGGCCAGCCCGCGCTCGGCCGCCTTCGCCCGGGCGCGCCGGATGGCTTCTTCGACGAAGTCGATCCCGGTCACATCCAGCCCGCGCGCCGCGAAGAACAGCGACGTGTTGCCCGTCCCGCAGCCGCAGTCGAGCACCGGACCCGCCACCCGATCGGCCACCGCGATGAAGGGCGGCTGCGGACGGCCGATCTCCCACGGCGGGTCGCCCGCGTAGGCTTCAGTGAAGCGCTCCAGCGGAGACTCGCTCACAGCTCCTCGATGGCCTTCGCCGCCGCATGGATTGCTTCGGCAATCTTGCGGAGTTGCTCGGCCGTCACGCTCTCGCGCCTGACCCTGTCGGTCACCGCCGTGCCGAGGTGCATGAAGGCGTGCATGATCTCGGGCGAGCGCCCGCGCTGGAAACCGCGCCCGGCGTGCTCCAGCCGCGCGAACAATTCCTCCACGCGATGTTTGTTGGCCGCCAGGTACTCCAGGCCCTCGGGGGTCACCGAATAGACCTTCTTGTTGTTCTCGGCCGCGCTCGCGATGAGCCCCTCTTCTTCCAGCATGGTCAGCGTCGGATAAATCACCCCGGGGCTCGGCGTGTAGCCGCCCGCCAGCCGCTCCTCCATGGTCTTGATGAGCTGGTAGCCGTAGCTGGGCTGCTCGGAGAGCAGCTTGAGGATCACCAGGCGGATATCGCCGGCGTCGAACATGCGCTCGCGCCCGCCCCCGAAACCGCGGCCCATCCAGCGGCCGCCGTGCCAGTGTTCGCCGCGGCCGGACTCAGGCCTGCACCCGTGCCGCCGGGAGTGGCAACGCTCGTAGCCGCCTTCTTCTTCCATCATTTGAAACATGTGTCTGAACATCAAACAAACCTCTACCTACGATATATCGTAAGATATATCTTTTGACAAGAGGAAAGTTGAATCCGAGCTAAACATGTTATAATCCATCAAGAAAGAGGAGAACGGCTTGATGTCTGAACCAACCCTTTGTGCTCATACACATACAGAAGCCGAGTACGACGCCATCGTTCGCACCGACATCGAACTCTTTCGCGACCAGGCATCCAGACTTCTCGCCGGCGAGATCACCGACGACCAGTTCCGGCCATTCCGCCTGCGCCGCGGCATCTACAGCCAGCGGCAGCCGGGCGTGCAGATGATCCGAACCAAGATCCCCGGAGGCACGCTCACGGCCGCTCAGCTCGACCAGCTCGCACTCGTTTCTGACCGCTTCGCCGCCGGCAAAGGCCACCTCACTACGCGACAGAACATGCAGTATCATTTCGTACCGCTGGCCAATGTACCTGACCTGCTGCACCTGCTCGCCGATCAACGTCTGACCACGCGCGAGGCCTGCTACAACACGGTCCGCAATGTCACCGCCTGCCCGCTCAGCGGACTGCTGCCCGACGAACCGTTCGACGTGCATCCGTATGCGCGCCGCATCGCTTTCGCGTTCCTTCACAAGGAACTCACGGACAGCATGCCGCGCAAATTCAAGATCGCTTTCTCCGGCTGCCCGGAAGACTGCATCGGCACGGCATTCAACGATGTCGGCCTGCGCGCGGTAGTTCGCGACGGCCGGCGCGGGTTCCGCATGGTGATCGGCGGCGGACTCGGACCATTGCCGAATGAAGCGCAACTGCTCGACGAATTTGTGCCCGTGGAGCTGCTGGTCCACAAGATCGAGGCGGTGCTGCGGCTGTTCAACAAACACGGCAACCGCGCCAACAAGAACAAGGCGCGCCTGAAGTTCATCCTGCGCGAGCGCGGTTTCGACTGGGTGAAGGAGCAGGTGGAGCGCGAATACCAGGATATTCTCGCCAACGGCGGCATCGAGCTGCCGGACGAGGTCCCGGAGAGCTTCGGTGGTTTTCAGGCAGTGCCACCACCACTCGGCGCGGGAGCGAGGTTGCCCGTAGTGAGCGGGAAGTCCGATCCCGAATACGTCCGCTGGCTCGAAACCAATACGCGCCGGCAGCGGCAGAACGGCTACGCCATCGTGACGGTGAAAGTGCCGCAGGGGAATCTGACCTCTTCGCAGATGCGCGCTGTGGCTTCGATCGCGCGCGATGCCGGCGACGGATATGTGTGCGTGAGCATGGACCAGAACCTCATGCTGGGATACATTTCGTTACAAAGCCTGCCGCGCGTCCATGCGGCACTGCGTGAAAACAACCTGGGTGGTGCCGGCGCCCACCAGATTGAGGACGTTACCACGTGTCCGGGCGCGTACAGTTGCAACCTCGCGCTGACGAAATCCATGAACCTCGGCGACGCCGTTGCGAAGGCTGTGGCAGGCTATGACGACCCCGGCGTGCAGCACCTCGCTGTGCGCATCAGCGGCTGCCCGAACTCCTGCGGCCAGCACTGGACCGGCGACCTCGGCTTCTACGGGAACGCGCGCAAGATCGACGGCCGCGAGGTGCCGTACTATCAGATGCTGCTCGGCGGCGGCTACGACGAGCAGGGCATGCTGCGCTTCGGGCTGGCGATTCAGAGCGTGCCGGCGCGTCTGGCTCCCACAGCTGTGCGGCGCGTGTTGGATCACTATCTCGCCAACCGGCAGGAGGGCGAGACCTTCCGCAACTACGTGCTGCGCCATAAGGTTGAGACCTTCCGCGCGCTGACGGCAGATCTGGCGAAGCCGGCCGAGACCTTCCCGGAGATTTATCGGGACTGGGGCGATGAAGAGGAGTTCTCGCTGAAGCTGGGCCGCGGCGAGTGCGCAGCCTGAGAAGCCATAAAAAGAGCCCCGGCTGCGAATCGCCGCCGGGGCCGGATCATCAAGGAAAACCGGTTCTTTAGCTGCGCCGCGTGGACCTTGCGTTCACCATCCGCGCCGGCTCACAGACCGCTCCAGCGGCCATCGTGAGGCTGGGAGCCGACATCGGCTGATCCATCAGATCGGCCATGGCGGCCACGGGCAGGCCCTCGGCTTCGCGTGTGAAGGTCAGGCGGCGCTGGTCGTTGTCCAAATCCACTTTGACCCAGTCGCCGCCGCGCACCTGCTCGGTCGCAATCAGGTTGGACATCGGCTGAACCACCAGGCGCTCGATCGCCCGCTTCAGGTGGCGCGCGCCGTACTTGATGTCGGTGCCTTCGTCAAGCAGGTAACCCTTGCCTGCCTCGGTGACCTTGAAGATGAACGCGCGCTCCGGATTGGTGGCGAACACACGCTGCTGCACGAGGGTGAGCTCGATGTCGAGAATTCGCCGCAGTTCTTCGGAGCCGAGAGGCCTGAAGGTGACAATCTTGTCCAGGCGGTTGATGAACTCCGGCGTAAACTTGCGCCGCGCCGCTTCCACACTGGTGGTTTTCAGCTTGTCGCCCAGCTTCGCATCCACTTCGCCAGCCGCAGTCCTCCGTGCTTGTTCGGACGCACCGAATCCCACTTTGGGACACATCAGCGCGCTCATCTCAGAGGCGCCGAGATTGCTGGTCATGAAGATCATCGCTTTGGAGAAATCCACCTTGCGGTTATCCCCCAGAGTGAGAGTGGCCTTGTCCAGAATCCCCAGCAGCAGGTTCCACAGCGCGTCGCTGGCCTTTTCGATTTCGTCGAACAGCACGAAGCTGAGCTTCACCTGATCGGTGTGGTACTGGTTCAGCACTTCCTGGCTAAGCAGCGGATGTGTCTCGCGATGACCGAGATAGCCGGGAGGCGAGCCGATCAGCTTGGCGATTTCGTGGCTGTGCTGGAACTCGCCACAGTCAATTTTGATGACCGCGCGCGGGTTCTTCAAAAGGCACTCCGCGGTTGCTTCCACGATACGCGTCTTGCCGGAGCCGGTGGGGCCGAGAAACAGAAAGTTACCCACCGGACGCCCGGGCGCGTTCATGCCAGTCAGGTGCATCTGATAGATGTTAACGATCTGTTGAATCGCGTCGTCCTGGCCGACGATGAGTTTGTGCAGGCTGCCATCCAGGCTCTCCGCCTCACGCCCCGTTCGCGTCGGATCCAGGGAGATGTTCGTTTTCACCATGTTCGGCCTCTTTCCCAACTGCTCCACCATGACCTTGAGCAACTTGCGTGCCAGTTACGGACGACGCGGTCACTCGCTCTATTTCCTCGGCTTCGAGGGCCTCACCTCCACCCGGCTGACCAGGGTCCGTTCAGGCATCTTCAACAGGCCGAGGACAATCTCTGCAATGTCGGAAGGTGCAATTTTCCAGTTAGCTGGCTCACTGTTCCTTCCGAATAACGTATCCACGCTGCCCGGCATGATGTAGCTGACACGGACATTCTCCTGCCGATGATCGAGCATCATCGCCTCGCTGAAGCCGTTGAGGCCGAACTTTGACGCATTGTAAGCTGCGCCTCCCGCGAACGGGTTCTTGCCCGCCAGACTGGAGATGTTGATGATGTAACCTTTCCCCCGCGCGCGAAACCGCTTCAGCGCTTCGCGTGAACAATAGAACGCGCCCGAAAGATTGGTGTCCACCGTCTGCTGCCATTGTTCGATGCTCAACTCGGCCGTCGCGGCGAATACGCCGATCCCGGCGTTGTTCACCAGCACATCAAGACCGTCAAGTTCCTTATCGACACTTTCGAACAGAGATCGAACCTGATCGGGGCGCGCTACGTCGCAAAGTTCTCCGAAGACCCTTGAGCCGCCGTGGGCCCGGCCGCGAAGCTCGGCAACCGCCTTATCCAGCTCTCCTCCCGTGCGCCCGCAGATCCCCACATTTGCGCCGGCGTCGAGTAAGGCGAGTGCAATGGCCCGGCCGATGCCCTTCGTACCACCGGTGACCAATATCGATTTGTTTTCAAGAAATCGTTCCACATCTACTTGGACGCGCTGGCGCGAGTTGGAGAAGCAGGATAATGGGGTGTGCCGGAAGAACCCGCCGAATCCCGACTCGCTTCCACGCTGCGGCAAGTCATCCCCTGGCTCACAGCCATCCTGGTCATCGCGGGATTGTGGACAGCATGGGTGATGATTTCGCGGCGTAATGAAGCCCGCGAAGCGGAAGCAGAAACGGCGCGACGTCAGGCACAATACAATCGCGACCTGCTCGACCGGCTGGGCGGCGACCGCCTCACTGTGCTGACCTTCTATGCGAGCCCGCCGGCCATCCATCGGGGCACGCACGTGAGCCTGTGCTACGGGGTTTCGAACGCGACGACCGTGGTGATTGAGCCGGGACTGGGGTCGTGGAGGCCGGCGCTGAGCCGGTGCATTGACGTCGCGCCGGCGCACACGACTTCCTACACGCTTACGGCGAAGAGCGCGCGGGGCGAGACGGTGACGGCGGACACGAAGGTGATTGTCGAGTGAGCCGCATGCGCAGGCCGTCCCGGTTTCTTCCGTAGTATTCCTTCACGCGGCGTACCTGCACGAAACCGAAGGTGCGATAGAAGCGGACCGCTGCGCGATTGCCTGGGCGCACCATAAGCCAGCAGTGCTCGATGCCGTCTCGTCGGAGCAGCGCGAGCACGCGACGGAGCATGGCTCGGGCGATTCCGCGGCGGCGATGGCGGGGGTGGACCGCGATGGAGATCAGTTCGCCCGCTCCGTTGCGTACTACGGCTGCGATATAGCCGGCGGAGGCGCCGTCAACTCGGGCAAGCAGGAAGAGGCGCGGCGATTCGGCGAGCAGATCGACGAACAGCTCGCGCGGCCAGGCGTCGGCGGCGAATGAGGCACGCTCGATGGCGAGGATGGCGTCGAGGTCGGCCGGGCGGCAGCGGCGAATGGAGATGCGCGACGGCAAACTCCAGTATGCATGCGGG
>Ga0335082_10006916_pt1 | contig 12352 bp, 8 predicted proteins | sample Lox_Sample_41_FD_206718 | JGI IMG/M metagenome (GOLD analysis project Ga0335082, IMG submission 206718) | Soil microbial communities from Loxahatchee National Wildlife Refuge, Florida, United States - Lox_Sample_4.1 | ecosystem: Environmental > Terrestrial > Soil > Wetlands | place: USA: Florida...
CCGGGATTCCCCACAGCGTGGCGCCCACCAGCGTCAGCGCCCCCGCGCTCTCTGCGCAGAACCCGCCGAAAGGTTGGAGCTTGGTGATCTTGCTGCCCATCGTCTTGACGATCCTCCACCCTCCGAACATGGTGCCGAAGGCGATCGCCGCGTGGGAGATCAGGATGACCCAGAGCGGCACCTCGAACTTCTGCAGGTGCCCCGAGGCCACGAGGAGCCCGGTGATGATGCCCATCGTCTTCTGGGCATCGTTGCCTCCGTGGCCAAGGCTGTAGAACGCCGCCGAGAGCAGCTGCAGTCGCCGGAAGAGCTTGTCCAGGCGGAACGGGTTCCACGTCCGGAAGATCCACGTGACCGTGGTCATGAGCGCCAACGCGAGCGCCAGCCCGATGAGCGGGGCGAGGACGATGAACGCGAGGGTCTTGGTCCAGCCCGAGGCGATGATCGCGCCCCATCCCGCCTTCGCGACCGCCGCCCCGGCGTACCCGCCGATCAAGGCGTGGGAGGAGGAAACCGGGATCCCGTAGTACCAGGTGATGAGGTTCCAGAGGATGGCCCCGATCAGGCCGGCCAGGACCACCTCCCGGGTCACCACCGAAAGGTCGATCATGCCACTGCCCAGGGTCTTCGCCACGTGAGTGCCGAGCACGAAGGCGGCCACGAAGTTGAAGAAGGCGGCCCACACCACTGCCTTCCCGGGTGCGAGGACCCGCGTCGAGACGACGGTGGCGATCGAATTGGCGGCGTCGTGGAAGCCGTTGAGGAAGTCGAACGTCAGGGCGACGAGGATGATGAGGACGATCAGGGGGGCGTCGATCGGCATCGCCGTCGCTCAGGCGCTCTTGATCGCGACGTTGCCCACGACGTGGGTGAAGTCCTTGCAGCGGTCGCAGGCCTCTTCCAGCCCCTCGTAGACCTCCTTCCACTTCAGGATCTCGATCGACTCCGCGCAGCCCTTCTTGAAGAGGTCCGAGATGACCGCGAAGTAGAGCGAGTCGCCCTGGTTCTCGAGCTCCGAGATGCGGACCATCGACTCCTGGATCTTCTGCAGGTTACCCATGTCCCAGATGAGGGCGCGGATCTTGTCGATCTCCTCGGCCATCGAGGAGAGGATCTCGGCGAAGCGGCGGAGGGCCTCGGGGGCCTCGGCGAGCTCGAAGAGCACGAGGTACTTGGCCACGCTCTCGAGGTGGTCGAGGATGTCGTCGAGGTCGCTGGCCAGGGAGCGGATGTCCTCGCGGTCGAAGGGCGTGATGAAGGTCGTGTTGAGGGCCTCGAAGATCTGGCGGGTGATCCCATCCCCTTCCCGCTCGAGCGCCTTCAGCTGGACCCCCTTCACCTTCCGGTCCTCGAGGCTCGTCGCGTGGGCGATCTCCGAGAAGACCTGTGCCGAGAGCAGGAGGTTCTTGGTGGCCTTCTCGAGGAGCTCGTGGAAGCGCTCCTCCTTGGGCATGAACCACTTGATGATCTTGTCGGCATTCATGCGTGCCCCCGGGGCTGGAGCGGTCGAGTGGCGTGGCGCCCGAGACGGGACCGGGCGGCACCGGGGTGGCGCCGCTGCGGGCGGTTCCGTAACGGGCGGGGCGAATGCTATACGACGGACGGAGGGCTGTCTACGAGCCGCGGGCACCGCGGCCTGAGCGAAAACCGGTCCGGCAACGTGACGGGTCGTCGGTCGAGTCCGAGCCGATGTCCGAAAAGACGTCACTTCGAGGGGGAGGCCCACCCCCCAAGGGCCGCGGTTCCCGCCCCGATCGCTTGAGCACCGCGGCACGGCGGTTGCATCCAATGGGGCCGTGAGCATGGCAGTCGTGCTGGGCTTCGTTGCGATCGGAATCCTGGCTGCATTCACGGTCGTGACTCGCCGGCTCGCCGTGCTGAGAGCCGAGCGGCAGGCGCTGGACCTGCGCGCGGCGAGCCTGGAGAAGGAGCTGGCCTCGGCCCGCCGGCAGACGGCCCACGCCGAGGCGAGCCAGGTCTTCCTGGGCCGCTTCGTTCGGGAGCTGCCGCACGTGGTCCACGAACTCAACGCCGGCGCAGGCGGGCGCCAGATCCCGCGCCTGCTCCTGGGGGCGACGCTGCGGATGCTCGAGCCGAGGAAGGCGCTCGTGGCGGTGCGGCGACGCCGGGCGGAGAGCGATCCCGACCGCCACCTCCACCTCGCCGTCGCCGCGACCTTCCCCGACGGCCTCGTGGAGGTCGGCTCCGAGATCGCGATCGGCAAGGGCGAGATCGGCTACGCCGCCGAGGCCCAGCGCATCATGGACCGGCGGGACTTCGAGAGCCAGGCCCCGCCCCTGCGGAAGCGTCTCCGGGAAGAGACGGACGAAACCCTCCTGCCCGACATCGTGGCCCCGCTGAGCTTCGGCGAGGAACTCGTGGGGGTCATCGCCGTCGAGGGAGCGAAGCACTGCCCGAGCGAGGCGAGGGACGCCCTGCGGCTGCTCTCCCAGGTGGGCGCGGTGTCGCTGCAGGCCCAGGCGAAGTACAAGGAGATGAAGGCGACGGCCAGCATCGACGGGCTGACCGGCGTCTTCAACAAGCGTTACCTCACCCACCGGCTCGCGGAGGAGATGCGGCGGGCGGTGGACGCGAGGTCCTCGGTGTCGGTCTTCATCTTCGACGTCGACCACTTCAAGCACTACAACGACCGGAACGGCCACGTGGCCGGCGACCGACTGCTCCAGAGGCTGGTCCGTCTCGCCCTCGACAACGTGCGGCAGGACACGGTCTTCGGTCGCTATGGCGACGAGGAGTTCCTCGCCATCTTCCCGCGGTCGAATCGGGCGCAGGCCCTCGCCGCGGCCGAGAACATCCAGCTGGCCGTTGCCGCCCACGACTTCGCCTTCGGCTTCGACCAGCCACTGGGCATCGTCAGCATCAGCGGGGGCGTCGCCGAGTGCCCGATCGACGGCGCGGATGCCGCGACCCTGGTCCGGGCCGCCGACGAGGCCCTCTACGAGGCCAAGCGCGCCGGACGCAACCGCGTGTTCGCCTACCAGCCCATCTCCATCGGGGGCGCCGGGGCGCCGGCTCCGGTGTCGGCCCAGGGCGGGGAGCGGGCGGACGAACGAGGTGCGCCAGACGGGGTGCGGGCGGCCGGCGAGGGCGGGGCCGCTCTTCTTCGCGAGGCCTCGATGCCGGAGAGCACGGAGATCGCTTCCGACTTCACGCCGAGGCCGGGAACGCTGTTCGCGCTCGCGGACATCACTCCGGCCGCCGGGATCCCGAAGCTCACGCTCGAGCCCTCGCCGGAGGTCCTGGCCGCGGCGGTGGCCGCGGCCCCTCCGCTCGCATCCCCGCCCCCTACGCCGGCCGAGGTGGCCGTCGAGGCGAGTGGGCGAACGAAGGGCCGCGGGGCGCGGGAGCCCGGCGGTGAGCCCGGCCGCGATCCCGAAGCCGCCGAAGCGGGTCACTCGGGCCGACCCTGAGGGCCTCCGGGCCTGCTTCCGGCGCGGGCGACCTACACGCCCGTCTACACAGGCCCCCGGCCCGGGATCGTCACCGTGAAGCGGGACCCCCGGCTGGGTTCGCTCTCCACCGAGACGGACGCCCCGATGCTCTCGGCGAGATGGCGCACGATCGAGAGGCCCAGGCCGGTGCCACCCAGCTCGCGGCTCCTCGCCTTGTCCACCCGGTAGAAGCGCTCGAAGATCCGTGACTGGTGCTCGGCGGCGATGCCGGGACCATTGTCGGCCACTTCGATCCTCGCTCCCGATCCGTCGGGGCCGGGGGACGAGGTGACCTCCACCTCTCCTCCTTCCGGCGTGTACTTCACCGCGTTGTCGACGAGGTTCTCCAGGATGCGCCGCAGCCGCTCGGGGTCGGTGCTCACCGCCGGCCGTCCGCGGTCCGCCCGGCGCAGGCGGACGTCCTTCCGGGTGGCGGCCCCCGCGAACGAGGCGACCACGTCGTCCACGATCTCCCCGAGATCGGTCTCCTCGAAAAGTGGCTTCCCCTGGTCCGCCTCCAGCCGGCTCAGCTCCAGGAGGTCCTCGACGAGGGCGGCCATGCGGTCGGCATGGACGCGGATCTTTCCCAGGAAACGCTGGGCGGTCGCCGGCTCCTGGACCGCCCCGTCCTCGAGGGCCTCCACGAAGCCCCGGATCGACGTGAGTGGGGTGCGCAGCTCGTGGGAGGCGTTGGCCACGAAGTCGCGGCGGATGCGTTCGAGGCGGCGTCGCTCGGTGGAGTCGTTGAAGGTCACGACCGCGCCGGGCGGCGTGCCCTCCTCTCCGGGGAACGGCACCCCGGTGATGGAGAAGACCCGCCGGACGTGGAGGAGCTCCACCTCCGCCTCCCGCCGCTCGCCCGTCCGCAGCACCTCCTCGATGAGGGCGCCCACCTCGGGCTGGCGGATCACCTCGAGGTAGTGCCGGCCCGGCGCGTCCTCGAGGTCGAGGGCCTTCGCGAGGGTCGGGTTGGCCAGGACCACGCGACCCCGCTGGTCCACAGCGAGGACGCCGTCGTCCATGGCGGACAGGATGGCGTCGGTGCGGCCGCGGTCGCGGGCGATCTCGGCCATCCTCTCCTGGAGCTGGTCCGCCGACAGGTTGATGATCCGCGCGAGCTCGCCGAGCTCGTCGTCCCGGCGGACCGGGATCCGCGCCGCCAGGTTGCCCCGCGCGTACTGCCGTGCCGTGTCCATGATCTCGCCGAGGGAGCGCCCGAGCGAGGAGGAGAGGAGCATGGAGAGGAGGCCGGTGGCGAGGAGGGCGAGGGCGAGGGCGAGGGCCGCCGCGCGCCAGAGAGAGGCGCTCTGCTCGGCGACCGTCCCCAGGCCTCGCGAGAGCCGGGCCACGCCGACGACCCTCCCGTCCTTCCGCACCGGGACCGCGACGTAGAGGAGGACCGTCCCCACCGTCGCGCTCAGGCGCTCGGCCCGGCTCACCTCGCCGGCGAGGGCCGCCCGCACCTCGGGGCGGTTCCCGTGGTTCTCCATCCGCGCGAGGTCGGGCCCGGAGGCGACGGAGTCCGCCACGACCCTCCCGTCGACGGCGATGACGGTGGTGCGCGCGCCCACCTCCCTCGCCGCCGCGTCCACGACGGGATCGAGATCGTCCGACCCCGTCCCGCGGGCCAGCGCGTCCTCCACGACCCGGCCCATGAGCCGGGCCTCGGCGGCGAGGGTGGCGAACCCCTCGTCCCGTGCCCGGTGGTCGAGAGAGGGTCCGGCGAGGAGGAGGAGCGCGCCGAGGGCCACCCCGGCCGCGACCATCGCCGTCGCCACCATTCGCCCGCGCAGGGACAGCCTTCTCATCGCTCCTCCTCCCAGGTCATACGGTACCCGAGGGATTTGACGGTGATGAGGCGATCGGTGAGGCCGGGGAGCTTCTCCCGGAGCCGTCTCACGTGGACGTCGATCGTCCGCGTGCCCTCCGCGTACGAGTAGCCCCAGACCTGCTCGAGCAGGGTCTGGCGCGACAGGACCCGCCCCCGGGCCTCGACGAGAGCGACGAGGAGGGAGAACTCCTTCGCGGTGAGGTGGACCGGCCGGCCCTGCCAGCGGACGACGTGCCGGTCGGTGTCGATCTCGAGGGCCCCGACGACGAGGGGGGCGACCACGTCCTCCTGCCGCTCGAGCCGCCGAAGGAGGGCCCGGAGCCGGGCCACGAGCTCCTTGGGGCTGAACGGCTTCACCACGTAGTCGTCCGCGCCCACCTCCAGCCCGACCACCCGGTCCGCCTCGTCGCCGCGGGCGGTGAGCATGATGACCGGCAGGTGGCGCGTGCGCTTGTCGCGCCGCAGCTCGCCGCACAGGCTGAGCCCGTCGAGGCCGGGCAGCTGCAGGTCCAGGATCACGAGGTCGTGAGCACCCGCCCGGAGGCGTTCGAGGGCGAGGCGGCCGTCGCTCACCGCCATGACCTCGAGCCCCTCCGCCCGGAGGTAGTGGGTGATGAGTTCGACGATGTCGGGATCGTCCTCGACGACCAGGACGCGCTTCATCGGGCCCTCCAAGCATATCCCCGCGCGGGAGACGTCCGGAGGGGGCCAAGGTGCGCTATGCTGGTCGCTCGAGTCCCCCAGGATGAGCGGAAGCGAGCAGACCTACTTCCAGAAGGGCTTCAATCTCAAGAGCCAGGTCCGCCCGGTCCTCGCCGCGAGCTACCACTCGCAGGTGGTCGACCGGCTCAAGGGGCTGGGTTACTCCGCGCGCGCGGGCGAGGTGAAGGTCAAGCTCGCCCGCGAGTTCGGCTTCTGCTACGGCGTCGACCGGGCGGTGGAGTACGCCTACGAGGCCCGGGAGCGGTTCCCCGACCGCCGCATCTTCCTCTCCGGCGAGATCATCCACAACCCGGAGGTGAACGGCCGCATCCAGGCCCTCGGCATCCGCATCCTCGCCGACCACCGCCGTCCCGAGGTGCGCTACGCCGGGGTGGAAGCGGAAGACGTGGTGATCCTGCCCGCGTTCGGGGTCCCGGTGGCCGAGATGCAGCACCTGCGCACGAAGGGTTGCGTCCTCGTGGACACCACCTGCGGCAGCGTGCTCAACGTGTGGAAGAACGTGCAGCGCTACGCACGCGACGGCTTCACGTCGGTCATCCACGGGAAGCACTACCACGAGGAGACGAAGGCCACCGCGTCGCAGGCGCTCGCCCATCCCGGGGGGCACTATCTCTGCGTCCGGGACCTCGCCGAAGCCCGGCTCGTGTGCGACTTCGTCCGCGGCGCCGTGCCCCCGGCGGTCTTCGTCGAGCGCTTCCGCGAGACGGCGAGCCCCGGGTTCGACCCCGAGCAGGACCTGCAGCGGATCGGGCTCGCCAACCAGACCACCATGCTGATGACGGAGAGCCTGGAGATCCAGGAGATGCTCCGCTCGGCGATGCGGGAGCGCTGGGGCGAGGCCGCTCTCGCCGAGCGCTTCCGCGCCTTCGACACGATCTGCTCCGCCACCCAGGACCGGCAGGACGCCGTCCTCAAGATGCTCGCCGAGGGCGGCCTCGACCTCATGGTCGTGATCGGCGGCTACAACAGCAGCAACACCCAGGCCCTCACCCGCATCTGCGCGGAGCGGCTGCCGACCTACCACATCAGCGGCGCCGACCGGATCCGGGGCGCGGCGATCCACCACCGGCCCGTCGGCGCCCACGACGAGGCCGTCAGCGAGGCCTGGCTGCCGACGGGGCCGGTGACGGTCGGCCTCACCGCCGGGGCCTCCACGCCCAACAACGTCGTGGGCGAGGTCGTGGAGCGGATCCTGGCCCTTCGGGGACAGACGACCGACCGCCTCGCCGCCGGCTGAGCCGCTCTCCGCGACCGGCCTACAGGTCGCGGTTCAGCACGCGCCTGAGGGTGTCGGTGTCGATGTTCGCACCGGACAGGACGATGCCGACCGTCCGTCCGGCCAGCGTCGCACGGAGCTTCAGGAGGCCGGCGAGCCCCGCCGCCCCGGCCCCCTCGACGAGGGTGTGGGTGGTGGAGAGCACGAGGCGCACCGCCTCCGCGATCTCGGCGTCGCTCACGGTCACGAACCCGGCCAACCCCTCGCGCAGGGCCGGGAACGTGAAGGGGTAGGTGTTCCGGGTGGCGAGGCCGTCGGCGAAGGTGTCGGCCGAGGTCTTCGACACCGGGTGTCCCTGGTGCCAGGCGTCGTGGATCGCCGACGCACCGGCGGCCTGCACGGCGTAGACGGGCAGCCCTGGCTTCAGGGCGCGCGTCACCGTGAGCCCGCCCACCGCCTGCGAGCCCCCCCCCACGGAGAAGACGAGGGCCTCGAGATGGGGTGCCTCCTCGAGCATCTCCAGGGTCAGCGTCCCCGCCCCGGCGACGACCGCGGGATCATTCGTCGAGTGGACGAGGCGGAGCCCTTCCTCCCGCACCAGCCGCTCCGCTGCCTCCGCCGACTCGTCGTAGTCGCGTCCCTCCTCGACGAGCCGGGCCCCGAGGCCGCGCACGGCCGCGTTCTTCTCGGGGTTGTTCCCGAGGGGGACGCAGACGGTCACGGGCGCGCCGAGGCGCCGGCCGGACCAGGCGAGGCCCAGGCCGTGGTTCCCCCGGGTGGCGGCGACCACACCCCGCCCGAGCTGCGCCGGCGCGAGGGCGGTCAGGGCGGACACGCCGTTACGGACCTTGAACGCGCCGGTGGGCTGGAAGTTCTCGTGCTTGACGAGGACGCGGATGCCCAGAGCGGCGGCCTCGTCGAGGGCGGGATAGGCGCGGAGCGGCGTGGGCGGCAGGTGCGGGCGGAGCCGCTCGCGGGCGGCCCGCACGTCGTCGACGGTGATCGGCCAGGCGCTCATCCCCTCTCCTTCGGCTCGCGGCGTCATCCGGCGTTCCGGAGCCTGATGGTATAGTGACCCGATTCCGGAGGGATCATGCTGCTGGACGGGAAGCGCGGCCTCGTCCTGGGAATCGCGAACAAGCGCTCGATCGCCTGGGGCATCGCCCAGGCCGTCCACCGCGAGGGGGCGCGGCTGGCCGTGACCTACCAGGGCGAGCGGCTCGAGGAGAACGTGAGGGAGCTCGCGACGCAGCTCCGCGACCCGCTCGTGCTCCCCTGTGACGTGACGAAGGACCCCGACCTGGAGAGGCTCGCCGCGACGATCCGGGACGGCCTGGGGGGGCTCGACTTCGTGGTGCACGCCGTGGCCTTCGCCCTCCGCGAGGAGCTCGACGGGGAGTTCGTGAACACCTCGCGCGAAGGCTACCGCGTCGCGCAGGACATCTCGTCCTACTCCCTCACTGCCCTCGTCCGCGTCACCGCCCCCCTGATGGCGGGCGGCGGCAGCATCGTGACCCTGAGCTACCTCGGCGGCGAGCGGGTCGTGCCCCACTACAACGTCATGGGGGTGGCCAAGGCGGCGCTCGAGATGTCGGTGCGCTACCTCGCCGCCGACCTCGGACCGAAGGGGATCCGGGTGAACGCGATCTCGGCGGGGCCGATCAAGACCCTCGCCGCAAGCGGCGTCCACGGGCTGTCGAAGATGCTCGAGTACCACCGCACCCACGCTCCGCTCCGCAAGAACACCGAGCAGGACGAGGTGGGCGACGCCGCGCTCTTTCTCGTCTCCCCCCTGTCCCGGGGGGTCACCGGGGAGGTCCTCCACGTGGACGGCGGCTTCCACGTCATGGGCATGGCGGCCCTCTAGGGAGGGCGCGGCACCGTCCGGAGCGCCCGTGTCCCGGTCCCTTCCCCTGCCGATTCTGGTTGGGCTCCTCCTGGCCGGAGGCTCGGCCGGGGCCCAGGAAGCGGCCCCGCGCCAGCACCAGCGGCAGAAGGAGTCGAAGCCCGCCTTGAGCGACGAGCCGGCGCTCCCGGCGGGGGAGATGCGGGTCCGGTCCGAGTCCTACGAGGAGGTGGAGAAGGGGCACTACGAGGCGCGGGGGGGGGTCGTCGACGTGCGCCTCGCGGACATGCGCGTCCAGGCCGACAAGGCCGACGTCTACGAGGAGCCCCAGCCCGACGGCAGCGTGAAGCGGCGGCTCGTCGCCGAGGGCAACGTGGTCTTCATCCGCGGCGAGGAGCGCCTGGGCGGAGACCGGCTCGAGATGGACGACACCGGCCACGGCTTCATCGAGAACGCGGTGGGCTACGTCGAGCCCGGGGTCTACGTGGAGGGCCGGCGGCTGGAGCGTGTGGACAGCCAGACCTATCGGGTCGAGGGGGGCCGCTTCACCTCGTGCTCGCAGCCCAACCCACGCTGGGGCTTCGTTTCCTCGTCGGCCAAGATCGAGGTCGACGACAAGGTGGTCGCGAAGAACGCCGTCTTCGAGGTGAAGGGGGTCCCCGTCTTCTACGCGCCCTACTTCTACTACCCGATCAGCCGGAGCGGCCGGACCACCGGCTTCCTCTTCCCCAGCGTCGGCTACTCGTCCTACCGAGGCTTCACCCTGGGCACCGGCTTCTTCTGGGTCATGGGCCGGAGCGCCGACCAGACGTTCCACGCGGACTACTACTCGAAGCTCGGCTTCGGGTTCGGCCACGAGCTGCGCTACATGAGCGACTCCCCGTCGCGGGGCACCTTCCGCACCTACGTCTTCCGCCTCCAGGAGAAGGACCTCGTCACCGACCCCACGACCGGGGAGATCATCAGCGGTCGCGCCGCCGCCACGGACTACGACATCGACTGGAACGCCCTCCAGGTGCTTCCCGGCGACGTCCGGGCCACGCTCAACGTGCGCAAGTACAGCGACCTCCTCTTCCAGCAGCAGTTCCAGGAGAGCTTCAACCTCGCCTCGAACCGCAACGAGCGCTTCTCCCTGTCCCTGGAAAAGGACCTCCGCCTGGCCGTCCTGAGCGCCTACGCGGAAAGGACCAGCACCTACTTCGGCACCGACTACAAGCGCATCAACGGGCGGGAGCCCGGCCTCACCCTGCGCCGTTTCCCGCGCCAGGTCGGGTGGGGCGGGATCGTGTTCGGCCTGGAGGCCGACGCGGACCGGATCCAGTACGGGGACGCCACCCGCGTGGACCACTGGAATCGATACGACGTCGCACCCACGGTGTCGCGTCCTCTCCACCTGAGCTTCCTCGACTTCACTCCCTCGGTCGGCTACCGCTACACCCACTACGGCGCGAGCTACGGGCTGGACGACGAGGGGCAGAACGCGATCGTCGGCCCCCCCCTGGACCGCTCCTACTTCGAGACCCAGGTCGAGATGCGCGGGCCGACCTTCTCGCGGGTCTTCGACACCCCGGGCCTCGGCTACTCCAGCCGCTTCAAGCACACCATCGGGCCCGAGGTGACCTGGACCTACCGGTCGCGGGTCGAGGACTTCAACGCCATCCCCAAGTTCGACGGGGACGACTACTACCTGGGCACCAACCAGATCTCCTACTCGCTCGTCCAGCGCTTCTTCGCCAAGCGCCGGGGGCCGCACGGTAAGCCGCAGCCGTACGAGTTCTTCAACTGGCGTCTCATGCAGACGTACTACGTCCAGATCGCGGACGGGCAGAGCAACTTCGACCCCAACTACTCGTCCTCCGCGTTCGGCCCGGGCTTCAAGCCCGAGCACCTCTCGCCCCTCATGTCCCGGATGCGGCTGCGGCCCTCGCCCGCGTTCTCGGTGGACTACCAGGTCGAATACGACGTCAACTTCAACCAGGTCCGCCGCTCGAGCGTCTTCGCCACCGTCAACAGCCCCAGCCTGAACTTCAGCGCGGGCTGGTCGCGATCGGTGCGCCTCTCCGAGGACCCCACCCAGCGCACCGTGGGGGCCCAATCGCTCCGGGGCAACCTCGGGTGGGAGATCCTCGCGAAGCGCCTCTTCCTGGAGGGCTCTGCCGACTACGACGTCCTCAACCACATCCTGTGGCAGATGCGCAACGACGTGCGCTACTCGACGCAGTGCTGCGGGTTCAGGCTCGAGTACATCCGCTACAACTGGAACGGGCGCGACGAGCGGCAGTGGCGGTTCAACCTCGAGCTCGCGGGCATGAGCTCGATCGGCAGCAGCTTCCTGGGGGCCAGCCAGGGGCAGGGCATGGGCGGAGGCTACCGGTGAGGCTCCTCGTCACCGGCGCGGCCGGCTTCGTGGGCGGCCACCTCGTCGAGTTCATGCGCCGGGAGCGCCGGGAGGTGGAGGTCCACGGCGTCGTGCTCCCCCAGGGCGCGGTCTCCTGGCGCGGCTCGGCGGGGGCGCGGGTGATCGAGGCTGACCTCGACGACCCGGCGGCGGCGGCGGCGGTGGTCGAGGAGGTGCGGCCCGAGCGGATCGTCCACCTCGCCGGGCAGTCGAGCGTGCGCGAGTCGTGGCTGGATCCCGGGGGCACGCTCCGCACCAACGTGCTCGGCATCGTCCACCTGCTCGACGCGGCGCGGCGGCTCGGCCTGCGGCCGGCGGTCCTCGTCGTGGGCAGCGCCGAGGAATACGGCCCGGTCGGGCCGGAGGAGATCCCGATCCGCGAGGAGGCGCCGCTGCGGCCGGCGTCGCCCTACGCGGTGAGCAAGGTGGCCCAGGGGGCGCTCGCCCGGCTCTACGGGTCCGCGGGAGGCATGCGGGTCGTCCTCACCCGCACCTTCCACCACACCGGTCCGGGGCGCGGGGAGGCCTTCGCCGAGAGCTCCTTCGCCCGCCAGATCGCCGAGATCGAGGCCGGCCACCGACGGCCGGTGCTCGAGGTCGGCAACCTCGAGGCGGTGCGCGACTTCACCGACGTGCGCGACGTGGTGCGCGCCTACTGGATGCTGCTCGAGAAGGGGGAGCCGGGCGCGGCGTACAACGTCTGCAGCGGCCGGGGGCGCCCCATCCGCCAGCTCCTCGAAATGCTCCTCTCGGCCTCCAGGGCCCGGGTCGAGGTCCGGGTGGACCCCGGCCGGCTCCGCCCCGCGGACGTACCCGTGCAGGTCGGCGACCCGTCCCTCCTGCGCGAGGCCACCGGCTGGGAGCCGGAGGTCCCCCTCGAGCGCTC
>Ga0335082_10006917_pt1 | contig 12351 bp, 7 predicted proteins | sample Lox_Sample_41_FD_206718 | JGI IMG/M metagenome (GOLD analysis project Ga0335082, IMG submission 206718) | Soil microbial communities from Loxahatchee National Wildlife Refuge, Florida, United States - Lox_Sample_4.1 | ecosystem: Environmental > Terrestrial > Soil > Wetlands | place: USA: Florida...
GTGTTGAACCAGGCGTTGATGGTGTGCGGATAACTGACACTGCCGTTCACGTTGGGCCGGTTTTGGCCGATTGGTAAGCCATTGCTGTTCGCGGCTCCGCCCAAGGTGATGTTCAGCGGCAAGCCGGTCATCGCGGTTACGTAACCCGCAAATTGCCAGCCGCCGAGCAACGAGCGGGCTGCCCGGCTGCTGGCGTGCCGGAACGCCGGGATGTCGTAGGTGAAGTTGGCGTTGAATACACTCGACCGGTTGAACCATGCGGGTCCCGTTCCATATGCACGGCTGTAGGGATTGGCAATGTTCTGCAGGTCCCCGCCACTGCCGTTGCCGGAGGAGGAATCGATCGCTTTTGAATACGTGTAGGCGGCCTGGAAGGTGAGATCCGACCGCAGCCGCGAGTTGAGGCTGACCTGCAGCGAGTTGTAATGGCTGTTGGCGTCATTGGCATACAGAGTGATGCCGCCATAGCCCGGATATGGATTCACGTTGTTAAATTGGACGGTGTTGTTGATGAGGGCCGGCAAGACACCAGGCGATGGCAGGTTGAGCAATTCATTTTCGCTCTGGTGCCGGCTCTGCATGCCGACATAGGCGACGGTCAGCACGGTCTTCTGGCCGAGCGCCTGCTGCACGCCCAGGCTGAACTGCATGCTCATCGGCAGCTTGTAATCGGTGTTGTTGAGGCCCTGAATGCTGGCCGGTAAGATCGGTGCTACTAGCGTCTGTCCGGTGAGTAGGCTTGTATTCGGACTCGACAGGGACACGCCGCTGTAGGAGACGCTGTCGCTGAACGGGATGTTGGCCCCGGAGTTGTACATGTCGTTCCCCTGGATACGTTCGTACATGATGCCGAAGCCGCCGCGCAGGATAGTCTTCGCCTTGCCCGTGAGGTCGTAAGCGAAACCCGCGCGCGGGCCGAAAGCCGCCCAGTGGTTGTTCACGAGACCGTTGGAAATGCCGTTCACGCCGGCAATGCCCATCCCGTTCCCGTAGAACTGTACGCCCTTCAGGATGGGATTGGGACTGGTGATTAAGCCGGGGCTGGAAGGGCTGATCGTGCCGTCCGGCAGTAGGATCGCCGCCTTGCTGGGATCGTACAGGTTGGAGTAGAAGTTCGACATGCGGTTCGTGGCTTCATACGTATGCGGAACGCCATCCCACCGCAAGCCCAGGTTCAGGGTGAGGCGGTTGTTCACCCGCCAGTTATCCTGAACATACAGTGCATAGGACTTGTTGTTCCAGTGGCCGAAGTCCTGAACCGCCTGCTCGGTGTACGAGTTCGAAAAGCCCAGCAGAAAATCGGCAAAATCGTTTCCGGTGTACGTGCCGTTAAAGCTATAGGAGCCGTTGGTGTTGCCGAAAAGCTCCTGGATCTTCGTGTACCACATGATACTTCCACCGATTCTGAGCTGGTGGCTGCCCCTGGTCCAGGAGAGGTCGTCGCGCCACTGGTACGAATTGGCAGTGTTGGTCCACGGCCAGGCCTGGGTCTGATACTGCGCGCCGGTAGAGCCGGTAAGGTTGATTTGAGGAATGCGGTTATCGGCGTTTGGCCCGGGGAACAACCGGGGGATGCTCAGGCCGCTCGGCTGCTGGTACAACCCGGTGAGGGCGATATTGAGCCGGTTGCCGTTGTAATTGAACGCCACCTCATTAACCAACGAGGGGTTGATCGTTTGAATGATGTGACCCACGGCGCTATAGGTGGGATTGCCGAACGTGTTGCCGATGGTGGGCACATTGGCGCCGCTCCACATCGGCGTGGTGAAGCCCTGATTGATCTGCTCGGCAATGAGGTGCCCGAAGACCGTGAATTTGTCGGTGAAGTGGTGGTCGATACGGAGGTTTTCGTCCCTCAAGTCAGTCGGGGCGGTGACACCCTTGATAAATTGGGTGCCGCTGGTGGGGGCCGGGAAGATGCCGGCCTTTAGCAGGATTTGCGCGTTCGGGTCGAGCAGGCTGGCCGGAATGGTGTTATTCGGGAACGACTGTCCCGGCGTCAGGCCGGCAGCCGTGAACTTCGCCAGAATCGACGGCGCCACCTGGGTAGCGGAGGGCACATGAATCGTCGGTCCGCCAGCCATATTGCCGCCATACCAACTGGTCAGCGGCACCGTTTGGTTGATGACGCCGCCTCCCTGCACGTACTTCCGCCATTCCATGTTGTAGAAGAAAAACGTCTTGTTCTTGTCCTTGTTGTAGAGCTTGCCGAAGGTGACCGGGCCGCCGACGTTGAAGCCGAATTCGTTGAAGCGGAGTTCGGGCTTCGGTTGTGCGGCGGCGTTGGTGAAGAAGTTACTGGCATCCAGCCAGTCGTTACGGAGGAACTCCCAAGCCGCGGCATGGATCTGTTGCGTGCCGGACTTTAGGACTAATGTCACGGTTCCCGACGAAGAGAGGCCATATTCGGCACTATAGTTCGACGTGAGTGCGCGGAATTCGGCTATAGACTCGAGCGATGGCATGACGCTGAGACGACCCTCGCCGCCGCGATCATAGTCCTCGCCTCCGTCAATGAGAAAGTTGCTATGGCCCGGGCGGTTCCCGTTGAAAGCCCATTTGTCGTCCGAGCTTACGGGCAGTTGTAGCTGAAAATCGCCACTCATAGCGTTGGAAACACCCGGCAGGAGTGTAGCTAGCAGATAGATGTTGCGTCCATTTGTGGCAATATCCGCCACCTGCTGGCCACTAATCATAGAGCTTACTTCGCCGGTATCGGTCTGTACCGCGATTTGCCCGGCTTCTACGGTCACCTCTTCGGTGGCGGCGCCGACTTGCAGCTTGAAATCGACGCGAACGCGGTCCCCGACTTGGAGCACCACGTCTTTCTGCTCAATCGGCCGGAATCCGGCGGCTTCGGCGCGCACCAAATAATGGCCGATGCGCAGGCTGGGAGCGACGTATTCGCCCGCCACGCTGGTGGAGAACACGCTAACCCGCCCCGTTTCACTGTTTGTGATTCGAATATTGGCGTTGGGAACCGTGGCGCCGGTCGGGTCGGTGACGGTTCCGACAATGGTCGCTTCCTGAGCGGATACCTGTAGGGCGACCACAAAAAGAACACTCAAAAGTACCCCGAATCGAGGCACTCTGCGATAGTTCATATTACTCTCCTCGAGCGATATCGCTCGTCCAACCCGAACGGATGTCGGGCACGAAGAACGACAGCCACTTATGCCTCACGTGGCTTCAACTAACCAATGCCTGATCGAAAGTCTAGGAGCAGCCTGTACAGCTTTCAAGTAGCGTACCGTATGCTACGTACAAGAAAGCCCCGACGCACGCAGATGGAGGGCATGCAGTCCGAGATTGCCATAGGTCCATCGGCGGAAGGGGTGAACGCTGCCGGGTGAGCCCTTGGAAGTTTAGCGATCGACATTCCCGAACGCGCGCAGAGCCGCACACGACCGGCTGGACGAATGCTATCCCAAATTCCATAAGCCATACCCGACCAGTGATTCCTGTACTACCGCGACGGGACGTTTCGCGACGCTCTGGACGGGTGAATGGATCTCTTTGTCGCCAACGACCCGATATCGTCTTCGCCGCTTTGGATTCCGAGACCTTTCCGTGTTCCGCAATCTGGACAAAGGAAAGTTCGCCGATATCACAGGCGCCAGCGGCATGGCACCGCTGAGGCAGTCGCTGGAGTATTCGAGGCAGATCCGCAGCCTGATACGGTCTTTCGCATCGCCGGCAGCGCCAACTCGTGGAAGTCACGAGCGAGCCGGGCTTCGACGCGCCGTCACTTTCGCGCCACCGGGTTTCCAAGCTCACGACTCAATTAGCATTACTGGCCGGCCAAGTCGGCGGAACTGAAGCCAAGCGAAGTGGTCACGATGGAACGGGAGGTGTTGGGGGTAAATCAAATATTACCAATGACTTGAACTGGCGGAGAGGGGGGGATTCGAACCCCCGGTACCGGTTTAAGCCAGTACGACGGTTTAGCAAACCGCTGCTTTCGACCACTCAGCCACCTCTCCGTGAGATGAAAATGGTCTCGTATCCAGCATCCTACCACATCGCGTTCGCCAACCGCTCCTTTGTCCCTTACGGCGGAGGGCGCATCGAATCCGGATGGCTTTGACTGCACAGTTCGCGCGCGGCTGGCGTCTCCTTTTCTTATGGAGTTTTCTCTCGAGGGCAGCAGGCTCGCGATTCTGGCTGTTCCATTTCTGTGGGTTCTCAGTCCTTGCCCGGCTGCCACGCCGGCTCCTGTAGTCCAGAGCGTCACCGACTCGGCCGGTTACGGCCCGCGCGTTGCTCCCGGTTCGCTGGCCTCGATTTTCGGCACGAATCTCGCGAGTGGCGAGGCTTCGGCGACCGGCTTTCCGCTGCCCACCAGTCTCGGCGGCACGAGCGTGACGATGGGAGGCACGACAGCGCCGCTTCTGTACGTCAATTCCGGACAAATCAACTTTCAGGTGCCATCTTCGCTCAAGAGCGGCACTGTCAGCCTCACGGTGCAAGGCCCGAGCGGGACGAGCGCATCTTTCAACGTCACGGTCACTTCGTCGGCGCCCGCCATCTTCCAATACGGGGACAACCACGCGGTCGCCCAGAACGGCGGCGCGCTCAACAGTTCTTCGGCCCCGGCCGCGTCGGGCTCGGTCGTCACGGTGTATCTGACCGGCATAGGGGCGGTCGATAACGCGGTGGCCGATGGGGCGCAGACTCCGTCCTCGCCGCTTTCCACGGCGACGGCAACGCCGACGGCGACTATCGGCGCGCAGAGCGCCACGGTCCAGTTCCTCGGATTGACGCCCGGCTTTGCGGGGCTGGCGCAAGCGAACATCCTGGTACCCACGCTGCCAACCGGGGATTACCCCCTCGTGCTGACCGTAGGCGGATACCTGAGTGCTTCCGCAACGCTGTCGGTTTCGGGCTCGGGCTCGCCGTATACCAGCCCGCTCCAACTCACGGGAGCGGCGCAGTTTGTGAATACGGCGAACAGCACCATCGCGCTCTTCAATAATGTGGCTTACGTTTGCGGCACCAATCGCATCGTCATGGTGGACGTGACGAGTCCGTCGGCGCCCAGCGTCATCGGCGAATTCGGGGATGCCGTGCTGAACGGCAACGGCAATTCATGTGCGATCAACGCGGCTGCCTCGACTCCCTACCTGGTGGAGATCATCGGAACGCCAACGAGCGCGCAGTCGTTCGCAATTTACGGATTGAGCAATCCACGCGCTCCGAACCTGCTGGATATCGCGAGCACGAATTACATGCAGATGGTGGCAATGAGCTTCGCGGGAAATTACGTGTACGTTACGACCAGCTTCATCACTTATTACACCAATGGGCACGCGATCATCGCCCAGAACGGCGATTTTCTGGTTTTCGACTTCACCAATCCCGCGTATCCGCTGTTTCTGGGGTCGCTGCAGCCGGCGACGCCGAACCTGAAACCGGACGTGGAGGCGATCAATCAGGTTTATGCGTATGTCGCCGGCAGCACGGCCACCGGCACGAGCACGAGCGGCCAGGGACTGCTGAATGTGATCAATGCCGCCACGCCCTCCAATCCATTCCTGCTGAACCAGGTCACGGTCAGCCAGGCTGCGATCCTTCTGAGCTTCGACATTTCAGGGAACACTCTACTAGCCGCCGGCAACACGGTGGGGCAACGCAACCCCGGGGTTCCCGACTTCGCTTTCACCGGCAATCTGACCCTGACCACGATGGACCTGAGCAATGTCCAGGCCCCCGCGGTGATCGGCACCTTTACCACGAATCTTCAGGTGAACGGCACGTTCTACGTGGCGGCTTTTCCCAACAGCGTGTTTGCAATTGTGAATAATCCGCCGGCCACGGACACCTTTGGACCGCCGTCGCTGATGCTGGTAGATGCGCGTCAGCCCGCGACGATCGTGCCATACCCGATTCAGACGCAGTTCGGCTTTAGCGGAATCGTGGCGACAACCGCCAACTACTTGCTGGCCCCGACCTTGTTCGGATTGAACATTTATCAGTTGCAGTTGTGAGCGGGGGCCGGCGCGGATTACAATAGGAATACCGATTGTGTGCGCCCGTAGCTCAGCTGGATAGAGCGTTTGCCTCCGGAGCAAAAGGTCGGCCGTTCGAATCGGCCCGGGCGTACCACCTAACCCTCAAACCTCCCAAACAGATACAGCGACCAGCGCGAGCGCTCTGATTCCGAATTTGTGTGCAGTTGTGTGCAGAATGTTGGGCCTCCTTCTGTTGGCGGCGAGAGCCTGTACGGTGTGCCCGCTCGCCCAGGAACGCGTGCAACGGGCTACTGTCGCATCGCTGTCGGGCTGCTGTCGTGTTCAAACGGGCCGCCGAATGACAGGATTGGAATCGCGAATGCAATTTCAATCTTAGGGAGATACTGAGAATGATCGAACAAATGGAAAACGCAAACCGAGTCAGCAGCCAGGACTTGGCCATTATCATCCGGACGGTGCGCGAGATGCTGGGGTGGTCGCAGGATACGCTCGCCGCCCTGAGTGGCCTAAGCATCAGGACGATTCAGCGCTTCGAGTGCGGCGAGCCGTCGAACACGGATACGAGGCAGGCTCTCGCGCGGGCGTTCGAACTGGACGATATCGACGCCTACAACAAACCGTTCCGCCTTCCCGATCCGAAGGAGATCCAGGCGGCGCGGGAGCGATTCGAGCGAGAGCACGTCACGCTGGAGGCGCACGTCGCCGCCTCCGGGCGGGACCTGATGCGGCTCGTCGATACGGCAGATATGTACTCCTCATCGTCGGCTGCGGAATTCGATGATGAAGCCGCCGAGGCGTTCGCCGGCTTGGTTGACTACCTGCGCGACTACGGGGACTGCTCTGACGTGATGAGCGAGATGGACAAACTCGGGGCGGCCAGGGAGGTTCAGCAGTATTTCGACCGACTCGTGGAGGCTGGCGTCTCCGTGGTGTGTGCGCGGCGAAAGGTATCCCTAGTGGGCAAGAACTGGCCCGACCAGACGCCGGTGAAAATGACTATTGTCTATCTGGTGGCGTATCCGAAGGGAAAGGAGCCCAGCGCCATCGCCGTGCAGCGCCAAGTCCAGCTATAGTATCGCGCTTCATTGGATGCCGCCTTCCGCTTTTGCCTCGGAGAGCCCGCGCTTCTCGTTCAATAGGTGATCCAAGTCCTCGACTGCGGCGCGCACGCCAGCGGGTATCTCGCGCATGTAAACCTTCAGCGTTTGATCGGGCGTGCTGTGCCGCATCGCGCCCTGCACGTCCTTGATGGTGGCGCCGGTCTTCTGCATCCACGTGGCGAACGTTCGCCGGAACGCCTGGAAGTTGACCGCGGTGGCCTTGTCGCGTTGCGGTGTTCCCTTCTGACGCTTCTCGGGGGGCTTGGCCATTATCCCGGCGCGAATCGCGGCCGGCACGATCACGTCGCGCTCGTAGTTGTGCGGGGAAATCGGCTTGCCGCTCGAGGTCGGGAAAACCAGAACCGCGGGCGACGTGATGGGGTGCATGCCGCGCCAAGTCTCCATCTCAGTGCGCACCGTGGTGGGCATCGGAAGGTAGGCGTCCGAGTCTTTCGTCTTCGGTTCCTTCAGGCCCCACGGGGACCAGGACTCGTCGACGCGCACGCGCGATTCTTCGACGTCGTCCCACCGAAGCGCGAATAGCTCGCCGGGCCGGAAGCCCATCGAGCAGAACATGCGGACAATCAGGCGATCGCGGAACTGCAATTGGGCGAGGAGTGCATCGACCTCCTCCAGGCTCAGGAAGCGACCGCAGGGCTTGCGCGTGGTCGGCATGACCAGCTTGCGGGCTGGGTTCTTCGCGATCAATTCCTGCTCCACCGCCTCCTCCAGGATGGCGCGGTACTGCATCAGGACCTTCTTGACGAGGGACCGACTGTAGGATTCGGCGAGCGTATTCACGTGGTGCTGGAGTGCCAGCTTATCGAGGGCAGCGATCTTCTCGTTACCGAAACGCGTGAGGACATGGCGCACCACGACCGACGTCACCGCGGACTTCATGGCCGGGCCCCAGGTCCGCGATGGGAGGTAACTGCGCTCCCAGAAGGACTCCAGCGTCGGTTCGCCCTCCGGGTGCTTGATCTGCTTCTTGGTCTCGGCGGCGATGTGGGCGCGCAGTTTGTCCTCTGCCTGCCACTTGGCCATCTTCGATTTCACACCCAGCACGACCGTCGCATGGCTGCGTTTGCCGTCCGCGCGCCAGGGCATCCAGTGACCGATCCACTTCTTTTCCTACTTCCCGGAAACTACGACCCAGCCGTTCTGGTGTCGTTCGCGTGGCATGTTTACCTCCTGGTGGGTGACGATACCGTCCTGTCGCGACCGTGATCAAGGGCGGCTACGAGGCACGCCGGAGCCCTTCCGCACGCTGTTCCGCGATCCACCGATCGACGTCGGCCGGATCGTACCGAAGCAGGCCGCCGATCCGGACCACCGGCAGACGCGGATGCTTGCGCGTGCTGTGGTCGCGGACCCAGGCGACGGATACCTGGAGGCGTTCGGCCACCTGGGAGGGAGTCAGCAGGAAACCATCAGCCACGGTGTCCTCCCACCTGGAGCCGTTTGTGCACTCGGTCGAGGACGGACTGCGGAATGCGAAGCGTTCGGTATGGGCGCTTGCCGGCGCGGGCCGCCTGGAGAACGACGACGCCAGGTTCATGCTCAAAGAGGCGGCGAACGGTCTCCACGTTGAGGTGCCACAGGCCAGCGACTTCGGCAGCGGCGTAGTGGCGTTCCAGTGGCGCATTGGGTTCCGCGGTTGCGGGCGCATTCGCGCGAGGTGCCAGCGGGGCGCAGGTGTGCATTCATCGTCTCCTGGTTATGGGATTGGATGCGGCCTGACGTGTTCGCCTGCGCTTCCGCGCCGCCGGCATTGGACCTTGCCGCTACTCCGACCGTAAGGCGGCTTGCGTACAAATGTCAAGAAACGGCTCCAACGAATAGAACCGCTAGAACCCCTGCGGAGACTTCAGAACGGCCAGTGAATACCGAAGTGCCGAGCGATGGCTGGTCCCGCCAGCGCAAGCACCTGGGCCACGTTCGCTGTGTCCTGGAGCCGTCCACGGAGAGATTCGAAGACCGCCCGCACGATGCTGGCCTGCCGCTTCTCTTCGGGCTCCACCGCCTGCTGGGCGATGAACCGGAGCTGCTCAAGGTACGTGGAGCGCTCCGTGCCTAGGTACGTCATCCCCTCGATGGCCGCCGCGAGGCGATCCAGCATCCCGGCGAGTTCGGCATGGCCCGACGCATTCAGCGTGCCCACGACCTGCTGCACGTCGCCGCGGATTTGGCCGAGGTTCACGATGGCAGGGCCGCCGCCGGTGTTGACGGATACAGCTGGCGCCAGATCCTTTCGATGAAGGTCCAATGAAAACTCACGCTTGAGGATTTCGATCTCGGAGTTCAGGTGTGCCTTGAGACGATAGGCTTCCTGTTCCCGTCCCGGAGCCATCGCCCGCTGGATCGCGTCCTGGGGCATGCCTGGGACGACGTGGGGCTTCCCGAACCCCTCCACCCATTTCTGCACTTTTTCCCGTAACACGTCCAACTCCGCTGGCGATCCTAGTTGCGGAAATCTCGTGGCCAGCTCTCTTCGCTCGCTAATTGCCCTATCGATAAGATCGCGCGTGAATTGAGCCTGGCTGTCCAGAATAGCCTTTCCGCGGGGCCCAGAGTGGTAAAGCCCCCGATTCCGCATGTCGGCATCGATGGCGATCTCTCGTTTCCGCCGTTCCTCTAGCAAATGCTGGAGGCGCTTTCCGAAGTGAAGATCCTCAAGTTCGCGAGCCTGCTTCAACTGTTCCGACATAATGAGGTGGAATGTGTACCCCGGCCCGGCGCGAACCGAGCCGGGGTTCCCGCCGCCAGCCTACGCCGGCAACCGGTCGCCACCCTCCTTTCCGGGCTTATCCCAATCCTCGTAGGAGTCCGCGTAGGTGTCGCTGCGCTCGTCGGATTCGGAATCGTCTTCCTCCCCGAAAATCTGGGCCGACGGCTCCGGAGCCGTTCCGAACTTGCGCTTAAACGTGCTCGCCCAAATGATCAACTCCTCGTCGATCTTGCCGAGAACGTCGCGCCATGCCCCGCACTCGCGCGAGTCGACGCCGCGCGTCTCGACCAGCGGCCGCCCATCGTCGCCGACCACCAATCCGATGGCCGTGAATGTCTCCTCCAGCCGTTCCACCGCTTGGCTGAACGCGCCGACGGCGTTGTGAAGCCGTTCCACCGGGGTGTCGCCCGGGCGAGGGGCCCGCGCCTTCCCCGGCGGCGGAAACTGCGTCCGCAGGTACGCGTCATTCACCATCTGGTCTCCCGATCCATCCGACAGCTTCTTGACCTGGCCCTCGTCGTCGACGGCCCGGATCTGTTGCCCATCGGAACCATAGTCCTGGAGAGCCTGACCGAGTTGGAGGACACCATGGGTTGTGCGACGCATCGCGTCCAGCACTTCGCCGGGCGTGCGTCGGTCTGCTTGAGCCTCACCGAAATTGCGGTCGGCAGTAAGGCGTCGGGAAACGACGAGAGGATATGCAGCCCGAACCGCGAGTTCGAGAGATGCCGGCCCGGGTTCGGTGATGGAGTCGTCCGCGATCGCCATCCGTACTTCCTTCAGCGCTTCGGCGACAATCGTGTCGACGCTCCGGTTGGTACTCTCCCACTCCTCGCGATGCACGGCCTTGCCGAAGGAGTGCCGCATGCACCTCCGGACCAGGTCGGCTTTGGCGGGATTCTCCGCCGTGGCGCGCAGGATCAGCGCCGTGGCCAGCTCGTTGCACAGCTTCGGTGTGATCCGCTTCCGCGTGGACTGGCTCGTTACGGCGACGCGGATGGCCTCCGCTATCCGAGGGTCGTCGCTGGTGAGGAGCTGGACGATGCGCGCGGCGCGGACCGCGGGATCGACCGAGAGGTGCGCGGCCTTCGCCTGCGCGCGGGTGCACGAGCCGGCGAAGTAATCCCGTTCCGCTGCGGAGATCAAGTCGCGCCGATACAACTCGTCGAGCACTTCGTCCGCGAGTGACTCGTTTTCCGGACCCTCGCCCCAAGGCTTCGGAGGATCGACGTGACGCAGGGCGACCAGCGACTTCACCGCCGTGGGGAAGGACGTGTTACCGGAGGGATGCTTCCGGAATCCGACCAGGATGAGAGCCGGAACCCGTTCGCAGCGGAGCGCGATCTGCTCCTTCGCATTCGGTGTCCGCTCGAGCGCCGAGTTCACCTGTTTGATCTGCGCGCGCAGCTTGCTCTCGTTGTCATCGTAGGGCACATCCGCAGACCTGATTTCGAGCAGCGAGTGGTCGGCGGTCATGCGAGAGGACCCCTCGGCCGTCGTGAGCACGGTGACTGGCGCCGAACCGTCCGAATGCTGATAGGTCGTTGCCACGAGCCACACGGCTTCCATCACCCCCTGCGAGGCGATGGAACTGCGCCAGTCGTTCTCCGCGAGAACCCACGAAGCCGCCTGCTGGCTGGCCCATGTAAGGTGGTCGCGGCTTTCGATATCCACCGCGAGTTCGGCCACATCGGGAGCCGCCCCTTCACGGGAGCGCGGCTCGGGAACCGGCCGGAACTTTGAGTCATCGCCGCCAGTCCCCGGCTCCACGGCGAACGGATGTTTCCGGGAGGGCAAGGTGCGCGGGTTGCGAGGATCGGGCGTCACACGGCGCGCCCAGACCTGGGTTCGTATGCCGAGCAGAGTCCCGCCGGGAACGGAGATCTCCTCCACCTGCGGGTCGCTCGGTTCGCCAATCGTTTTCCTGACCGCCGTCGGATCGACGACGCCATTAGCGATAGCGGATGCTGCTTCCGGCGAAAGGCCGAACGCCTCGACGATTTTGTCGGCGAGCGTCTGGCGGGCCTTGGCGTGTGCGTATTCAGGGAGACGTTCTACCGGACGCGGAAGAACGTGGTCTTCGGAGAAAATGGTCTTCATCGTTTCTATTCCTTCTGGTTGAGCGACCAGTGGTCTTGCCCGGTGAGGGCGAACCCTCGATCGCGACGTTAGCGTCCAACCGAGGTGCCGAGGGCACGATGAAGTGACCTTGCGCATCCCCTTCTGTTTACCGGGCCGGGCCCGGCGTCACCGAAGGCGGCAGCAGTCGTGATCAGCAACCCCAAGGCTTACGGAAATTCGGAGCGGTTCCGAACCATCCGCGTGACCGCCCTCCCCGAGTCCGGGAAGGTGAGTGGCCTCCGCAACTGCGTCGCGGTTACCTGCGTATAGAATATCACGCCCGAGATGCAGGTCAAGCCCCCGACTGTGCCGCACCCCCGCCGATGTCGCGCGTTATCGGGGCGAACCCTATGTGGTAGCGGCGGACGTGTCATCCGCACCCGGCATGGCCGGCCGGTGCGGTTGGACCTGGTACACGGGTTCCGCCGGA
>Ga0335082_10006918_pt1 | contig 12350 bp, 9 predicted proteins | sample Lox_Sample_41_FD_206718 | JGI IMG/M metagenome (GOLD analysis project Ga0335082, IMG submission 206718) | Soil microbial communities from Loxahatchee National Wildlife Refuge, Florida, United States - Lox_Sample_4.1 | ecosystem: Environmental > Terrestrial > Soil > Wetlands | place: USA: Florida...
CGTTCGATGATGCATCCGCCGGCGGTCGGGTGTCACGGCGTCGTACACGGTCGTGTGGATGATCGGGTGCGTGAACCGGTATCCGCCGCCGGTCTCGGCGAGAAGTCCGAGCCGTATCGCGACCGCGAGTTGATCGGCGACTCGCGACCCGCCGACCCGCTCGACCAATTCGGGATCGAACTCGAAGCCGGCGACCGACGCGAGCGCGAGCGCGTCGAGAACTTCCTCGGGAACGTCGGCAAGGCGCAGCGCGACCAGCTCCCGAAGGTCGGCCGGCGCGCCGAATTCCGTGCGCGGCAGACGGGTTTCGATGCAGCCCGCCCGCAGCACGAACGCGTCGAGATCGGCGATGCGTCGCAGCGCCTCACGAACGTAGAGCGGGTTACCTCGGGAGCGGTCGTACAGCAGGCGCACGAGATGGCGCCCCGGCGGATCGACGCCGAACGACCGCACGAGCTCGTCGACATCCACCTCGCGTAACGGTCGCAGCGTCAACCTCTTGGCCCGCGGCAGTCGCTCCAGGCGCGCGAGCACAGCTTCGACCGGTGCGGGCACTCCGAAGGTCCGTCGAGTAATGATCAGGAACGGGGCACGTGCGGGTCGTTGCTGCAGGAGATCCTGGGCCACGAATTCCAACAGCTCGACGAGCCCGGGCTCCGCCCAGTGCACATCCTCGACGACCAGGACTGCAGGGTGCTTGGCCGCCAGCGCGCGGATCGCGTCGCGCAGGAGCGTGAGGCGGCGAAGACGCGCCGCCTCCGCCTCGCCGTCGCCGTCACGCGCGCCGGGCTGTCCGAGCAGTGTCGCGATCTCGCGGTTGGCATCATCCGCGAGCGATGCCGAGCGAACGAGATCCGCCAGCGCGACGCGGGCCGACGAGCCTTGAGGGCTGCACGGGATGAAATAGACACCGACCTCGCCGTCGAGCCCGTCGACGAAGTCGCTCACTAGTCGCGTCTTGCCGACGCCGGCGTCGCCGCGCACGAAGAGCACCGAGGGTCGTCCCGAATGTGTGCTCGCGAAGAGCTCATTGAGCCGGTCGATCTCGGAATCCCGCGCGATCAACGTGGATTCGTCGTGTAGCTCGACGCGCACGGAGCGGTCAGCGGACGGCGACCCCACGACGAACCCCGCCACCGCGCGAAGTTCAGGTTCGACCGCAGACGACCAGTCGCGACTGACGACGCGAAAGACGACCTCGTCGCGCCGCAGACCGCGCAGCCGCATCGATCCGAGCTCCACGAGTGCAGCCGACGCGGGTACGGCATCCGCGACGAGCTCGGCGGTCGCCCGCGAGCACAGGATTTCGCCGGCGCCCGCGAGCGCGCGAATACGCGCGGCTCGATTCAAGGTCGGCCCGAAGTAGTCGCGGTCGCGTTGTTCGACCTCTCCGGTATGCAGCGCGATACGCACCCGGATCGGAAGCGTCAGCACGTCTCGCTCGTCTTCGAAGCTGTCGCGTATCGAGATCGCCGCGAGCAGCGCGTCGATGGCCCGATCGAACGCCGACAGGGTCGAGTCGCCTTCACCCCGGTGTTTCAGGAGGTGGCCACCATGCTCGGCGATCACCGATTCGATGATCGACTCGTGCTCGCGAACAGCCGTTCCCATCTCGGACGGGTGTGCGTCCCACATCTCGGTCGATTCGACAATGTCGGTCAGCAAGAACGTGACCGTGCCGAGCGGAAGGTCCGACGGCTCGGGCAGGCGGTGGTCGGGCAGCGCGCCGGTGACGGCCGTCATCAGCGACTCGTCCTGGTCGAGAATCCGCAGCTCGAGCTCGGCCAGCGCGCGCGAAGGCTCGATGCCGAGCTCTTCTGCAAGCGTCGATCGCAATGCTGCGTAGGCGCGGAGCGCATCCGCCTGCCGGCCGCAACGGTAGAGCGCGAGCATCAACTGCGCCCACAGCGGCTCCGCCAGCGGGTACGCGCGGACAAGGTCTTCGAGCTCCCCAACGAGCTCACGTGCGCGCCCGAGACCAAGGTCGACGTCGATGCGTGCTTCGAGCACTTCGAGCCTGCGCTGCTCGAGGCGGCGCGCGAAGTCGTCGGCCCATGCCATCCCGGCGAATTCCTCGAGCGGCGCGCCCCGCCACTGCCCGAGTGCCTCCACGAGGAGCGCGCGACGGTCTTCCAGCCGATCCGCGTCGTTCGCCTCTTCGGCCAGATCGATGAATCGTGTCGCGTCAACGCACCGGCGGGGAGTCTGTAATCGATAGCCGCGGCCCACGGTCTCGAGCGTCGTCTCGGCGTCCAACAGCTTGCGCAACTGCGAGAGGTACGTCTGGATGGTTCGGTCGGCCCCATCGTCGGGTTCGTCCCACAGGCAATCGGCAATCCGATCGCGTGAGATCACCTCGCCCGCGTGTGCAACGAGCAGCGCCAGCAGCCCGACCCGCTTGCGGCCCCGGAGCACCAGCGGACCCGCAGGGCCGTCGACCTCGAACGGACCAAGGATGCGGAACTCCACACTCACCCCGCAAGCTCACGCGCCGTCACCTGGAAGGAGCTCCCAGAACGGTAACCGACTGCTCGGGCGTTCCGCACGGCGATTCGTGCGCAGGCGGCGAACGGAACGACCGTCGAGCCGCGGTCGAGCAGCCGTCGAGTGGCGTCACGGATTCTCGACCGGTACCAGACGCAGCGGGTCGAGGAGGACCACATGTCGACCACAGCCATCCGCAACCTCGCTTCACTCGAGCTGTTCGCCGGGTGTCGGCACGCCGAGCTCGCCCGCATCGACCAACTCGGTTGCACCTTGACACTCCCACCGGGGCGCGTGCTCTGCACGGAGGGGGCGCGGGGAAACGAGTTCTTCGTCATGCTCGACGGAGACGCAGAAGTCCGCACGCCGCACTGCGCAGTAGCGCGGCTTCACCGAGGCGCGTGGTTCGGCGAGGTCGCACTTCTCAAGGGAGAACCGCGGCGCGCAACCGTGACGACGTTGACCGACGTGACGTTGCTCGTCTTCGGTCTGCGCGAATTCCAGGCACTCCTGCTGCTCGCGCCCCGCGTCCGGGCGCAGCTCGAACGTACGACTGCACGACTCGTGCGGGGCGACATGCCGACGCGATCGGCCTGGTACCAGCCGCTCGCCCCGTCCCTGGGGCGCGCCTGACGGCCCGAAATGATCTCGTCGCTGTTGGCGAGCTTCGCCGTTCGTCAGCAACCGGTGCGCAGCTCCCGCTTGAGCACCTTGCCCGACGGGTTGCGCGGGAGCGCGTCGAGGAACGTGACCTCCTTCGGCACCTTGAAGCGCGCAATCCGGCCGCGGCAGTGCTCGACGAGCGCGTCGGCGGAAACGTCGGCGCCGGCGCGCAGCACGACGAACGCCACCGGCACCTCGCCCCACCGCTCGTCGGGCCGACCGACGACCGCGGCTTCGAGCACCGCGTCGTGCTCGTACAGCACGCGCTCCACCTCGGAACCGGCGATGTTCTCGCCGCCCGACACGATCATGTCCTTCAGCCGGTCGACGATGAACAGATAGCCGTCGGCGTCGCGCATGCCGATGTCGCCGGTGTGGAACCAGCCACCTTTGAACGCGGCAGCCGTCGCGTCGGGGTCGCGCCAATACCCTTTGAACACCTTCGGGCCGCGCATCACGATCTCGCCCCGCTCCCCCGCCCCGACCGAACGTCCGTGGTCGTCCCAAATGTCGAGCTCGAGGTAGAGGCACGGACGCCCGACGCTGCCGAGCTTGGTCACCATGCTGTCGCGGTCGAGGAACGTGTCGCCGGAAACGGTCTCCGTGAGGCCGTACGCGTCGGCGAACCACGCCGACGGGAAGGTGCGTTGCAGCCGCTCGATGAGCGGGATCGGCATCTTCTCGCCGCCGTTGATGATCACCCGCACCGACGACAAGTCGCGTTCGTCGACGTCGGGCAACGCCATGATCGCGTTGACCATCGCGGGCGCGAGCCACACCGTCGAGACACGTGACCGTTCCAGCTCGTCGACGACCGCCGCGGCGTCGAACACGCGGTGGATGATGATCGTCGCGCCCACCGCGATGAGCGATGTCGTGGTCAGGTCGAGCGCACCGACGTGATACAGCGGACCGCACGCCAGCCCGAGATCGGTGTTCGTGAAGCCGAACTCCACGACGTGCGCGAAGTTCTTCCACGCGAGGTTGGCGTGCGTGATCATCACGCCCTTCGGTCGGCCCGTCGTGCCCGACGTGTACATGAGCCGATGCACGTCGTCACCGGCCGCGCGCGCCGGTTCGATGCCCGACGGCGAGCGGACGTCGGCCAGCGCGGTCCATCCCCTCGGCGCGAGCGTGTCGACGCAGATCCGCACCAGCGCGGGCTCCATGCCCTTCGTCGCGTCGTCGGCGAGCGCGACGAGCGCGCCGTCGCACACAAAGGCGCGCGCCTCGGAATGCTCGAGGATGTACCGCACTTCGGGTGCGGCGAGCCGCCAGTTGATCGGCATCGCGATCGCGCCGAGGCAATTCGCGGCGAAGATCGTCTCCAAGAACTCGGGACAGTTGTACGAGAGCAGCCCGACGACGTCGCCGGGGCCGACGCCGCGCGCCTGCAGGCCGCCCGCGAGCGCGGCCGCACGCACGGCCATCTCGTGGTACGTGACGGTCTCGCCTTCGAAAATCGAAAGCGCCTTGTCGGGCGTGCGGCTCGCGTGGTGTGCGAGCACCGCAAACCAGTTCATGTCGGCTGACACGACGCTCCTCCCGCTCCGCCATGTAGCGTCGCGCGATGGCGCGAGCCGAGACGACCGGCGAGAGTCGACGCAGCGCGAAGTGGCAAGCGCGGCGCGACACCATCATCGACACGTCCGCGCGCGTCTTCGCCCGGCGCGGCTACCACGCCACGGGGATCATGGAGCTCTGCGCCGCGAACGACCTCGGCAAAGGCGCGCTCTACCACTACATCGGCTCCAAGGAAGCGCTGCTCGCTGCGATCCACAATCGCGTCATGGACGAGGTGATGCTCGGCGCCGATCGCGTCGCGACCGCGGGCGGTTCGCCGTCGCAGCAGCTCGCCATGCTCGGCGACGAGCTGCTCGACGTCATCCACCGCTATCCCGATCACGTGTGGGTGTTCCTGCACGAGTTCCCGGCGCTCACCGGCGAACGCGCCGACCAGTTCCGGGTGCGACGCCGCGCGTACGAACAGCGGGTCGAGGCGGTCCTCCAGGCCGGTGTCGACTCGGGCGAGTTCCGCGACCTCGACCCGCGGCTGACGGCGATGGCCTGGCTCGGCATGCACAACTACACGTACCTCTGGCTGAAGCCCGGCGGATCGCTCACTTCGCGCGACGTGACAAAGCCGTTCGCGGAAATCTTCATGCGGGGGATCGAGAAGCGGCGCGGCTGACCTCGTCACGGCGCCGAATACCCGCCGTCGACGACGATTGCCGTTCCCGTGGTCCACCGCGACGCGTCGCTCGCGAGATACGAGTACACGCCGACGAGGTCGGTCGCGGAGCCGAGGCCGAGTGGATGCCGCGCCGCGATCGCGTCGAGCGCGTCAGGGGGAAGATCGTCGTGGATCGCCGACCGGAACGTTCCCGGGCACACACAGTTCACGCGGATGCCGTCGCGCGCGTACTCCACCGCGGCCACTTTCGCGAGTTGGATCACGCCCGCCTTCGTCACGCAGTACGGCGCGGCATGCGACCATGCAGTGAGACCCGACACCGACGCGGTCAGCACGATTGAACCCGATTTCTGCGGGCGCATCACGGCAACCGCGGCGCGGATGCCGTTGACCGCGCCCAGCACGTTGATACGGAACGCGCGCTCCCAGTCGTCGGTCGACAGGTTGTGAATGCGACCGTTCGGCGAGAGCACACCCGCGTTGCTGATCAAGACGTCGAGACGTCCGAATCGCTCGACCGCACGCGCGACAACCGTCTCGACTTGCGCGAAGTCGCTGACATCGGCGATCACCGTCTCGACCGAGGCGTCGCCCGCGGGGAGTGCGGCCACCGTCGCGTCGAGCGACGCGAGGCTCACGTCGCTCAGCACGAGATCGGTCGCCGGCTCACTCGCGAGCTGGTGCGAGACGGCGCCGCCGAGCGCGCCGCCCGCGCCGGCAATCGCGATCACCCTCCGCGACGCCGTCATACGAGTGCGTACCCGCCGTCGACGGTGATCACTGCGCCGGTGACGAACGCCGACGCGTCGGACGCGAGGAACAGGTACGCGCCGGCGAGATCGGCCGGATCTCCCCAGCGCCGCTGCGCAGTGTGCCCCACGATGGCGGCTTCGAGCGCGGCGTCGCGCTTCCAACCGTCGGCCAAAGGCGAGTCGAACCAACCGGGCGCGACGACGTTCACCGTGATGCCGGCCGGCGCGAGATCGAGCGCGAGTCCTTTCGCCAAGCCGATCAATCCCGCTTTCGACGCGCTGTACGCGCTGAGTCGCTCGCGGGGCCGCTCGCCCAGGACGGATCCGGTGAAGATCATGCGCCCGCCGGCGCGCATCACGCGGGCCGCGGCCCGCGCACCGAGGAACGCGCCGGTGAGGTTGACGTCGAGCACGTGGCGGAACACCGCGGGCTTCGTCTCGCGCGGACCGGCGACGACGGGCGAGATGCCGGCGTTCGCGATCCACACGTCGATGCCACCCCATTCGGTCACCGTCGCATCGGCAACCGCTTCGTTGAAGTCGTCGTCGGTGACGTCGCCGCTCTGCACGAGCGACGGTCCCGGCAACGCGGCCGCGACGGCCTTCAGATCCTTCTCGGTGCGCGCGACCAACGCCACCGACGCACCTGCGCGCGAGAAGGCGTGTGCGAGCACCGAACCGAGACCGCGGCTCGCGCCGGTGATGACGACGCGTTTGCCGACGACCGCGCCGGGCACCGCAAACGTCGCGGGAATCCGGATCTGCTCCGCCATCGAGCCCTTCCCAGTTGTACCGATCGTTACACTACATGCTTCGTGAGCGCCGGCCCTCTTGCCACTGGTGCGTACCCGACCCCTGATCTGGTCGAGATGCACCGCCGCATGTTGTTGATCCGCGGCTTCGAATCGCGCGTGTCGGCGTTGTATCGCGACGGCGAAGTGCCGGGCTTCGTGCATCTCTCGATCGGACAAGAAGCCGCAGCCGTGGGCGCGTGCTGGCCGTTGCGCGCCGCCGACGTGATCACGTCGACACATCGCGGCCACGGACACTGCCTGGCGAAGGGTCTGGACGCGCTCGGCATGTTCGCCGAGTTGATGGCGAAAGAGCACGGGACGAACCGCGGCCGCGGCGGCTCGATGCACATCGCCGACCCGAACCGTGGCGTGTTCGGCGCGAACGGCATCGTCGCCGCGGGCCTGCCGATCGCGGTCGGCGCGGCCGCGGCCGCGCAGCTCCGACACGTCGATGCCGTCGCGGTCGCGTTCTTCGGCGACGGCGCGGTCGCGGCGGGCGCGTTCCACGAAGCCGTGAATCTCGCCGCGGTATGGCAACTGCCCGTGATCTTCTTCTGCGAGAACAACGGTTACGCCGAGTTCTCGCCGACCGCAAGCCAGCACGAGGCATCGCTGGAACAGCGCGCGACGGGATACGGCGTCGACTACGTCGCGGTCGACGGCAACGACGTGGTCGCGACGGCCCGCGCCATGACCGCAGTCGTCGCGTCCACGCGCGAGGGCCGCGGCCCGACGATCGTGGAGGCCACGACCTACCGCCGGCACGGCCACTACGAGGGTGATCCTGAGCGCTACCGGTCGTCGGAGGAGGTCCACGAATGGGAGGCGCGCGATCCGCTCCTCCTGCACGAGCACGTGCTCCGCGCCGCCGGCATCGACGACGACGAGCTCAAGACGCTCGAAGCGTCGGTGGCGCAGGAGCTCGACGCCGCGGTCGCGGCGGCGCGGCGGCTCGCGAGCCCGGCCGTCGACACCGTGACCAACTTCGTCGTGCATCCGCGGCCGGCGCACGCCGAACCGCCGCCGCTTGCGGACGACGCACCCGTGTTCCGCACGATGGACGCGATCCGCGCTGCGCTCGAGATCGAGCTCGCGAACGATGAGCGCGTCTTTGTCGCGGGTATCGACGTCGCGGGCGGCAACGTGTTCGGACTGACGCGCGGCCTCGCCGAGCAATTCGGCGCGCGCGTACGTGACACGCCGATCTCGGAGACCGCGATCGTCGGTCTCGGCGTCGGCGCGGCAATGGCGGGGATGCGACCCGTCATCGAGCTGATGTACCTCGACTTTGTCGGTGTGTGCTTCGACCAGCTGCTCAACCAGGCGGCCAAGCTGCCGTTCATGACCGGCGGCGCGGCCGCGATGGCACTCACCGTGCGCACGCAGTTCGGCGCGGGGCGCTCGTCGGGGAGTCAACATTCGCAGAGTCTCGAAGCGCTGCTGGCGCACATCCCCGGCTTGACGGTCGTGATGCCCTCGACTCCGGCCGACACCTACGGCCTGTTACGCGCCGCGATTCAGGATCCGAACCCGGTCGTGTTCATCGAGAACCGATTGCTCTACGGCATGAAGGGCCCGCAACCGCCCGACGACTTTCTCCTCCCGATCGGGAAGGCGAAGGTTGTGCGGACCGGAACCGACGTCACCGTCGTGTCAGTGTCGCGCATGATGCACGAGGCACTGGCCGCGGCCGACGCCGTTGCGAACGACGGCCTGTCCGTCGAAGTCATCGACCTGCGTACGGTCGCGCCCCTCGACACCGCGACCATCCTCGAATCGGTGCACAAGACGAGCCGGCTGCTCATCGCGCACGAGGCGGTTGTGCCGTTCGGCATCGGCGCCGAGATCGCTGCGACCGTCGCGCAAGTTGGCTTCTGGAGTCTCGATGCGCCGATTGCACGCGTCGGCGCCGCCACCGCGCCGCCGCCGTACGCGCCGGAGCTCGAACGCGCGTGGCTTCCCGATCGCGACGACATCGCGGCCGCGCTTCGCCGTCTCGCGTCGGTCTAACAGCCCAACGCGCGCGCGATCACGAGGTGTTGGATCTCGTTCGTGCCTTCGCCGATCTCGAGCACCTTCGCATCGCAGTAGAAGCGCGCCACGGGTGATTCGAGCATGTAGCCGAGCCCGCCGTGGATCTGGAGCGCCTCCGAGGCGGCCCACACGGCGACCCGGCTCGCCTTCAACTTCGCCATCGCGGCTTCCTTCTGGAAGGGCTGCCCGGCGTCGCGCAAGTACGCGGCTCGGTAAGTGAGCCAGCGGGCCGCTTCGAGCTCGGTCGCGATGTCGGCGAGCTTGAACTGCACCGCTTGGAACTTCGCAATCGGCTGGCCGAACTGCACGCGTTGCTTCGCGTACTCGGTCGCAAGGTCGAGGACGGCTTGCGTGAGGCTGAGCGACAGCGCCGCGATCGAGATGCGCCCGACTTCGAGTGTGCGCAGGAACTGGTTGAGTCCGAGATCGGGATCGCCGACGAGATGTTCGTCGGGTACCCACACGTCGTCGAAGTACAGCTCGCGCGTGTCGAGACCGCGCCACCCGATGCCCCTCATCTTCGGACCCATCGTGAAGCCCGGCGTTTCTTTCTCCACGACGAACGTTCCGTAGGCCGACGATTCGTCCGAGACCGTTCGCGCGAGCAGCGTCACGCCGAACGACATGTCGGTGCCCGCGTTCGAGATGAATGTCTTCCGTCCGTTGATCAGCCAACCGCCGTCACGGCGCTCGGCGCGCGTCTGAATGCCGCGCGCGTCGGAGCCCGCGTCGGGCTCGGTGAGTCCGAACGCCCCGAGCGCGCGCCCCTCGGCGAGTGGTCGGAGCCAGCGCTCGCGTTGCATGTCGTCGCCGAACAGCAGCAGCGGCAACGAACCGATCGTGACGTGGGCCTGCCACGCGGCCGCAACCGACTGGTCGGCCACACCGAGTTGCTCCATCGCCGCGACGAATCCGACCGTCGACATCCCGATGCCGCCCCACCTCTCCGGAACCAGCATGCCCAGCAAACCCAACGTGCCCATCTCGCGCAGCAGATCCGTCGGGCACCGTGCTTCTTCCCACGCGCGTGGCGCACGCGTCGCGATCTCTCTCTGCGCGAACTCGCGGCAGAGCTCGACGAGATCGCGTTCCGCCTCACCGAGCGACAGATCCACGCGCTAACTCCCGAAGAGGTGACCGAGAAACGCGGAGGACCAGGCCATGAGGTCGGCCGGAACGAAGTAGCCCGTCTCGTCATTGATGGCGGCCCAGTGTTCCGCGACGTCTTCGATCGTCGGTTCGGGGGTCGAAGCCACATACCCGTTCGTCGACGCGAGGAACAGACGCGCGAAGCGACCGGCCCCGGCCACGTAGATCTCGCCGCTCACAGGACACTCCTCGTGCGCGAGGAACGCCGCCATCGGTGCAACGAGATCGGGCGCCATGTGGTCGGCAACCGGCGTGGCCGGTCCGGCCATGCGTGTGAACGCGGCCGGCGCGATGCAATTCACCTTGATGTCGTGCGGCGCGCCCGCTGCGCTCAGGCTCCGCATGAGTCCGACGACGCCGGCCTTCGCCGCCGCGTAGGCGGTGTTGTCGGGAAGTCCGAGCATTCCCGTCGAGGTCGTCATGACGATGCGGCCGTAGCGCTGTTCGACCAGGTACGGCCAGGCGGCCCGCGTGGTGTTGAAGGACCCGCCGAGGTGCACGGCGAGGTGCCGGGCGAAGAGCTCGGCATCGGCGTCGGGGAACTGCGCCCAGCGCATGATGCCGGCGTTGTTGATCACGATGTCGACGCGCTCGAATTGCTCGACGGTCGCGTCGATCAGCGCTTGCGCGCCCGGGACTGTCGCAACGTCGTTGACATCGGCGGTTGCGGTGCCGCCCGCGGCCTCGATGTCGGCCGCGACGGCCGAGGCGACATCGGCGTCGGCGCCGGTTCCCTCCATCGAGCCGCCGAGGTCGTTGACCACAACACGCGCGCCGCGCTGCGCGAGCAATTGCGCGTACGCGCGGCCGATGCCGCGACCCGCGCCCGTGACCACCGCGACGCGACCGTCGAAGCGATACTCGCTCAGGCTGGCACCGCAGACTCGTAGCCGAGCAGCCGACCGAGCGTGCCTCCGAGCATCGCGGCGCGCTCGTCGGCGGGAACACCGGCGAACTGCTGCGCGATCAGCTTCTGGCTCCCGCGGAACGTTCCCTCCGCGTGCGGGTAATCGGAGCCCCACACGATCGTCGAGACACCGGTGATGTGCCGGGCTGCGACCGCGACCGGATCGTCCTGGAACGAGACGTGGAACTGCCGTTGCACGTACTCGCTCGGCCGGAGCGGGTACGGCCACTTCTCGTTGACGTCGAACATGCGCGTCATCTGCGGTTGATCGTTCGCGGGGCGGCTCTCGTCCCAGTAGCCGAGCCACCAGTCGGCGTCCTGGCCGATGCCGGTGACCCACGCCTTGTCCATCGCGCCCACCAACGATCCCAGCCAATGCGCGTTGAACTCGATGAGTCCGAAATGCAGCTCGGGATAGCGCTCCGGCACGCCGCCGCCGATCAGCTCGATGATGATCTGTTGCGGGTTGATCGTGTTGTAGACGCACTGGCCCATCATCCGCTTCACCGCGAGCCGGCTGTCCATCGGGAGGTTCAGCTCGTCGGCCATCGAACGGACTTGTTTCAACGTCGGCGACTCCGCCTCGCCGACTTTCACCCCACCGGTCGCGCAGTGGAAGAACACGTGCGCGCCGCCGGCTCGCGCCGCGGCCCACACCGGCTCCAGGTCGGGCGACCAGTACGGGACCGGCGACATCGCGGGGAGCAGCAGCGCACGGAAGCCGGCCTCCGTGACGCGTTCGATCTCCGCGACCGCGTCGTCGAGATCGGTGAGCGGGATGGGCGCGGTCGGCGCGATTCGCCCGAAGTACGGCGTGTACCGCTCGATCACGTAGTCGTTGTAAACGCGCGCATGCGCGATCGACAGCTCGTGGTCGTCGCTGTAGAGCGCGAACAACGAACGGTTCGGATGCATCAGCTGCGCGTCGATGCCGTCGTGATCCATGTCGTCGAGCATGCGCTCGGGCTCGCCGGTGTGCGCGGTGCCGTCGAAGTGGCGGTAGCGCGACACGGTCCAGCCCTCGAACCCGGGCGTGCGGACGCGCGCGAAGTCGCGCACACCGCCCTCGACCAGCGGCTCGATCTCGAAGTCCTCTTCCCAGAACCCCCGGTCGCGCAGGTGCTTCGGCAGCCGCGTGCGGAACAGGTCGGTCGGCTCGACGATGTGCCCGTCGGCGGAGACGATGAAGTCGTGCTGCGGCATACCTGACGATCCTTCGTGCGCGCTACGGTTCGCCGGCGAGCGTATTCCAACCGGTCGGTACAAGAATAGACAGGGGATCTCGTGGCCAAGCGCTGGACGCAACGCCCGCCCGGCTCGACGTGGGGCGACTGGGGCGACGACGACGAGCTCGGCCGGATCAACCTGCTGAC
>Ga0335082_10006920_pt1 | contig 12349 bp, 11 predicted proteins | sample Lox_Sample_41_FD_206718 | JGI IMG/M metagenome (GOLD analysis project Ga0335082, IMG submission 206718) | Soil microbial communities from Loxahatchee National Wildlife Refuge, Florida, United States - Lox_Sample_4.1 | ecosystem: Environmental > Terrestrial > Soil > Wetlands | place: USA...
ACGAGGGTCGCAAGCGTTTCCGAGCGACCCGTCGAACTCGTGACTCGTCCGCACGTCGACGACCGTGAGCTCGCCGAGCCGGCGCGCGAGCTCGTCGACGAGGATGTCGGTCACAGCGACCGCACCACCTCGACCTCCGCGGCGATCGACGGACGCTCGCTGAGCGCAGCCAGCCACGACTCGAGCCGTTCGGGAAGGGTGACGCCGAGCATGTCGCGCGCGCGGATCACCCAGGGGGCGAACGCGATGTCGCTGAACAGGCTCCGGCCGACGGGCAGCTGCTCCAGCCGCTCGGCGAGCGCGTTGTCGTCGCCCCGCCTGAACGCGTAGTAGTCGTCCCCGAGCAGATCGTCGAAGCGGTAGACGACGCATCGAGCAGCCGCCCGGTCGGCGAAGGACGCAGGCAGCAGGGCCGGCGTCGGGTACGCCTCTTCGAGGTACTCCATGATCACGTCGGACTCGGGTAGGACGAAGCCGTCGTCGAGCACGGGCACGCGGCCCTTCGGCGGGTTCAGCTCGAGCAGCCACGAGGGGCGGTTCGAGAGGTCGACCGCGACCGTCTCGACCTCGAGGCCCTTCTCCGCGACGGCGATGCGGACACGTGCGCAATACGGGCAGCGGGCCGCGTCGTAGAGCTTCACGGCTCGAGCCCCATCAGCCGGGCGAGCTCCTCGTACAGCTGCCGCGCGGGCGGAAGGTCGGCGGGCGATCCGCCGGTCACCGCCGCCCCGCGGATCGCTTCGCGGTCGGCGCCGGTCAGACGGGCGATCAGGGTCGGATTCGCAGCGAGCGCCAGCTCGTCGCCGGTCGACAGCGGGCCGTAGTAGCTCGGTACCGAGAGATACTCGTCGACCATGCGCCCGCGCTCGTAGAGACGGAGACGCACGACCTCGCCTTCGACCGCGAGCGCGACCGTGACGGCGCCGAGCCGGTCTGACAGCTCGTGCGCGAAGCGGCCGTGCGCATCGCGGTCCTCGTCGAGCGCCGGGTCGGCGATGCGGATCCAGCTGTCGGTGTTGCGCACGTCGGGACTCTGCAGCCGGGGCAGGAAGTGCTCGATCGCCCGCTCGACCGAGACCTCGTCGTCCGTCTGGACGTGCGTGGTCGCGCGCCGCTCGCCCGGCGCCTGGTCGACGAGCCGCTCGTCCAGCGGGCCCACGGGCGCGGCCATGAACGTCGAGACCTCCCTGAAGCCGAGGCGCCCCCAGATCGTCCGCGCCGGCTCGTTCGCCATCAGGACGTGGAGCGACACCGTCTCGGCGCCGGAGTCGCGTGCGTGGCCGACGCAGGCGCGAAGCAGCGCCTTCGCGACTCCGCGACGCCGCGCGTCCGGCCGAACGTGGACGAGGTGGAGGTGCATCGCCCCGTGACTGGGAGCGTCGATCTTGGCGACCCCGAGCACTCGGCCGTCGTCCTCTGCGAGGAACACGCCGCCGGCGTCGATCTGCCTGCGCGTGTCGCTCCACTCCTCATCCCAGGACTCTGGGGTGAACCCGGTCGGCTCGGGCACCTCGCGCTCGAACTCCTCCCACAGCTCGCGAATGCTCGCCTCGTCCGCCGTCGTCGCGGCGCGGACGTTCACGGTGTCCGGGCCCCGGTGAGCAGGTAGTGCGCCGACAGGTTCTGAAACGGGTCGAGCCTCGGGCCCATCTCCTCCACACCCACACCGTAGAGAACGGCGACCGCCTTCTGCAGCGCCAGGTCTCCGACGGGCCAGGCTCGCGGTCGCCCGAGGTGGCGGGCGAGGAACCATTCGGCGGTCCAGGGACCGAGGCCGCGCAGCGCGACGATCCGCGCGCGCACCTCGTCGTCATCGAGACTCGCGAGGGCGTCGAGGTCGACGTCGCTGCGCGCGAGGCCGATCACGTACTCGGCCTTCCGGCGGGAGAAGCCGACCGCGACGAGCTCGTCCTCAGCGGCGTCGGCCAGGCGCTTCCGCGTCGGAAAGGCGTGGACCCGCCCCACGGGGACGCCGAAGCGCTCGATCATCCGCGTGCGAATCGCGAACGCGGCGTGGAGCGACACCTGCTGCGCTGTGATCGACGTGACGAGCGCTTCGAAGGGATCGGGCGCGAGCGGCGGGCGCAGCCCTACCAGCTTCACGGTCAGCAGCCCGAGGACGGCGTCTGCGGCAGCCCACGCGTAGAACGGCCCGAGCTCGAAGGGCGCGCCGAGCAGCCTGAGCACGTCGGGTCGCGTCCGGTCGTCGAGCGGCTCGACGTCGACGCCGCCGGGCGCGGCGCGGATCGCCACCTCGCGCCCGTCGACGGCCCGGAGCAGTCCGCCGTCATGCCACAGATTCGCGAGGTCGGGCCCGAACAGCCGGAAGCGCTCGGTTGAGAGCGCGAAGTCGTACGGCTCAGGAAAGCGCAGCAGCGACATCGTCCAGCGTGTCGAACTCCTCGAAGTCGACGCCGTGTCGCGTGAGGTAGATCGCGAGTCCGTCCCTCGCGAAGATGCGCTCCGCGGCGAGGGCGGCGCAGCGGTCGGAGTACCCGTCGCCGACGTACATGTACGGCTCGCCGGCCAGCAGCGCGCGCTTGCACGGCTCGCCGCAGACCGGGCACGGACGCTCGTCGCGCCACAGCGGCCGCCAGGCGCCGTCCGTCGTGTCGAGGCGGTTGGCGAAGACCTCGACCTCGATCCCTTCGCGCTCGAGCACCGGGCCGATCAGCTCGTGGAAGCCGCTCGACACGACGACCGCGGCCCGCCCCTGCACGAGACCGGCGAGACCCGGCCGCAGCGTGACGTGCCTGCGCACCCAGTCCACCCCCTCGTCGAGCGGCAACCGAATGGTCGCGATCTCACCCTCGATCACCTCGTGAAGGGTGAGGCCGCTGCCGAGGACCCCCTCCATCCGTGCGTAGACCTCGCGGTCGCCGAACTCCTCGAGCAGCATGTGGAGGCCGTCGACCTCGGTGCAGGTCCCGTCCCAGTCGAGTGCGAGCCGCAAACCCGCGTCTACAGGTGAGACGTCACGCCGGCGGGATCCTCGTCCGGCGTACGGCCGTCCGCCGAGGCGTCCTCCGCCCACGAGTACGCATAGCGGCCGTCGTCGAGATCGCCGGCGAGTGCGGTCAGGCGCAGCGGGTGGAACGTGTCGCACATCACCGCCAGCTCGTGTGTCTCCGTCATCCCGAGCGACTTCTCCGCGAGGCCGGGCTGCGGGCCGTGCGGGAGCCCGGTCGGATGCAGCGTGATCGACCCGATCTCGATCGCTTTACGCGAGGAGAAGTTGCCGTCCACGTAATAGATCATCTCCTCGCTCTGCAGGTTCGAGTGGTGATACGGGATCGGGACGGCGTTCGGGTCGAAGTCGAGCTTGCGCGGGCAGAACGAGCAGATGACGAAGTTCGGCCCGGCGAACGTCTGGTGCGAAGGCGGCGGCATGTGGATGCGCCCGGTGATCGGCTCGAAGTCGTGGATCGAGAACGTCCACGGGTACACGTAGCCGTCCCAGCCGACGACGTCGAACGGGTGGTAGTCGAGCACGTACGTCTGGTAGCCGTCGCGCACGCGCACCTTGACCACGTGCTCGCCGCGGTCACGATGCGTTCGCAACTCCGTCGGGGCGTGGATGTCGCGGTGGTAGAACGGCGCGTGCTCCATCAGCTGCCCGTGCTCGTTGCGGTAGCGCTTGGGGATCGTGATCAGGCCGGGGGTCTCGAAGACGAGGTAGCGCTGTTCCGCCTCGTCACCTTCGGTGTCGGGGACGAAGCGATAGGTCGTGCCGCGCGGGACGACGATGTAGTCGCCAGGCGAGTAGGGCAGGTCGCCGAAGACCGTCTCGAGCGTGCCCTTGCCGCAATGGACGAAGATCACTTCGTCGCCCTCGCCGTTGCGGAAGAAGAACTCCATCTGGTCGGTCGGCCGGCAGAGCGAGATCTCGACGTCGTTGTTCCACATCAGCAGGCGCCGACCGCCGACCGCGTCGCCGCCGGCCGGGACGTCCCAGGTCGTGAAGTGCCGGTGGGCGTGGGCGTCGGGAACCCACTCGTCGCGCACGATCGGCTCGAACTCGCCCAGCTCGACCACCCGGCACGGCGACTGCAGGTGATAGAGGATCGACTCGAGCCCCGAGAAGCCCTCGAAGCCCATGACCTCCTCGGTCAGAAGCGTCCCGTTCTCGCGGAAGACGACGTGGCGTTTCTTCGGGAGTTCGCCGAGTCGCTGGTAGAACGGCACGGATGGAGAATATCGTCGGCCAGATCCGCTCGGAGGTGGCGTCGTGGGACGGCGTCTCGGTGCATCCGCACCGCCTCGGCGGCATCGAGTTCAGGCTCGACGGGAAGCCGATCGGGCACCTGCACGGCGAGCGCTGGGCCGACCTCCTCTTCCCGCGCCGGATCCGGGACATGCTCGTCCAGACGGGTCGAGCGAGACCGCACCACGTGCTGCCGCACACCGGCTGGGTGTCGCACCAGATCTCGAGCGACGAGGACGTGGACGAGGTGATCGAGCTGTTCCGGCTCTCGTACGAGCGCGCCCGTGTCGCAGCGAAGATACGCGAGGCTCACTCCGGCTGAGCGAGCGCCTCGTCGACCGCCTGATCGAACGTCAGCCTGCGCCCGTCGGCGCGCCCCCGCTCGAACGCCGGATCGTCACGAACGACGTGCGCGGCGTACTCGTCGCGCTCCGCCTCCCACTGCCCGACCGGTGCACGCTCCGCCTCCACCTCGACGGCACCCCAGAGGCGACCTGCGGCTTCGAGTTGCCCGCGCCCCGTCGCGAGCCACGCGAGCAGCGCGAGGCCGTAGACGCTGTGCTGGCGATCGCCGGTTCGGCGGGCGATCGCGACCACGTCGCGTACGGGCGTGGCCGCGTCGTCGAGGCGACCGAGGCGGAGCGCGAACTCGCCCTGGTGAAGGAGGGCCCCGACCTCCCACCAGTCGAATCCGACCTGCCTGGCCAACTCCGCACTCCGAGCATGGAGCCCGAGCGCTTCGTCGCCCCGTCCCTCGGCGAACGCGACGTCTCCGAGGACGTAGAGAATCTGCGCCTCGTCGACCGGGCTGCCGCTGCACAGGGCCCTGCTTTCCTCGGCGAGCGCGCGGGCCCGAGGTTGATCGCCGCGACGCTGGGCCTCCACGGCGAGCCGCATCAACAGGTGCCCGACCCGCGCGTCCTCGCCCAGCTCGCGGAAGATGGCGAGCGCTCGCTCGATCTCTCGAGTTCCCTCGTCGAAGTCTCCGAGGATGTAGGTCATACCGCCGCGAACGCGGATCGCGCGGCCTCGCAGCAAAGACGGGAGCGTGTCCTCCTGATCGAGCAGTGCCGTCATCCGTCTCGCGCCTTCGTGTGGGTTGTTGATCACCCAGAACGACTCGAGCGAGACGGCGAGGGAGACGGCGTCCTCGAGTTCGCCCACCTTCGCCGCCCAGTCGATCGCAGCTCGCAGGTTGTCCCCCTCGGGAGCGACGAGCGCGTATTTCGGCCCGAGGCCCTGCGCCTCGGCCGAGAGGTGCGCCGACTCGGCCAGCGCCGCGTAGAAGTCGAAATGACGGCGCGCGACGGTTTCCAGCTCGCCCGCCTCGCCCAGCTTCTCCAACGCGAACTCGCGGATCGTCTCGAGCTGCCAGTAGCGGTCCTCCGTCCGCCGCAACAGGCTCTTGGCGAGCAGCGACTGGAGCAGGTCGAGGTCCGCACCTGCGACCTCTTCGGCCGCGGCGAGCGTGCAGCCGCCGACGAAGACCCCCAGTGCGCGGAACGTGCGTCGCTCCTCGCCGTCGAGGAGGTCGTAGGACCACGCGATCGCCCCACGGAGCGTTCGCTGGCGCTCCGGCAGGTCGCGGGGCCCGCCGGTGAGCAGCGGTAACCGCTGCTCGAGCCGTTGCAGGAGCTGCTCCGGCGGCAGCGCCTTCACCCGGGCGGCGGCGAGCTCGAGTGCAAGTGGCAGGTTGTCGAGCCGGGCACAGATCTCTGCCACTGCCGGGCGCGGCTCGAACGCCGGATCGGTCGCGCGTGCACGCGCCATGAAGAAGCCCACTCCCTCCTGGTGGACGAACGGCGGGACGGGGTACTCCTGCTCGACGGTCAGGTGCAGCGACTCGCGGCTCGTTACCAGCACCTTCAGGTTCGGACAGGCGCCGACCAGCTCGGCGACAGCGTCGGCCGCGGCAACGAGATGCTCGAAGTTGTCGAAGTAGAGGAGCAGGCGCTTGTCGGCGATGTAGGCGGTTGCGTCGTCGGCGTCCAGGGACCGCGCCGCCGCGTCGAGCACGAGCTCCGGGTCGCGCACCGATGCAAGCGGCACCCAGTAGACGCCGTCGGGGAACGCGTCGGAGACGGCGCCCGCGGACTGCAGCGCGAGCCTCGTCTTGCCGGTCCCGCCCGCGCCGGTCAGCGTCAGCACCCGGGCGCCGCCGCCCAGCAGCACGCTCACCTCCGAGAGCTCCCGCTCGCGGCCGAGGAAGGGTGTCGACGGCACGGGCAGGTTGGTGCGGTAGAGGCTCCTGAGCGGTGGGAACTCGTCGTGTCCCAGCTGGTAGAGGCGCTCCGGGGCCGAGAGGTCCTTCAGCCGATGCGCGCCGAGATCGCGCAGACCTTCGGTGCCGGTCAGCGCGGCAGTCGAGGCGGAAACCAGCACCTGGCCGCCGTGGGCGACGGCCGCGATCCGCGCCGCGCGGTGCACGTCGGCACCCACGTAGCCCTCGCCGCTGAGAAGCGGCGTCCCGGTATGCAATCCGATCCGCACCCGGATCGGCCCGCCGGCGAGCGCTCGCCCACACTCGGCGGCGGCCGCGACGGCACCGGGCGCCGTTCGGAACGCATAGAAGAACGCGTCGCCCTGCGTGTCGACCTCCACACCGCCGTGACGCGCGAACGCCTCGCGCAGCGCTCGCCGGTGCTCGGCGAGCGCCTCCGCGTACGCCACGTCGCCGAGCTCGTGCAGCAGTCGCGTCGAGCCCTCGACGTCCGTGAACAGGAACGTGACGGTTCCCACCGGCAGCTCGCGCACGCTCACCCCACGAGCTCCGCGAACCGGTCGGCACCCACGTTGCCGCCGGAGACGATCACGCCGATCCGCCCGGCCGCGGCAACGGTACCTTCGAGCACGGCGGCGATCCCCACCGCCCCGCTCGGCTCGACGACGAGCTTCAAGCGTTCGAAGGCGAAGCGCATCGCCTCGACGATCTGCGCGTCGCTGACGGTGACGATCTCGTCGACGAGGCGCGAGGCCACCTCCCAGGTGAGGTCGCCGGGCACGTTGGTCTGCAGCCCGTCCGCGATCGTGCGCGGAACGTCGATTCGCACGGGATGTCCGGCTGCGAACGACCGGCGCCAGTCGTCTCCGGCCTCGGGCTCGACGCCGACGACGCGGCGGACGCCGAGCTCGCGCGCGATCGTCGCGCAGCCGGATATGAGCCCGCCGCCGCCGACGGGAACGACGAGCGTGTCGAGCGGCCCCGCGTCCTCGATCAGCTCGAGCGCGGCCGTTCCCTGCCCTGCCATCACCAGCGGATCGTCGTACGGACGGACGAGCTCGAGGCCGCGCTCGACCGCGAGCGCGCTCCCGAGCGCCTCGCGGTCGTCCGTGTACCGGTCGTACGTCACGATCTCGGCGCCGTAGCCGCGCGTTGCCTCGACCTTGGCCCGCGGCGCGTCGGCCGGCATGAGGATGGTCGCCCGCGAGCCGAGGAGCGACGCGGCGAGGGCGACGGCCTGGGCGTGGTTGCCCGACGAATACGCCACCACCGGCGTCCCCTGCGACAGCGACGCGATCTTGTTGTATGCGCCTCGAAACTTGAACGCGCCCGCACGCTGGAAACACTCCGGCTTGAGCACCACCTCAGCCCCGAGCGTGCGGGAGGTGATCGGCGGGGTCCGGTGCGCAATGCCGTCGAGCACGCGGGCCGCCGCGCGAACGTCGCCGGGACCGATCACGCGACCCGGTTCTCGAGCACGCCGATGCCCTCGATCTCGAGCTCGACGACATCGCCGCGCTGCAGCCAGCGGCCGTCGCCGTGCTCGAGAATGCACCCGGTCCCCACGGTCCCCGACCCGATCACGTCGCCCGGGCGAAGCCGCGTGTTGCGACCCGCCTGCGCGAGGATGGTCGCCCACGAGTAGTGGAGATCACCGAGCTCGCCGCGTGATCGCTCCTCGCCGTTGACACGCGCCACCATCGCCCCGGACGTCCCGTCGAACTCGTCCGGCGTGACGACGACGGGGCCGAGCGACGTCGCGAAGTCCTTGCCTTTCGCGGGCCCGAGCCCGACGCGCATCTCGAGGCGCTGCAGGTCGCGGGCCGACCAGTCGTTCATGATCGTGAACCCGCCGATCGCGCCGTCCGCGCCGATGATCGCCGCGCACTCGAGCTCGTAGTCGAGCTCGGCCGTACCGTCGGGGTACGGGACGTCCTCGCCGGGCCCGAAGATGGCCGTCGGGTTCGAGAAGTAGAAGACGGGCACCTCGTACCACTCTGGTGGAACCTCCCTGCCCTGGAGCCTTCGCGCGTTCGCCACATGCGCCTCGAACGCCATGAAGTCGCGGACGCTCGGCGGCCGGAGCACCGGGGGCCGGAGCTCGACGTCGGCCAGCGCGTACTCGGCGTGCTCGCGCGCGGTTCCACCGCCGGTGAAGAACGACTGCAGGGTCTGCGCGGCAAGCTGGACGACGCGGTCGCCGTCGATCCGGCCGGGCCAGCCCCGCTCCAGACCGAGCTCCCTCGGCGTGAACATGCAGAGCTTCACGGCTCGGTATGAACTATCACGTCGGCGATGTCCGGCCGCGCGCGGCGGATCTTCTCCTCGATCTCGCTCGCCCGGGCGTGTGCTTCGTCGAGCCGGCACGTGGCGTCGAGCCCGAGCGTGAGGAACGCGACGAGGCCCGCGGAGGTACGCAGGAAGCGAAGCTGACGCGGCTCGCTGCCGGTCGCCTCGAGCACAATGCGCCGGAGGTCGGCCTCGTCGCCGCCGTGCACCTCCAGCGCCTCGCTGCTCTCGGTGAGCGGCTCCAGGTGCGTCTGAACGCCGGCGATCTCCGGCACGGCCGCGCGGATCGACGTCTCCAGCTGCTCCGCGATCGCGTGCGCGTGCTCCAGAGAGAGGTCGCCGGGCAGCTTGACGTGCAGCGAGAGCTCCGTGTGCCCGTCGACGTCGACGAGCGCGATGTTGTGCACCTCCCGGACGTTCGGGACGGCGATCGCCGCCGCGTGAGCCCGCTCGCGTGCGCTCGCCTGCTCGGTCGGCTCCACGTGGACGACAACGTCGGCGTTCGGCAGCGCGCGCCCCACCGCTGCCTCGACAGCATCGGCTGCGGCGTGCCCCTGCCCCACGGCCGCGCTCGGCGAGACGCCGATCACCACGTCGGCGAACTGACGACCGGCTGCCTGGCGCATCCGCAGGCGGCGCAGCTCGACCGGCGGCTCCAGCTCGCGGATCGCCCGCCGCGCTGCCGATTCGGCGTCGGCCGGCGCGCGGTCCATGAGGACGTCGATGTTGCCGCGCATCAGCCTTGCAGCGGCGGTGATCACGAGCACCGCCACGAACAGCCCGGCGACCGAGTCGCCGTTCGCGTACCCCGCGCGCGCCACGAGCAGGCCGACGAGCACGGCGAACGAGCCGGCGAGGTCGCTTCCGAAGTGGAGCGCGTTCGAGGCGAGCGCGGCGCTCGTGTAACGGCGTGAGGCCCGCCACGAGACGATCGTGCGCGTCACGTCGATCACGATCACGACCACGATCACGGCGATCGCGTACCACGTCGCGTCCACCTCGCCGCCGCCGCGCCCGAGGAGGCGCTCGAGCGCCCGCACCCCGATCAGGACTGCGACCGCGGCCAGCATCGTCGCCTCGGCGAGCGCCGCGAGGTGCTCGGCCTTCCCGTGCCCGTACTGGTGGCTGCGATCGGCCGGCCGGCCCGACAGGCCGACGACGAAGAACGTGAGCAGCGCCGCGACCAGATCGGTCCCCGAGTGGAGGGCCTCCGACACGAGGCCGAGGCTGTTCGTCAGGAGACCGACCGTCAGCTTGAGGACGAGAAGTACGCCGGCCGCCGCAACGGAGACGAGCGCCGTGCGCCGCTGCGGACTCACTTCGCAATCCTGCCCCGCCGCAGGCTCACGCGACAGCACGCGAAGAGGGAGGGATGGGCCCCGGGAAGGGAACCGTAGGTTCTCTTCCCGAAGCTAAAGATTCCCGCGGAGCGCCTGCTCGCGCTCGATCGCCTCGAACAGCGCCTTGAAGTTGCCGTCGCCGAAGCCGCGTGCACCGTGGCGTTCGATGACCTCGAAGAACAGCGTCGGGCGGTCCTGCGCCGTCTTGGTGAAGATCTGCAGGAGGTACCCGTCGTCGTCACGGTCGGCCAGGATCCGGAGGCGCCGGAGATCGTCCCAGCTCTCGTCGATCTCGCCGACACGCTCCGGCGTCTCGTCGTAGTAGGCGTCGGGAGTCGAGAGGAACAGCACGCCGCGCCGCTGGAGCGCCTCGACGGTCTCGACGATGTTCGCCGACTGCAGCGCAATGTGCTGGGACCCGGGGCCGTGGTTGAAGTCGAGGTACTCCTCGATCTGGCTCTTGCGCTTGCCCTCGGCCGGCTCGTTGATCGGGAACTTGATCTTCCCCTGGCCATCGCTCATCACCTTGCTCATCAGCGCCGAGTACTCGGTGGAGATGTCCTCGTCGGAGAAGTGGATCATCTCGGTCATCCCGAACACGCGCTCGTAGAACTCGACCCAGTGCTCCATGCGGCCGAGCTCGACGTTGCCGACGATGTGGTCGATCGCGAGCAACCCGACGTCGGAGACCGGAACCGGGGTGTCCTGCGCCGTATAGCCGGGGAGATAGGCGCCCTCGTACCCCGATCGGTTGACGAACGTGTGCACGACGTCGCCGTAGGTCCCGATCGACGCGAGCTCGACCCGACCGTAGTCGTCCTCGAGCCAGGACGGCTCGCGGATGCCGCGCGCGCCGCGCTGCACCGCCTGGCGGTACGCCTCGGTGGCGTCGGGCACCCGCAGCGAGATGTCCTTCACGCCGTCGCCGTGGACGAACGCGAACTCGCCGACCTCGTGGTCGCGCCGGAGGGCGCTGGTCAGGACGAGCCGGACGTCTCCCTGCTCGAGCACGTAGCTCGCCCGGTCGCGAACGCCGGTCTCGGGGCCCGCGTACGCGGTGCGATGGAACCCGAACGCGTACTCGTAGAAGTAGGCGGCCTGCTTCGCGTTCCCGACCCAGAGCTCGACGTGATCCCAGCCGTCGAGCGGCATGAAGTCCTGGCCCATCGGCCGAAGTTTAGTGCCCCTCCAGCACATGTCATCATCCGCTGGAGAGGCACTAGGCCTCTCCCTAGGCCTCTGCTGGCGGCGCCGCCGGGGCTCCGGCCGCGGCCTCGGCGGGCGAGAGTTCGTCCAGCGAGCGGCGCAGCGGGACCTCCTTGACGCCCAGCACGGCGATCACACACGCCAGCGCGGAGGCGCAGACCGCGGCGAAGAACGCCGGGTGCAGCGCATCGGCGAGCCCGCTCGCGAGATGCGCCGGGAGGCGGTGGATCGAGGCGGCGCCCTCGCCGGGCGCAGAGACGCCGGGCGGTAGGCCATGGTTCACGATCGCCCCCATCACCGTGACGCCGATCGTCGCGCCCATCTGGCGCGAGAACTGGGTGAGCGCGGTTGCAGAGCCGATCATCGACCGTGGCACCGCGTTCTGGACCGAGAGCACGAACACCTGCATCATCGATCCGATCCCGATGCCCGCGATCACCATGTTGCGGGCCGCCTCGGCGTTCGTGGTGCCGACGCCCATTTGCCAGATCAGCACCATGCCGGCGGTCAGGACGAGCGATCCGAGCACGGCGTTCCAGCGATAGTGCCCCGTGCGCGATACGAGCTGCCCGGTCAGGATCGACGTGGCGACCGCGCCGAGCATCAGCGGCGTCAGCACGACGCCGGACGACGCGGCCGAGGTGCCGATCACGCCCTGGACGAACAGCGGGACGAACGAGATCGTCCCGAACATCGCCGCCCCGACCAGTGCCATGCATGCAACGCTCGAGCCGACGATCGGGTTGCGTAGCACCTGGAACGGGAGGATCGGCTCGGGCGCACGCCGCTCGACGTACGCGAACGCGGCCAGCAGGACTGCCGCGAGCGTGAACGCTCCGAGCACGTGCTGACTCGTCCACCCGTACTGGCGCCCACCCCACACGAGCGCCATCAGCAGCGCAGCAGTCCCGCCCGCGAGCAGGCCGGCGCCGAGCCAGTCGATGTCGTGGCGATGCGTGATCGAGCGCCGCGGCATCGTCAGCGAGATGACGATCAGCGCGATGCCGCCGACCGGCAGGTTGACGAAGAACACCCAGCGCCAGGTCGTGTTGTCGACGATGAAGCCCCCGAGGGCCGGCCCGATGATCA
>Ga0335082_10006921_pt1 | contig 12348 bp, 13 predicted proteins | sample Lox_Sample_41_FD_206718 | JGI IMG/M metagenome (GOLD analysis project Ga0335082, IMG submission 206718) | Soil microbial communities from Loxahatchee National Wildlife Refuge, Florida, United States - Lox_Sample_4.1 | ecosystem: Environmental > Terrestrial > Soil > Wetlands | place: USA...
GGGAGCGCCGCGAGCTCATCCGCAATGACCAGCATGGCGCCCGGCGTCTCGAGTGCGACGGCGTGATAGAGGGTACGTCTTGGCCGAGAGTTCTAGCCAGCTCGCATGCGGTTAAGTACACGCCGGGCGTATCGAGTACGAGGTTCGACGCCGATAGAACGAAGGAAGCAGTAACATGTGGGATACCCGGGACAGGAGCCGCCATGAACGCACCGACCAAGAGCGAAGACGCCTTCCACCAGCTCATCCACCAGAACCACATCTGGGGCCTGTGGGAGATCGCCAGCCAGATGACGTCGCACCCGCGGCCGGAGGCGGTGCCGTACCAGTGGAAGTGGTCGCTGCTCGAGCAGGTGGTGAAGCAGTCGGCCACCGCGGTTCCGGTAGGCGATGAGCGACGCGCGATGCAACTGTTCAACCCCGGCCTCAACGGCCAGTGGGCGACGACTAATACGCTGATCGCGGCGCTCCAGGTACTCCTGCCCGGCGAGATAGCGCGCGCGCATCGCCACTCGCCGGCGGCAATCCGCTTCATCATCAGTGGCAACGGCGCTTACACGGCGGTCGAGGGAGAGAAGGTCATCATGCACGAGGGCGACCTGGTCCTGACGCCGAGCTGGACCTGGCACGACCACGGCAACGAGACCGGCGAAATGGTGGTGTGGATGGACGGCCTCGACGTCCCGCTGACGAAGGTGCTCAACTGCATGTTCTTCCAGATGCACGACGAGCAGCGCGCGGACGCGAGCAAGCCGGTCAACGGCTCGAAGGCGCTGTATGGCCACGGGCATCTCGCGCCGACCTGGGTGAAGGAGCGCCCGAACCATTCGCCGCTCATGCTGTATTCCTTCGACCAGACGATGGAGGCGCTGCACGCGCTGCGTGACCGCGAAGGCTCGCCCCATGAGGGTATCGCACTCGAGTACACCAATCCTCAGACCGGCGGCCCGGTAACGCCGACCATCAGCTGCAGCATCCAGATGATTCGGCGCGGCGAAAAGCTGAAAGCCCGCCGCGTCACCGGCAGCTCGGTGTTCCATGTGGTGCGGGGCTCGGGGCGGACAGTCATCGATGGCCAGCTGTTCGACTGGGGCAAGGGCGACATCCTCGCGCTGCCTTCGTGGGCGCAGCACGCGCATTCGAATACGGGCATCGAGGACGCGATCCTGTTCTCCATCAGCGACCGGCCGGTGATTCAAGCCCTCGGACTGTACCGAGAGGAACTCTCGACTGAGTGAGCGGCGAGCACGCCGCTGCTCAAACCACGGCGGAGGAAGAGAGAGTCATGGGTCTTGCATTCAAGCTCAGCCGGAGTACGTCAGGATCGGGGGGTTGCTTGCTATACGGAGACCTTCCGTCGAATCACACGGAGACATCTTCCGCCCACTACAATGTCAGGCGGCCTTCGGACGAGGATGAACGCGGCTAAACTAACAATAATTGGAGAGACGGGAGTGAGTCATGGAGACTAGACGGCTTAAACTCGAAGGTCCTAGCGTGCGCGGCAGGAAGGTAAACGGACCACTTCTTCGCGAGATTCTAGCGCTCGTCATAGACGGAAGCCAAAAGGCGTTACGACTTCGAACGCAAGGTCGAAGCGCGGCGCGCGGTACTCTTCCCACATGGATAGCTGCAGCAACCGAATTCATGCTTCAGATTGAGGAAGGCTCTACGATCCTGGAGATTGAATTGCCGACCCTATTTGAGGCCGCACCCGAAGACTTCCGGCAATCTCAGCTCTTTCCAGAGATCGACCCTGGTATTCCCGCGGTAGATTACCTCATTAGTTCTATCCAAGCTGCGCTTCGCGCAGATACTGCAGCACCAATTTACGATGTACCATTTCTGAAATTTCTAGGAAGACTCGACAACATTTTCCATCACGGGGTGACGACCATTGAGTTCCAAGGCGGTGACCGAGAGCCGCAGCCGCTGCTTCTAATTGATCAGTCGAGCGTTGCCAAGTTTCACCAATTGGAGTCTCGCATCCCGCGGCCCCAGCATGTAAACGTAGCGGGGAACCTGGATACTATCCGATATACCGATCGCACTTTTGTGCTAGCTCTTTCTGAAGATCAGCGAATTCGTGGCATCGCGGAACACTGCGACAACCTACAAGATTATTGGGGTAAGGAAGTGTTGACTTCGGGGACAGCACATTTCACCGTCAATGGACTAGTTCAAAGAATTGAAGCAGACAGCATTCGGCTTGCATCCTCCCGAGATCTCTCCCTGTTTTCCGTAACTCCGGAACCCCTATCTCGCTCCATTGCTGGACATGAGTTGAGGCGGCCTCAAGGGCTCCGGTCCGGCCTGAACGCGGTCTTTGGGAAATGGCCAGGCGAGGAAAGCGATGAAGAGATAACCGAAAGCCTGAACTCGCTGTCGTGATTCCGCCCCACGAGCCGGTTCTCCTGGACACTAATGTCCTCGTGCATCTTATCCGTGGAAATCCTGTCGGACAGCGTATCGCCGACGACCATGGTCTGCGTCAACGAGCAGAACGACCCTTAATCTCAATTGTGACCGTTGGGGAGCTAAAGGCCTTGGCGACTAAACTCGCATGGGGCGTCCACAAACAGCGGGAACTCGAAGAGTTGATCCGTGAGTTTGTCATAGTGAATCTCAACCAAGGAGATATCGTCCAGCACTATGCTGATATGGATAACTATTGCGAGCGGGTCGTAAAGCCTGCTCGCCCCATAGGCCAGAACGATTTATGGATTGCTGCTACTGCGGCGGCAATTGACGGGCACCTTCTTACCACAGATCGGGATTTTGATCATCTTAGCCCTCGCATCAAGCTGGTACGCATAGATCCAGCGACAGGCACGACACTCTGGTCGCTGTGAACCGAATATCATTGCGACAGAGAACGGCCGCCCAACCAGCATTCGAGCAGACTGTCTAGCAGCGTCGCTTCGCGCTGCTTTTCGCCAGCCGCTCAATTTGGACATTGGGCAGCTTACTGTAACTTCCTGCGACCCGCGCAACCTTCAACCGTTCTGCTTCGCCCACGAATCGCGCATCGTCACCGTGCGATTGAACACCGGGCGGCCTGCGCTGTGATCTTTCTGGTCGGCCACGAAATAGCCGTGCCGCTCGAACTGGAAGCGCTCTTCGCCCTTGGCTTGCGCGAGCGCGGGCTCGACCTGCGCGGTGATGGTCTTCTTCGAGGTGGCATTCAGATCCTGCAGGAAATCTTTGCTGCCTGCGCCGGGGCTGGGCACCGAGAACAAGCGATCGTACAGACGCACTTCGGCAGGTACGGCGTGCCGGGCGCTCACCCAGTGGATGTTGCCTTTCACCTTTTTCTGCTCGGAGCCGACGCTCCCGCTGCGCGACTCGGGATAGTACTCGCAGTGCACGACACTGACATTGCCATCTGCGTCCTTTTCGGAGCCGGTGCACTTCACGACATACGCATAGCGCAGGCGTACCTCATTGCCCGGATACAGACGAAAATAGCCTTTGGGTGGATCGATCTGGAAATCCTCGCGCTCGATCCACAGCTCGCGTGAGAACGGCATGCTGCGCTTGCCCATCTCCGGCTTCTTCGGATGATTGTCCGCCTCGCAGATCTCTTCCTTGCCTTCCGGATAGTTGTCGATCACCAGCTTGACTGGATCCAGCACGGCGATGCGGCGTGGTGCGCGCTCGTTCAAGTCCTCGCGCATGCAGTCTTCGAGCACGCTGTACTCGATCCACGAGTCGGACTTAGAGACGCCGATGCGATCGGCGAACAGGCGGAATCCCTCGGGCGTATAGCCGCGCCGGCGCGTGCCGACCAGCGTAGGCATGCGCGGGTCGTCCCAGCCTTCGACGTGCTGTTCTTCCACGAGCTGAATCAGCTTGCGCTTAGAGAGCACGACGTAGGTGAGATTGAGCCGTGCGAACTCATACTGCTGCGGCAGTGGACGTTTGAGCAGACCGAAGTCCGCCAGCCGTTCGTTCAACCAGTTGTACAGCGGACGATGATCCTCGAACTCCAGCGTGCACAGCGAGTGCGTGATGTTCTCCAGCGCATCGGACACACCGTGGGTGAAATCGTAGCTCGGATAGATGCACCACTTGTCGCCGGTGCGATGGTGGTGCGCGTGACGGATACGGTAGGCCACCGGGTCGCGCAGGTTGATGTTGGGCGAGCTCATGTCGATCTTGAGCCGCAGCACGTAGCGGCCGTCGGGAAATTCGCCGGCCCGCAGGCGACGGAAGAGATCGAGACTTTCGGCGCTCGGACGATCGCGCCATGGCGAATTCCTGCCCGCCTCAGTGAGGGTGCCGCGGAACTCGCGCATCTCGTCGGCGGTGAGCTCGTCGACGTACGCGAGCCCGTGCTCGATAAACGCTTCGGCGAACTGGTACAGGTAATCGAAATAGTCCGAGGCATAGTATAGATGCTCGCCCCAGTCGAATCCCAGCCAGTGCACCGTATCGAGGATGGACTCGACATACTCAGTGTCCTCAGTCACCGGATTGGTGTCGTCGAAGCGCATGTGGCACACGCCGCCATACTGCTGCGCGAGGCCGAAGTTCAGGCAGATCGACTTGGCGTGTCCGATGTGCAGATAACCATTGGGCTCCGGTGGAAAGCGGGTGCGGATGCGCGCCGGATCCGGCGGAGCGCCCGCCTGCACGGGTGCGGGCCCAGGGTGACCGGACCAGGTACGCCCGGCGAATGCGCCCGCTTCGAGATCGTGCTCGACGATGTTGCGAATGAAGTTGGTGACGTGGCCTTCGCCGGTGAGGGTGGCAGGCTTCGCGTTTGCGGGTGCAGTGGGCATGTGTCGAGGACGAGCGGTGAATACGCTCGGCGCATTTTACTGCACCGCGATAGCGCGCGGGGAACGCGTCAATGTTCGCTGGCGAAATAACGCCGCAGCAGATGATCGAGTGAAAGCTTGCCCGGCCCGTGAAAGAAGGTCACCGCGAGCAGCGCGCCCCACAGAATGTGGTCCTTGATGCCGGCGTCGCTGATGTCGGGGTAGGAGGTCGCCGCCACGATGTTGAAGACGAACAGGGCCAGCGCGGCGAAGCGACCGGCGAGGCCGAGTGCCAAGAGCGGCGGCAGACAAAGCTCGGCTCCGGTCCCGAGATAAGCTGCAACCTCCGGCGGCAGCAACGGCACCGCGTATTCGTTGGCGAACAAGGAGAGTGTGCTGTCCCAGCTTTGGATCTTGAGAAGGCCGGAGCGGATGAACACCTGCGCCACGTAGAGGCGAACGGCGAGATCGAAAGCGGGCGCGAGCCAGTCTATGACTCCGCTCAATTGGTCGGTCCATTGCGTGACGCGCGCCATCAACCGGGGGAGGCGGCGCGGGCCGCTGCGCAAGTACAGTGCTCTCATGGCGCTCTCGTCGCGTGCTGCGGCAGATGAAATGACACGATGGTCTGCGCCAGGACATGGCGCTGGAGGCATGGGCCGAGGTCGAAGTTGGCTTCGGTTGCGACGCCACGTGCATGGGCCTCGGCCAGGTCACAACCGTCAGTCAGCGCCTGCAATGCTGCGAGCTCACTTGGCGCGAGGCGCTCGATCTCCACGGTGCTGTTGCGACGGATCACGAGCAGACGATCTTCCCCGGCGGCGAGATCGAGGCGCTCGTCCGAGCCAGTTGTGCTCATCTGCCAGATCTTGAACACCGGATATGGGGAGTGGAGCAAGACTGCACTCGGATGCAGATCAAAGCGCAGCTGCGGCACAGTCTCGTGCGGCACCTGTGCCAGGGCCTCGAGCGCGAGCGGCGGTGCGTCGGCGGCATTGAATGCCAGATGGATCGCCCACTCCAGGCGCGCGACGTCCGAGAGATAGGGCAGCTGTTGTGCTGGTGGCCACTGCTGCAGGAACGAGCCGAACACCACGCCAAAGTCGTTGAGGTCGCCAGACCGAGAAGGTTGCGCGCGCGTGTACGCATCGCACGCACCGTCGAAGAATTTTTCGCCGACGAGCGCGAGCACGGCCGGGTAGTCGTCGCGCAGCGCCTTGCGGTAATTGCTGAAAGCGTTGTTCCGATAGACGGCGAGCGCGGCGCCTACGTCCAGCGAACGGGCACCGATAACGTATTCCTGCAAAGCCTGCTCGTCACTGGCGATCAGCGCGGCAGCGAAATCGCGCTGTAGCTCAGGCAGCGATGGCATGCGCGGACTCCAGAATAGCGTCGGCCTTGCACGCTTCGCCGAGCAGCACGTCGAGCGCCGGGATATCGGTGTCCCATTCGATCAACGTAGGGCGTGCGCCGAGGCGCTCGATCGTCTCGCGATACAGCGCCCATACCGGCTCGGACACGACGCTGCCGTGGGTATCGATCAGACACGCGCCGCTATCGTCGTAGCCCGCGAGATGAATTTCCTGCACGTCTTTTGTCGGGATCGAAGCCAAGTAGGTGCGCGCATCGAAGCCGTGGTTCACCGCGTTCACGTAGATATTGTTCACGTCGAGCAAAATGCCGCAGCCGGTGCGCTGCACCAATTGCGCGACGAACTCCCACTCGGGGATCGTGGAGTGGCGAAAGCGCAGGTAGCTGGAGATGTTCTCGATCAGAATCTGCCGGCTCAAGAATTCCTGCGTGCGCACGATGCGCTCCGCGATGTGCGCTAGCGCCTCTTCAGTGTAAGGCAGCGGCAGCAGATCGTTGAGATGCCTGCCGCCGGCGGCGGACCAGCATAGATGCTCGGAAACCAACCCGGGCTCATAGCGCTCGATGACGCGCGCGAGCCGGCGCAGATGGGTCAGATCGAGCGCATCGGCCGAGCCCAGGCCGAGCCCCACGCCATGCAGGCTCAAAGGGTAGTCCGCGCGCAAGCGCTCCAGAAACGCGTGCGGCTGTCCGCCCGCGCCGAAGTAGTTCTCGCTGTGGACCTCGAGCCAGCCGGCCGCGGCCGGGCGGCTCTCGGTCATCTCACGACAATGCGGCGTGCGCAGCCCGATGCCGGCGCGGACCGGCAGGGTTGCGTCGGCGCGGTGCATGAACTCTTATTTCTTGCTGGCGACCAAGGTGCCTCCCACGATCTTCTCGCAGGCGCCCTTGGGAACGTACACCCACTCGTCGCCGCCGTCGGCCTTGGCCTGGCCGGCGCAGGAATGCTTAGCGTTACCGCAATCGTTCTTGCCGGCCTTGGCAATGCCCGCGCACTTTTCCATATTGGCGTGCTCGTCTTTGGCGAGCGCGCTGGAGCCGGCGGAGGCGAGGCCGACAGCGAGCAGGCTGGCGATGGCGGAACGGATCACGAGGTCGGTTTGTTTCATGTGTCTTTCTCCTTGCGTTTGAACGGTGAAGGGGTCCCCCGCGCTGATACGGCAGCGGGAAGCGGTTGGATGCATCCTGGAGCGCGCGGGCCGAGGGTGAGTCTTCCGGCCCGGCGTGTCCTTACAATACCAGACTAAGGTGTCGCTCAGCCGGCAAAGCATAGCTCAGGCAATCCCACCGCGCCGGGCTCGATGGCGAACACGTGACCGGCCAGCGGCTGCGACAGGCGCTCTTCCGCGGACAACCGCATCGATGCCGAGGTCACATAGACAGTGCGGCCAAATCGAATTCGAAGCTGTAGATTCGCCGCACCCAAGTATCGCACAAATACATCCGCCCAGTAGAGCGCCTGCTCACGCGCGCTCCACACCGGGCTTTCGCCGATCAGATCGGCCGCCGCCACGGCAACGCTCAGAGCCTTCCTCGCCGTGCCGGGCAGCTTGCTCAACGGTGGCGTTCGAACACCGACTGATTGCCGTCCCAAATGCCAGCAGCGCGCGCGCTGCCGCTCATGCCAGTGTAATGCTCGCGCAGCGTGGACAGCTCCATGACGATCTTGAGTGGAAAGCCCTGGCGATTGCCCCGCGTATCCATGAGCAGATCTTGGAAGTAGCGATCGAGCTGCGTGGGCTGCCGCCAGTCCCGGGCGATCTTGTTCACGATGCGCGGGTAGCGCCCCGCAAGCTCGTTGGGACGAATCGCCTCGTCCAGCGATGACAGGAGCGCCTGGCCCTCGGGCGTGAGTTGCGTGTCGGATACGTCGGGCGGACGCCGCATCGATTTGAAAGCGGCTTCTGCCGGCGATGGGTTGATCTCGGCCGCTGGGGGCATAGGAAGTCTCCTCCGTTTGTGCAAAGTTACGCAAATGACATTCGCGGTTCTGATGCCGCGTGGACGTCCAGCTTACATCCATTTCCAGCCAAACCCCAACTTCGCGCGCTCGAGCGCGTGACACCTTCACTCGCGATTGACGGTTCTTTACATGACGCTGCGGCAAGTGCTGCCGGTTTTTGCATTCGGCTGCGGCTCAGGACCTCGACCGCAGAGCAGCCACGCGGTCGCCCACGGCCTGCGCTATCGCACGCGTGCCGTCTTTGCCGCCGAGCTCGACCGGCTGCACGCCGCCCTCGACGAATGCCGTGCGTACCGCATCTTCGAGCACGGCTGCCGCTTCGGTGAGACGCGCATCATTGTGGCGGGCACCGAGCCAATCCAGCATCATGGCTGCTGAGAGGAGCATGGCAGTAGGATTCGCCTTGCCGGTTCCGGCGATGTCCGGCGCCGTGCCGTGGCACGGCTGGAACATAGCATGTGCATCGCCGATGTCGCCGGAGGGCGCGAAGCCCATGCCGCCGATGAGACCGGCGCCCAGGTCCGACAAAATGTCTCCGAACATGTTCTCGGTGACGACCACATCGTAGGCCCAGGGCTGACGCACGAGGTTGAGCGCCATGGCGTCGATATTCACGGTATCGGCCGGCAGCGATGCGAAAGCTCGTGCTCGCTCGAGAAAAATCCTGTGCGAGAAAGCGAACGAGCGCAGCACGCCGGATTTGTCCACGCACGTCACCTTGCCCGGCCGGCCGCGTTTGCGTCGGCGGTCGGCCAGGCCAAATGCATAGTCGAACACGCGCTCACTGCCGCGGCGTGTGATGCGCATGGTATCGATCGCGGTATCCGCATCGAGCATGCTGCCGCGGCCGCGAGACCAATAAAGGCCTTCCGTCTGCTCGCGCACGATGACGAAGTCGATATCGGCGGCGCGCACATCGCGCAACGGTCCAGGAATGCCAGGAACGGCGCGTATCGGACGCACGCCTGCATACAAGTCGAGCGTCATGCGGATATCGAGCTGCGGCGCGATTTCGGTGCCGTCCGGATAACGCACGTCGGGCAATCCCATCGCGCCGAATAGAATCGCGTCGGCGCGTTCGACTTGGCGCATCGCCGTGTCGGTGAAAGCGGTGCCGGTGTCGCGATACGCGGCTGCTCCTCCAGGCAGTCTGTTCCACGAGAGGGGTGCACAGTTCAACTTGCGCGCAACCGCCTCCACCACCGGCAGGCAGGCATCCATTACTTCAATCCCGATGCCGTCACCGGGCAGCACGGCGATGCGCAAGTCAGAAGCAGGCGACATTTTTCTCCTCGAGATCGATGCGTTGCGTCGGGGCGACGCTGGTGGATGCTTTACCGACCAGTGTAGCGGAGGAAGCGGCCGCTGTGGGATAGTTTCACACGTAACTGATGGGTTGCGCTCGTTTGAAGAGACATGCGATATCCTGCCGCGCAATGCGGTCGCCTTGCTGTCGCTTCAAGATGGTCGACACCGACCGCCTCGAACCGCCACGGATACTGCAACGCACTCGCATGCTGCGTGCACATTCATGTTGCTTGAGAACGATGAACATCGATGAAAACCATGCAGCGCTCGAAGTGATCGAGAGCGCAGCGTTCGCCGATCTCTATTGCGCCGCGCCAGACACGATTCGAACGTCGATGCACATCGATGTGGCGGACATCGCTGGTGCGACGTGTCTAAGATGTGCGAAGCTGAATCCAGCCACTATATTCCGCCGGGCGTGTGGCCTGGGTGTAGGGGCGCCGGCGCGAGAATCCGATGTCGCCGAGGTGATGCGGCACATGGATGAGCTCGACGAGCCGTATGTGGTGGCCGTCGCGCCGCATGCGAAACCTCTGCTGTTGTCCGGCTGGCTGGAAGCGCGCGGCTTCACGCGCGGTTATGCATTCATGAAGTTCAGCTGCTCGACCTCGGTGTCGGCGGACGTGCCGACCGATCTCGACATCGATGTCATCGGGCCGGAGCACGGTCTCGCATTCGGCCGTGTGGTATGCACCGGGTTCGGATTGCCCGAGACGGTTGCGCACTGGCTGGCGCAATTGGCTGGCCGCGAGCGTTGGGTGTGCCTGCTCGGCTCCGCCAACGGCGTGCCCGCTGCTGCTGCTGCGACCTACGTGGAAGGAACGCATGCGTGGCTTGGGCTCGGCGCGACATTGCCGGAGTTCCGGCGTCGTGGTGGCCAAGGTGCGTTGCTGTGGCGCCGCCTGAAAGAGGCGGCGACGCGCGGCGCCCTTACCGCCGTGACCGAAACCGGTGAACGCGTGGCGGACCGACCCAGCAATTCCTATCGTAATATCCTGCGTTGTGGCTTCCAGGAAATGTATCTGCGGCAAAACTACATCTCGCCCGCGCGTTCATGAGGCGAGCGAGCAGCAGCTGCGAGCGCCGTGATATTCTCCCCGTGTTTCATCTGCGTCTCCTTGCACCATTGATCCGGTGCCTGCACGCTCGATCGGGAGGTGATCATGAATCTGAAAGGCTCGGTATGCATCGTCACCGGTTCCGCTACGGGCGCGGGTGCGGCGTGCGCTATCCAGCTCGCGCGCAAAGGTGCACGCGTGGTGGTCAATTACAGCCGCAGCGAGAAGGATGCTCGCGCCACCTTGCAGGGCTGTAAGGATGCGGGCGCCGACGCACTTCTCGTGCAGGCGGATGTGGCTCGGGATGCCGATTGCCGCGCACTCGCCCAGGCCGCTCTCGACAAATGGGGACGCATCGATGCGCTCATCAATAACGCGGGTATTACCAAATTCGCCGCGCCGAGCGACCTCGATGCGTTGAGTGCAGAGGACTTCCAGCACATCTATTCGGTCAATGTAATCGGGCCCTATCAGATGATCCGCGCCTGCGTGCCTGCAATGAAAAAGCAGGGGAAGGGTGCGATCGTCAACGTCTCCTCCATTTCGGGCGTGCTGGGCGTCGGCTCATCGACCGCCTATGTTGCGTCCAAGGGCGCGCTCAACGTCATGGGGCTCGCGTTGGCGCGTGCGCTCGCACCGACCATTCGGCTGAACACCGTGTGTCCCGGCATGATTGAAACGCGCTGGCACAAGGACCGCTTCGACGCCGAAGGATACGCGCGCTTCAAGGCCGACTACGAGAAGACCGTGCCGCTCGCGAAAGCGGCGACACCGGACGATATCGCCGAAGTCTGTGTGTGGCTGCTCGAAGGCGGCGATGTGGTCACCGGCGAATGCATCTTCGTAGACAGCGGGCTGCATCTGGGCTTTGGGCGCGCCAGCCGCTGAGCAGCGCTACGGATATCCGAAAGGCGTGGGATACTCAGGAACCGGCGCCTGGTCGCGTCGTTCATCCTGCTCCTCCCGTGTTGTAGTCACTGTGGTTTGCCTTCATCATACGCCGGGGGTGAGATTCTGCGCGCCCGGCACTGGGCCCGATCAGCGCCGCAAACTTTCCTCCTGCAAGGATCGACGATGGCCGGGGAGCGTGCTCGCGAGAAGGATCGCTGGCTGAGCAGACTGGACCGTAGCATTGCGCGGATCTGCGCCTGTGGGCTCGCACTCGTCATCCCGCTTTCGCTGCTGCTGTTTGCGCAGTGGCCGCTGCGCGATGTGATACATGCGTACTCGCGCGAAGCGAACGACCTTGCCCAGTGCCTGTTCGCGCTGTATGTGAGCCTCGCCATCACTTACGCCACGCGTAGCCGCGCGCATCTCGCCGCCGATGCGCTCGCGCGCCGTTATTCGCCGGTCACCCGCGCGCGGCTCTATCGCATCGCATCGGCAGTTGTATTGGTGCCGTGGTCGGTCTTCATGCTCTACGCGGTCGCGCCGATCGTATGGCAATCGGTGCTGCAGCTCGAGCGCTTTCCGGAAACTTACAATCCGGGCTACTTCATTGTGAAGCTCGCGGTTGCACTGCTCGCTTTGCTCGTGTTGCTCCAGGCGATCGTCGCCGTCATGCGTCGTGACTCCGCTTGATGGAGACCGCAGGGCTGTGGATGGTGCTGGCGGTGGCGCTGGTCATGGTGACCACCGGCTTGCCGGCGTGGATCGTTCTGATCGGCGTCGCGATGATCTCCTGCATGATCGGTCTCGTAGCAGGTGCATTCGATGTCGCCTTGCTTAGTGCACTGCCGTCACGCGTGCTCGGCCTGCTGGAGAACGATCTGCTGCAGGCGATGCCGCTCTATGTGTTCATGGGCGCATTGCTCAACCGCCTGCCGCTCGCGGAAATTCTCATGCGGGTCGGCAGCCGCGTGCTTGCGCGAACCGGGGCAGGAGC
>Ga0335082_10006922_pt1 | contig 12348 bp, 8 predicted proteins | sample Lox_Sample_41_FD_206718 | JGI IMG/M metagenome (GOLD analysis project Ga0335082, IMG submission 206718) | Soil microbial communities from Loxahatchee National Wildlife Refuge, Florida, United States - Lox_Sample_4.1 | ecosystem: Environmental > Terrestrial > Soil > Wetlands | place: USA: Florida...
CTTGGATCAGCATTCGCTTCGGAAATTTCGAAGGGGCGCTGATTCACCGTACGGTGGTTGATAAGATCGGGCTGCCCGACCCGCGCTTCTTTGTCACCGGCGACGATACCATGTACGGATTTCTGGCATCGTTTCAGACCAATGTCATTTACGTCCGCGATATCTGCTTTCGAAGAATGTTGCGCGCGCCAGCGAAACGATCGCGGATGTCGTTTTATCTTCACATGCGCAATCGCTTCCTGGTGCGGGAACAGTTGCGGGCGTGTGGTGTGCCGGTAGACAATCGAGCATTTTGGTTCCGGCTTCTGTTGCTCGCTGGCGCGGCTATTAAAGAAGCGGCGCGCGGATTCGATACTGGATGGCGGACAAATGCAGGCGCGGTGATCGCTGGCGTTCGCGATGGCGCGCGGGGACGGTACGGCCGGCCGCCGTGGATTCCGCAGTAAATCCCCAAGGCCGCTAGAATCATCCTATGGCTAAAGCTCTCAAAGAAGGCGATACCGCGCCCGCGATTCATGTAGATGACGACCAGGGGAAGGCGTTCGATCTGGCGACACTCAAAGGCAAGAACGTGGTGCTGTACTTTTATCCCAAGGCGGATACGCCGGGGTGCACTCGGGAAGCCTGCGAATTCCGTGATAACTCGAAGAAGTTCACCAAGGCCGATACGGTGATTGTGGGCGTGTCGCCGGACAAATCTGCCGCGCAGTCGAAATTCAAAGACAAGTTCGATCTGCCGTTTACGCTGCTGGCGGATATCGATCACAAGGTCGCCGAAGCCTACGGGAGTTGGGTGGAAAAGAGCATGTATGGGCGCAAGTACATGGGCATCGAGCGCAGTACTTTTCTGATTGGCAAGGATGGCAAGGTCAAGAAGATCTTCCGCAAGGTGAAGCCGGATGGGCATGCGGAGGAAGTGTATGAGGCGCTGCAGGCGGTCTGAAGGGGCTATTAGCTTTTAGCCGGTAACTATCAAAAGCTGTAGCGCACGGCCAGAATCCCGTAGGAATTGCGGTGATACTGGCCTAGGAAATCGGCGGGATCGCCGCGGATCCAGGCTACTCCAATTGTGGCGCGCCAATGTTGGCCGAAGGTTTGAGAATAGGTGGAACGGAGCCAGCTTCCTTGGCCATTCTGGCGGACGGCCAGATCCATTGCAACGCTGCGATTCGAATCGATGGTGTACTGGGCGTGAGCAAGAATCGCGCGGGCAAAGCCGAGTTCTGGGGAAAACTGCAGCGTGGGCGTGTGTGACGTCACCGCGTCGCCTGCGTAACCGGCCACGATCGAAAGCTCTTTGATCTGGCGTTCGAACTGAATAACGTAAATGACATATTCGTCCTGTTGCTTGTCTGGCGAGGTGTAGTAGGCGGCTTCGGTCTTCACCGTAAACCAGTGCAAGGGGATCGCGGCGTCGGCTCCGTAGAGACGGAGCGCGGGATAGAAACGTTGGACGTCTACGCTTTCTGCCGAGCCACTGGACGAACCGCGGAACAATGGCAGCGAATTGAATCCGTCGAAAAAGCTCGCTGAGAACTCGTACCCTGCGCCAATGTGGTTCCAGCGCGCGCCAAACGAAGATCGGCCGGGGAATTCCGATCCAAGGTCACGCAAGGGGATGCCGGTAATGCTGTCAGGAAGAACGGTCCAGCGTTCGTTGAGTAGGGGTGTGCGGCTGGGAGTGAATCGCGGCTGCCAGACCAGGTCCAGGGAATCGGCGCCGGTGTCATAGATCAACCGCGCTGCCGTGATGGGCAAGAAGCCCGCATCTGTGACGGTCAGGAAATCTTTCGGGGCGAAGCGGTCGGTTGGATTCAGAATGTCAGCCTTGCCCCAGCGGATGAATTGCTTGCCTAACTCAGCCGTGAATTTGCCTCTTGAAATGGTGACCTTGAACTCTCGCGCGGAGAGTGCGGGACGCCGCAGCGAGCGGTCCTGCCAATCTAGATGCAGTGACCGTTCCACTTGGTGATGCGTGTCGAAACTGGCATCGATCGCACCGGAAAGGCGTAACCAAGGACGCACTTTGTAAGACGCCTCGTAGCGCAGCAGTGACTCGCCGATGATGTGGCCGCTGTCGTTGGGTGCGGCTTGGGGATAGATGGTCGCTGAAGTTTCAAGGAATCCACGTTGCTGGAAATCCTGAGCGGCGCAGGTGGATAGCAATAGAGGCAGCAAGGCCCGCGCCAGTGGCGCGTTAGCCACGCCGCAGCGCCTCGATTGTGAAATCCGCGTCCTTCAGGGGAATGTTGTAGCGGAGTTTCTCGAGCTTCAGGACCGTGCGGCTGTTGCGCGTCGCGTCGAAGACTTCCACTGTGCGGCCGGTCCATATGCTGTCCGATTGTTGAATGTCGCTATAGTGAATCCTGCGGATCAGCTTGTCCTTGGTGTAGTTCTCAATCTGAATCGCAAGGTAGATGTCCTGGCGGATTACGAGCACCACGGAAGTATATTGGGAGGATTTCGACTCCTTGGGCTTGGACTCGATCTTCCAGCACGGCTGACCGTCTACCGTCTCTTCGCCAAGCAGCCTGTAGTCGAACTGGTTGACGTCGCGCTCCTCCAGGTCTTCGAAACTGAAATCGGTTCCGAAGAATCGCGTGGAGCGGTCTTGTACCGAGACGCGGCGGTCGCGTTCGAGCGACGGAATCCACATCCATTGATCTGAGGCGCGGTCGGGATGATTGACGATCAAGAGCGCAACGCCCTTCACCTCCGGAGGGGCGGCGAACCGCAGGATCGCTTTGCTCGAGCCGAACGATCCGAACCGGTCGAAGATCCAGTGTTTGATGCTGACCTTGTTCGCTGAGCCGATGACCTCGAGCGTGCCTTCGTATTGCTGCGATTGCGATTGCGCCCGCTTCTGGGATTCGGCGACAATCTGGCGTGCGTCCTGCGCCTGTGCGGCGGGGAGGAGCAGGAGTACAGCGTGGAGGAACTTCTTACTCATATTCGAGCGCCTCAACGAGCGAACCACGCACGGCCGACTCTGCTGGACCGATGGCCGACAACAACGCCACGCCGAGGATCACGGGCAGCAGTACCAGCCCGATGCCGTAAGGATATTCGTAATCGAGGCGCATTCCCGCAAGGTCTTCGCCGGTGATTTTCAAGCTGTAGAAGAGTTGCACGACACCGAACGCTAGGCCGAGGATCAAGCCAACGGCGCCGATGGTTAGGGCTTCGAGCCAGATGGTATGGCGGATCTGATTTCGCAAACCGCCGATGGCTTGCAACACGCCCAGTTCGCGGCGGCGGTCGGTGATGGAGACGGTCAGCGTGTTGACGATACCGAGCACCGCGACTAGGACGGCGACGGCAATTTGAACGTAGGTGATGCCGAACCATTGATCCGTCAGCTTCATGATGTATTGGCGAACGTCACGATTGGTTAGAACGAAGAGACGACGCTGATTTGCGAATGTTTCGAGGATTCGCCGCTTCACGGCGGCTTCGGTTGCACCCGGCGCAAGATAAACGCGAAAGATGTTCGCCGAGTCATCATTCCAGTAGCGTCTGTAGACGCTGCGATCCATTAGGATGCTGCCTTGCTGGTCGGAGTAGTCGGTCACGATGCCTACGATCGGCAGATGCAAGACGCCACTGGGGCTGGCAATGTCGACGATGTCCCCAAGTTTGAAACCGCGGAGCGTAGCGAAATTTTCGGACGCGAGAATCCCCTTGCCTTCGGCAGTCAGACGGTACATCTCCTTCGGATCGCCGGCTCTTGGGGGGAGAGTGGCGCGGCGGACCAGGGCGCGGACGTCGGCGGCGACGAACATGATCTGGGTGCCACGAATGGGAATGCGCGCGTCGCGAACTGCCTGCACTTCAGCGATGCCGGGAATCGTGCGGAGCTGATCTGCCATCGCCCCCGGAAACCGAAAACTGCGTGCGGTGAGGCTTTCGGATGGGGAAATGAATAGATCGGGATTGAGCGCAACCGAAAGCCATTTGAAGATCGAGTCGTAACTGGCGCGCGTCAAGCCGCCGAGAGCGACCACGAGCGCGAGCGATAGCATCAGTGCGGCGACAGCTCCAGACGTCCGGCGAGGAGCTTGCAACAAGCTGTCGGCGGCGAGCGTGCCTTCCACTGGCCGTAGCCAGCGCAGCAGAGGACGAAGTGCGGCCGCGACCCACTGCGCCAGCGTCGGTGTTAGAAGCAGCGCCGCCACCACGGCTAAAGCGTCGCCCAAATACATCAACACGCGGTATCGAGTGAGCAGTAGGCAGATGATTGCAAGCATCGTGACCGCGAGGGCCGTGATCCGACGGACGCGATTCTCACCCTCACTCAACTGTTGATACTTGCCTTTCTGCAAGGCCTGCACGGGATCAACGCGAGCGGCGTTTCGCGCGGGAATGAACGCAGCTACCACACTGGTGATGACGCCGAGAACCACGGCGAACGTCATCAGCGTCGGGTCGGTAGCGATCTCCTCGGCCTTTTGCGCGATGCCGAAGACTTCTCCGAGTAGAGCGCCGATATAGCCGGTCATTGCGCGGGCGATCGCGATTCCCAGCAGCAGTCCCACGCTTGAGCCGAACAATCCCGCAACCACGCTTTCGCCGAGAAACAAGGTTTGGATTTGCCCGCGCGTCGCACCGAGGGCGCGTAAAATCCCGATCTCCGAACGCCGCTGCGTTACCGCGATCTGGAACGTGTTGTAGATGATGAACATTCCGATGAACAGAGCGAATGCGCTGGTGATGTTCGCGGTCAACGAATAAATGTGCGCGATCGATTCGAATTCCTGGCCGCGAGCGGAGGGCGATTCCACCTGGAATCCCTCGCCGAGCATCGTTGTCAGCTTCTTTCGGACCTCGTCGATCGAGGCGCCGTCCTTGACTGCCAAGTCGATGCGATCGAACTTGCGCCCTCGGCCGAAGACCTTTTGTGCGGCGTAGACGTCCATGATCGCCAAGTTGCCGCCAAACGCCGTGGACAGCCCGCCGGACTTCATGATGCCGCGCACGGTGAATGACTTTTTGCCGTCCATTGTGCTCATCGGGACTTTACTGCCGTTCTGGAGCTGATTCTCGCGCGCGAACGTGTCGGTGATGATGAGTGAATCGGGCTGTGCGAGAAACACCAGCGGGTCGTCGACCACGGCTTCATCGCCGCTTTCGAGATCGTACTGGCGGAGGCTGCGGTCGCCGGTCATGTCCACGCCGAGGATCAGGAGATTGCCCTGGCCTTTTAGTTCGGTGTTGACCACGGCTTCGATCACCGGCACCGCCACGCGCACTTCAGGAACCGACTGCACCTTGTCGAGCACGTTTTCGTCGAAGCCGGTTTCGGCGGCGGAAACTTGAAGCTGGGTGGCCCCCGCGATACGGTCGACAGTTTGGCGGAACGCGTAGAGCACTGACTGATTCGCGGTGTGCATTCCGACGAAGACGGCTACCCCGAGGACGATGCCGGCTATGGTGAGGAGCCAGCGCAGCCGGTGCTTGCGGATGTAGGGCCAGCTTATGAGTTGGAGGAGGATCATTTTTTACTGCAAGCCTTCGGCTTGGGGCAAGCCGGAGACATGCCCAACGAATGCCCCCGCGCGATCTTCTACGATGTGGCCGTCGCATAACGCGATTACGCGGGAGCAGCTTTCGGCCACATGAATATCGTGCGTCACCACTAGGATTGTCGAGCCTAGGCGCTCATGCACGTCGCGAATGAGTTTCAGAATCTCTGCGCCGGTGTGGGTATCCAGGTTGCCTGTCGGTTCGTCGGCCAGTAAAACCGGGGGGTAGACGGACAATGCTCGGGCGATTGCGCAACGCTGGCGCTCGCCTCCGGAAAGCTCGTCCGGTAGATGATCCGTGCGCGCTCCCAGTCCGACCAGCGTCAGCAGTTCCTCGGCGCGCTCGCTGATTTTCTTCTTCGGCCAACCACGCAGGTGCAGGGGGATCGAAACATTCTCCAGGCAGCTCAGCGTCGGCAGCAGGTTGAAAAATTGAAAGATGAACCCGATCTTGTCGCGCCGCATGCGTGTCAGCGCGTCGTCGGGCAAGCCGCTCAACCGGCTTCCGTCGATCTCGATCTGCCCGGACGTCGGAGTATCGAGCCCACCGATCAAATTTAGCAGCGTGGACTTGCCGGACCCCGATGGTCCAATGATGGACACCATCTCGCCACGGCCGATCGCCAGATTGACATCCTCCAGCGCCGTGACTTTCCGTTTACCGCTAAAAACCTTGCTGACTTTGGCGAGATCAATCACCCATTAGCTATCATGTCTTATCGCGAATGAGAATTGGAATCGACGCCGGCGGTACCTTCACCGACTTCATCGTTTGCCACGATGGCGGCGAGATTGAAACGTTCAAGCTGCGATCGAATCCGCGCTCGCCGGCGAAGGTGATTCTTGAGGGACTCACCCGCGCGGCCGGATCGCGCAAGGCGGAAGTGGTTCATGGGTCCACTGTCGCTACGAACGCGTTGCTGGAACGCAAGGGGGTGCGCACGGCCCTGGTAACGACAGCGGGATTCGAAGACGTGATCGCGATTGGGAGACAGAATCGGACCGAGCTGTACAACCTGATCCAGAGACCGCGAGTTCCAATCGTTCCCCGAGCAATGTGCTTCGGCGTTCGGGAGCGCGCCCATTACGACGGCAAGATTGCGCAGCGGCCCGACGCGAAGGAGCTAGCCAGCTTGAAGACTCGCTTGCGCCGCGCGGGCGTCGAATCCATCGCTATTTGTTTTCTGCATGCTTATCGCAACGCGGAGAATGAGAAAACTGTCGCCTCCGCGCTTGAAGGCTTGGGCTATCTGTGCTGCTCGCACGACGTCTGCCCCGAGTTTCGCGAATTCGAGCGCTCCTCCACGACATTGATCAACGCTTACGTCGGCCCGTTGATGGATCGATATCTGGCCGATCTCGAGCGAGGGACTCGCCATTCGATCGCCATCATGCAGTCGAACGGCGGCTACATGGCCACCGGCGAAGCACGACGGCATGCCATCCGCACGGTGCTCTCAGGACCTGCGGGCGGCGTGGTGGGCGCGCTCGAAACCGCACGTCTCGCTGGATTCCCGCGCATTCTCGGGTTCGATATGGGCGGCACTTCCACCGACGTCAGCCTCTGCGAAGGTAAGCCCAGCGAAACCATGGAGGCTTCGATTGACGGCTTTCCGGTGCGTGTGCCGATGCTCGACATCCACACGGTCGGCGCGGGCGGAGGTTCCATCGCACGGATCGACGAGGGCGGTCTGCTGCGTGTGGGACCGGAGAGCGCGGGCGCTGATCCAGGACCGGCCTGCTACGGCGTCGGTGATCAGCCTACGGTCACCGATGCGCATGTCGTACTCGGCCGCATCGACGCCGACCAGCTCGTCGGCGGGCAGATGCATCTCGACGTATCCCGCGCGGCAGCGGCCGTAGATTCCATTGCACGTGGCGCGGGAATCTCCCGTGTCGCCTCCGCTGAAGGAATCCTACGCGTCGCCAATGCCAACATGGAGCGAGCGATTCGTCTGGTGTCGGTGGAGCGTGGGCACGATCCACGGGATTTCGCGCTGGTCGCTTTTGGGGGCTGCGGCGGCCTACACGCATGCGAAATAGCCAGCGAGCTCGGGATTCGAACGGTGCTCGTGCCCGAACACGCCGGGGCGTTGTCAGCACTAGGGATGTTGCTCGCCGATCAAGTGCGCGATCACGCAGCGGGCGTTTTGAACCGGCGGGATATCGAAAAGGAATACCAACGTCTGGAACGCGTGGCACGGAAGGATCTACCGGGCGCTGAGCTCATCCGTTCCGCCGACATCCGTTATGCAGGACAAAGCTACGAGCTGACAGTGGCGTGGCACGCCGCCAACCCAGGCCAGCCGTTCCACCGCGAGCATCAGCGAGTCTATGGCTACGCCAATCCCGACCGTCCCATTGAAATTGTTACTATCCGCGTCCGCGCGAAACGCAGCGTTGAAAAGCCCAGGTTAGTAACTCGACGCTCGTCCGGCGCGTCTGTTCGAACAAGGCAAAACGCGCTTGGGCGAAGGCGAATTCACAGCGCGGGATCGTGGCGTCCGACTCCGGTGTACCAGCGGCGGGAGCTTGCCCAGACCAAGTTGCGCGGCCCGGCGTTGGTGGTCGATTATGGTTCCACTACGCTTGTGCCCCCGGGGTGGCACTTTTCGTTGGACAGATTCGGTAACCTGAAGATCACATCATGAGACGTACTACTTGTTTTATACTGCTGATCGCCGGTGCATTCCTAGCGAACGCCGAGGACGAACTCGCCCACGCACAACGTTTGAAGTCTAGTCTGCTTGGCTTCGACACGCACATCGATACCATCCAGCGCGTCTTCTATTCGCACACCGATCTCGGCCAGCGATTGCCGGATGGCCAAGTGGATCTGCCGCGCTTGAAGGAAGGCGGGATGCACGTACCGTTCTTCGCGCTCTGGGTCCCGACCTATTACAAGGGAGCAGAGGCGGTGCGGAAGACCCTCGATCTGCGCGATTCCATGCAGGGCGTTCTCGATCGTTATCCCGATCGGGTCGAGTTGGCTCTTACCGGCGCAGATGTTGAGCGTATCGTCAAATCTGGAAAGATCGCCGCAGTACTTACGCTCGAGGGCGGACACCAAATCGCCGATGATCTCGCGGTACTGCGCATGTACCAGAGAATCGGCATTCGCGCGATGACGTTGACCCACTTCCGCAACAACAATTGGGCAGACTCCTCCACGGATAAACCGGAGCACAATGGACTGACCGATTTCGGCAAGCAGGTAGTGCGTGAGATGAACAAGATCGGCATGATGGTGGACATCTCGCACGTCTCGGACAAGACGTTCTACGATGTCCTGACGGTAACCAATAAGCCGGTGATCGCTTCACACTCTTCCTGCCGGGCGTTGGCCGAAATCCCGCGCAACATGACGGACGATATGCTGCGGGCGCTGGCGAAGAACGGCGGTGTGGTCGGCATCAATTTCGGCGGGGGCTTCGTGAATCAGAAGGACGCCAAAAGCCTGATGGCCAGCATCGGAACCATGGCTAGCCTGGAGCCGAATTTGACGGGCGCCGCGCTCGACGACTATGCGGTCAAGGATTTCAAACAAAACGACTGGGCGCACCCTCGGCCAGCCAATGCCACGCTGGACGACGTCGTTGCGGCCATTGATCAGGTGGTTAAGGTTGCAGGAGTGGAGCACGTAGGCATCGGCACTGATTTCGATGGGATTCCCGATGTGCCGAAGGGGCTGGAGGACACGTCGAAGATGCCCTTCCTGGTGGCAGCCCTGCTAAAGAAGGGCTACAGCGAAGCCGATATTCAGAAGATCATGGGCGGAAATACATTGCGCGTGATGAAGCAGGTGGTTGGAAAGTAATCGTTGGACAAGCGTCCGGCTTGTCCCTTCAAAGGAAGCAGCAAATGAGCCTAACTCGCAAAAAATCTCTGGCAGCGCTCCTGGCGCAGGCCGAGCAAAGTCACCTGAAGCGCACCCTGACCGCCAAGAGTCTTGTGGCACTGGGCATCGGCGCCATCATCGGCGCCGGGTTGTTCATACGCACTGCGCTCGCAAGTTCCGAAGCCGCAGGCCCCGCTGTCGTCCTGTCCTTTGTTGTAGGCGCCATCGGCTGCGCCTTCGCGGGACTCTGCTACGCCGAATTCGCGGCCATGATCCCCATCGCCGGCAGCGCTTACACGTATGCCTACACAACCATGGGCGAGTTCACGGCCTGGACCATCGGTTGGGCGTTGATCCTCGAGTATGCGATGGGCGCCGGTACGGTGGCCATCGGTTGGAGCCAGTACCTGAACAAGCTGCTGGTGGCGCTCGTTGGCGGTCCAATTCCATTCGAGTGGTGTCACTCGCCCATGGAAGTTTCCGATGCTGGCGTCCGCGGCATCATCAACCTGCCCGGAGTATTCATCATCTTTGTACTCACGGCTCTGTTGGTGAAGGGTACCCAGGAGTCAGCCACGGTGAATGCCATCATCGTCGCGGTGAAGGTTACGATCGTGGTGCTGTTTATTATCCTTGGTTGGAAGTTCATCAATCCCGCCAATCACACGCCTTTCACCATTCCGGCTGATTTTCCCGGCCACGAGGGCATTTTCAAACATGGATGGGGTGGCGTGTTGGGCGGCGCCGGAATCGTGTTCTTCGCCTACATCGGCTTCGATGCAGTCTCGACCGCCGCGCAGGAGTGCAAGAATCCCGGCCGCGACATGCCCATCGGCATCCTGGGATCGCTGGCAATCTGCACGGTCCTCTATATACTTTTCGGTTACGTACTAACCGGAGTGGCGAACTGGACGGAATTCATCAAAGCTGGAAAAGAAGCTTCGGTCGCATATGCAGTTCAGAACCACATGCCGGGCTTCGGCTGGCTCGCTACCGCCATCACTGTTGCAGTTCTGTTCGGCTTCTCTTCCGTCATCCTAGTGATGCTCCTGGGCCAGAGCCGCGTCTTCTACTCCATGGCCAACGATGGATTGCTTCCGAAGGTCTTCTCGGACGTTCACCCCAAATTCTGCACACCCTACAAATGCAACATCACATTGTTCTTCTTTGTGGGCGCAATGGTGGCCTTCCTGCCGGATTCATTGTTAGGCAACCTCACCACGATCGGTACGCTGTTTGCATTCGTATTGGTTTCCATCGGCATCTGGATTATGCGACGGGCGCAGCCGGACTTGCCACGTCCGTTTAGAACGCCGCTAGTGCCCCTCGTGCCCATCCTGGGCGCTATCGTTTGCGCCTCGATGATCATCGGTCTCGATCGCTACACTCAGTACACCGCGCTCGGGTGGATGCTGATCGGGTTCGTGGTCTACTTCCTCTACAGCAGGAGCCATAGCAACCTCAATAGCCCGGAACCGGAGCGTGTGGCGGCGGATTAGCGTGACCTGGCTGGAATCGATCTTCAGCGATGCGCGGTTCGGTCTGCGGATGCTGGTCAAGGACCGGACGCTGGCGACGGCGGCTATTGTTTCGCTCGCGCTTGCAATCGGGGCGTGTACGGCCGCGTTTTCGCTGATCGACGCGCTGCTGTTGCGCACCCTGCCCGTGCGTGACGCATCTCAGCTTATTGCTTTCACCTTCCCCGATCCCTTCGGCCACCCGTTTGATAGCGAGGTTTTCCATTACTCGCAGTTCCTACAGTTTCGCGAAGCTGCCGGCGGGAAGATCGATCTGTTCGGCCTCACCTACGGCGGCGGACTTCGTTCCGTCAGCTTCGAGAACTCCGGCGCGCAGGAGGAAAAGCTCCGCGTCGAAGGGATTTCGAGCGATGGATTCGCGACACTCGGCCTCCGTCCGGCGATCGGCCGTCTGTTCAACAGCAATGACGAACTACGCTCCCAGAATCAAAGCGCCGCCGTGCTCAGCTACAACTTTTGGAGCCGGCGTTTCGGCGGGAGTCCATCCGTTCTGGGGAAGTGGCTTACTTCGGGCAATGCGCAGCTTCAGATAGTCGGGGTCGCGCCGAAAGGTTTCAGCGGCGTTGAACCTGGCTATTCGACCGACCTGTGGACGCCAACCCTGCGGCCCGCCGACCCGAATGGATCCCTGAACAACAGTTCGTCCTGGTTCCGGATTTGGGGTCGGCTGAAGCCTGGTGTCGACCAGGAGCAGGTCCGGCAAATTCTCCAGGCGTCGTTCACGAATTTCCGGAGAGAGCACGTGAAGGAGATGCTGCGGCCTGACGCGCCTCTAGAATTGGTCGCGAACTTTCTAAACGCTCCGCTGCACGTGCGTTCTGCGTCGCGTGGAAGTCAATCGATGGTGAAGATGGAATTCGAGCGGCCTTTGTGGATCTTGGCTGCCGTGGTTAGCCTGGTGCTGCTGATCGCCTGTTCCAACGTCGCCAATCTGCTTCTCGCGCGGGCCGCGGCGAGGGAACGTGAGATGGCCTTGCGCCTTTCGATCGGCGCCGGGCGGATGCGCTTGATCCGTCAGATGCTCATCGAATGCAGCTTGCTAGCTGTCGTCGCCTGTGTACTTGGCTTAGTATTTGCTTCAGCGACGGCGCCTCTGATTGTGAATCTGCTGTCGCCAACAGACTATCCTGCTTACCTGGATCTTCACATAGAATGGCGTCTGCTCGCGTTTGTCGCCGGCATTGGAGTCGCAACAGTGATTCTCTTCGGTTTGATTCCTGCGATTCGCGCGTCCGGCGTCGCTCCTTTTGAGGCGCTGAAAGCCGGGAGCGGCGGCATGTCGGGTAGGATTGGCATTCTTCGCGTGTTGCTCGCGGCGGAAGTCGGCTTCAGCTTTATGGTGCTGTTCGTAGGAGGGTTGCTTCTGCTGTCCTTCCAGAAGTTAACCAGCGTCGATCTGGGATTTTCGAAAAACGGCGTGATCTTGTTTTCGATTCAGACGAAGGATCTG
>Ga0335082_10006923_pt1 | contig 12348 bp, 12 predicted proteins | sample Lox_Sample_41_FD_206718 | JGI IMG/M metagenome (GOLD analysis project Ga0335082, IMG submission 206718) | Soil microbial communities from Loxahatchee National Wildlife Refuge, Florida, United States - Lox_Sample_4.1 | ecosystem: Environmental > Terrestrial > Soil > Wetlands | place: USA...
CCACCGTCTGGCGCAAGAAGTAGCGGCGCTTCAGCCCGGCGGCTCGCCGATCACCCCGAATTCGACCGGCGCCTTCACGTAGAAGACGTGCACGTTCTCCTTGCGGATGCGCTCGAGGATCGCCGCGGCTTCCTCCTCGGTCGCGGCCATCACCACCTCGATGGGCTGGTCGGTGAGCTCGAAGAAGTGCGCCGAGTGGATGCGGCCGTGCTTGCCGAACCCCTCGCTGCCGGGGATGAGCGTGGCCCCGCGCAGTCCCATCTCCCTGGCGAGGTGCAGCAGCCAGTCGGCCACCGTCCTTCCGCCATGGCGATGTCCTTGCACCGTCAGGAAACTCAGCTGGTAGCCGTTCACGTGCGCCCCCTCAATTGGATGAGTACCAGTGCCACGAGACCATTCCCAAAAGGGTCATGCAGAGGGACCCCGCGACGTGCGCGATGATCGCCAACGAGCCCGCCCCGAGGTCGCCCTTCTGAAGCAGATCCACCACCTCGGCCGAGAACGTGGAGAACGTGGTGAGGCCGCCGCAGAACCCCGTGATCGCGAAGAGGCGCACTTGCGGAGGAAGCTCGGGCTTGAACGCGAAAAATGCGACGAGCAGGCCGATGATGTAGCCGCCGACGAGGTTCGCGGTGAGCGTTCCGAGGGGCAGTGAAGGCAGCAGGGCGTTCAGCTTGAGCCCGAGGAACCAGCGAAGGAGGGCTCCGAGCGAAGCCCCGATCGATATCGCGACAATTGAATTCAACACCGGTGTTCCCCTGGTTTCTCGAGGCCACGCCAACCGCAGGCCGGGCATTGTATTCTCTTTTGGCATGAGGGACGTCTTCTGGATCACCGTGGGCGCCGCGATGGGCGCGAATCTTCGCTACGCGGTCAGCCGCTGGGCGGCGTCGGCCCTTTCGGCCTCGTTGCCCTACGGGACTCTCATCGTGAACGTGACCGGCAGCCTGATGATCGGCTTCTTCCTCGTGTGGACCACCGAGCGTGTCGTGGCCGATCCGTTCTGGAGATCACTGGTGGCCGTGGGATTCTGCGGCGGCTACACGACGTTCTCGAGCTACAGCTTCGAGACGCTTCGCCTCTACGAGCAGGGGCACCACCTGCTTGCCCTCGCCAATTTCGCGGCCAACAATGTCGGATGCCTCCTTGCCGTGCTGGCGGGGGCCGTTCTCGCGAGGGCGCTGTGAAGACCGAGCTTCGATCGAAGATCGCCGTCTATATCAACGAGGCCGACGAGTGGAAGCATCGCCCGCTGCACCTCGAAGTGCTCAGGATGCTCCACGACCAGGGCATCGAGGGCGGCACGGTGCTCAGGGCGGTCGCGGGGTTCACCGCAAAGGGCCAGGTCGAGACGACCTCGTTGGTGGATGCTGGGGGCAAGCTGCCCCTGGTGATCGAGTTCATCGACACGGCCGCGAAGGTCGAGCGCGTGATGCCGATCCTGCGCAGCATGGTGGGACGCCGCCTCGTGGTCCGGCAGGACGTCGAGGTGATCGACGCGGGCTGACGTGCCGCGTCGACGCGCGCGTTCGTCGGCTTGATCTCCTCGCGCTTTTGCAATAGTCTTGAGCCAGAACGCTCGGGAGATGGCATTCTCCCTTGAAATAACAACCGCCCATCCGGGCTAATGATGCCTACCTGATTCATCTTCGGATGAGGATTGCGTAGGCATGCTGGACCGGATTCTGTTCAACCTCCTGCAGGTTTCCGTCGTGCTGGCGTTCGCGCCGCTCGCGAGCGGCGTGTCGTCGCGGCTGAAGGAAATCATCCAGTCCAAGCGCGGGCCGAGCATCTTCCAGCCCTATCGCGACTTGTGGAAGCTCTTCCACAAGGACGAGGTCGTCTCGGAGGATTCGTCATGGATCTTCCGCTTCACGCCCTACGTGGTGTTCGTGACGCCGATCTTCGTGGCGCTCCTGATCCCCGTGCTCACGAGCTATCCGCTGTTCTTCGCCTTCATGGGCGACATGCTCGGCGGCGGCTTCGTGCTCGCGCTGGGCGGCTTCTTCGCCGCGCTGGCCGCGGTCGACACGGCCAATCCCTACGGCGCCATCGGGGCCAGCCGCACGCGAATGGTGGGCTTCCTCGCCGAGCCGGTGTTCATGATCGTGTTCTTCACGGTCTCGTTCGTCGCGGGGTCGACGATCCCCTACATCGTGCAGCAGAAGTGGATCACCCCGGCGGCGAACTTCTTCTCGCCGGCGCACGTGCTGCTCATGCTCGCCTTCTTCATGCTGATCCTCGCCGAGGGCGGACGCATCCCCGTGGACAACCCGTCGGGGCACTTCGAGCTCGCGATGATCGACGAATCCAAATCGCTCGAATATTCGGGCCGCGGCTTCGCCCTGATGAAGTGGGGCGGGCAGATGAAGTTCTTCGTCCTGCTCTGCATATTCCTCAACGTGCTGGTCGCCCCCTGGGGACTCGCGAGCGAGCAGAGCCTCGGAGCGGTCCTGGTCGCGATCCCGCTCGTCCTGCTGAAGATCCTCGCCTGCATCGTCGCCATCGTCATCGTGGAATCGTCGCTCGCGAAGCTGCGCCTCTTCCGCATCGCGGAGTTCCTCGGCGCGGCGTTCATCACATCGGTCGCCGCGATGATCTCGCGCGTATTCGTGCCATGACGACCGGGGGCGCGGCTTGACCTTCGAGCTTATCGACAACCTGAACGCCCTGGCGGCGGGGCTCTTCCTGCTCACGGCGTTCGGGATCGTGGCGATGCGCCAGGCGCGCGGCTGCCTGCAGCTCTTCATCCTTCAGTCGCTGCTGCTCGCGGCGTCGGCGGCGCTGCTTGGCCTTCGCTTTGGCTCGAGCCACCTCTACGGCGTGGCGCTGGTGAACCTCATCTCCAAGCCGATCGTCGTCCCGTGGCTGCTGCGGCGCACGGCCCCCGGCGAGATCTACACGCGGCGCGAGATCGACCAGGTCCTCAACATCCCGACGGCGCTGCTCATCGCCCTCGCGCTCGCGATCGGCGCCTACTTCCTCGGCATTCCGCTCGCCGAAGCCGTGGGCCCCGACGCCCGCGGCCCCAACGTTCCGATCGGAATCGCCGCCCTGTTGCTGGGCGCGTATACGCTCACCGTGCGGCGCGAGGCGATGTCGCTGCTCATCGGGATCCTCGCGATGGAAAACGGGGCTTTCTTCGCCGGCATCGCGATCGCCCACGACCTCGCGATGCTGGTGGAGCTGGCGATCGCCACCGACGGCCTGATCATCGTGTTCATCATGGCGGTCCTGGTCCGCGCCGTGGAGCAGCATGTCGGCGTCACCGCGGTCGGCGAGCTTGCGAGCCTGCGCGAGGGCGCCGCCGAGAGCCTTTCGCCCGAGGAGCGCGCATGAGCGTCGTCGCGATCCTCTTCCCGCCGGCCCTCGCGGCGATCCTCATCGGCCTCTTGCTGCGAGGCCGGTGGGCGGCCGGCGCGACGATCGCTTCGAGCCTCGCGGTGCTCGCGATGGCCGTGCGGATGGCCGCCCGCATCGCCGCGGGCGCGTCGGTCGACGACGATCTCGGCCCCGCGTGGCACGCCTGGGTCTCGGTCGACGGGCTGAGCGCGCTCATCCTCCTGCTGGTGTCGTTCATCGCCACCACCGCCTCGATCTACTCGGTCGGATACATCGACCGAGAGCATCTTTCCGGACGCAAGCTGCGCGTCTACTACGCGAGCTACAACCTTTTCGTGTTCTCGATGCTCGCGATCCCGCTGGTGGCCGAGCCGACGCTCGTATGGATCGCCGTCGAGCTCACGACGCTCACCTCCGCGTTGCTGGTGTCCTTCGAGAACACCCGCGAGGCGCTGGAGGCGGCATGGAAGTACGTGGTGTTGTCGCTGATGGGCGCGGGCGTGGCCCTGTTCGGCTTCCTGGTGCTGTTCGCGGCCATGCGCTCGGGCGGCGGCGGCGACTACACCTGGTCGGGCCTGGTGGAGGCCGTTCCTCGCATGTCGCCGTTCCTGCTTCGCGCGGCGTTCCTGCTGATCCTCATCGGGCTCGGGACGAAGGTCGGGCTGGTTCCGATGCACACGTGGCTGCCGGACGCGCACAGCCAGGCGCCTTCGCCGATCTGCGCACTGTTGTCCGGCATCGAGACCACGTCGATCCTCTACGTGATACTGAGGCTCTATCCGATCGTGCGCCACGTGCCGGGCGCCCACGCCGACACGTGGGCCCTCGTGCTGGGGCTGCTCTCGATCGGCGTGGCGGCGTTCCTGCTCCTCCAGGTGCGCGACTACAAGCGCCTCTTCGCCTTCTCCACCGTGGAGCACATGGGCGTGATCCTCACCGGCGTCGGCCTGGGGGCGGCCGCGGGTGACTACGCTTCCATGCAGCAGATCGTGAACCATTCGGTCACCAAGTCCTTCTGCTTCTTCGCGGCCGGGGCGGTCCTTCTCGCCACGGGAACGCGCGAGATCGCCGCGATTCGCGGGTTGGCGAGGTCGTCGCCATTCGCGGGGGCCGCCTTGGTGCTCGGCGGCCTGGCCATCGCGGGGGCGCCGCCTTTCGCCGTGTTCCTGGGCGAGTTCGCGATCCTGCGCGCGGGCCTCGCCTCCGGGCAGTACGTCGCGACGGGACTGTTCACGCTGTTCATCGTGATCGCCTTCTTCGGCGTGATGGGCCACGTGAACCGAATGGTCTTCGGGGTCGCGCAGGGACAGGGCGATCCTGGCCACGAGCCCTCGGCGGCCGCGAGCGCGCTCGCACGGCTGCCGTTCAGCTGCCGGGCTGCCCTGGTGGTCGCGGCGATCCCCGTGATCGTACTGGGCGTCTACGTTCCGGCGCCGCTGCATGACCTCATCGCGTCGGCGGCGTCGACGCTCGGGAGATGAAGGCGGTGGACGCGGCGACGATCAAGGAAGCGATCGAGGCCCGCTGGCCAGGGCAGGCGAGCTGCACGTTCGACGTGTCGCTCCGGCTCAACCTCGCGAGGTGCGAGCGCGCATCGCTCGCGGGCCTCTGCCGCGAGATCTTCCGGGAGTGGGGCTTTGCTTTCGCGGGATTGGTCGTCGAGGAGGCGAGTGCCGGCTGGGACCTGCGCTACATGTTCTACGGCGGCGCCGCCGAGGGCTGGCTGCACGTGCTTACGTCGGCGCCGTTCGACGACGCGGTGGTGCCGAGCGTCGCGATTGCGGGCGTGCCCGCCGCCGACTGGGACGAGCGCGAGGCCGAGGACATGTACGGCGTGCATTTCGAAGGCCATCCGAGGCTGGGCGATTTTATCCTGCATGACGACGCGTGGCAGGAAGGCGTGATGCCGATGCGCCGCGCGTTCGACGCGCAAGCCGCCCTGCGCAATCGCCGCCCGGCCGAGGACTGGCACCCGCGGCGCGTCGTGCACGAGCCCGGCGCGTTCGTGATGCCCGTCGGCCCGAAGTTCTCGGGGATCACCGAGTCGGCGCACTTCCTTCTCGAGACCGTGGGCGAGGACGTCATTCGGACCTGGACGCGGCTCTTCTACAAGTGGCGCGCGATCGAAAAGCTGGCGGAGGGGCGCCTGTTCCACGACGCCCTCGCCATTGCCGAGCGTTTCGCCGCGACGACCGCGTTCGCCCATGGGCTCGCCTACTGCCGCGCGGTGGAGTCGATCGCGAGAGTCGACGTTCCGCCGCGGGCCCGCCTGCTTCGCGTCTTCATCGCCGAGATCGAAAGGCTGCGCCATCACGCGGGCTCGGTCCAGGAGATCTGCGAGTCGACGGCGCTCGCGGTCGCCAACGCCCAGGCCGGGATGCTCGAGGAGGAGATGCTGCGCATCTGCGGAGCGCTCTGCGGGCATCGCTACCTCTTCGGGCTGCTGCGTCCGGGCGGGATGCTCTGTGACCTGTCCGGCGATGCCTGCCGGCGCGCGCTCGAGGACTCGCGGCGCGTCCTGGAGCGGATGGACAAGCTCGAGCGCATGCTGCGCATCTCGAGCAGCTTTCTCGACCGCATCGAGGAGGTGGGATTCATCTCTCCGGCGACCGCGAGGCTCTACAGCCTGCTCGGGCCGGTGGCGCGCGCCTCGGGCCTCGCTCGCGACCTGCGGCGGGAGCAACCCTACTCGGGCTACGAATCGACGCGCTTCGAGGTCGCCCGTGAGGAGGAGGGCGACGGATACGCGCGCCTTCGAGTGCTCTTCTTCGAGGCGCGCCAGTCGGTGCGCATCATGGAACAAGCGCTCGCCGCGCTGCAGGACGGGCCTGTCCACGCGAGCTTCTCGCCCGGCGCCGGCGCGGCCCTGGGCTGGGTGGAGGCTCCGCGGGGCGGCACGTTCCACTGGGTGCGATTGAACGACGAAGGGCGCGTCGCCCGCTATCACGTGGTCACGCCTTCGTTCGTCAATTGGCACAGCTTCCACCTCGCTGCGGAGAAGTTCGCATTCCAGGACTTCCCGATCATCCTTGCGACGTTCGACCTTTCCGTCGCCGAGAACGACCGGTGAACGGCGCGCTCGCCCTGGAGGATCTGCGATGAGCCAGTGGGTGTTCAAGGGCCTCGCCACGGGGATTCGCACGACCGCGTACCCCGGCGGCGAGGAGCGTGGCAAGGGCGTGACGCCCGGGCGGCCTCTCGGCGGGGTCTTCGGGCAAGACGCCGAACGCATCGCGGGCCGCTGCCCATCGCAGGCGCTCACGGCCGTCGGCGGCGAGGTAACGGTCGACGAGGCTCGCTGCATCCATTGCTACCGGTGCGCGCGGGAAGGCGCCGTTGGCCTCGCGTGGAAGAACGACTACGAATGGGCGAAGGCAACCGGCACGGCTCGCATCCTCGGCAAGCCGTTCGAGCGTTCCCTCCACATCATCGTCGTGGATGCGGGCGATTGCGGAGCGTGCCTCAACGAGGTGAAGCAGCTGAACAATCCCTACTACAACATGCACCGGCTCGGCTTCTTCGTGACGCCGACGCCCCGCCATGCGGACATCCTGCTCGTGGTCGGCGCGGTGACCGACCACATGAAGGACGCGTTGCGCAAGGTCCATGACGCGATGCCGACGCCCAAGCGGGTGGTCGCGGTGGGCGCCTGCGCGTTGTCGGGCGGCGCGTTTGCCGGCAGCTTCGCCTGCACGCCGGTCTCGAGCCTGTTCCCGGTGGACGTCGAGGTACCCGGAAACCCGCCTCCGCCCCTCGCGATCCTGCACGGGCTTCTTCTCGCGGCGGGGAGGCGATGATGATCGCGCAGTACGCGCTGGCCGTGTTCTTCGTGGCGTGCGCGGTGGGCATCGCGTGGTCGTCGGTGTCCAACGCCGCGCGTGGGGGGGCGATCGTGGCCTGGATGGGCTGCATCGGCGCAGTCGCGCTGCTGGTCGCGGGCGCCGCAGGCGTCGGCGGAGCGGCTTTCTCCGTGTCGCTGTGGCAGGTTCCCGCGGCCGCGAGCCTGGTGGTCGGCGTCGACCCGATATCCGCCGTCTTCCTCGTCGTCACGGGGATCGTGTTGCTGCCGGCATCGCTCTATGGCGCTTCCGAATTGAGGGACGGGGCCCTGCGGGGGCGCGAGCGACCCTTCAGCGCGATGTTGCTCGGCCTTTACGCCTCCATCACGCTCGTCGTGATCGCGCAGGACGCGCTGCTGCTCCTGATTGCGTGGGAGGCGATGTCGATCCTGAGCTACCTGCTCGTGGCCGATGGCGGCGACGGGGGCGACCGCGCCGGCGCAGGTTTCCTGTTGCTCTCGATGGGCGAGGCGGGCTTCCTGGCGGTCGCGCTCGCGTTCGCCATCCTGGGCGTGCATGCCGGCTCGCTCGATTTCGCCGCGATGCGCGCGGCGGCGGCCGGATTGTCCCCGGAGTTGCGATGGAGCGTGTTCCTGCTGGGTTTCCTCGGCTTCGGGGTAAAGGCCGGGATCGTGCCGCTCAACTCGTGGCTGCCGCCCGCCTACGAGGCCGCGCCGCGCGCCTTCGCGCCGGTGCTCGCGGGAGCCACGCTCAATCTCGGCCTCTATGGAATCCTGCGATTGAATGCGGACCTCGCGCCGCCCGCGCAGGCGGCGATCGGCCTGGTCGCGTTGTCGCTCGGCGCGATTTCCGCGCTCATTGGAATCCTCTACGCGACAATCGACGACGACCTCAAGGCGATGCTCGCCCACAGCTCCATCGAGAACACGGGCATCGTCGTGACCGGGATCGGTTCCGGGATGGTCTTTCTCGCGGCCGGGCACCGCGCGCTCGCTGCCATCGCCTTCGTGGCGGCGCTCTACCACCTGGTGAATCACTCCGTCTACAAGTCGCTCCTGTTCATGGGCGTGGGCGCGGTCGAGTCCGGAACCGGAACGCGCGAGATGGATCGGCTGGGCGGCCTCGCCCGTGGCATGCCGCTCACCGCGTTGGCGTTCCTCGTGGGCGCTCTGTCCATCTGCGCGCTGCCGCCATTCTGCGGATTCGCGAGCGAATGGCTCACGCTGCAGACGCTGCTGCGGGCGGCGGAGCTCGAATCGACCGGCGCCAAGCTCGTCTTCGCGCTGGCCGGGGCCGCCCTGGCTCTCGCCGCGGCGCTCGCGGTGACCTGTTTCGTGAAGGCCTTCGCCATGACGTTCCTGGGCTTGCGCCGCGACGGCGAGGGTTACGCGCGCTCCACTGAATCGCCGGCCAGGCGGCTCGTGCCGATGGCGATCCTCGCGATCCTTTGCGTGGCGCTGGGGGTTCTTCCGCCCTTCGTGATCTCCGCCCTGGACGGCGCGAGCCGGCACCTCACGACGGTTGCGGGCAGCGACGTGCTGGTTCCTCCGTTCTTCAGCGATGCCCCGGCGCACGGGGACCTGCCCGCGGGATTCGTGTCGGAGTTTCACGACCTCGGCGCGCAGACCGGCGACGGACTCGTTCCGGGGCGCGGCCTCGTCGTGCTGCATCGCGGGGGCGAGTCCAATCCGGTGGTGTTCGCCATGTCCATGTCGTACACCGCACCGGTCCTCCTGTTGCTGCTGCTTGTCGCCGCGATCGTCGTGCGCTTCGGGCTCGCGCGCGGTCGCTCCGTCGTCAGGCGCGAGCGCTGGGCCGGCGGAGTAAGGCGCCTGTTGCCGGAGATGACGTACACGGGAACGGGCTTTTCGAACCCGGTGCGCGTGATCTTCGATTCGGTGTTCCGTCCCACGACGGTCGAGGACACGCGCGAAACGGTCGCTGAACATTTTCGTGAAGCGATCCGTCGCGAGAAGGAGCGCGTGCACTTGGCCGACCGCGTCGTCTTCAGGCCGGTGGGGCGCGCTTCCCTCGCCCTGGCGCGGATGCTTGCGCTGATGCACCACGGGAAGATCAACGCCTATGTGACGTACGCATTTTTCGCTTTGCTGGTCGCGTTGGTGACGATGGGCACGACCTGAAGCGTGCCGGAGGCGCCGCCGCCCGGCGCCTGAAAGGCCTTTGTGAGCGTTGCATTGCCGCTCGCCTTGGTATTCGTCCTCTGCATCGCAGGGGCGTTGGCGGGGCTTGTCGTGCCGCAGCGCCGCAACCCCGCCGTCACCGCTGTCTTCGGCGCGGCATCGGCCCTCAGCGCGGCGTGGGCGTGCGCGCTGGCCTTGCCGGCCGGCGAAGCGTTCCACTCGACCTTGTGGAACATCGAGGGCGAGCCGCTCACGCTTTCATTCGATCGCCTTTCGGCCGCCTTCCTGCTTCCCGCTTCGATCGTGATGCTGGCGGCCTCCGTCTATTCGGCGAGCTACCTCGACCGGTATGCGGGGCGCTACAGCCTGCGCGCGCTGAACGCGTGGTTCCTGCTGCTCTTCGCCTCCATCGTCGCGATCCTCGTCTCGGACAACGTGCTGCTGTTCCTTCTCGCGTGGGAGGCCATGTCGCTCACGAGCTACCTGCTCGTGGCGTTCGAAAACCGGCGCGAGGAATCGAGTGAGGCCGCGTTCATGATGCTCGGCATGGGCGAGGCTGGATTCGCAGCCGTTGCCGTGGTCCTTGTCTTCCTCGCCGTCCGGGGCGGGACGTTCGAGCTGGGCGGGCTGCCTGCCGCGTGCCGGGACCTGGGCGAAGGCAAGCGCTGGGCGCTGTTCCTCCTCGTCTTCTTCGGCTTCGGCGTCAAGGCCGGGCTCGTTCCGTTCAACTCGTGGCTGCCTCGCGCGCACCCGGCGGCGCCGGCCAGCGTGTCCGCCATGCTTTCGGGCGCGATCCTCAACCTCGGGCTCTATGGCATCACGCGCATCGCGATCGGCATCGCCCCGCCCGGCGGCGCGGGCCCGGGCCTGGTGGTCCTCGTGGTCGGCAGCCTCTCGGCCCTGGTCGGGATCCTCTACGCGACGGCTGAGAACGACTTGAAGGCGTTGCTCGCCCACAGCTCCATCGAGAACATCGGAGTGGTCGGCGCAGGACTCGGAGCAGGCATGATCTTCGCCCACTACCAGCATCCCGCGCTGGCGTCGATCGGCTTCATCGCGGCCTTCTACCACATGCTCAACCACTCCATGTACAAGGGCCTGCTGTTCCTCGGGGCGGGCGTGGTCGACGACCGCGCGGGCACGCGCGACCTGAACTGCCTCGGGGGGCTCGTCCGCGGGATGCCGTGGACATCCGCCCTGGTGCTCGTCGGAACGCTCTCGATTTCGGCGCTCCCTCCGTTCAATGGCTTCACGAGCGAGTGGCTCACGCTGCAGGTCCTCCTTCGCGCCGCCGAGCTCGATTCGACCGGGACGAAGCTCGTGTTCGTTCTTTGCGGTGCGACGCTCGCACTCTCCGCCGCGCTCGCCGTGACCTGCTTCGTCAAGATGTTCGCCATGGGCTTTCTCGGGATGGCGAGGTCCCGCGGCGCTGGCGCGGCGCGCGATCCGCGGCCGAGTTCCCTCGCGCCGATGCTGCTTCTCGCGGCCATATGCCTAGCGCTCGGAGTCCTCCCGACATACGTGATTGGGGGATTGGACGCCGTGTTGCAGCCGTTGGCCGGCCAGGGAGTCGATGCGCTCGTTCCGCCGTTTTTCGCAGGGGCGCCCACGCACGCCGACCTGCCGCGCGCGTTCCTCTCGGAGTTCCATGACCTCGGCGCGCAGGCCGGCGAGAACATCCTTCCGGGGCGAGGTCTCGTGGTGATGCACCGGGGCGGCACGGACAATCCGGTTGTCTTCGCGATGTCGATGTCCTACGCCGCGGTCGTGCTCGCTGCGCTGCTGCTGGCGGCCGTCGCCGTCGTGCGCCTGGGGCTCGCGCGGCTTCGCGTCGTTCGGCGCGGCGAGCGTTGGGCGGGCGGGTTGCGCCGGCTGCTTCCCGAGATGACGTACACCGCGACCGGCTTCTCGAATCCCGTTCGCGTCATCTTCGACGCGATCTTCCGTCCGAGGACCGTGGAGGACACCCGCGATACGGTGGCCGAGCACTTCAGGAACGCGATACGCCGAGAGGATGAGCGCGTGCATCTCGTCGACCGCGCCGTCTCGTTGCCCGTGCGCCGCGTCTCGATGGCCCTGGCCGGCCGGCTGGCGCGCATGCACCATGGCAGGGTGAACGCCTACGCGGCCTACGTGCTCGTGGCGCTCCTCCTCGCCCTGATCGTCGGCCTGACATGACGGCGCGACGGCGGCGTTCAGCGCCGGCCCGGCGCGAACGGCAGGATCTCCACGAAGTGGAAGCCGTAGGAGCGATTGCGCTGGTCCTCGAAGTAGCGGCGCAGCGTTGAGCGCGTGGTCTCGAAGGCGAGTTCGGTCCATGGGACGCTCGATTCGTCGAAGAGCGCGAGCTCGAGGGTTTCCGGCCCGGTCGTGAACGAATCGTCCAGGAGCCTGGCGAGGTAGATCACCCGCATCTGGTTGATGTGGGGCAGGTGAAGCAGCGCGTACGGGCGGCCGACCTCGATCCGGGCTCCAGCCTCTTCGAGCAATTCCCGCTGTGCGGCGTTCGCCGTCGATTCCTCCGGCGCCACGAAGCCTCCAGGGATCTCCCAACGGCCGATGCCGGGATCGACCGCGCGCCGGCACAGGAGAATCCGGCCCCGCCGCCGCGCGATGCATCCACTGGCGAGGCGCGGATCCTGGAGATAGGCGGCACGGCACGCGGTGCACACGAATCGCGGCGCGCGGTCGCGCGCTTGTTGCACGATCACTTTTCCGCCGCATTCGCTGCAGAACTTCATCGATTTTTCCGCGCCGGCAGGGCTTCGACGAAGCCGATGGCCTCGTCGAGCCACCGGGTCCTGGTGCGCTGCAGATCGTCGAAATACGCGCGCATCGCACCGGTGCACCGCGCCGCCAGGTCCGTGCCGGCGATCCGGCCTCGAAAGGCCGCCGCGCGGCGCCAGCGTCCCAGGAAGTGGAACGCGGGGATCGCGAAGGCGACTTGGCCGACCGTGGCGGCGGCCCGGAAAGGATCGAACCTGGGGGCCTGCGGAAGGGCGGCGGATCGCGTTGCTTCGATTCCGCAGGCGCTTTCGGCAACGGCCAAGAGGCAAATCATGCGA
>Ga0335082_10006926_pt1 | contig 12346 bp, 12 predicted proteins | sample Lox_Sample_41_FD_206718 | JGI IMG/M metagenome (GOLD analysis project Ga0335082, IMG submission 206718) | Soil microbial communities from Loxahatchee National Wildlife Refuge, Florida, United States - Lox_Sample_4.1 | ecosystem: Environmental > Terrestrial > Soil > Wetlands | place: USA...
GAGTGACCGGTCCGCGGAGCTTTCCGAGAAGCTAGCGCACGGTACGTGGGGCAAGGCGGGACGTACTAGCAACTCTGCAGTCGCGACGCACGGCTGTTAATAAGTCTCCGAGCAGCGAATCCAAGCTGGATATAATCATCGACTTCCGAATTTCGGAATTTTGAGGGTCGGACAGATTCAATTCGAAATAATCCTTGATCATCGCCTGCACCCTGGCTGCAAGCGCGATCGTCTCCGGCAAGAGTTCACGGTCGTTCTGGACATCCGTTAGGACGTGCAGGTTGGAGACGTCTCTCCCGGACTGCGGAGTAAGATACGAAACTGAGAATTCCGCTTTCAGGCGCTCGATTCCGGTAGCGAGATCTTCACAAGCTTCTCCAGGCGCTTGAGCCAGCATTTTGCCGGGGGAAGGAGAAAATGACGGGAGCAAATATCGGCTCAGGGAAACTGGAATGACAGTGGCCGTCGTACCGGACAAACGCAAGGCTGTAAAGATAGGGAATATACCCAGCGTACCCAAAATAACGACAGCCAGATCCAATAGCCTGGGGGAGAACCCGGGAAGCCCGGTGCAACGCACACGGATCACGGGCGCTGTAAACTTCACGGTGCGATTGTAAGTCCAAATGTCCGTATTCGCAACCTGAGCTGTACTACCTGTACTGTGACGGCGGACGCGTCACCCTTAAATCGAGCAGGGTCTCGTGAAATCAGTTCCAGGGGGACCGTCGCAGGTACTGCATCATCGAAGCGCACGTTATTGGAACCATTAGGTTTATAAATACGGGCGCAGTCCTAACCGCTTCGACTATTCCATCTAGAGAATTGTTCGTTACAGGAACCGATGCTACTGTTCCCTACGGAGGATGTTGCCGCATGCACCTGCGTATTCTTTCTGCTCTCATGAGTCTTGCCTTTGCCGCCGCCGCATTTGCGCAAGAAAATGTGATTGGACCCATCGACGCTTTCCAAGTCCGGTACGCGTCGAATCTGAACAAAGGGGACTCCGTGATCAATATCACCAATACCGGCAGTTCCAGCGCGATCGAACTCGGAGTTGGTAACCTATGCGCCAACGTCTACGTTTTCGATCCGTCCGAGGAAATCGTCTCTTGTTGCTCTTGCCTGGTTACTCCGAACGCGCTCGTTTCGTTGTCTGCTCAGGGCGATTTGATTAGCAATACCCTCTCTCCTTCAACACCTACCTCGATCGTGATCAAGCTAGTGGCCAGTACCCCGGTTGGCGGAGACTCAGGCACGGATTGTAATCCTGCAGCGATTGATGGCCTCGAAGTGACAGGAATCGCTGAAGACAGCTACCTGGTACCGGGCATGCGTGCCTGGGGCACCACGCTCCACGCTCTTCCCACCGCGGGGAGCTACGGGCTCACGGAGAGCCGGTTCGTGAATGGCGGCTTAAGCCTCGCCGAACTGAATCATTTGACCTCATTCTGCGGGTTCATCCTCAGCAATGGCAGCGGTTTCGGCATCTGCAAATCCTGCCGGTCCGGCGGTCTGGCCGGAGCGAAGAACTAGACTCGGTTGCTACCCGGAGACAGCCGCGGAGGGAAGGAGACACCGCAGTACACCTGCAGTGCTCCCACGTACGTGGACATGGTCACGCTAGCCGAGTTTTCATCGTGCCGGCGTTCCTGTTTACAGTTCAGGTCTTCTGAACACTCGTTCGTAGCCGCCGCATTGTGGTTGTCCCGGGTTCAAAGCCGGTAGGGGAGGGCCATACCAATGGATGGGAAATTGCCGATTCACTTTGCGGGCGAAGTTTGGCCAGAGATTGCACCAATTCGCTACGGTATCGAAGCGGATTCATCAAGTATCCTCGGGGCGGATTCAATGGAACGACGATCATCCATGAGATTTCGCCTGGAACTGGATGCTGACATTTCCGCGAGCGGTGAAAGATTCCGGGGCCGGACGGTTAATATCAGCAGCGGCGGCTTGCTGATGAGCTGTGGCGAGAGTGTGGAGGTCGGAACACTCGTTACGGTCCGTATCGCTTGGCCGATTCAGCAACGCAACAAGCGGGTCACTTTGGTGGTGCACGGCGAGATTATCCGGCGTGAGACAAGCGGAATAGCGGTCCGGCAACAACGGCATGAGTTTGAGATTTCATCCCTGCCGGCAACATCGCGCTCGTCTCCTTTTTCGCTAAATCACACGCGCCGTCTCCTATCCTTGGCTCTGGCGCTGGTTCAAGCGCCGCGGCGATGGACCGGTCACAGCATTAGTTGTCCGCCATTGACCTCAAGGGTTTCTCCGACGATGTAGCTGGCTGCGTCAGAGACTAGAAATGCTATTGCGGTGGCGCATTCCATCGCCGTTCCCACCCGGCCGAGTGGAATGCCAGACACGAAATTACGGATCATTTCCGGGGTCGAGAAGGCTTCATGAAAGGGAGTATCGATGACTCCGGGAGAAATGCCATTGACCCGCACGCCGTGTGGCGCTAATTCTTTTGCCATGGATTTCGTAAACGTAATCAAGCCGCCCTTGGCAGCGGCATAAGCGCCTGCGCCCGGTCCGCCTCCGTTGCGTCCGGCGATGGAGACTACGTTGACGATCGTTCCTCGCCTGCGCTCAATCATCGAACCGGCGACAGCCTGCGAGCAAAGGACTGCGCTCGTCAGATTGAGGTCGATAATCTCCTGCCAGCGCTGTTCGGTGACATCAAGAATTTTCATGCGCCCGATGAGTGACCCTGCATTGTTGACGAGGATGTCGATCGGTCCGAACTGATCCGCAACGCTGCTCACAAGCGGGCGAATCTCTGCTGGAACGCGCAGGTCGGCGCGAATGGAAATCGCTTTTCCTCCGCTGGATAGGATTTTGTCCCGGATCTGCTCGGCGCCCTTCTGATTGCTATGGAAGCCGAGAGCCACATGGGCTCCAAGGTCTGCGAGAACCGTCGCGGTTGCAGCGCCAATGCCCGATGAGGCTCCAGTTACCAAGGCGACTCGTCCAGTAAGATCCAAGTAGTTTCGCATGTTGTTTGGTTCCGCTCGCAGGGGGTACGCGAACGAACGCTATCCTAGCATGGAAAGGGACGTCTACCGCCAAATGTTAATATCGGAGTGTATGGATCCTCGCATCCGGGTGCTGGTCGCCAAACCGGGTTTGGACGGCCACGACCGGGGGGCCAAGGTGATCGCACGCGCGCTCCGCGATGCAGGCATGGAAGTAATTTACACCGGCCTGCGTCAGACACCGGAGATGATCGTGAATGCGGCGTTGCAGGAAGACGTCCAAGTCATTGGATTGTCCATCCTCTCCGGCGCCCATAACGCCATCGTCCCGCGCGTGATGGATCTGTTACGCGAAAAGAACATGGACGACGTCCTGGTCATCGTCGGCGGTATAATTCCGGACGAGGACGCCGCCGAGCTCAAACGGATGGGCGTCGCGGCTGTATTTCAGCCAGGAGCCTCGCTCGAGGAAATAGTAGACTTCATTCGGTCTTCTGTAAAGCAGACTGCATGAAGTGGCCCGGCGGAAGCCTAGGGGCACGCGCTGGTCCATAAAACGACAGAATAAAGAAAGACTCAATGCAAGATAAACTGAACATCGCCGTATTCGTCGATTACGACAATATCGAGATCGGCGTGAAATCTACTCTCCGGCGGGAGTTTGACGTGTCGCTCCCGCTCAATGCTCTTAAAGAACGAGGCGACATCGTCGCGAAATTCGCATATGCGAACTGGGGCCGCCAGGAAGGCGCCACCAGATCGATGGCAGAAAATGCCGTCCAGATGGTGCAGCGGCTGCCCTCGCCACGCGGTGATAAGAACGGAGCGGATATCAACCTCGCGCTGGACTCCTTGGAGATGGCCTTTACACATCCGCACGTGAATGCCTTCGCCATCGTCAGCGGCGACAGCGATTTTATTCCGCTAGTGAACAAACTCAAGGAATATGGCAAGACGGTATTCGTTGTGGGTGGGAAGGCGTTCACCAGCACCATCCTGCAACAGAACTGTCATGAGTTCGTGAGCTACGAATCGCTGTTGTCTTCGGATTCCGACCGCGTCGACACTCGCGCCGAACGTCAGCCCAGACAGCAGCAACAGTATGGGGGTGGTGGCCAGCGCCCGCGCGAACAGCGGCAGCGGCCGGCGCCGCTCGATCTTGGGCAAGCGATGCCGCTGGTGGAGCGGGCGCTTCAAGTATTGGAACGTCGCGCCGTGCAGCCGCAGCTTGGCTTGCTAAAGTCCACCATGCTGCAGCTCGATTCGGCATTTACCGAAAAGGCATATGGCGCAAACAGTTTTTCGGATTTTGTCGAAAAACTGAAGAAGGCGGATTTCGTCAACGTCAGTGGCCAGGGAGGCCGGTACATTATCGAACGTAAAACCTCCAGCCAGCCGGAACGGCCGACTCCGAAGCCGGAAGAAGCTCTACCGGCGCTGCGCGACGTGCTCGAGACCCATCGTTTGGAAATGGAAGAAGGCGCGTCGGCAGACGATCTGGCGGCGTGGGTACAAGCCGAAGTTCCGGGCTTTGATGTCGCTTCGTTCGGCTATCAAGAGTTTTCCGAGTTTCTGAATTACGCACAGGATAAGCTCGTGGTGCGCGTGGAGCCGGATGAGGAGAAAGGGCTCGTGGTCTACTTGGGTGCAGAGTTTTATCCGCCAGCCGTTCCTGAGCCACCGGCCGAGCAGCACGTGGAAGAAGAAGACGAGGCGCAGCCGATCGTTGAAGGTCAGCCGTCGTTACTGGAGCCCAATCCGCCGCCGCCGAAGCCTAAACCGGTCACCCGTCGGCGCAAACCAGCAGGTTCGGGAAATTCCCCCGAGCGGCCACGGAGGACACGAAAGAAGAAAACGATGGAACATCGCGGGCCGATGCAATGACATTGGCCAAGCCTCGCGGCCCTTATTCTCCTTTTGTCCGGGCGGGCGATTTCATTTTTGTATCCGGTCAGGGTCCGGTGGACCCAGCCACGAACCAGTACTCGTTTGGCGATGTTCGACACGAGACTCGCGTAACCCTGGAGAACATTCGCCGGGTGCTGGAGACTGCAGGTGCGCTTCCCACCGATGTAGTCAAATGTTCGGTGTTCTTATCGAGCGGCAAGGATTTCGCGGCCATGAACGAGGTCTACGCCGAGTTCTTTGGCGAACATCGGCCGGCGCGCACTACGGTGGAAGCCAAATTCCACCAGACCGATATGAAGGTGGAAATCGACTGCATCGCTTATAAGCCGCGGTAGCTCGTGCTATTTTCGCGCGGAATCGATTTGAACAAGCTCCGACTCGGGTCGAGTCTTTGCCGGCGGCTTAAGAAGTCCTCGTGGAAGTTTCGCGAAGTGAACCAACCGCTCAACCCACGGTACTAACGATCGTACGGTTCGACCGTGCAGGATCAAGCTTCCGGCCACTAACAATGGATGAGGGATCGTGATGCAACATCGCGAACAGATGTCGATCTCATTCGCACGGCCGGCGTTATGGAGACGGCGCATGCGCTGCATTTCTTCTGAGTTCCAGATCGCTTCCAAGGGCTGCTCGCCGATATTTCCCACGGGCTGACCGTCGAGCATGTAGCTTTGGCAGCACGGATACACGTCGCCGGAATGCTTCACGTACATCGGACCTCGCCAGAGATAGTGGCAGGGATATTTCCAATCTTCTGGAGTGTGGCTGGCCTCCGGCTGAAGTAAGTTCGTCTCGTCTTCCTTTACACGAACTTGGTCGACGCCTGGTACTCCTCTCCAGAAGCGGATGAAATCATTAACCTCGCCGGCGTTCCGCTCCATGCGAACCATTTGCACGACGACCTGCACCTTGGCGCCGCGCTCCTTTTTCATTCGCGCAAAACGAACGAAATTGTCGCGGACCTTTTCGAAGTTCGCACCTTTTCGATAGTACTCGTAGGATTCCTTCGTCGCGCCGTCGAAGCTCAGCGTGATGTGCTCGAGCGGGGTTTCGAGGAGCCGCGCGCAGGTCTTCTCGTCGAAGAAGGTGCCGTTAGTGGATAGCAGTGTGGAGATATTGTGGCGCGCACAGTACTCAATTCGATCGAAGATCTTGCGATCCATGAACGGCTCGCCAAGACCGATCAGCATCATGTGTTCGGCGCTGCGGCCGGACTCGCTCACTAACCGCGCGAAGATCTCCTCCGTCATGTCCTCTTTCGGCTGCTTGTGGGTCTCCCGCGGACACATGGGGCAGTACAGATTACACTTGGCAGTAGTCTCGACGATGTATTCGACGGGAAGGCCGTTCAGCGTAGAGCTGCGCCGCAAGTAGGCCCACAACAATTTCGCACGGTTCCAGGCGCGCATGAGAGCAACCTATATTGTAGCGGCCCTTTTGTGCGGAAACGACTCACGGAAGCGCGCTCCTTACTGTTTACGTCAGTTGAGTTCACATCAACTTAAGCGCTCGCTAGAACTCGCGAAGCAATCGGATCTCGCTCCAGGTCCGTCGATACCCTAGCTTTTCAAATACAATCTGCATGCCGGGACTGGCCGTGGCAGTGGTTTGCCCCTGAAAGCCTCGCTGTTGGGCATCTGCGATGGATCCCGCTTTCAGAAGAGTTGCAATCCCTTTCCGCCGATATTCGGGATGAACAGCCGTACCAATTGCGAAAAAGCTGGTAAAGGCAACGTAGCGACGTTCCTGCAGCGCAATGAAAAATGCTTCCGGCAGCCGTACCGGCTCCAACCATTCTTTGATCCACTCGAAAGGGACGGCTACAGATCCAACGGGGTCCGGATCGGGATCCTGCCATCCTTCTCTCGCCGCCGAGTAAAGGTCGTGGAACTTCACCAGGTAGTCGGCGTCCAGTTCTCGGATTGCGGCGAGGTTGGCGACCTCGAAACCACCAGATCGCAAGCGAGCGAACGCGCCTTGAAAGTCGCAACGTCCAGTTTCGCCGAAATCCAGCCGGTACGCACCCATTCGATGCGACTCGTGAAAGCCTCGCCGGGTGATGAATGCCTGCGCTTCAACCATGTCATCGCGCACTCGCGCTTGCAGCCCCGTTGCACCACGTGCCCGCGCATCGCGAATGACTCGCGACAGAAGTTCAGTCGCGATACCTTGCCTTTGCCACTCTGGATGGACTGCTAGATCGAACCGGAGGCGTCGCGGTCTGAGCTCCCAGAGTGTCGCATAGGCCAGCGGCCGGTCCCTATCGCTTTCGACGGCCACGTACCGCGACAAATATTCTCGTGGCGCCCCAAGCTGTTGTGCTGGAAACCATGCAGGGTGAAGTGGATCTTCACGATACTCGGGATAGATGGCTTGGCTGATATCGAAGTTGCTACCTGCGTCGCGATCTGTCCAAGGACGAATGGAATAGGGCATTAGTGCGTCGGATCGCGACCACGATCATATCGAATGAGATCATAAGAGGTCGTGCTCGACGATCGCGTCCGGCTTCTGAATCAACGCCCCTTCCGCGAGAACGCGAAGTACGTTCTGTACTGGTCGCAGATGAATCGTCGCGCCGCATCGAACCATGCACTGATCCATGCGGCCGGGCTGGCGAATCGGCGTGATCTGCCATTGTTGGTCTACGAAGGGCTCACCTGCTCTTACCCGTTTGCCAGCGACCGGCTCCATACGTTCATCCTGCAAGGAGTTCCCGATACCGAACGCCGTCTCCGAAGGCTGGGCATCGGGTACTTCTTCCACTTGCGACGCCTGGGCAGCGACGCGGATGACATGCTCTACCGCTTGGCGAACGATGCAGCCGCCGTAGTCAGCGACGACTATCCATCCTTCATTGCGCGTTGTTACAACGCGCGCGTCCCAGGCAGACTCTCGATTCCCTACTATGCGGTGGACTCGAGCTGCATCGTTCCGATGAACCGGCTGGAAAAGCGCGAGTACGGGGCTTACACGATCCGGCCAAAGATTAGAAAGCTGCTTGATGCATACCTGGTGCCAGCGCCCCCAATTCGCATGGGACGGAAGTTCAATCTTGCGCTTCCGGAGTCTCACACCGAGGTAACGGGAGCAAATATCCTCAGCTTGGCGGCCTCCTGCGACATCGACCATGGAGTCGCCCCGGTAAGGAGTTTTCCTGGCGGATCGTCCGAAGCAGGCCGCCGGCTGAAGCTCTTCTTGAAGAACAACCTTCGGCGCTACTCGACCAGTCACAACGAACCATCGGCGCAAGCAACTTCAGATCTCAGTCCTTACCTCCACTTTGGCCACATTTCATCCCTTGAAGTGGCATTGGCGGTGCGGGAACATGCGCAAGAACATCACGTGATGGCCGACGAGTTTCTAGAAGAGCTGATCGTGCGCCGCGAGCTCGCATTCAATTTCGCCCGTTTCACCGATAATCACAACTCGTTGGCCTGCTTGCCCGGCTGGGTCCAGAAAACGCTCGCAAAACACGCGCGCGACCAACGTGATCCGATCTACGATCGGGACCAATTCGAAAGGGCCTCGACGCACGATCCGCTGTGGAACGCCGCGCAAAAGGAGCTTCTGGCCCGAGGTAAAATTCACGGTTATTACCGGATGTATTGGGGCAAGAAGATCATCGAATGGTCGTCAACGCATGAAGAGGCGCTAGCGACCATGATCTATCTGAATGACCGTTATGCGTTGGACGGGCGCGATCCCAACGGCTACGCCAACATTCTCTGGTGCTTCGGCCTGCATGATCGGCCGTGGTCCGAGCGGCCTATATTCGGCCAAATTCGTTATATGTCCTATGAAGGCATGCGGCGGAAGACCGATGTCGATGCGTATATCCGAAGCGTAGAAATGACCGCATGAAGGTTACGATCACGGGAGCAACCGGTTTCATTGGCGGCCGTCTAGTCCAACAATTGCTCTCCGGAGGGCATCGCGTCCATGCGCTCGGACGTCACCGAGGCCCATCTCTTCCAGCGCCGGTTCAATTTTCGGAATGGAACGCGGAAGTGGAACCTCCTCCTGAGACTCTCGCCGAGTGTGACGCCGTCGTCCACCTTGCAGGAGAGCCGGTGGCGCAGCGGTGGAATGACGAAGTGAAGCGGAGGATTCGGACCAGCCGCATCGATAGCACTCGACATTTGGTGGACGCACTTTCGACCCGATCACACCGGCCCGGCGTCCTCATATGCGCGTCCGCGATCGGGTATTACGGATCGCGTGGCGACGAGATTCTCACCGAATCCTCGGACCCAGGCGATGACTTTCTCGCGCGAGTGGTCCGCGATTGGGAGCATGCCGCTCGGCTTGCGACTGCACTGGGGGTCCGTGTAGTGAACGTGCGGATCGGAATTGTGCTGGGTAATGGCGGCGCACTGAAGAAAATGATTCCACCATTCCGGTTCGGACTCGGAGGACGCATCGGCTCGGGCAAACAGTGGATGTCATGGATACATGTCGACGATCTGGTGAACCTGATCCTGTTCGCGATCGCAAAGTCTTCCGTTAGTGGACCTCTGAATGGAACCGCTCCCCACCCCGTGACGAATGCGGAATTCACGAAGGAACTCGCCTCCGTTCTTCACCGGCCGGCGATCTTTCCAGTACCAGTCTTCGGCCTGAAGCTGTTGTTCGGCGAAATGGCCCAAGCGATCCTAGCGAGCCAACGTGTGATCCCGAAAGCGGCGCTCGAGGCAGGCTATCAGTTCAAACATCCGAACCTAAACTCATCTCTCGCCGACATCTTCCGGTAATCCAGATTTCCAAAGCGTATGCGATTATGAAGATCGGTCCCGGATCTTGCATGATAGATTGCCCATCGTGCGGAACTCAGATACCTGAGAACAGCCGGTTTTGCTCGGCTTGCGGCAAGGCTACGGATTCCGACGTATTCGCCACGCGCACGGTGGCATCCATCGCTCCGGCTCCGCGGTCCTCATCGAGAACGAACGGTAGTCCTCAACCCCGAAGCTCAGTTTCTTCATCCAGCAGTGACAGCCGTTTTCTGCCGGGAACTTTGCTGGCCGAGCGGTATCGGATCGTCTCCTTGCTCGGCAAGGGAGGGATGGGTGAGGTTTACCGCGCCGACGATCTCACGCTGGAACAGCCTGTCGCGCTCAAGTTCTTGCCCGAGGCTGTGTCGGGAAACGAAGGGGCTCTCACGCGTTTCAAGAATGAGGTACGTGTCGCCCGCCAGGTCTCCCATCCGAATGTCTGCCGCGTCTACGATGTTGGCGAGATCGACGGACACATGTTTCTCTCGATGGAATATGTGGATGGCGAGGATCTTGGTTCGCTGCTGCGGAGGATCGGCCGCTTGCCTGCGGATAAGGCGATCGAGATTTCACGAAAACTCTGCGCTGGTCTGGCGGCGGCCCACGCAAAGGGAGTCCTGCATCGCGATCTGAAACCGAGCAACGTGATGCTGGACAGCCGCGGCCACGTGTTGCTTACCGATTTCGGACTCGCCGGACTCGCCGACCAGCTCACAGGCGCGGAAGTCCGCAACGGCACGCCTCAATACATGGCGCCGGAACAACTCACCGGCAAAGAGGTCACGGTCAGAAGCGATATTTACTCGCTCGGTTTGGTGCTCTACGAACTTTTCACCGGCAAGCGTCCATTCGAAGCCAACACCTTGGCAGATCTGCTGCGCGTGCAGACGGAAACGAAGCCGCCCAGCATTTCCACACTCGTGCGCGACATCGACCCAGCCGTCGAACGCGTGATTGTCCGGTGTCTGGACCCCGAACCCTCACGACGTCCGAGCTCCGCTCTGGCGGTCGCCGTAGCGCTACCCGGTGGTGATCCTCTGGCTGCAGCCTTAGCCGCCGGAGAAACTCCGTCGCCCGAAATGGTTGCGGCCGCTGGCGAGGGCGTGGGATTGGCGCCCCGCTTCGCGATGCCTCTATTGGCGGCCGTGGTGCTTGGACTCGTCGGGTTTTATGTTCTCAGCGTTCGAAACAGCGCGCTTGAGCTTGTGCATCCCAGATATTCCCCAGAATTGATGAAGCAGAAAGCGCGCGATATAGTTCAGCGCCTGGGATTTACGGCGCAGCCAGGGGACGAGGCGTACGGCTTCGAATGGGACCGGGCATTTCTCAATCACGTCCAGAACACCGACAAGCCGACTGCCCGTTGGAATGACGCGCTCTCGCAGCGGCCATCCGCGCTTCGTTTTTGGTATCGCTCCAGCCCCTATCCGCTCACTGCGGGCGAGTTTCACGATGACCTGCTGACACCCGGGGTTGTGGACACCGGCGATCCACCGCCGATTCTCACTGGCATGATCAACATGCAACTTGATCACGAAGGCCGGCTGATGTATTTCGAGAGAATGCCGGCGCAGCGGCAACGTCCCGCCACCGACCGCCCGGCTATCGATTGGAATCCTCTATTCCTCGCGGCGGGGCTTGACCAAACTAAACTTCAGCCAACGGAACCGCTCTGGACGTGGCTCGCAACTTCAGACACACGTATGGCTTGGACCGGAACGTGGCCCGGAAACAGTCGCGCCCTGCGCGTGGAGGCTGCGGCGTTGCGTGGCCGTCCTGTTGCGTTTTGGCTGATCGGCGAATGGACCCGTGCCGACCGGATGCCCGCGCGCGAGTCGTCCGTCGGAGAGCGTGGGCAGTTCGTGATCTTTGTTGTTATATCACTCGCGGTTTGTGTCGGATGCTGGCTTCTCGTGCGCCGCAATGATAAACGCGGTGGAGGCGATCAGCAAGGGGCAACGCGTCTTGCGACCTTTGTCGGGATGGTCCAAATCGGCTTGTGGCTCTTCCACTCCCACTTGAACACTTCGATGGGCACATTTGGGATGTTTCTGGTGGCCTTGGCGACCGCTATCTTTTATGCATTCGTGGTGCGAACGATGTACCTCGCGCTCGAGCCGTACGTTCGCCGGAAATGGCCGCAGACGATTATCTCTTGGAGTGCTGTGCTGACCGGGCACGGGCGTGATCCCGTCGTCGGTCGCGATGTTCTGGTTGCCATAGCGCTGGTGGTCTGGGTAAGGGTGATCGTCGTAAATTTGGCCTCTCCAGGTGATCCACCGAATCTAGGCAATACGGACGTCATGCACGGACTTCGCGACACAATCGCCGTATTTTTCAAGAGCATACCGCATGGGATCCGCGAGACGCTGATGTTCTTCTTCATCATCTTTCTGTTGCGGGTCCTTCTTCGGAACCAGTGGCTGGCGAGCGCTGGATTCGTGCTCCTGATGTCCACACTATCGTATTTTCAAAACTCCCACCTGCTTGCTCCACTCGTAAGTCTATTTATTTACAGCCTGTTAGCGTTCCTGGTGCTACGATTTGGGCTACTGACCTTTGCCGTATACATCTTCGTCGATAGTTTGATGGATAACACCCAGCCAACCTTTGATGCTTCGGCTTGGTATCTGGCAAACAACATCATGCTGTTAGGGGCGATCGTCCTAATCGCAGCGTGGA
>Ga0335082_10006927_pt1 | contig 12345 bp, 9 predicted proteins | sample Lox_Sample_41_FD_206718 | JGI IMG/M metagenome (GOLD analysis project Ga0335082, IMG submission 206718) | Soil microbial communities from Loxahatchee National Wildlife Refuge, Florida, United States - Lox_Sample_4.1 | ecosystem: Environmental > Terrestrial > Soil > Wetlands | place: USA: Florida...
GCCGGCGCGCTGGCGCGCATCCCACCGAGCATCTCGGCCCGATCGTGGACGTTCACGGCCGGCAACATGATCGACATCGAGCGAACCATCTCCTCGGCGCTGACACCGCCGACGATCGCGCCGCCGTAGATCTCGAAGCCGACGGGCTGGATGGGCGGGCTCGGTGACGGTCATCGCTCTCTCCTGGATACGGGCCTTCGGACGGCCCGTCGGTCGGTACCGACCCAGCGTGAAGGAACGCCGGTCCGGCCGCTGCCGTTCTGTCTCTGTGATCTCCGTCGACGACCGGGACTTTTGACTCTGCGCCGACGGGTGCCACTGGCCGATGCACCGAGTGAACGTCGTAGAGCGGAGGATCGCGATGGCCGATCACGACAACGGTGATCGCCGCACCAGTGAAGTCGATGCGATCGAGCACAGGATCATCGAGGGTCACGAGGCGTGGGTCCGTACGAGCCCGGAGCCACATCTCCGGTCGGTCGAAGCGGTGAAGAACGACGCCGGTGGCGGATGGTCGGTGAAGGTCGCAGCGATGAACCCTGTCGGGGCCGAATATGCCGTGTGCGCGGACTTGCGAGCGGAGATCGAGGGCGCGATCAAGAGCGTCGCAGGTGTCAACGAAGTTGAACAGGAACTCGACGGGGCGTGGTGGGCGTGCGGCATATCGTCGGGTTACGACATCGTACGAGCAGTCGCTCGAGTGCTCGACGCACATGCCGACCGAATGCGCGAGCACTTCAGCCGTCACAACGTCAGTCCCGCGGCTCCGTAGCGCTCGACCTGCCGCGCCGCGCGCGCGCGTTTGGTACGACCGCCTCCATTGCGGGCGCGCCCGATCTGCCGTTGGGCATCGCGTTGTTCTGCACTCGTGACGGTTCCGGTCAGTGGCTCGCGGGTCGACGGTCTTGCGCGTCAGATGGTGGTGTTCAGATCGTGAGCGTGTCGATGTGTGTGAGGTTAGGCGTGCCGGGCGGTCTTTTTGGTTTGCGGGACGCGACCTGGTGTCATCGGCAGCGGTCCGGGAGGATTGCACGCGCGCAGACCGAAGGCGTGTTGTTGGCGTGCGCGTCGGAGTCTGTCGCGATCGGGTGCGTGCACGCGTGCGATGCACGTGCCGCGGCGTTCCCAGGACGCGTCACACGCCGGGCAGTGCAACAGCAACGCCGCGAATGGCAGGACCCGGGCATCGAGCTGAGCACCGTCATAGGGGCATGTGGTCAGGTCCACGTTCGCGCGTTCGACCAAATCGCATTCGGTCCGAAGTCGCAGTGACCGTTGTCACAATACGCCGCCACTCGGACCGCGAACGCGCCGTTTCGGGCTGGGCGGTTTCGATGCGCTGGACCGCTAGGCGAACAGCAGGCGCCGCACGGGCGCACCGGGCGCGGCCGGTTCCAGCATCGTCCGACGGGTTGCTCGCTGTTTGGGTGCTTTGAACGCGGTGTGATAGTGCGCGAGCGCAGCAGCTGCTTCGGCGCGCGTTTCCGCGACGGGAGAGCTTTGCTCGCCGTCTCGGTGCTGCCAGCACCACAGGCCGTTCGCAAGAATGACCCGCCCAAGGCTCTCGACCCGAGGTCCGACCCCGAGCCGCACCTCCGCCAGACCGACACTGATCGGCACGATCCGGACATCGGCATCGAGGGGCGGTGAAGGCATCAGGACATCATCGTCCCCGGACGCACAGAACTATACCGTGAAAACGGGTCACTCCACGCGACGCCGGGATCCGGTTACACCCGTGATGCTGCTGTGACTGTTGTGTATTGCGCGGCGTCGCCGCGCGTCTCTACCCTCGGCACCGACCCAACAGTGACCTTCCCAACTCGCTTCCGGGTCAACGATCCGGGCGCCTTTGCGTCACGGTGGGGGCGCCCGCATCGTGCTCTTCGCCACCATCATTCTGCGCTCGTCGCCGTGCCGGTTTCGTGCCCGCGGATCGAAGCAATCTGCGCCCTACGCAAGCAAAGCAGGGGAGGTCATGCGTTCTCTCGGGCTTGGACCGCGGTCCATCGCAGCGCTCTCCGGTCCACATTTCTCGCCGGCGCGTTCGCGGTCAGACGCGACAAACGTGAGTGCGTGTCCCTCGGAATCGCTTGGCCTGTTGTGTTCCGGCTGTCGGAGGTGTTGTGCGTGGTGTGCGGGCGACGGTTGCTGTTTGGGTTCGGCTCCGGCCGTCGTGTGCGCGGTGGTGGCGGCCCGGGCTCCTGGTCCCTCTTGGTGTGAACAGGATGAGTGGGCGGTAGAGGACTCGAACCTCCGACCTCGTCGGTGTGAACGACGCGCTCTAACCAGCTGAGCTAACCGCCCCGGAACCGGAAACGTTAGCGCGTCGAACCCGGGTCCGACTCTGCTCCGAGCGAGCCCTGCGCCAGGAACTCGATCGCCATGGCCGCATACATCGCAATGCCGGCGCGCATCGCGTCTTCGTGGATGACCATGCGATTCGAGTGGCACGCGTACGCCTGCACCGGCTGTTGGCCGGGCGGGCACGCACCGAGGAACGACATCGCGCCGGGCCGCCGCTGCAAGACGTACGAGAAGTCCTCGGCGCCCATCACCGGCGCGGGCATCCGGCCCGCATGCTCCGCGCCGAGCAGGTGACCCGCGACTCTCAGTACGAAGTTGGCGCCGTCGTCGGCGTTGACGGTCACGGGGTAGCCGGGTAACACGTGCAGCTCGGCGTGCATCTCGTGCGCGGCTGCGATCCCTTCCACGAGCTTGCGCATCGCGGCGGTCGCGTGCTTGCGACTCTGCTCCGACACCGCGCGCAACGTTCCTTCCATCTCGACGCGTTCGGGAATCACGTTGTTCGTCGTGCCCGCGGCGATCTTCGTGATCGACACGACGACGGGGTCGAAGGTATTGATCCGACGTGTCACCATCACTTGCAAGGCCTGCACGATCTCGGCCGCAACGGGCATCGGATCGTTCGCGAGATACGGGGAGCTCGCGTGGCCACCTTTGCCGGTAACCGTGATCGCGAGCACGTCGGCCGAGGCCATCAGCGGACCGCCGCGCGTCCAGATCGCGCCCGACGGCAGATTCGGAGACACGTGCAGAGCGAACGCCGCGTCGACCGACGGCGCGTCGTCGAGCACCCCTTCGTCGATCATGACGCGCGCGCCGTGGTGCCCTTCTTCGCCCGGTTGGAACATCAGCCGGACAGTGCCCGGCAAGCGCGCACGCCGCGCGTGCAACAGGCGCGCCGCGCCGACGAGCATTGCCACGTGTGCGTCGTGACCGCAGGCGTGCATACAGCCGTCGACGGAGCTCGCGTAGTCGAGGCCGGTGTCCTCGGGCATCGGCAGCGCGTCCATGTCGCCCCGCAGCAGTACAACCGGACCGTCACCGCCCCGTATGTCGGCGACGACCGACGACACGCCGTTCCCGGTGCGCGTCGGCAGATCGAGCGGCGCGAGCGCATCGAGTACCGCGGCCTGTGTGATCGGCAACTGCAAGCCGAGCTCGGGCGTACGGTGGATCCGCCGGCGCAGATCGATCACGTCGGGCAACAGCGCGTCGGCATCGGTCAGAAGCTCCGATGCCACGAACGCGCTCACGGCGCGGACCTTAGCCGCGGTTAGAACCGGATCACGTGCGCACGAGGAACCGTGATCGTCAGCACCACCGACACGCTGTGGCTCAGCGACACCAGGCCACTGGTTCCGGTTCCCGTCACGGTGAGCGGGTAGCGCCCGGGCGCGGCGTTGCCGGCGATGGTGAACGTCAGCGTCGCGGTGTTCCCGGATGTCACGGGGTTCGTGTCGAACGACGCGGTCACACCGGAGGGCAACGCACTCAGGCTCAACGTCACCGCTTGCGCGCTGCCGATCGTGGTGCGCGTCGTGATCGAGACCGACGGGGTTGTCGACTGCAGACCGGCCGCCGAGCCGCCGGTCAGAGCAAAGTCGTTGCCGAGCGTCACGGTCAGCGTCACCGTCGCGGTGTGCGTCTCGGCGACACCACCGCTGCTGCCGTGGCCGGTCACGGTCATCGTGTAGCGGCCGGGCGCCACGTTCGCGCCGACGGCGAGCGTCAACGCGGTGGCATTGTCCGACGTCACCGGGTTCGTCCCGAACGACGCGGTCACACCCGACGGCACACCGGCAATGCTCATCGTCACCGGCTGTGCACTGCCGACCGTCGTGTGGGTCGCAACCGACACCACCGCGCTCGTGCCTTGGCGCGTCGACGCTGATCCGCCCGTGACCGAGAAGTCGTTGCCGAGCGTGACGGTCAACGTCGTACTCGACGTGCGGGACTCCGGGGTTCCACCGCTGCTCCCGCGACCCGTGACCGTCATCGTGTAGCGGCCGGGTACAACGGTCGCGCCCACGGCCAGCCTCATCGCCGAGTTGCTCCCCGACGTCACCGGATTCGTCCCGAACGACGCGGTCACGCCCGCGGGCGCGCCCGCGACGCTCAGCGTCACCGGTTGCGCGCTCCCGATCGTCGTACGGGTCGCGATGTTCACGACCGCGCTCGCCCCTTGCCGAGCGGTTCCGGTCGCGGCAGTCACGCTGAAGTCGTTCCCGACCGTCACGCTCAGTGGCACGCTGACGGTGTGTGTCTCGGACGTGCCACCACTGCTGCCCGAGCCCGTGACGACGACCGTGTAGTTGCCGGGCACGACGTTGGCGCCGATCGTGAAGGTCAGCAGCGACGCGCTCCCCGAGTTCACGGGGTTCGTGCCGAACGACCCGGTCACCCCGGCCGGCAACGTACCGAGGCTCAACGTCACCGGCTGCGCGCTACCGAGTGACGTCGTCGTCGCAATCGATGCGGTCGCAGTGGCGCCCTGCCGCCCTGTCGCAGACGAACTCGTCAAGGCGAAGTCGTTGCCCACTGTCACCGTCAACGCCACCGCGACCGTGCGCGTCAGCGTCGACAGACCATTGTTGCCCGTACCCGTGACATGCACGGTGTAGTGGCCGGCGGGCACGTTCGCGCCGACCGCCAAGCTCAACGTCGCCGAGGTCCCCGACGCGATCGAGTTGTTGTCGAACGACGCGGTCACACCCGACGGCACGTCGGTCGCGCTGAGCGCCACCGAGAGACTCGAACCGCTCGAGATCGCCGTGGAGATCGTCGACCTGCCCGTCGCGCCCTGCGCCGTCGAGCTCATCGCCGACGCGTTGATCGAGAAATCGCTCGCGCCCACACCGTAGATCGCGTGCGCGACACGGCAGTCAGCCGTGTCGTTCGACCACGAACCCTGCACCGCATACGAACCGGTCGTGAACGTGTAGTTCTGCAAGCCGCCGGTTCCGCCGCCGCCGAGCCACGCGCATTTGTCGGCGTTCTCCTGGCCGTTCGCATCCCACCACGCCGCGAGCGTCGGGTCGGTGATCGTCTCCGAGTACTCGTGACCTTCGACGACCGTCACGCCGTCGAGCGCGCCACCCGCACCCGCGTTGACGAAGTTGGCACCGCACTGCCAGCCCATGTCGGGGATATAGGGCAAGTTCGTGAACGCCAAGATGCCGTAGGCCGACGATACGTACGAGTGCCACGCACAGAAGCCGCCGCCGGCGTTGAAGCCGTCGGGGTGCGTGCCATGCGGAGACACGACGACGTACTGCGTGCTCCGGTTCGAATTGCTCGACGTGTTGCCGAAGTGTGCGGCCGCGGCAACGGCTTCGGCACCGAGTTGGTTCTGCGACGCGGCGTTGGGCGCCGCGTTCGACGTGTCGACCCAGATGCCCGCGTACGCGCCGCCGGTCGGGTAACCGACGTGCGTGCCGCCGCCATCCGGACACGCCGTCGCGCCGTAACTCACACCCTCGCAGTACTGGGTCATCGTGCCCGACCACTGCTCGCTGCTCGTTCCTACACCTTTGAAGAAGCGCTGGAGCCGCGGCGCGATGTTCGACGTGTCGCCGCTCAGGTTCGTGTCACCGTTCCCGTCGACCGACGACGAACCCCACTGCGAACCCCAGAACACGAGGTACACCTTCGGCGTGCCCGACGTGATCCCGATGCCGCCGTTGCCGCCGTGGTACGTGAGCTGCGGCTGCGACGAGAACGGCGTGACGCCGGCCTCCTTGCGCTCGGCTTGCGTCTCGCTCACGGTCAGCAGCTTGTCGGCCGGTGGCACGAAGACCGCCGAGAGCTGCGCCCGGCGCACCGAGGAGATGTTCGCTCCGGAGCCCAGAAAGCCCAACACGCTCAGCACCGCGACGAGCGCGGCGGCAGGGGCTTTCCGGTTGATTCGATGCCAGCGCACCGTCAAAGGGGATCCTTCGGATGTCGGCGCCCGGCCCCAGGCGATCACTCCGAGTGTGTGTCTCGGAATTGCCAAGAAGATGCTGAACGCCTGCAACCGAGTCTCCGGCCAGGCGTGACATGGGCCACACGACCTATGTCACCGTTCCCGGAACCAAGAAGTCAGGGCGGCCGAGAACGCCGCCTCGTAGCGCCGGTACGCACGCCGCAGGCGCTCGCCCTGGGGCCGGCCGGGAACCAGCTCCCCCGGCAGCAACGGGTCGGCCCGCAAGTGCGCGAGCGCGCTCGCGCCGACGACGAACGCGTGGGCGAGACCCTCGTCGCTCGGGCCGAGACCACGGCTTGCCGTCTGCAGCCGATCGACGAGCACCCGTGCCCGGGCGTCCCATCCGGCCCCGTCGAAGAGGTCGCCCGCGAGCGCCCGAGGGTCGCCAACGGGTCGGCCTGTCCACCACTGGCACTGTGCGTCGGCGACGCGCCACGAGTCGGTCGAGCCCGAGGCCCGCGGCAGGTTGTCGGGCCGCGTCCACACGCCGTCGCGTAGCTCGGCGTAACGCAATCGTCGCATCGCGTCGCGCAACGCCCCGCGCTCGTCGGCCGCGCGCGCCCCACCGCATACGACGCCGGTACGCCACATGCCCTTCCACACGCGTCGCTGCGGATCGATGCTCCAATCCTGGGCAGGGACGCGCCCCGCGACGCGGCCCGCGAGCTCGTAGGTGCCGTCGTGGACGTACAGCTCGCCCCGTTCGACCATCCGGCTCAGCGCAACGCGGGCAGTTCCTTCGGCGATCCCGAACAGCCCGCACCACTGCACCAGGCGGGCTCCCGGCATGCGTGGCGGCCGCGACCGGAGGAGCAAGCTCGCCACGAGCGAGCGAGCCGACAGCGGCTTGAGATCGGGCTCTACCAGGCTGGCCTTACGTTGTGGCGACATCTGTTCAAGAAGTGTAATATCAACTCGTGTCCGTCACGATGATTCCCGAGCCGGCGCTGCTCGACGACTTCCACGCGACCGACACGATCACCGAGACCGCCCGGCCGGCGCCCCAGTTCCGTGAAGAGCTCCGGCGGATCCCGAACGTGCGCAACGCGTGCGCGGTCGTGTTGCTCTACGCACAAACCATCGGCATCGTCGTCGCCGCCGTCTGGATCGACAACTGGTTCGTATGGATCGCGGCGTTCCTGCTGATGGGGCGCGCGCACGCGCAGTTCGCCGCGCTCATGCACGAAGCCGCGCACCGTCTGCTGTTCCGCAATCGCAAGGTCAACGACTTCGTCGGCCGCTGGCTGCTCGGCTTTCCCGCCTTCACACCGATCGACTCGTACCGCCGCGGGCACATGGCCCATCACCGCGAGGAATTCGGGCCCGACGAGCCCGACATTCCGCTCTACCGCGGCTACCCCATCACGCGCGCGTCACTGCGCCGCAAGCTCACCCGCGACGCCGAGGGCCGGACGGGCTGGAAGCTCTTCAAGGGGCTCTTTCGCGCGGTGCGCGCGTCCGATCCGTCGATCCGCTTCCAGGCCCGGGCGATCTTCGGCTGCCAGCTCGTGCTCATCGCCATCGGTGTCGCGCTCGGCCATCCGTGGGTGTACTTCATTCTTTGGCTCGCGCCGTATCTCACGGTGTGGCGCGTGATCAACCGGTTGCGCGCCATCGCCGAGCACGGCGGCATGCAACAGTCGAAGGATCGCCGCCTCACGACCCATTCGGTGAAGCAGTCTTGGGCCGCCCGTTTCGCGCTGGTGCCGTACCACATCGGCTGGCATCTCGCGCATCACGTCGACGCGGGTGTTCCGATGTCGAACCTGCCGAAGCTGCACCGCGAGCTCCGGCGCGCGGGCTACGTCACCGCCGAGCTCGAATACCCGAGCTACACAGCACTGTGGCGCAAACTCTCGAGTCGTGCTCCCGGTTGATTCCACGACGATCCGGCTGTTCCTGCACGTCCTCGGCGCGACGGTGTGGGTCGGCGGTCAGCTCGCGCTCGCGTTCGTCGTTCCGGTCGTGCGCCGCCATGCCGGCCGCGACACGGTGATCGCCGTCGCGCGCCGCTTCCAGCTCGTCGCGTGGCCGGCGTTCGCCCTGCTGATCGTCACCGGTGTGTGGAACCTGTTCGCGGTCCACGTCGGCGATCAGGACTCGCAGTACCTCGCGTCGCTCTTCTTCAAGCTCGTGCTCGTCGGCGTGTCGGGCGCGTGCGCGCTCGGCCACACGATGATCGCCCGCACGCGCCCCGCACTCGGTGGCGCGCTCGCCGGGCTCGCACTCCTCGCCGCGCTCGGCGCCCTCTTCGTGGGCGTCCAGCTCGCCGGCTGACTCGCGGTCAATGACCGGAAAGCGACGCTGCAAGGCACCTTTGGGTCATTGACCGGCGGTCATTAGCCTCGGCGGCGTGAACACCTTCGACGACGTCGCCGGCCTCATGCGCGCGCAAGCGCCGGGCCGGCGCCTCCGCGACGATCCCGTCGACGACGAGACGCTCCTCACGTTGCTCGACCTCGCGGGCCGGGCCATCGCCGACAATCGACGGCGGGGCGAGTTCGTCGTCGTGCGCGATCCCGACATCCGCCACCAGCTCGCTCGCACGTACCGCCAGGGCTGGTCGATCTACAAGCGCATCCTCCGCAGCCGCGCCCAAGATGACGCAACGCTCGACGCACGGCAATGGGAGTCCGACCACTTCGAGGACGTGCCGGTGCTCGTCGTCGCGTGCGTCGTCGGTCGCCGGCCGCTGTTCCCGGCAGTCGGCGCGGCGGCCTTCTACGCGGCCGCCTTCCCCGCGGTCCAGAATCTCGTGCTCGCCGCGAGCGCCCGCGGCCTCGGCGCCTCGGCCACCACGCTCCCACTGTGGTCCACATGGGAGGCTCGCCGGACGCTCGGGCTGCCGAGACGGGTCACACCGGTCGCCGTCGTGACCCTCGGCTGGCCGCGCGGCGCCGCGCTGGCGGGCTGCCCTCCTCCCATCGGCAACATCGTCCACCTGGACCGCTGGGGCCACCAGCCGTTTCGCGCCCGGCCACGACTCAACGCGACGGACACGGCATAATGGATGGCACGAGACACTCGAGGCAGGTGACCACGTGCCCAGAAAAGGACGAGCCCGCCGCTTCCGTGAAGCGCGCAAGCTCAAGCAGGGCTACGACGACGGCCTGTTCCGGGAAGGGTCGGGCACCCTGGCCGACGTGACCGACGCCGACGAAGACGACCTCGAAGACGAGGACGAATTCGACGACGACTGGGACGACGAAGAAGACGACTGGGATCCCGACCGTCACATCGACCGCTGACCATCTCGCTCGCGGACTGGCGGCTCAGGCCGTGCGGGGATCCGGTGCGTCGGCGTTGATGTCGTAGCGCTCGATCGCCTCCGCGACCGTTTCGGCTTTCGTGTCGCCGTTCTGCGCGAGGCCGTCGAGCACTGCAACGGAGATGTGCGCGGCGTCGACCTCGAAGTGACGCCGCAACGCGGACCGCACGTCGGAGAAGCCGTAGCCGTCGGTGCCGAGCACGACATACGGCTGCGGCACGAACCGCGCGATTGCGTCGGGTACCGCGCGCACCCAATCGGTCACCGCGACAACCGGACCTTCGGCCGACGCGAGCTGCTCGGTGACGAACGGCGTACGCGGCGGATCCGACGGATGCAGACGGTTCCACCGCTCACACTCGACGGCGTCGTCGCGCAATTGCTTCCAGCCCGGCACGCTCCATACATCGGCACCGACGTCGTGCTGCTGGGCGAGCACCTGCTGTGCTTCGAGCGCCTGCAACACCATCGGGCCGCTCGCAAGGATCTGCGCGCGGTGCTCGTGCTCGCCTTCTGCCGGGCGCAGCAGGTACATGCCGCGCACGATCCCGTCCTCGACGCCCGCGGGCATCGGCGGTTGCACATAGTTCTCGTTGTAGAGCGTGAGGTAGTAGAAGCAGTCCTCGGGCTCCGGGCCGTACATGCGCCGGATGCCGTCGCGCACGAGCACCGCGACCTCGTACGCGTACGCCGGGTCGTACGCGCGACAGTTGGGGTACGCGAGCGCGTACATCTGCGACTGGCCGTCGCAGTGCTGCAACCCTTCGCCCGACAACGTCGTGCGGCCCGCGGTGGCGCCGAGCATGAACCCCCGGCCGCGCTGGTCGCCGAACGACCAGATGAGATCGCCGATGCGCTGGAACCCGAACATCGAATAGAAGATGAAGAACGGGATCATCGGCTGGCCCCACGTTGCATACGCGGTGGCCGCGGCCGTCATCGACGCCATCGATCCCGCTTCGGTGATGCCCTCCTCGAGCAGCTGTCCGTTCGACGCCTCGCGATACGAGAGCATCAAGCCCGCGTCGACGGGCTCGTACTGCTGACCGAACGGCGCGTAGATCTTGAACTCCGAGAACAGCGCGTCGATGCCGAACGTCCGCGCCTCGTCGGGAATGATCGGCACGACGCGCGGGCCGATCTCCGGCTCCTTCAACAACACCCGCAGCAACCGCGTGAACGCAGTGGTGGTCGACGCTTGCACCTTGTCGCCGGTGCCGGCGGCCAGCGCATCGATGATCTCGTCGCGCGGGAACACCACGACCTTCGACCGCTCGACGCGATCGGGTAGATAGCCGTCGAGCGCGCGCCGGCGTTCGGTCATGTACTCGTACTCGGGGGAACGGAAGCCGGGATGGAAGTAGGGCGCCATCCCCTCTTCCAACGCCGCATCCGAGATCTCCATGTGCAGACGGTCGCGCAGCGCCTTCAGCTGCTCGGGCGTCATCTTCTTGATCTGGTGCGTGGCGTTGCGCGCTTCGAAGTCGGGGCCGAGCGTCCAGCCCTTCACTGTCTTGGCGAGGATCACCGTGGGGCTGCCGTCGTGCTCGATTGCCGTCTTGTAGGCCGCGTAGAGCTTGCGGTAGTCGTGCCCGCCGCGCGGAAGCCGCTGCAGGTCTTCGTCGGAGAGTCCCTCGACCATCTTGCGCAAGCGCGGGTCGGGCCCGAAGAAGTGCTCACGGATGTACGCGCCGGTCTCGACCGCGTACTTCTGGAATTCGCCGTCGACGGTCGCGTTCATCTTGTTGAGCAGCACGCCGTCGACGTCGCGCGCGAGCAACGCGTCCCACTCGCGGCCCCACACGACCTTGATCACGTTCCAGCCCGTGCCCCGGAACGCCGATTCGAGCTCTTGGATCACCTTGCCGTCGCCACGAACCGGGCCGTCGAGCCGCTGCAGATTGCAGTTCACGACGAAGATCAGGTTGTCGAGCCGTTCCCGCGACGCGAGGCCGAGCGCGGCCGTGGTCTCCGGCTCGTCCATCTCGCCGTCGCCGACGAAGCACCACACCCGGGCCTTGCTCGTGTCGACGAGCTGGCGGTCGTAGAGGTAGCGGTTGAAGCGCGCTTGGTAGACCGCGTTGATCGGGCCGAGCCCCATCGACACCGTCGGGAACTCCCAGAACGTCGGCAACCGGCGCGGGTGCGGATACGACGGTAACCCTTGCCCGCCCGTTTCCCGGCGGAAGTGATCGAGTTGTTCCTCGGTCAATCGGCCTTCGAGGAACGCGCGCGCGTACATGCCCGGCGCGGCGTGACCCTGGATGTACACCTGATCGCCGAAACCGCCGTCGCTCTTGCCGCGGAAGAAGTGGTTGAAGCCGACCTCGTACAGCGCCGCCGCGGACGCATACGTCGAGAGGTGACCACCGAGACCGTCGAAGCGATGGTTCGCGCGGTCGACCATCGCCACCGCGTTCCAGCGCACGAACCGGCGGATCCGCCGTTCGAGCTGCTCGTCACCGGGGAACCACGGCTCTTGTTCGGGCGGAATCGTGTTGATGTAGTCGGTGGTGACCATCGCGGGCACCGGCGCACCCTGCTCGCGCGCCCGCTCCATGAGCCGCGCAAGGAGATAGTGCGCGCGTGCCTTGCCCTTCACGCCGATCACCGCGTCGAGCGACTCGAGCCACTCCGCGGTCTCTTGCGGATCGACGTCGGGCAGTTGATGGATCGAACCGTCGATGAACATGGCCGCCCTTATCGTCCCTTCGGGGGATCATCGGCCGGTACGGCCGGGGGCGTGAGTGGCTGCTGATGTTGGAAGCTTGTGTCAGCGTACGACGCGGCGCGCCGCTGCCGGTGC
>Ga0335082_10006928_pt1 | contig 12344 bp, 9 predicted proteins | sample Lox_Sample_41_FD_206718 | JGI IMG/M metagenome (GOLD analysis project Ga0335082, IMG submission 206718) | Soil microbial communities from Loxahatchee National Wildlife Refuge, Florida, United States - Lox_Sample_4.1 | ecosystem: Environmental > Terrestrial > Soil > Wetlands | place: USA: Florida...
ATCTTCTTGAAGACTCAACCGCCTTTTCCGGCCGCATTCCATTTGCAGGAACCTGCGCCCATCCCAATCCGCACAGAGGTGCCCTTTGAGATCAGATAGAGCCAACGTGGTCACACGGAATATGAACTTTTTCGCCCTGCTCCTGCTGCTCGGCGTCGCTGCCGTCTCTTCAGCCCAGGCGCCCCAGGACCCCGCCGCCCGCCTCCACCTCATGCCACTGCCCAGTTCCATCCAGATGGGCGAGGGCTCGCTTGCGCTCAACGCCCACTTCCATGCCGCATTCTCCGGCGCCCACGACGCCCGCGCCGATGCCGCTCTCGACCGCTTTCTCGTCCGCCTCGACCGCCGCTGCGGAGACATCCGCCGCATGCAGCGCGACACCCCCGCCGGCGCGCCCAGCCTCCTCACCCTCCACGTCGCCGGCCCCGGCGGCGCCGTCCAGTCGGTCGAGGAAGACGAGTCCTACAAGCTCACCATCACGTCGCAGCAAGCTACCCTCTCCGCTGCCACTGACGTAGGCGCCATGCGCGGTCTCGAAACCTTCCTCCAACTCGTTACCATGCGCGACGGCGCCTGCCGCGTCCCCGCCGTCGCCATCGACGACTCGCCCCGCTTCCGCTGGCGCGGCCTGCTCCTCGACGTGATCCGCCACTACCAGTCCGTCGAGGAAATCGAGCGCACCCTCGACGGCATGGAGATCGCCAAGCTCAACGTCTTCCACTGGCACCTCAGCGACGACCAGGGCTTCCGCGCCGAAAGCAAAAAGTTCCCCCGCCTCACGGAAAATGCCTCGGGCGGCCTCTTCTACACCCAGGACCAGCTCCGCGAAGTCGTCGCCTACGCCCGCGCCCGCGGCATCCGCGTGATCCCTGAGTTCGACATGCCCGGCCATAGCTCCTCCACCGCCCTCGCCTACCCCGAAATCGGCTCCGGGGAAGACCTCAAGGAGCTGCCCCTCGCCTACACCGCGCCCCACGCCGAGCTCGATCCCTCCAGCGAAAAGACCTATAAATTCATCGATGCCTTCGTTGGCGAAATGAGCGAGATCTTCCCCGACGAGTACTTCCACATCGGCGGCGATGAAACCGAAGGCAAGGCCTGGCTCGCCAACCCCCGCATCAAGGCCTTCATGGATAAGAAAGGCTTCAAGACCCCCGCCGACCTGCAGGCGTACTTCAACCAGCGCCTCCTGCCCATCCTCCAGAAGCACCACAAGAAGATGGTCGGCTGGGACGAAATCCTCAATCCCGCGCTGCCCAAAGAGATCATGGTGCAGAGCTGGCGCGGCGTCGAATCCCTCTCCACCGGCGCCTCCCAGGGATACACGGGCATCCTCTCCGCCCCCTACTACCTCGACGCCCAGAAGACCTCCGAGCAGATGTTCCTCGACGACGTCATCCCCGCCGACACCAAACTGCCGCCCGACCAGCAAAAGCTCATCTTCGGCGGTGAAATCTGCATGTGGGCGGAGCAGATCAATCCCGACACCATCGACTCCCGCATCTGGCCGCGCTCCATGGCCGTCGCCGAGCGCTTCTGGTCGCCGCAGTCTGACCGCGATGTCGCCGACATGTACCGCCGTCTCCGCTACGCCTCGCTGGAGCTCGAAGACGCCGGCCTCGAGCACATCTCCAGTCCGGAGAAGATGCGCCGCAGCCTCGCCGGTTCCCCCCACCCCGAACCCCTCGATACCTTCGCCTCCGTCCTCGAGCCGATCAGTTTCGGCGACCGTGAAGACGCGCAGCAGACCGACTGGTTCACCAGTCTCGATCGCCTCGTCGACGCCGTCGTCGCCGATCCTCCCGCACGCCAGGAGATCGCCCGCGAAGTCGACGCCATCGTGACGCCTCCCACCGGCGCACAGCCCAATTTGGACCGCGCCACCGCCATCGGCCTCCTTCGCCATCGCTTCGAATCCTGGCAGAAGGCCTCCCCCGCCCTGCAGGCCTTGGCGCAGCGTTCCGCCCGCCTGTCAGATATAGAGCCCCGCGCCCGCCAGCTCGGCGCGCTCGCCCAGTCCGGCCTCGAAGCCCTCGCCTTCCTCGACGCGCACACCGCCCCGCCCGCCAGCTGGACCGGCCAGCAGAAGGCCGTCCTCGCCGACGCCGCCAAGCCCTCCGCCTATGTCCGCTTCGTCTTCCTCCCCGACCTCGAAAAACTGATCAACTTCGCCGCCAACCCCGCCGAATAGCCCCGTGCCCCACCCTTCGCGCAGTCCCATTGCGCGAAGGATGGGAAATACCGAACCTCACTTATCAAATAGCAGGCCCGCCATTCTCGCGGCGGGCCTGCTTCGTTTCCCTCCTCGTCCACCTCAGACGGCCGCCAGCTCCCGCGCCTTGCCCGCCTCCGTCGCCCGCTCCACTTCGACCAGCTTTCCCGTGCGCACGTCGTAGATGTACCCATACACCGGAATCACGGCCGGCACCAGCGGGTGCGTCCGGATCCGCGTCACGTCATCCACCACCGCCTGCTCGGCATCGCGCACCGTGAGCCACTCGATATACTCGCCGGCCCGCGATCCCGGCCCCTTGCCCACGTCGTGAAAACCATCCGCGCGCAGCTCCGCGGTCTCCAGGCTGTTGGCCAGCAGCCCCCGCATCCCGTCATTGGTAAAGAACTGCATCCCGCAGTCCGTGTGATGAATGACGAAAAACTCCCGCGTGCCCAGCAGCTTGTAACTGATCACCAGCGAGCGGATCGCATCGTCGCTCGCCCTCCCGCCGGCATTGCGGATCACGTGCGCATCGCCCTCCGCCAGCCCCGCATACTTCGCCGGATCCAGCCGCGCATCCATGCAGGTCAATACGGCAAACCGCCGCGCCGGCGGCAGCGCCAGCTTGCCCTTCTCGCCAAAACTCTGGCTGTACGCCCGGTTCGCGGACAGCACCTCGTCCAATACCTTGCTCATACCTTCACCTCCACTGTGCCTTCCCGATTGAGTTGGAGCACCGGGCGGGATTTGAACCCGCGAATGCAGGTTTTGCAGACCTGCGCGTTAGCCTCTTCGCCACCGGTGCCCGTTTGAATGGCCCCTCCAATCAACGCGCGCAACCAACGCCACGCAGATTCTCCGGCCATGCCAGCTCTCTTTACCAGGGAAACGGGTTCGCCCAAAATACAAACACGATCAAGCCGATTGGAACGATTGATTGTCTTGAAGGAATCCGCGGTCCGACTCACGGCCGCGCGGGCAGGACTAGCGACAACAACAGGCAGAGAGCCCGTACGCCACGGAATGCAGGTCGGAATGTGCGCGGCACATCATCGCTGAGATTTCCTTTGTACCACGGGCTCATCTCCCGCCGCAACCCGAAGAGCAATTACGGGACTGAAGCCCGTTTCAGAGGAGTAATCAGTATGTATGGCGGGCCGATGCCTTTCGGCGTCCCCAAATTGTCAACAACGCTGTTCGCAACCTTCAGATTCCGCGGCGTTACCTTTCGAACCCGATCGCCTGCTTGAACTGCTCTGCAGTAACATAGGGCCAAGTTTTCTGGAACATTTTTGTGTGAGCATCAGAATCACTTCGAGCACATCACTCGTGTGCGCGTTCCGTACCCTGCCGCATCCGTTGGCATCTTGAGTTCATGTCGCTTTTGTTAAAAGCCCTAAATTCGACATAGCTCTTGCACTGGGAATGGTAAATTGCGTCGCAGGAACTCTTGGGCAGAATGCTTCAGATGGTACTCACGGGTGCTTAAAAGAAGATCTTGGCTAAACATGTCTTCAATCCAGTTTCGCTCGGATTCAAGAAAATACTCCGGCGCTTCGGTCCACGCGGGCACGTCATAGCCAAAACGGTGGCATAGATATTCAGCGGTTCCAGCAAGAGCGACACGGTTTATGTCACTAAGCTGTCGTGATGGAGGCTCGCTGAAAAAGCTCGGATCACGGTGTTGGTAGAACTCGTGCAAGAACATACTCAGAGCCCACCCGAAATCGATCCCCATTCTGACCTGCTCTTCGAGCTCTTGGAACGACTTAGGTCTACCGCTCTGGGCCAGCCCAGCCGATTGAACAGAAGATTGGGGCAATCGATCGATTGTCTCCCACGCGATTCGATTTACCTCTTCTCTCGATTTGGACATAAGGCCTCCTCATATATTTAGTGAAACCATAGAGCGGATATCATCCGCTCTGTCATGGGGCAAACCCGTCATAGCCACTCGACCCGCAAAAGACGCATCGTCTTTCATCCTCAGGACGTTTATGAAACTTGTGAGGATAATTCACGGACGCGCCGCGACCTGTTGAATTGCAATACTTGCACCTGCCGATGGGTCCTCCCGTCGTCCCCAAAAGAGCGGCTAGTCAGATTTGTTGGTCTGCCGTTCTTCATCCCTGAAAACAGAGCTTCAAACCATCAGCTTTGCCGCACGCGCGCACTGATTTTGCGCCGAGTTGGTCTTTCAATTTCTCAAAATGTTTGTGCCCGATGCCGCCTTCCGCTTTCTGGTCCGCGTCAAAGCCAAAAATAGCGAGGCCGACGCTGGCCGGAGAACTCATCCTCAGTTCCTCCCCGTCCGCGACCGCTTGAATTGCAGGCCCGACTTTGCGGACGCCGCCGCTCATTTTCGCAATAGCGACGAGATTTTTGGCGACTTCGCGGTACGAAGAGAGCACTTCCGTTTGTCGTTCTTGAAGAGCATCTTTGTATTCTCTGATTTGCCCGACGACCTTTGGCTGGGAAGGTTCAGAGGCGCGAAGTTCCTTATTGGCGAACAGCTTTGCCTCCCAGAACACGAGATCGACGCCATCGGATTGTTGATCGAGCGCGGCGATGTCGATCCTCGGCTGCTTGCGTCTTGTATCGAGGTCTTTCGCATCGATCCTAATCTCGACATCGATGATGTTCTCGTTGGCTTGGGCAATGGCGTGTACGCCTTGTTTTTCCATTCCCGAGAACAAGTCAGCGGCCGTTTTTAGTTTGCTCAACGTGCCCGAAGCGTAGCTCGTAAGTATCGGTGTCGACACCAAATGAAAGATGCCGTCTTCCTTCAAGTCGACCCGATCCGACCGGTCCGGATCGAGTAAATATTTTACATGCGTGTTGACATTCACTCTTCCGCCTCGGAAGTCGCTATTAAAGAGCGATTGTCCGTTCCAATAGACGTCAAATCTTTCATCGCGAATGCCGATGATCAGCGAAGCGTCGGCGAGCACATCCTGCCACCAGCCAGGCTTCTGCGCGAGTTCGGCTAACGCCGCCATGAATTCGTCACTCAAGCCCTTTTTAAAAACACCCACTTCAAACCTCCAATTACTCGCCGTCCTGACGACGGACGACATTTGAAAAAAGCGTTGAGAACTGTCACACCAGGTCAAAAACCTCGCCGTCGTTGAGTGTGACTACGTTTGCAAACATCTGAGAGAAGTCTTCGCCGTGCTCGGTGTGGACGGGAACGAGCTTGCGGGGGTTCAGCGCCTCGGCCAGCCGTTGTAGGTCTGCAACGGGCGCGTGTCCGCTGGTGTGGGCGTAGACAAAGTTGACTGCCGGGTCGCTGCGGCAGGCGGCGATTCGGTCGCTGCCGAAGTAATCGGAGTGGCCTCCGTCGAGATAGCCGAGCCACTGCGAGTAGATGACATTGACGGGGGCTGCGGCGTTCTTAAATTTGTCGATGAGACGAAAGCTGGACATCTTGCCGAAGTAGAGAAACGATTCGGAAGTTGCGTGGAGTTCCTCACGCTTGACCCTGTGGCGATAGAGGTGCTTTCTGAAATCTCCAAAGTAGTCTGGGTTGGCCTTGAGCGTTTCGTCCTGGCTGTGAGCGGCGAAAACTCTTATCTCAGGCCAATCCATGGCGGGCGTATTCTGAGTGATTTGCCGGAGTTGCTCGAGCACCCATGCAGTGTAGATGTCGATGACGAGGAGTTTGCGGGCACGTTTGCAGGCCCGATAGGCGGAAACGATGCGGTCGATGTTTTGCGAGGACGCAAGCAGGAACGAGATGTTCTTCTGTTGCCGAATCGTCTGTAAGATAGTGTTTTCCACTGCGTTCTCGTCAGGAAAGAGGTCGTTGTTGCGGCGGAGCATGGTGCCTTCGAGGAAGAGCACATCGATTTCGCGAACCGGGCGCTTCACGAAATTCTCGAAGAGCACGCCCTTCCGGCCATGCGAGCGAAGATCGCCGCTGTAGAACAGGCGCTTGCCTTCAGCTTCGATAAGGAAGGCATAAGCATCGGCGGCAGAGTGATCGACAAGATAGGGAGTGATGGTGAACTCACCTATCGTAAACGGCTGCCAGGCCTTGAAGTGGTGGAAGTCGAGCGCATATCTGTCTTTGCCGAGAAACACCCGCGTCGCGTCGATCAAGCTGCGGGCCAGCGTGCCGATGTAGACTGGAGTGCCGGCCGGCAGTGAATCCATCAGGCCGAAGTGGTCCTGGTGAGGATGGCTGACAAGAAGGGCGTTCACGGAAAGCTGCGAGAGGTCTACAGGCTGGCTGTCGGCGCTGAGGGGAAGTCCGGCATCGAGAAGAATCGTTGTGTTTTCCGAAGAGACCTGAATACAGTTTCCGCCAATTTCGCGGCCGCCCTTATGAATGGTGACTTTCATTGGCCCAATTACCCGAACACTTTCCCGATTTTTAGACAGGCCCGCCCGGACTCAGCTTCTCCACGCTGCGCCAATCATCGTAGCTGCCTCGAATATCCAACTATATATTCAAAAACGCGGGCGAGGAGTTTACAGTTTCCGCGAAATATCTGTGGAAAACACAGCACAGAGTGGGAAGAGCTAGGCCGCGCGCATGGCCGCTTCACTTCATCGTTGTCCCGCGGCGTAGAAGACGCTCAAGGCCGACCAGACGATTTGTAATGGGAAGTCGCCCACGGTCCAGCGACCCCCCCGCAGCCTGACATACAACGGTTGACAACAGCCCAGCGCACGCATCGACAGGGTCCCGCTTGTCTGGTTCGGCCAACCCTTCACATTTCGATTCGTGCTCTGGCGGGTGTTCCAGACTTTCATACGCGCGACTCAACACCGAACGAGGTCGCCCCAGAGCCGGGATCCCCAATGAGAATGCCGCTCGAACCTCTTCCCCGGAAATACCTGGGCCGGCACAAACGAGTGCGGCTACTGCAGCCGTTCGGAGTTCGCCTCTTTGAAGGTGACGGTGTTGTCACCGGCGACGAGGTCGGCCAGAATGTCCCACACCAGCGATCCGCCGGAGCTGGGGACCACGGCAAAGAAGTAATACGGACCGGTTGTTGCGGTTGCATTCAAGGTGGCGTTGCCGGAGGAGTCGAGCTTGGCGGTGGTTACGTAGTACTTTGTAAGGCCCTGTATGACCCCGCTGCAGCCACTCGATGAATGGCAGAGGGTCTGCAGCGCCTTCATGGCCTGACCGGACGTGGCGTTTGCCGGCACCGGGACGCCAAGTTCCGTCAGAATCCGGCTCATGGGTTTGCGGGTGACGAAGACAGTTTGGCCGGCCAGGGGATTGGTTCCGCTGAAGTTGGAGGAAAGAAGAATGCGGAAATGGACACGGGTGCCGGTTGGCGACGCGGAGATTCCCGCGTTGGCGAGGGAGTTCTCAATGGAAGCAGGAGCGGATGCCGTGGGCGCCGGCGAGGAATGGGCCGCCGGCGTTGCCGGGGCTGGAGCGGGGGCTGAATCGAGGCCTGCATCGCGGCCTGGAGTGGGGCCTGGAGCGGGGCCTGGAGCGGCAGAGGCGGCCGCAGCTCCGTAGTCCGCCGGTACCGGCGCCCTGGACGCGACCATAGTGTTGCGGGCGCCCTTCGGCGTGAAGGCGCCAACGCCGCAGCTCTCGGAGTGTGGCGTGAAGGTGACGACCTGGCCATTGACTCCAGAGACAAGCTTGCCGTTCACCGTGGCGGAGCCGGAGCCGCGCAGCGTGTTGTCGGGCGCAAGTGCCAGCTGGAATGCGCCGCCGCCGTTCTGAACGTGAATCACGAAGCCGCTGGCGGTGTTGTCCACGGTGTACGGCGCATTGATGTGCGCCTTGCCGCAGTCCAGCGTGACGAACCGGTTATCGAATGCGAGATGCATACCGGTGGAACCGGCATAGTCTCCCGCGACGCGAAAGCCATAGATGGTGGCCACGGGATCGCCGGCGCCGAACATGTCTTCGAGCCCGCCCGGTTTGGGTCTTGGCGGTGGGGGCGGCGCAGGCTGCGGAGCCATTTGAGAGAGAGTGCAGCGCTCCATCTTCGGCGCATAGATGGGGGTTGAGCTGGTGGTGCAGTTGCCTCCGGTGCAGACGTACTCGTTGTGATAACCCGTGATGATCTGGCCTTTGACGGGAATGTTGCCGGGGCCGGCAAGCGAGCCGTCTCCGCGCAGCGTCAGCACAATGGGCTCGGGCTCGTTGTCGATGACGATCTGAGTCGCCCCGCCGGATTTGCGGATCGTGTACCGGTGGGAATCGTCGACAAGCGTGCCGCACTTCTGAAGAAGGGCCTTGCCGTCCCACGTCAGGCCTAACTCGGGCAGATCGGTCCGGCTGTGATACATGCCGACGAGGAGGACGCCGTTGAGGGGCGGCGGTCCGTTCGATGAAGTGTCTGAGGCGCCAAGGGTGATCAGACTTGCCATGGCGTTCAGGGCTCCCATCATTGCACCCGCGCATTCGTTGTAGGAGCCGCCTAACTCAAGGCATCGTTTCTGTTCGTCATTGAGTGGGCCGCCGCCGCCCGCGCCCAGGAGGCCGTCAGTGAGGCCGCCCCCGGATTGGCCGTTCTCCTGTTTCATCTGCTGCTGGAGTCGGTCTTCGTGCTGCTTGTAGCTCTGGGCGAGGTTGGATTCGGCGCCTTTGTAAGTGTCGGCTGCCTGCCGGCCTTCGAGCTGCTTGATCCAGCTCAGGGCGTTCAGGATCTCGTATTGGCCCTCCTTCTGCTGGAACGCTTTCACCTCGGCGGGCGAGTGGGTCTTGGCGAAGTCCTGCGAGAGCTGGAATGCGGCGAGGCTGTAGTCGCCCAGGAGCTTTTGCTCGGCAGGAGTGAAGGGGCCGTTGTATTTGCGAGCATCTCTGATGCGCGTGATGTAGGTCTGGAGATACGTGAGGATGGCCACCTGGCGCGCCACGGTATCGTTGGGGTCGGTGCCCTTGACTTCGGTCTTGACCCGCTCTACGGAAGGCAGATCTTGGGTGTAGTCGCCCTGGGCCAGGGCAGCCCAGGCGATCAAAAGAAAACCAGCGCAGAAGAGGCCGCGAACGCGCGGCGCGAACGCCGAAACGGCAAGGGCTGGGAGATCCATTGATCACGCTCCCGTGGGAATTCTATCGGGGACGAGAAAACTCAAGTTAGTTCTACAGCAAGCGGCGCGTCAAGGCTTTTGAGCGGGTTCGAGGCCTGGTTGCGGATATCCACGTGCGCGGACCGTAGGGGAGACTGTTTCCGTGCGGTTTCTTCCTTCAACGACGCGGACAAACCACGCGAATGTGCCTCAAACGGCGTAGACAAATCGCGCCGAAGTGTCTCACACGGTGAAGAAGAATCGCCGAATCTGTCCGGGCCATTTGTGTCCTGCCTCACCGCCCGCACCGGCCCATGGGAGGCCACGCATCACATGCGAACGTGATCCGGCTCACATACAAGTCACCGCATGAAACCGCAGAGTTGGTTCGCTTCATGATCCGGATCACGATGAGTCGGCTGCACCTGTGGCCGCCTCGGAAACCAGAGACTCCATGAACGGATTCAGGGATTACGCCCATCTGCTACGCTTTGCTGCTCTTTTCGTCATCGCGTTCCTTATCTTCTGGGCCATCCGCGGCTTTGTCGTCCCCCCGTCGTTTGGCAAATACGGCCACTACCGCGCCGCCGCCTTGAGCGAAATCGCCGCCCATCCTCTCCACCACGCTGGACACGCTGCCTGTGAGTCATGTCACACCGACATCCAATCCACCAAAGCCTCCGGCAAACACGCCTCCGTCAACTGCGAAGCCTGCCACGGACCCCAGGCGCAGCACGCCGCCGATCCCTCCATTGACCCCGGCAAACCCGATACCGCCGTTCTCTGCGCCCGCTGCCACGCCGTCTCCGCGGCCCGCCCCAGGTCCTTCCCCCAGGTCAACATCGCTGACCACTCGAGCGGCGTCCCCTGCCAGACCTGCCATCAGCCGCACAGCCCGGAGATCGGCGCCACTCCCGCGGGAGGTGCCAAGTGAACCTCTCCCGCCGCCAAATCCTCGTTTTGCTGCCCGCCGCCGCCGTGGCCTGGAAATACGTGCTGGCCGACAGCCCACAGTCCGCCCCCAACTACAACATGTCCGACCACTGGTGGGGCATGCTCATCGACATCCCCAAATGCATCGGATGCGGCAACTGCGTCCGCGCCTGCAAGGCTGAAAACGATGTCCCCGACGGATTCTTTCGCACCTGGGTGGAGCGCTACCACGTCACCGACGGCAACATGACCAACCCCGAGGTGATCTCGCCCGATGGCGGGAAGGAAGGCTTTCCCGCGGTGACGGAGGATGCGGGCAAATATTTCTATGTGCCCAAGCTATGCAATCACTGCGCCGACTCGCCCTGCACCCAGGTCTGCCCCGTAGGCGCAACTTTCGTCAGCCCCGACGGCGTGGTGCTCGTCGATCCCAAGTATTGCCTCGGCTGCGCCTATTGCGTGCAGGCCTGTCCCTATGGATGCCGCTACATCCATCCGGAAAAGAAGGTGGCCGACAAGTGCACGCTTTGCTATCACCGCATCACGAAGGGGCTCACCACGGCATGTTGTGAAAGCTGCCCGACGGGCGCGCGCCAGTTGGTGGATCTCAAGAACCCCAAAGACCCTATCCACGCATTCCTCAAGACCCACAGCGTGCAGGTGCTCAAGCCGCAGATGGCCACCGGCGCAAAGGTCTACTACAACGATCTGGATGGATCGGTGCGCTAACCGAGCTTTCAGCCCTCAGCTATCAGCTCTCAGCCGGCTGATCGAGAGGCAAAGCGATGACAAACGAAGAACAAGCTGAGGGCTGATGGCTGAAAGCTGGGAGCTGGTATTTATGAACGGTGTTGAAGGTTTCATGTATCCGAACGAGATAGAGCTCCACTGGAGCGTCCTCATCGTCCTTTATCCATTTATTACGGGACTGGTGGCGGGCGCATTTATCCTGGCCTCGCTCGAGCGCGTCTTCCGCGTTGAAGCCGTCAAGCCCACCTACCGGCTGGCGCTGCTCACAGCGTTGTCGTTCCTGATCGTTGCGCCGTTGCCGCTGCAACTGCATCTCGGCCACCCCGAGCGCTCGCCGGAAATGTACTTCACTCCGCACAGCACCTCGGCCATGGCCATGTTCGGCTACGTCTATCTCTGGTACCTCATGGCCGTGCTGGTGTTCGAGATTTGGCTCGACTACCGCCGCGACATCGTGCTCCTGGCGCAGAGATCCCGCGGGCTGCTGCGTCTGGTCTACCGCGTGATGACGCTCGGCATTCGCTGCACATCGACGAGCGCGTAGGCTGGATCGTGACCCTGGTCGGCATCCCTTCCGCCTTCATGCTTCACGGCTATGTCGGCTTCATCTTCGGATCCATCAAGGCCAATCCGTGGTGGTCATCCCCGCTCATGCCCGTGGTCTTCATCTTCTCCGCCATGGTCTCGGGCATCGCCTGCGTCATGGTGCTGTACATGGCAACCACCAGGCTGCGCCACAAGCAAATCGACATGCGATGCGTCGACACCATCGCTATGTACCTCTTCTATACCTTCATCATCGACTTCAGCCTGGAGATGCTCGACCTGATACACCGCATCTACGAGGCCGACGAGTCATTCCGCAGCCTTGACTTCATGGTCCATTCCAAGCTGTACTTCTCGCATATCGTGGTGCAGATCATTCTGGGCACGCTGACCCCGCTCATCCTGCTCGCCATTACCCAGGTGGTAAAGCTGAACGAAGTGGTGCGCAAGAGGATGTACGCCATCGCCGGCACCCTGACATTGATCGGAATCTTCGCCATGCGCTGGAATGTGGTCATTGGCGGCCAGCTCTTTTCCAAGAGCTTTCTCGGCTACACCACCTACAAAATGACGCTCGTCACGCGCGAGGGACTGCTGGTCGCCATCGTTCTCACCATTCTCCCCATCGGCATCCTCTGGGTCTTGATCAAGTTGCTTCCACCATGGCCCGGCGAGGACCTTCCGGCCTCTTCCGGCGAACGCAAGCCCATCGAAGCGGCCGCGGACTGACCAGCATTCCGGCTGAAGTTCCTCCAGGGGTGAAACCAATGATCACTCATCCCGAAACACTCGAACAGCTTTCCGAGCGCATCGACGAGTTGGAGATGCGCGTCCGGCAATTGGAGCAGTCCTCGAGTCCACGCCCTGAAATCGCTCCGCCCTCCCCGGTTCCTCAGATCAAAAGCCCGCA
>Ga0335082_10006930_pt1 | contig 12341 bp, 9 predicted proteins | sample Lox_Sample_41_FD_206718 | JGI IMG/M metagenome (GOLD analysis project Ga0335082, IMG submission 206718) | Soil microbial communities from Loxahatchee National Wildlife Refuge, Florida, United States - Lox_Sample_4.1 | ecosystem: Environmental > Terrestrial > Soil > Wetlands | place: USA: Florida...
CTTCGTCGTCTTCGAGTCGGGCGCGATTCTGATCTATCTCGCCGAGAAGACGGGCAAGCTGCTGCCGTCCGACGTGAAGCAGCGTTCCGAGGTCATCCAGTGGCTCATGTTCCAGATGGGCGGCATTGGCCCGATGCAGGGGCAAGCCAACGTCTTCTTCCGCTACGCGCCGGAGAAGATCCCCTACGCCATCGAGCGCTACCAGAAGGAGACGGCGCGGCTGTATCGCGTGCTCGACGAACGCCTGGCGGACCACGAGTTTCTGGCCGGCGACTACTCGATCGCGGACATCGCCACGTGGCCCTGGGTGCGTATCCACGCCTGGGCCGGCGTCGACACCGAGGGCATGCCGAACCTGAGGCGTTGGCTCGACACGATGGCGGCGCGCCCGGCGTGTATCAGGGGCGTCCAGGTGCCGTCGCCCACCGACGGCGGGCAAGACATGCAGAAGTGGATCGAGAAGTTTCGGGCTGGGAAGGTATGAGGGGAGGAAGTGATCAGTAATAAGTAATCAGTGATCAGTAATCAGTAACCAGCAACTAGAGAGTGCTATTACCGATTCTGAAGGTTAATTTCACTAGATTACTGATCACTGATCACTGATCACTGATTACTGATCACTGATCACTCGATTCAATCCTTCAGCTCGATGATGATCTCGCGGAAGCGCGTGTCGCTGCGGTTGACGGCACGCTCGGTGCCGCCGCGCTTGATGTAGAACACCTGGCCCGGCTGCACACGGCCCTTGAACGTCTCGCCGTTCGGCCGGTCGGCGTCGATGCCCGACCCTTCCACGATGCAGAGCACGTAGTCCAGCGTGTGCTGGTGGAGGTCCGAGGACTGGCCAGGCTCCAGCAGCATCTCCCAGACCTTGATGCGCTCATTCTCGAGCAGCACGCGCGTTCCCACGTTGCCCAGTTGTGGTGTCGTACTCACGCTGCACCTCCGTATCGGTGCAGCCAGCATGGCATAGGTGCGGCGGACGATTCCAGATGCGTGCGGCGCGCTTCAAGGGCCGGGCCTGGCGTTGAGATGCGCCACCACCAAGCGGATCTGTTCGTACGGTACCTTGCCGCCCAGGTGCTCGAAGAGCGGCTTCAGGTATGCCGTGCCCACGTCCTTCACCGCGTCGGCGACGCTGCCGTAGGTCTCAGGGGAAATCCACGGTTGCAGCCGTTCCGGTCGTTGCGTCTCGACGAACTCGGCCAGGTACCCCCAGGTCGTACCGAGCGCACGGCCGGTCGCAGCGGTGACCTGCTCCACCGTTGATCCCTTCTTGAACATCTCGAAGGCCGTCTGCTTGGTGTCGCTGCGTGTACTCTCCCGCTGGCGGGTGCGGCGCGGACGATCACCGATCGCCGCATCAAGTGAGAGCTGGTGGCTCTGACAATACGCGGCGATGTGTTCGAGGAAGCGCTGCCCGAGATCCGCCAGCTTGCGTTCGCCGATGCCGCGAACGTTGAGGAACGCGGCAGCGGAGCCCGGCCGCACACGCGCCATATCGCGCAACGTGGCGTCGCCGAAGACAACGTATGCCGGGACGCTGCGCTCGTCCGCTATCTGACGGCGTAGCTCACGCAGGCTGTCGAAGAGCCCGCGGTCGACGTCCTCCCAGGACTCTTCGTCAAAGCGGGTTTTGGCGACCTCCGTCTTCGGCTGCAGCAGCCGCACGGTGCGTTGGCCACGCAGCACCGCCCACGATGCGTCGTTCAAGCGCAGGACGGGACGCTCCTCGGCGGTGCGCTCCAGCAAGCCGTCATCGATCAGCTGGTAGACCATGTTGGTCAACGCCTTGCGGCTCGTGCCTTTCAGCAAGCCGTAGGTGCTGAGCTGCTCGTGCCGCCAGCGCCGCATGCGCTCGGTGTTGGCCCCCAACAGAATGTCGACGATGTGCTCTGTCCCGAAGCGCTCACCCGCCCGTGCGACGCAGGAGAGGATCTTCTGCGCGGTCACGGTCGCATCAGCCAGCCCTTCGACTTCTTTCAGGCAGACGTCGCACGCCTCGCAGTTCGGCTTCGGGTATTCCTGTCCGAAGTACTCCGAGAGCTTGCGATGGCGGCAGTGAACGCCGCTGCACAGCCGTCGCATATGCTCGAGCAACTCGCGCGCTGCGCCGATCACCTCGGCCGGCGCGCTGGCTTCCGCGGCACTCCTCTCGATGAGCGACTCCCAGCGGATGACGTCGGCCGCCGAGTACAACAGCACACACTCCGCCTCCAGACCGTCGCGGCCGGCGCGGCCGGTCTCCTGCTGGTAGTGCTCGATCGACTTGGGCATGGCCGCGTGGATGACGCAGCGCACGTCGCTGCGGTCGATGCCCATGCCGAACGCCACCGTCGCCGCCACCACGTCGATCTCCTCCGACGCAAACGCGTCCTGGGTCCGGCGCCGCGCCTCCGCCTCCATCCCGGCGTGGTAGAAGGCGGCGCGCAGCCCATTGGCCTGCAGGCCTTCCGCCATCGCCTCGGTGTCCTTGCGGCTGATGCAGTAAACGATCGCCGCGTTGCCCGGGTGGCGGCGCAACGCCGCCAACACCTGTGCGTGTGTGTCGACGCGCGGGACGATGCGGTACACAAGATTGGGGCGATCGAACGTGCCGACGAGCACCGCCGGGTTTTGCAGACGCAGCTGCTCGGCGATGTCAATACGCACGCGCTGCGTCGCCGTCGCCGTGTACGCATGCACACTGGCGCGCGGGAAACGCTGCTTCAGCTCGGCGAGCTGGCGATACTCCGGGCGGAAGTCGTGGCCCCACTGGCTGATGCAGTGCGCCTCGTCGACGGCGAAGGCGCGCACGTCGAGCCGCTCAATGAGCTGGAGAAAGCGCGGCGTCAGCAACCGCTCGGGCGCTACGAACACCAACCGATACTTGCCGGCGACGATCTCGGCTTCGGTCTTGCGGACGGCGTCGAACGACATGCCACTGTAGAGCGCCGCCGCGGCGTACCCGCACTCACGCAATCCGTCGACCTGGTCCTTCATCAATGAGATCAGTGGCGAGACGACGATGTCGGTGCGCTGCGCCAGCTCGGCCGGCACCTGATAGCACAGCGATTTACCGCCACCCGTCGGCATGACGACCAGCGAGTCGCGTTGTTCGAGGCCGGCCCGAATCGCCTGCTCTTGGAGTGGACGCAGCTCCGAGAAGCCCCAGTACCGGCGCACCGCGGCGAGGATATGATCTGTCGACCACTCTGCAGGTGCGTTCACCCTGTGTGTACTCATACTATCTCAATCAATACATAATCAGACAAGTGAGTCAATGAACCAATGACTCAATGGATCAATTCTTCGAGGGCGTGGGCGTCCCGAGCAGGAGTCGCGCCGGCTCGCCGTTGAGCAGGAATGTCGAGCGATCGATGAGCTGCTGCGCTGTGATGCGATCGGCGTTCAGCTCGACGATGTCGGGCACCAGTACGTAGAAGGCCGCCGCCTCGGGCTCGCCGTGCCCCTCGTTGAGATGCGCGCGCAGGTCGGAGAGGTCGGTGTAGGGCTTGTGGGTGTAGCTGACGAGGACGGCAATGCCGTCGGCAGGTACCGACGGCTTGTGGAATTTGCGCAACGTGGCTTCGACGATATCGGTCCAGGCCCGTGCCGAGCGTTCGTGTGGGGCCAGCTCACGGTCGTTGTAGATGATGCCGGTCTCGAGCTTGAACGCCAGGAAGCGCTTGCCGTTGCGCTCTTCGACGCCGGTGACCGAAATCACCGCCTCGAGCATCGAGCCGCTGCGCACCGCCTGCCCAAGCAGGTGGCCTTCCATGAGTACCGCGTCGCTGCCGTACTTGCGCTGCAGGTCGTGCAGCGCGTCGACAATCTCCTGGTGCGTGGTGCCCGCCTCGGGCGGCGGCTCCGCAGTGTCGGCGCTAAGCACAAGCGGCGCGTACAGCAGCGCGACTGGCGCCACGGCAGTGAACCAGCGCACGGAGCGCTGAAGGTGAAGAAGGAAGCCAGACATTTGTAATGCCGCGGCGATGATGTCAAACTCATCGATGCTGTGCAACGAAGCACCTCCACGGCCTTGCTGCAGCAGATTCGGCGAACGATCGCACGCACCGCAATGCTGACGCGCGGAGACCGGGTGCTGGTGGCGGTGTCGGGTGGGCCGGACTCCGTCGCACTCCTCGCCGCCCTCGTGGCGTTGTCTGACGCGCTCGCGATCGAGGTGCGCGCGGCGCATTTCAATCACCACCTGCGTGGGGAGGAGTCGCAGCGCGATCAGCAGTGCGCGCAGCTCGTCGCCGCGACCCTGGGTGTGCGGTGCGTCGTCGGCGACGCTGTCCCGCTGCTGAGCACTTCCAACCTGGAGGCCCGCGCTCGGGAGCAACGCTACGCCTTCCTCGGGGCAGTTGCCGAGTCCGAGGCATGCACGAAGATCGCCACTGGTCACACGATGGATGACCAGGCGGAGACGCTGCTGCTGCGGCTGCTGCGCGGCAGCGGAGCGGACGGCTTGGTTGGCATCCCAGCGGCGCGCGACGGCCGGATTGTGCGGCCGCTGATCGAGTGTTCCCGGCAGCAGGTGCTCGCCTTTCTCACGGCGGACGCCCTACCGTTCTGCGAGGACAGCAGCAACGGCGACCGCCGCCTGCTGCGCAACCGGGTGCGCCACGACGTCTTGCCCTTGCTGCGCTCCATCAATCCCAACATGGTACGCGCTCTGGCATCCACGGCGGAGATCCTGGCGGGCGAGACCGGACTGTTGGAGGCGGACGCCCGAGCGCGGCTGCCTGCAGGGGCAGCCTGCTTGCCGGTGGCGGTGGTCCTGGCGGCTCCGGCCGCGCTGCGTGGGCGAGTGGTGCGCGCCTGGCTGTGCCAGCGGCGAGGAGACCTCCGGCGCCTGACGGCCGCGCACGTCCGCGCGGTTGTTGACCTGGCGCTCGGCCAGCGGCCGAGCGCGAGCGTGCGCTTGCCGGGCGGCCAGCGCGTTGCCCGGCAGTATGACCAGCTGCGGTTCGGTCGTGATGCGGCGCAACCCGTGGACGAGGCGTGTCAGGAGTTGGTGGCCGGCTCGGCGGTCTGTCTCGCCTCTGGCTGGTCCATCCGTGCTGAGCTGGTCGAACAGGGTCCGCAGCGACCCCCCGATCTCTGGGAACTCACCGCAGACGCTGCAGTCCTGCCGACGCCACTGGTGGTGCGCCGTGCACAGCCCGGCGACCGCGTGCGTCCGCTGGGCATGCGAGGCCGCCGCAAGCTGCAGGACATCTTCGTCGACCGCAAGCTGCCGCGTGCGGAGCGCTGGTCCATGCCAGTGGTGGAGGCGGCCGGCGAGATCATCTGGGTGCCTGGTGTCGTCCGCAGTGGCGCGGCTCTGATCACTGCGGAAACACGGTCGAGCCTCCGCCTGATTGCGCAGAAAACGGGCATTGCTGGTGGGTAGGGGCTGTGTTACGGTACGGAACGATCTATTGAGGAAATGGTGAACCAGTTTTCGCGCAATGTGGCACTGTGGCTCGTTCTCGGGCTGATGTTCCTGCTGCTCTTCAACCTGTTCAACAAACAGCAGACCAAGGAACCGGAGATCATCTTCAGCGATTTCATGGCCGCCGCCGAGAAGGGTGACGTTACCGAAGTCACCATTCAAGGCAGCAACATCCGCGGCAAGTATCACAACGGCGAGCGCTTCAAGACCTTCGCTCCCGAAGATCCAGACTTGGTCAAAGTCCTGCGCGACAAGGGCGTGAAGATCGCTGCGAAGCCGGAAGAAGGTGATCCCTGGTATGTCGTCCTGTTCGTGCAGTGGTTTCCGATGCTGCTGCTGATCGGCGTATGGATCTTCTTCATGCGGCAGATGCAGGTCGGCGGCGGCAAAGCCATGTCGTTCGGCAAGAGCCGCGCCAAGCTGCTCAGTGAGAACACGCAAAAGGTCACCTTCAACGACGTCTCCGGCATCGACGAGGCCAAGGAAGAACTGGAAGAGATCATCGCCTTCCTCAAAGACCCGAAGAAGTTCACGAAGCTCGGCGGTCGTATCCCGAAGGGCGTTCTGCTGGTCGGTTCACCCGGGACCGGAAAGACGCTGTTGGCGCGGGCAATCGCCGGGGAGGCAGGCGTCCCGTTCTTTTCGATCAGCGGCTCCGACTTCGTCGAGATGTTCGTTGGTGTCGGCGCCTCGCGCGTGCGCGACCTCTTCGTGCAAGGGAAGAAAAACGCCCCGTGCATCATTTTCATCGATGAGATCGACGCGGTCGGGCGCCACCGCGGCGCCGGCCTCGGTGGAGGTCACGACGAACGCGAGCAGACGCTCAACCAGTTGCTCGTCGAGATGGACGGCTTCGAAACCAACGAGGGCGTCATCCTGATTGCGGCCACCAACCGGCCCGACGTCCTCGACCCCGCGCTGCTGCGCGCCGGGCGCTTCGATCGTCGCGTTGTTGTGCCGCGGCCGGACGTGAAAGGGCGCGAGGGCATCCTGCGCGTGCATACGCGGCGCGTTCCACTTTCCGACGATGTCGACTTGGCGCTGCTGGCGCGCGGCACGCCGGGCTTCGCGGGTGCTGACCTCGAGAACCTGGTGAACGAAGGGGCACTGCTGGCCGCACGGCAGGGCAAAGAGCGCGTCGACATGGCCGACTTCGAGGTCGCCAAAGACAAGGTCATGATGGGCGCCGAGCGCAAGAGCATGATCATGAGCCAGGAGGAACGCCGCAACACGGCTTACCACGAGGCGGGCCATGCGCTGGTGGCCAAACTGCTGCCGGGTGCCGATCCGGTGCACAAAGTGTCGATCATCCCGCGCGGCATGGCGCTCGGCGTCACTCAGCAGGTGCCGCTCGATGATCGCCACTCGTACACGCGCGAGTATATTCTCAATAGCCTGACCATCCGCTTCGGCGGGCGCGCCGCGGAGGAGCTGATTCTTGGCCACATCACCACCGGTGCGGCGGACGACATCGAGAAGGCGACGGACTGGGCCCGCAAGATGGTCTGCGAGTGGGGCATGAGTGACAAGCTCGGGCCGATGACGTTCGGGAAGAAGGAAGAGCAGATCTTTCTGGGCCGCGACTTCACTCAGTTGCAAGACTACTCGGAGCACACCGCCGTCGAGATCGACGCTGAAGTGCGACGCATCATCGCGGACAGCTATCAGCAAGCGAAAGACCTCCTTGCCACCAACGTCGGAGTGCTGCACAAGATTGCCGAGGCGCTGCTCGATAAAGAGGTGCTCGACGGCGCGGAGATCGACGAGATCATCCGCGCCTGTGGCCGCGCCAACGGCTCCACACCCCTGACTGCGGCGGGTGCCGAAGTCCGCGCCTGAGCACGACAGCCGCACCAACCACCCGGTCGGAAAATCGGTGGCGCGGGCCTCTGTGCCTGCGAATGTTGAGGCAGCCGCGCTCGTCGGCGCCCCCGAACCAATTTTGTCATACGCGATCTGACCCGTTGAACCGCGGGCGTATCGCTGGCAACGAAGGACGGGAAAGGGTAATTCCCGAAGTAGCCCGACGGAAGAGAGAGTGCCGTGATCTCCTAGATCGCCAGCCGCGTGCCGCCCCATGCTTGAGCTGCTCTCCAACTTCCGCGTTCAGGACGCCATCGATATCGCGATCATTGCGTTCGTGATCTACCGCATCATCGATCTCATCCGCGGCACGCGCGCCGCGCAGATGCTGATCGGGCTGACCGTGGTCTTCCTCACCTACCTGTCCTCGCAGTACTTCTCGCTGTACACGCTCAACTGGATTCTCGACAACTTCCTCAGCTCGATCCTCCTCGTCATCGTCGTCATCTTCCAGGACGACATCCGCCGCGCCTTGACGCAGGTCGGCACCCGGCCTTTCTTCGGCGTCGAGCCGCGCCTTCATGGGCAAGATCTCGAAGAGATCGTACGGGCCGCGGTCTCCTTGGCGAGCAAACGCATCGGCGCGCTGATCGTGTTGCCGCGCGACGTCGGGCTCAACCAGTACGTCGAAGGCGGAACCTCACTCGACGCCAAGGTAAGCAAGGAGCTGATCACCAGCATCTTCTTGCCGACGTCGCCGATCCACGACGGAGCGCTGATCATTCAGCACGGCCGCATCATTGCCGCCGGCTGCTTTCTGCCGCTCACCACCAATCCCCACGTCAGCAAGACATTGGGCACCCGGCACCGCGCGGCCATCGGGCTCACCGAGGAGACCGACGCGATCGTCGTGGTCATCTCCGAAGAAGAAGGCGCCATCTCCCTCGTGCGTGAAGGGCGCATCACGCGCGACGTCGACGCCGGCACATTGCGGACGACGCTGCAGAAACTGTTGCAAGCATGAACTGGTTTGAACGACTGCAGCAGCCTGCGCTGTGGCGCCGCATGCGCGACACGCTCCTGGATCCCGACCGGCTGCGCCAGATGCTGACGCGCAATCTCCCGCTCAAGCTATTGTCGCTGCTGATCGCCTTCAGCCTGTGGTTCTTCGTCAACTTCGGCGAGCGCGACTCCGAGGAGTCGCTGAAGGTGCCGCTGGAGCTGCGCAACATTCCGGCGCATCTCATGATCACCAGCCCGCGCGTCGACTTCATCGACGTGCGCGTCAGCGGCCCACGCGCCCTTTTGGGTCGGATCGACCGCAACCGCGTATCGATCGGCCTCGACCTCAGCGGCGTGCGGCCGGGGCCGGCCGTGTTCCGCGTCGATCCGGCGTCGCTCAACCTGCCACGCGGCGTCCAGACGCTGCGCATCAACCCGTCACAGATCACCTTGGAGACCGAGCGCGTCAGCCACAAACCAGTGCCCGTGCGGCTACGCCTCGGCGGTAAACTGCCCGCCGACCTGCAGGTCGGCGACACCAAGGTGTCGCCGGAAACGGTGCAGATCACCGGACCCGCTTCGGATGTGCGTGACATCGCCGCCGTGAACACCGAGCCCCTCGACGTCAACGGCGCCACCGCGGGTACGATCGAACGGGAGCTGCGACTGGAGCCGGCGGGCGACTACATTTCCTTCAGTGCCAACCGTGTCGCCGCACAGGTGCGCGTCGAAGAGGTGCAGACGACGCGCGAGTTCAAGACGGTTGCCGTCGACGTGCGCAATGCCGCGGTGCCGTATCGCGTGACGCCGGACCGTGTGCGCCTGAGCGTGCGCGGACCGCGGCGTCTGCTCAACAACCTTGAGCTGGAGCCAGGGGCGGTTTATATCGAGGCCGATGGCGTTGCGACGGGTCAGCACATGGTGAAAGTCTCAGTCGACCTGCCGGCCGGAGTCAATGTGGTGTCGCTGGATCCGGAAAAGGTTGAGCTCGTGCTTGTGAAGGGGCGGCGCGCAAAGGGGAGGCCGCCGACACGCGAGTGAGCGCACTCCGCAAGCTCTTCGGCACCGACGGGATCAGAGGCGTCGCCAACGCCGAGCCCATCACGTGTGAGACGGTGCTGCGCTTGGGCCGCGCCGTGGCGCACTATTGCACGCGCAGCGGCACGCGCCCACGCATCGTCGTCGGCCGTGACACGCGCGGGTCGGGTGACATGCTCGAGCGCGCGCTGACGGCGGGGATCTGCTCAGCCGGCGGCGAGGCGCTGCTGGCTGGCATCCTGCCCACGCCCGCCGTCGCGTACCTGACGCGCACCCTGCAGGCGAACGCCGGCGCGGTCGTGTCCGCATCGCACAATCTCTTCCAAGACAACGGCCTGAAGTTCTTCGACGCCAACGGCTTCAAGCTGCCGGATGAGGCGGAGCAAGACATCGAACGCTGGGTTCTGGACGGCGACGTATCCGCGCTGGCTGCACCGCCTGATGCGCTCGGCGCCGCCCGCAGCCTCGACGAGGCCAGTGGCCGCTATCTGGAGTTTCTCAAGTCGCTCGTACCCCACGAGTTCAACCTCAGGGGCGTACGCGTGGCGTTCGACGGGGCGCACGGCGCCGCTTACAGCGTGGGTCCGGAGTTGTTCCGTCAACTCGGCGCACAGGTGGTTGCGATCGGCGTCACCCCAAATGGGGTCAACATCAATCGTGAAGCCGGCGCCACGCACCCGCAGCAGCTGCAAGAGCTGGTGCGCAACGAGCAGGCACATGTCGGCATCGCCCTCGACGGCGATGCCGACCGCCTCATCCTGGTCGATGAGCACGGCGAGGTCGTCGACGGCGACGAGGTGCTGGCGATTGCCGCGTGCGACATGCTGGCACGCGGGACGCTCAAGCAGGGGACGGTAGTGGCGACGGTCATGAGTAACCTCGGCCTCGAGGTTGCGCTCCGCGGTCGCGGCGTGCAGCTCGTGCGCGTGCAGGTCGGTGACCGCTACGTTGTCGAGGAAATGCGGCGGCACGGCTACAACCTGGGCGGCGAGCAGTCCGGCCACCTGATCTTCCTCGATCATGCCACCACCGGAGATGGTTTGCTGGCAGCGCTCGTCGTGGTCCGTCTCATGGTGGAGCGGCAGCAGCCCCTCAGCGTGCTGAAGCGCGCCATGACGCGCTTCCCGCAGGTGCTCCTGAACGTTGCGGTGCAGTTACGCAAAGACCTCGACGGCATCGAGCCGCTGCGCCGGACGATGGCCCGCATTCGCGCCGCCTTGAACGATCGTGGACGTGTGCTGGTGCGCTACTCGGGGACGGAACCCCTGGTTCGTGTTATGGTCGAAGGCGAGGACGGCGACACCGTGCGAAGCTATGCAGAAGAGATCGCTGCCGTCATCCGTAGCGAGTTGGCGGGTTGATGATGATCAAGCTCGGTGTGAACATCGATCATGTGGCGACCGTACGGCAAGCGCGCTGCACGGCATATCCCGATCTGCTGGCGGCGGCACACGCGGCCGAACGTGGCGGTGCGGACGGGATCACCGTGCACCTGCGGGAGGACCGCCGTCACATTCAAGACCGTGACGTCGACGTGCTGCGCGCCGCGATTGCCACCAAGCTGAATCTGGAAATGGCGGCGACCGAGGAGATGGTCCGCAAAGCGTGCAGCGTGCGTCCGGCCGACGTGTGCATCGTGCCCGAGAAGCGCCGGGAGCTGACCACGGAAGGCGGTCTGGACGCCGCTGGGCAACTGGAAGGGCTTGGTCGTGTGGTCGCTGAGATCCGCGCCGCCGGCATCCGTGTCAGCCTGTTCATCGACCCGGAGGCGCGGCAGATCGAAGCGGCGCGCCGGCTGCAGGCTGATGCGATCGAGATCCACACGGGTGCCTACGCCGATGCGCAGACCACCGCGGTCCGCGCGTCGGAGCTGCGCCGCATTCAGGAGGCGGCGCAAACGGCGCACGCCGCTGGACTCATCGTCAATGCCGGGCACGGGCTGACGCTCGACAACGTCACGCCGATCGCGGCGATCCCGGTGATGAACGAGTTGAACATCGGCCACAGCCTCGTGGCGGACGCGATCTTCGTCGGTTTGGAGGAGGCGGTGCGGCGGATGAAGGCGCGCATGCTCGCTGCACGCAGCCGGTGAGTGTTTCCGACAAGAACGGAAATGGAAAACCGGAAACACGAAACCGGGAACCGGAAACCGGTCCATTGGCCGGTTTTCTGTTTCCGGTTTTCGGTTTCCTGTTTTTCATTCTCCTCCTGTTTGGTTCCGGCTCTACCGGGTTAGGCCGCTGCGGATGATCCTCGTCACCGCCGCGGAAATGCGCCGTCTCGATGCGCTGACCATCGAGCGCTACGGCACCCCAGGGCACGTACTCATGGAACGTGCCGGCGCGGGGGCCACGGAGGCGCTGCTGGCGCAATTTCCGCACGTCCGCCGCGGGCCCGTCGTCATCGTTGCGGGCAAGGGCAACAACGGCGGCGACGGCTTCGTCATCGCCCGCCGGTTGCGCCGCAGCGGCGTGAAGGCGGAGGTGGTCCTGCTCGCGAAGGCGCAAGACGTCAAGGGCGACGCGGCGCGCGTGCTGGCCATGCTCAAGCGTGCGCGCGTGCCGCTGACGGAAGCCAATGCGCCGCGCGATGTTGCCAAGCTGCCCGAGCGCTTTACCGGCGCGGCACTGTTGGTCGACGCCGTATTCGGAACGGGTCTCAACGCCGAGGTGCAGGGGCTGGCGGCTGACGTGCTGCATCTGATGAACAGCTGCGGTGTTCCGATCTTTGCGGTGGATATCCCCTCCGGCCTCGATGCCGACCGCGGCGCAGCGCTCGGCGTGGCGATCCAGGCGGAGGCGACGGCGACCTTCGGCTTTGCGAAGATCGGCCAGGTCATTTACCCGGGGGTCGAGAACGTCGGCGCTTTGGCGGTTGTGGACATCGGCATTGCGGACGAAGCTGTGGCCGAGGTTCAGCCACGAACGCGGTTGCTCGACGTCGACGAAGTCCGGCCGCTCGTTCCGGTGCGTGCGGCCGAATCGCACAAGGGCACCTGCGGCCACGTGCTCATCTTTGCCGGGTCGCGCGGCCACACCGGTGCGGCACGTCTGGCGGCGCACGCGGCGTGTCGCACCGG
>Ga0335082_10006931_pt1 | contig 12340 bp, 14 predicted proteins | sample Lox_Sample_41_FD_206718 | JGI IMG/M metagenome (GOLD analysis project Ga0335082, IMG submission 206718) | Soil microbial communities from Loxahatchee National Wildlife Refuge, Florida, United States - Lox_Sample_4.1 | ecosystem: Environmental > Terrestrial > Soil > Wetlands | place: USA...
TGTTGCAAGGGTAAAAGAACTTGCCCGGATTCTTTCCAGCGACCTCACATTCCGTCAGGGCAATCAAACTCTGGTTAGTTCCCTTTCCGCTTTCGAAGAACAGGAAATATCGAATCGGTTGATGCCGAACCTGGTCGCAAACCAGCGTGAGCTTGGCAAAAGGCATTTCTTCGCATCAAGCGTGAATCTTGCCTCCGTTCCGTCCTCCAGTCTTGACCTGATCGTCTTGAAATCAGATGAAGAAGCCATTGTTTCCATTGTTCGCCTGAATCGGTTGCTTATCGGCCTTGGCCTAATCGCGGTTCTTCTTGGCGGCATGCTTGTGTATTTGATCTCCAGCAACTTCACTGAGCCGCTGGGCGCTCTCGTGGAAGGCGTACGGGCCCTCGAACTAGGCGATTACAGCTATCCCCTCGCTCCTCACGGCGGAGATGAACTCGCCAAAGTCACTCGTGCATTCGATAGCATGCGCAACACGCTCCAGCGAAACGAGGAGCAGCGCGAGCAGCTCGAGAACGAGCTGAGGCAAGCGCACAAAATGGATGCATTGGGCCGACTGGCAGGTGGAGTCGCTCACGACTTCAACAATTTGCTTACGGTCATCAAGGGCAACTCGGACCTAGCACTGGACCGCATTGCTCCGGCCGACCCGGTTCGAAGCAATTGCGAGCAGATCCGCAAAGTGGCGGACAGGGCTGCCGAGCTCACAAAGCAGCTCCTGACTTTCAGCCGCCGTCAATTGCTCCAGCCTAAAGTCCTTGATCTCAACGATCTGACCATGGAAGCGAGCCGGCTGCTCAAACGGCTACTGCGGGAAGACATTGAATTTACAGTGCGGCTCGGCGATTCCCTTGGACGTGTTCTAGCCGACCCGGGACAAATCGAACAAGTCTTATTGAATCTCACTGTGAACGCTTCCGACGCAATGCCGCAAGGTGGAATTCTGACGATCGAGACACAAAACGTCACCATAGATGCAAGCCATCCCGCATCCCGCCCGGGTATAAAGCCCGGCCATTATGTAATGCTGGCCGTCCGTGATTCGGGTATGGGCATGAGCCAAGAAACAAAAGCCCGTATTTTCGAGCCGTTTTTCACCACAAAGGAACCCGGTAAAGGCACCGGCCTGGGTCTCGCCACCGTGTACGGCATCGTGAATCAAAGCTCTGGCTTCATCCATGTGGAATCAACTCCAAGGAAAGGAACTCGGTTCGAGGTTTATCTTCCTCACACCGCTCAGCAAGCTCAGGCTTCCTCTCCGGAGAAATTGTTTGCTTTGCAGCCTCGCAAGGGCGAGACGGTACTCTTGGCCGAAGATGAAGAGGGAGTTCGCAATTTGACGTGCGAGTTCCTGCAATCAGCCGGCTACCAAGTCCTCACCGCAGCCGATGGAGTCGAAGCGATTGAGATTGCCGAACGCCTGCGCGGCTCGATTCACCTATTGATTACCGATGTGGTTATGCCTCGCATGCGAGGACCCGAACTGGCGGCAAAGATGCGGCATCTACTTCCCAACCTTCGTGTGGTGTTCATTTCCGGTTATTCCGAAGAACTTCACGATGCCTCCCGTTCTTTGGAGGAAGGCTTGTTTCTTCAAAAGCCCTTTTCCCGCGAAGAACTCCTCCAGAGTTTGAGCCAAGCCGTTCGCCCGGTAAGAGCTGCACGCCCACAACGCGCAAGAACCATTCCCACAGTCGTCTAGCATACGGCCCACTTGTTTCTGCAAGAAAATACCTGCAAACTTTTCATTCAAACTGATTTTCCAGAAATAGTTCTTCATGCTAGAGGTGTGTATTTGAACGAATCCGTGGAGCAATCCAAGTTAGACGCTTCTCCGGACGCGGAGCCGTCCGGTACGAGCACTCGCTGGCTCAATTGGTCCGGTTTCGTGATCGCCGTTTTGCAAAGCGCCTGCACCGCTGTCATCGCAATCAGCGGTATTCGAGTCGCAATCGGCCTTACCGGGCTGACGGCAGCCGCTGGCCTCCATACTCCTGCGCATGGATTCCATGCAGACGTTATCCGCATACCGATGATGGCGGTCGCATTGATCGGTTCTGTTCTAAATCTGTATGTGATTTGGAAAGTTCGGCGTCTGCGAAATCGTCCGGCCGCGCAATGGCGCCAGAAACCTCTGGACGCAAGGAAGAAACGGTCGGAGCAACTGCAGATCGCTCTGGCGGTCCTGACCCTGATTCTGCTGGCGGCGGAATGGATCACGCATCCCCTGATCCATCGCGTCCAGCCATTCCGATAGGCGAGATTATTTCTCGTCCGGCGTTCGTTCCTCTTTCATTTCTTCTTCCAGCCGCCGGTGCAATTTTTCGCTGAATCCCACGGGCACTTCAAACGTTCGCTCATCCGCAGTCAAAATCAGAATGTTTCGCGTGGAATCGAGAATTGCCGAACAGATCTCGCAATGTTCCAGGTGGCGCTCAATATCCTCACGGACGGCCGGGTCCACGGAATCGTCAATGTAATCGGAAATGTAGCCCCACACGTGTTTGCAATCGAGCTTCATCGCGCCCCCCCAAACCACCCTCTATGAGCAGGAGGTGTCTTTTGCAAGAATGGCACAAGTTTCCTTTGTAGCATGATTCTCGCGCGCCGCAACCGCACCTTTACAAGCCCTGGCTTCATGTTCAGCGCTTCCGCCGTCTCTTGTATGCTGAACTCCTGCAGGTCGCGCAGCGAAAATACTTGCCGGTAAAGGTCCGGCAGTTCCGTCACTGCCTTCTGCAAAGCTTCTCGCAACTCCTTGCGTTCCAATGCCTCCAGCGGGATCTCTCGCCAGTCGGTCAAGAATGCGGGCGTGTAGTCGCCCGTGCCCTCCTCGACCGTTTCTTCAATGGACTCCAGCGCGGCCCGCTTGTCCCTGCGCAACTTCTGGCGCGCCTCGTTCATGGCGATTGTAACCAACCAGGTGCTGAACTTCGCGTCGAGCCGAAAAGAACCCAGGTGCCGGTACGCATTGATGATCGCTATCTGCGCGGCATCTTCCGCCTCCGTTTCATTCTTGAGGAGGGAAAAAACCGTCAAATAGACCATGCGCTCGTAGGGCCGGATGAGGTCGTGGAACAGTTCTTTTTCTCCCGCCAGGATTCGAGCAATTGTTTCGGCTTCGTTCGGCTTCGCTTTAGTCATTGCACAAATGGGTGCGGTCAAAGCCCGCATCCCGGTTTCTCCCAGCTTAGAACTTCTCTAGCTGCGACGATCCGAAAATTACATGGAATCGCTCGCAATAAATCGCCACGGTCTGGTATTTATTCAGGTCCGTTGCCGCGGGCAGATCGTAGTTCTGGTCTCCCTGATTGCCCTTGAGCGAACCGAGTTCCACCTTATCGAGTTCACCGGCAATTGCAATCCCGCCCAGTGCTTTCTCTTCCGCCTTCAAAAGCACCACATGGACGTCCGGGCCGTTGGAAGTCGTAAAATCCGAGAGTCTCAAGAAACTCTTGCCCTCGGAATATTGGTAGATTGTTGCCCTTCCGCTGGTCGGATGAGCCTTGCCCTCCAACGTGCCGGTATAGATGGGCTGGGGTTGTCCGCCAGCCATGAAAGGAGCCGCTTCGCTTACCTTTTGATTGACAAAAAGCTTTTCGGGACGAAACGCCAACCACGCTGCGAGGAAAATGGGAACCGCGACCAGAACCAAGATTGATCGGTTTCTTTGAATCCAACTTTTTTGATTTATGTTCATGGTGTTAGCCGGGCTGCCCCGGGATGCGCAGGACAGCCCGTCTCCTATCGCTCTCTTAGAATTTCACCAGCGGCGCAACGCCGAAGTTCGCGTCGAAGCGCTCGCAGTAGATGGAAACGGCCTGGAATTTGGCCCAATCAATATTTTCGGGCAATTCGTAGTTCTGGTCGCCTTCGTTGCCCTTGAGCTTTCCCAGCTCAATTCGTTCCAAGTTTCCGCTGAGGGAATTGTCTTTTGAATCCTTCGCCGCGATCAGAATCACGTGGACGTCGGGACCATTTGAAGTCTTGAAGTGTGTTAACCGCAGAATTTTCTTGCCGTCCTCTGTCTGATAGACCGTTGCACGTCCAGTGGTGCCGTGCACCTGCTTGTGAAACGTTCCCGTGAAGAGCGCCTTTGCGTTCTTGTCCGGGGCCATGTCATCGTGCTTCATATCGTCGTGCTTCATGGAGTCCTGTTTCATGCCGTCTTTCATCGAGCTGTCCTTCTGCATTGAGTCGCTTTGCATGGTGTCCTGTGCAAGCGCTGCCGAAGGAATCGCAATAAAAACCGCCAATCCGGTAAGTGCCAAAACCGTGTTCCACCCTCGAGCCATGAATCATTCTCCTCTTCAAAATAGTTGGTGCCGCTCGGTCAACTTCTGTTGCTTCCGTTGGAGTTTGGTTCATCGAAAAAGTAACACTGCGTGAGGGACATTTCGCGGCGGAAGTCGAAGAGACATCCGATCGATTTGGCGGGAGGAAGTGCAAGTCCTGTGTTTTGTTTTGGATTGGGCGTGCCGGCCGGGTTTCAACCACTGATTTTGGATTTGAAGGCGCAGGAGCACAGCCAGGCATGGCCGCGCCACAAACAGAAATCCCTAAGTTTTAGGAAACATTTGTTGGGGCACGCTCGTATCTTTTCACAACTGCCCCGTCCTCGAGCCGAATGCGGCCAACGGTGGGCACACGTTTAGGGAGGATTTGCCATGATTGACCGGATCCGGAAGTACGTGAAGACCTTCTCGATCACGACCGCTGCCGTGTTATTTTTGACCCCCTTCGCAGCCAATGCCCAAACGAATGCAGCGAGCAATGACCGGTGGTTGCACGTGCGCGTGATCAGTTCGGACAACAAAAGCGAAACGGTGCGCGTGAATGTGCCGCTGGAGTTGGCGGAAAAAGTGCTTCCGGCGATCAATAAGGATCGGCTTCACAACGGCAAAATCACGATTGATCGCCACGAAATGGAAGGCGTTGACTGCCGCGCGCTGCTTGCAGCCATCAAGGACACCAAGGACGGCGAATTCGTGACGGTGCAATCGCACGATGCGGACGTGAGAGTGGCAAAGCAGGCGGGCTACATGCTGGTCCATGTGACGGAAAAGCGCTGGAACGAAGACAAGGATTCGAAAGACGGGAAGATGACGGAAAAGTCTCGCGTCGAAGTGAGAGTACCGATGAAGGTTGTGGAAGCGCTGTTTTCCGCGGGCAAGGATGAGCTGGATGTGCTGGCTGCGCTGCGGGCGCTTTCCCAGCATGGCGATACAGAGCTTGTTTCGGTGAAAGACGGCAATGACACGGTTCGCGTGTGGATGGATTCCAAGAGTTCGGCTGACTAAGCGGAAGAAACGAGAGAAAGGAATAGAACAATGATTCTTGCAAAAATAGCTCTCGGAGCCGTAGGAACTCTGGCAGTTGCGACGGTTTACACCTTCCGCGAAGGGACGATTCGCGTGGACGTGGATGAGCACAGGCCGGGCGGCTCGCACGTGCACTTCTGGGTGCCGGCGGCAGCGGTTCCCGCCGCGCTACACTTTGTTCCGGACGAGAAGCTGCAGGAAGCGGCGGAACATGCAAAGGAAGCATTGCCGATTGCGCAGATTGTGGCGGCAGAACTAGAAAACTATCCGAATGCGGAGTTTGTCACCGTGGACGGCGACGAACAACATGTGAAGGTCTCTGTGCGGGAGGGAAAAGTGTACGTGGATGTGCGGGATCATGCAGATGAAGTGCATGTGGCGGTGCCGGTCTCGACGATTAAAGATGTTGTGGAGAGCGTGGCGAACCGGAAGCAGACGCAGTAGGATTTTTGTAAAACTGGGATTAAAGGCGACCTTAGGGTCGCCTTTTTTGTTCCCGATAGATGGTGGTAGAGCTAGTGCCGTTTCTTAACACAGAGAGCGCAGAGTGCAAGGAGAAGGCTGGCTACAAAGCCTAGGCCACAGTAGGGAGAGTTCAGTCTTCTTTGGCGGGCTGGAAGTAGACTTCTTCGAACATGCTTCCCTTTTGCCAGCCGGCGCGCTGCAAGATGCCGCGGCAGTTTTCGACCATGTTGGGATGGCCGCAGAGATAGCCAGTCGTTTCTCCGGGCTGCAAGCCCCATTCGGTGGCGTAATGGCGGACGAGGTCATCCACGCGGCCGGTTTGGCCGCCCCATTGCGGATCTTCCCACGGGCGGCTGATGGTGGAGACGTACTTGAGCCAGGGAACTTCGGCTGCAAACCTTTCCATTTCGTCGCGATAGCCAAATTCCCAACTGCGGCTGCCGCCTTGAATGCAAAAAAGTCTGTGGCCGCCGGGCATATCGGAATTTCCCGACTTCCAGTCCTTGTAGAGCGTGCGGACATAGCTGACGAATGGAGCGAGGCCGGTGACTGTGGCGAGGAGCAGGTGATTTTTTCTACCGCTTTTCAGGTCGAGTGTGAAGCGGCCTTTGGAGATTTTGCGGCAGAGCATGGTGTCGCCGACCTGGAGTTTGTACAGGTGCGGGGTGAGTTCGCCCTGGGGGACGAGTTCGACGAAAAATTCGAGGACACCCTCTTCGTAGGGCGAGGAGACGATGGAGTAGGCACGCTCGATTCGCTTTCCCTCGTGATCCACGCCGAGCGTGGCGTACTGGCCTGCCTTGAAGCTGAAAGGGCCGCCGGGATCAACGCGAATGAGCCAGAGGTCTTCAGAAAGGTCCTTGCGTTCGATAACTTTGGCGACGTAGTGCTTTTCCCCGAGGGGAATCGCTTGCGATTCTGACATTGCTCACCCTTTGCGGCGCTTCTTGCGTTGTGATTATTTCCCTCCGAATCTACACGAAAAAGAGAAAGGGCGAAACTGCCTGCGGGAGTTTCGCCCATGCAATTGCGCATAACTCTGGCGGTCAGGGCTGCAGAATTACTGCTGATTCTTCTTTTGCTGCATCTGCTGCATCATCTGCTGCCGCATCATCGCGGGGTCGAATTTTTGGGGCGTTCCGGTGATGTGTTCGGTGGCGCTGGTGGTGGTTTTGACCAGAACCATCGTATCGCCGTTTTTTCCTGAAGACTTGACGAGGCTCATTGGAGAGACTTTGGAGCTGGCCCAAATGTCTTCCGTACCGTCGTCTTTTGCCCAGTGGTCACAAAGGAAGGTTCCCGCGGGGACAACGACGGGCTCAGTGCCGACCTTGTGCCATTTATCTATGTTTTCCTGCATGCGCTCTTTAGTCTTTGCGCTTTGGTTCATGGGCATTTCTATGGGGGTGGTGGAGCCGGGCATGACGACAATCATTTTGTGCATCTCAAAGTCGGCCTTTGCGATCTGAATCTTTGCGTAATTTAGTCCGCCGGATTTCTTTTCCGTGTGGCCGACCTCCATCCAGTAGGCTTCTTTCCCGTCGAAATCCTCGCGGGACATGATGGCCATTTCAATTGTGGATTTTGAGCCGTCTTTGTCCGTTTGCTCATAGGTGGCGCCGGAACCGACGACGGGGTTGAAGATATCGCCAATGTTCGGCTTCTTGAAGAAATTCATGCCGCCGAGCTGCGCGTTCGACACTGGCGAAAGAAAGAAACAGGCAACCAGAACCGGTAACCCAACGAAAGTACGCTTCATTCCTTGCTCCTTTGGGAGTGAGGTGACGACCTATGCGCTCGTCTGGAGAGGAGTTCGACGGCGCAATTTACCCTCGATGAATATTGAACGGACAGGAGGCGGGAGGCAATCCTTCTGCGGTGCCTCTGTTTCGATATACGAACGGTACTAGCCGATGGATAGGTTTATTCGTAGGCGAGCGCGACGACGGGATCGTAGCTGGCGGCGCGGAGTGTCGGATAGATGGCTCCGGCAGTGGCACCAACGATGGCGAGCAAGATGGAGCCAAAGATCCATCCGGTGGTGATTTGAATCTGGAGCGTGGGGACGGCTTCGCGAAGAACGCCTTTCGTGAGGAAGGTGAGCAAGATGCCTACGGCACTGCCGAGAATGGTCAGGGCGAGCGTTTCGCCGAGCAAAAGGCGGGCGATGCCGGCGCGGGAGAAGCCAAGCGCCTTGAGGATACCGATTTCTCTGGTGCGCTCGAGGACAAGCGTATGCATATTGAGAAAGACGACGAGGAAGCTGATGACGATACCAATGCCGACCATCGTTTTGATGAAGGGCTTTAGTTCGGGGAGGTTAGAAGAGTTCATGAGGCTCATGTATTCGGAAAGGGAGCGGACGCGATTGTTGGGTTCAAGGGCGAGGATTTGCGAGCGAGTGCCTTCGGTATCGCCTTTACTGCGGACGTAGAAGACGGAAACGCGTTTTTCGGCGCCAGAAATTTCCTGCGCTGTTTTAAGGGGAATGAAAAAACGAGCGCCCTTGCCGTGGGCGACGATGCCACTGAGACGGAAGGGATGGCCCATGAGTGTGATGGGGTCACCGACTTTCAGGTGGCGAGATTGGGCGACGATGTCATCGGCGATGGCGTCCCCGGGGCCAGCGAAGGGGCCGCCGGAACCGAAGAGGAAACCCTTGCTGAGCGCGTTAAAGCGTTTGTAGTCAATTCCGTAGATGACGACGAAATTTTTCTGGTCCATCAGGCTGAGGGTGGGAGCGACTTCGTCGACGCCGGGAAGTTTGGCGATCTTTTCCCCGAACGATTCCTGCATGACGGCCGTGGAGAATGCGAAAAAGATGGATGCGTTGGGGCCTTGCACAAGAATGTCCGCGCCGACGCCCTCGACGCGCTTGCCCCATTCGTTTACGACTCCGGTGGTGAGCCCAACGATCATGAGGACGAGAATGACTTGAATGGAGATGGCGAGAATGCTGAGCACGGCACGCAGAGGTCGAGCAGTGAGGTTGCCGAGAATCATGCGGATTGGGGAGAACTGTGCGTCGTAAGAGTCAGTCATGAAGAGTGTCTGACAAAGACTTTAGCATCTGTAATTTGGGCTGGTCAAAACGAAATAGAGGCAATTCCGGGAGATAGGGCAGGATTATTTAACGCAGAGGGCACGGAGAGCACAGCAAAAAAAAACAAGACAGCAAGAGAGATGCCGAAGCGTGAGAAAAATATTTCGGGACGGTAAAGTTTTCAACACAGATGTTGATAAGTTTGTGGAAAACAGGGCGGCCGGCAAAGCTAACTTGCGTTTCTTCAATGCGGTGATGCGGTTTGCACAAGAATTGTGCAACAAAATTTTCGCGCTGAAGAATTTTCTTGTGTTGGAACGAATGCGCGAAGGCGAAGTGCTTTGTTTCGTGTGAAATGCAAAATTTCCTAGAAAATTCTCGTGGAGTGCTTACAGTTTGAGTGAAGAAAGATTCCGGAACGAAAAACTTTTCTGGTTTGAGCTAACGATTAGTACCAGCGCGGAGGTTTCTCCAGTTTTACTCGGATGACCTGACGGGGATCGGTGATTTCCACCCACTTGCCGTAGGTCTTCCAGCCTTCCGCGATGACTTGAATGAGCGCTTTGCCGAGAGGAGCTTCCGGAACATGAGCGACACCGTCGCGATTGGTCTTAACGTTGAGCTCGAGCTTCTTGTCTTTGCGCATCTTGCGCTCTTCGGTGTATTTCAAATAGACGCTGGCGTTTTCTACGGGAGTTTCTGCATCGCCGCCGACAACTTCTATGCGGATGCGATTCGACTGCGCTTTGGGAGTCGGAGGCGCATCGCCAGACGGAGGATTTTGTGCGCGAGCGGTGGCCGCAAAGAGAGCGCACAGCAGGACGAGACCTAGGGCGACTGAACGTTTGGAGTTCATGATTTGGCAGGAAACATAGTCCACGCAAGCCCCGGTGAGGTCAAGTGTTCGTCTGAAAAAATTGGATGCTAAAACAGCAAAAGACGATGCTTACCGAGACTCCGCACGTGAACGGAGCGCAATTGACGACCCGGGGGGGCTACTGTAACGTGTAGTGAAACTGTGCGGAAGAAATTCGCGTTGCGCACGTGTGGCCAGGCAGGGGAAGAAAACGCGTTTTGCAATTCCGATTACCTAACAGATTAAAAAGTTGGGCGCCGCGCCGGACGCGCGTGTGTCCCGATGCAGCGAGGAGAAACCCATGGGTTTCGCAACAAACGCAATACATGTTGGGCAGGAGCCCGATCCAGCTACAGGGGCGATTGTAGCGCCGATTTACCAGACTTCGACTTACGTGCAGGAGGAGTTTGGGAAGTACCGGCAGGGTTACGACTACGCGCGGACGAATCATCCGAACCGGAAGGCGCTGGAGAAGACGCTCGCAAAGCTGGAAGGTGGGCACAGCGCGTATGTATTTACCTCGGGAATGGCGGCAATTGATTCGGTGTTTCGTTTGCTGCGGCCGGGCGACCATATGATTTTGTCGGAAGCGGTCTACGGCGGGGTGTACCGGCTCTCGACGCAGCTCCTGGTGCACTTCGGGCTTGAGTTTAGTTTTGTGGATACATCAGCGCCGGAATTGGTGATGGCGTCGATGAGGCCGAACACGAAGATGGTGTACGTGGAGACGCCGACGAATCCGACGATGCGCGTGACGGATATCGCAGCGATGGCGAAAGTTGTGAACGACCGGAACGTGACGCTGGTGGTCGATAACACGTTTTTGAGTCCGTACCTGCAGCGGCCAATCGAGTTGGGGGCGCACATTGTCGTGCACTCGATGACGAAATATCTGAACGGGCACAGCGATTCGACGGGCGGAGCCGTGGTGCTGACTCGGCCGGAGGATGCGGAGAAGATTTATTTTATTCAGCGGTCGGCGGGAGCAGGACTGGCGCCGATGGATTGTTTTCTGGTGTCGCGCGGGATCAAGACGCTGGCGATACGGATGTTGCAGCACAATGCGAATGGGATTGCGGTGGCGCGGCACTTGGATGCGCACCCAAAGGTGCGGAAGGTGTATTACCCGGGATTGCCGACGCATCCACAGCATGAAATTGCGCGGAAACAACAGCGCGGACCAGGCGCGATGATTTCGTTTGATGTGGGGACGGAAGAGGCGGCGCGGCGGTTCTTGAATCAGGTGAAACTGTGCTCGCTGGCGGAAAGTTTGGGCGGAGTAGAGACGCTGATCTCCCTTCCAGCGGTGATGACGCACGCGTCCATGCCGAAAGAAGTGCAGGAGCGGATTGGGATCACGGAAGGGCTGGTGCGGCTGTCGGTAGGAATCGAGGACGTCGAAGATATTTTGGCGGACTTGGATCAGGCGCTGTTGTACGTGTAGCTGACGGAGGAAGAATTTCTTAACGCAGAGACAGAATGAGCGAGGTCGTACGGAGCACAGCCAGAAATAGCAGTGCCACAGGTGACGCTGCGTTATTTTGCCGCGACTGAATTTTCTTCGACCCAATTTAGGTAGTCGCTGGAACCCCAGGTTATGGGGAGTGCGATGATTTCAGGGACATCGTAGCTGTGGAGGCGTTTGATTTCAGCTTCGAGGGAGGGAAGCTGTTTTTCGACCGTTTTGATGAGGAGCAATTGTTCGCGACCGGCCTGGACTTTGCCCTTCCAGCGATAGATCGATTGAATCGGCCCAAGAATAATCGTGGCGCAGGCGGCGAGGCGTTTACGGACTATTTTGCTAGCAATGCGTCGGGCTTCAATAAGGTTTCCGCATGTGACCAGCACGATCCGTGCGGATTTCGTACGCGGCATGGCTTCCTCCGAAAAGGTGCTGGGACTTGAGGCTAACTTCGGCAAGGCCTTCCCCGATGGTGGCCGCAGGGCTAGAATAACGCGTCATGGCCACTCCTACAAATGCTGCCGCCGACGGGCGGTCACCGGTAAAATTTGGCACGTCCGGCTGGCGCGGGTTAATCGCCGATGAATTTACATTCGCGAACGTGCGGCTGGCAGTGACGGCCATTACCGAACACGTCAAGTCTAAAACACAACAACCTAAAATACTCGTCGCATATGACACGCGGTTTTATTCGGAAGAGTTTTCGCAACTGGCTGTGGAGATCCTAGAGCGCCACGGCGTAACTACCCTGCTCTGCGAGACGTTTACCCCAACACCAGCGGTGGCGTACGAAATTCAGCGGAGCAAGCTAGACGGCGCGGTGAATTTCACGGCGAGCCACAATCCGGCGCAATATCACGGGCTGAAATTTTCTTCGGCGGATGCAGGGCCGGCGTTGCCAGAAGTGACCAAGGATATTGAAGCGCGGTCTGCAAGATTGTTTGCGGCGGGTGGAGTGCCCGCACTTGGGCACCTCGAAAAATTACAGCCGCAGATGGTCAATCTGCAGGCGGAATATTTGAAACGGATTGGGGAGCTGGTGCGGTTTGATGTGTTGGCGAAGTCGAAATCCAAATTTGTGGTGGATGCGCTGCATGGATGCGGCGCTGGATATCTGGATAAAGTTCTAGTGGATAACGGCGTGCAGGTGCAGGCGCTGCGAACGAATCGCGATGTTTTGTTCGATGGAACTG
>Ga0335082_10006932_pt1 | contig 12338 bp, 8 predicted proteins | sample Lox_Sample_41_FD_206718 | JGI IMG/M metagenome (GOLD analysis project Ga0335082, IMG submission 206718) | Soil microbial communities from Loxahatchee National Wildlife Refuge, Florida, United States - Lox_Sample_4.1 | ecosystem: Environmental > Terrestrial > Soil > Wetlands | place: USA: Florida...
TTTTGGTTGCGAACGTGGTTTTGTTCGTTCCATTGTTGCCGGGTCAGACTCCTAAGAAGGTTCCTACTAAAGTTCCGCCAAAGAGAACATCGCAGATTCAGGATGGATTCGGCATCAACTCCGATCTGCCACGCGATCCGTATTTGCCAATCAATCGTTGGTGGTGGACGCGGATGTTTGATGCAGGATTCAAATGGATCCGTATCGGGCAATACGAAAACAGTTCCGACTACACAAGTTGGGACTGGATCGAGCAGAAGCGAGGTGTTTACGCGGCTCCGCAGGAACTTGAGGATGCCGTCGATTCTCTGGTCGACAACAAGATGGACATCCAGGTGCAACTTCTGTACGGCAACCAGATGTATACGGCGCACAGCGGAAAGTTGCCGGACGTGAGTGTGCCTGAACCGGGATCGTTCCACAACGACGACCGCAGCATTTATTCGGTGTACTGGCCTCCGGTGACGCCGGAGCAAATTTCGGCTTTCAATAAGTATGTTGGCTGGATGGCCGATCACTTCAAAGATCGCATTCATTACTGGGCATTGTGGAATGAGCAGGACATCGGATACTGGAATCCGTGGGGCAATCCAGAGCAATACGGACGGCTCCTGGGGCCGTTTATAGAAGCAGTGCATAAGACCGAGGGCGCGAAAGTGATTTACGGCGGGCAGGCCGATCCATCACGCGATTTCACACAGCGCGCGCTGGAAACTTGCAAGTGCGCAGCGGGGCTCGATGTTTATGCTTACCACACGTATCCCGGCTACGGGCAGAACATGAATCCTGAGACCATGGACTACGGAGCGTATCGCGACGAATCTCCGCGGGCGCTACGTGATGTGGTGAGGAACTATCCGGACATTCAGGCGGGTATTCCTTTCTTTGATGACGAATTCAATTCGATCCCTTCATGGATTGGTTCTGACGAGTCCGTGCAATCGAAGTACGTGACGCGAGGACTCATTTACAACCATGCGGCCGGCGTGAAGACATTCGTCTGGTTGCTCGCGGCAGGCACGGATGGGAATGAGTTCGACGATTTCGGCATACTTCATGGCCTGACGAATCACGACTATGATTTCTCGCCACGGCCTGTGTTTTATGCCCTGCAGAATACGAACGCACTTTTTTCCGATACGAAGTTTGATGGATCTATTGAAGTAGGGGGCGAGGGTGTACAGGAGCTTCGACGCAGAACTGAATATCCGTTCATGAGCTACGGATTCCGCTCTAAAAGCGGGAAGGCGATCGTTGCCTATTGGATTGCTGCCCACAGCCTGCCCGGAGAGAAGACCTTTCCGAACTTATCGTCCACGTTCATCTTGAAAGGCACCGGGATTCAGCATCCGGTATTGATCGACGTTGTCTCCGGAGACATACGTCCGCTTGAATGGAAGAAGGGAACGAGCGACACGCTGGAGCAATTGCCAGTTACGGACAGCATCATGGCGATTGCTGATGCCGAGTATTTTGATTGGGGAGTCGTGCCAGAAGCGCCCGCTCCGCTCACGGCGACATTAACGACCGGTGATGTGAAGCTAGCGTGGCAAGTGCACGGCGGCAACCCGCAACATGTTGTGATCGAGCGCCGCGACGATTCGGGCGGTAGCTCGTGGCAGAAGATAGTTGAACTCCCGGCGTCCACGCTGGAATACACCGACACACATGCGAGTAGCGGACAGAAGTCATCCTATCGCGTGCGTGCGACGAACGCCGAGGGCGAGTCAGCGAGTTCGAACATCGCCAGAGCCTGGAAACACTAGGCAGCGCGTATGCCTGCCCACGAGCGGAATGCAAGTGCGAACAAGGGGAGGTAGGATCAACAAGGAATTGGTGGTTGTTACGAAATCAGAACAAAATGTCTGGGTACGATGGAAAGACCCGAACATTCCGTTTCCGTTACGTGTGGACCGCCACGTCCACGTGTGCGGCCTTTTTTCGCTCACAGAAATCTTCCTCATATGTTGGCGGATGGGGTTTTAACCAACGAGAAACATAAGGCCCCAGTAAGCCAATGATTTGAAACAGAACGATCATCGAGAACATCTTCATCCCAAGTTCGATCAATGGTGGTCGCCACACTCCAGCAATGATCAGTCCCCCCGAAGCCATATACCCGATCGAAAACAGCCTCCTGGTGGCGATCGAATAGAGCGCGTTGGCGGACAGGATCAAGGTGATAGCCGTGATCAGAAGAGCCAACCCGAGCACCGTCCACTTGAAGCGAGATGGCCACGAAATCTGTTGCGCGATTGTATCGGAGATTCCATCGGCGAGGGCCCGAAAGATCCCTAAATCCTCGACGTAGTCTGCCAGCGCGGTAAGCGGTACTACCACAGTCAGCACCCGACGCAGCCAACCAAGAGATCCCTGCTGGCCGACGGTAAACATGCTTGCGAAAAACCAAATGAAGCTGGCGTAGAGGGGAATCAGGAAGCAGTCGGCAACGGTATCCCGATGAATTGCTGACGCTGCTTTGAACTGCAACGCCGTGAGCTCTTGTTGATAATCCGGGCTTTCGGGACGGACTTGATCACTACACGCGGGGTTGAGAGCGCGTTGCAGGTGTTCTCCTGAGGACGCCAACTCGACAGCCAAGATTGGGCTATCAATACCGTGATAAAAGGCATGCTCGCATGGGTACTTGGTGCCTGCTTGTAGGTTCAGACCAAAAAACATCCATAGTCCAAGCGCTGTCGTAAGAAGCGCAAGTATTCCGGTGGCGAAACGCATCGGAGTGAATAGCGCCGGCAGAGGTAGGCAAGGATCCAGTTTTTCATGTTCCGCACTAGAATTCATTAAAAGACCTCGATTCAATCATCCCCGGTTTTACAGAAATTCTTGAGCGAGGCTGACTCTGTTTTCCTGAGGCTCGACAAATTGGCGGAGCTGCGTTTCTTGTCTTGTTGATCAGAAGGATGATCCTGCAAGTAGTGAATTACACATTGAGTCGGATCCGGATCCCCGCGAAATGCTGCATCTGCAGGGATTCTCTTCCACGCCTTGGTGATGCATTTCGTTTGCTCGAAGCTCAGCTTCCAGGACAACGGAGGGTCGCCGCAATCCTCGTCATTTGTTTCGAAATCATTGGGATAGAAGAAGTCTGCTCGCCAGACGTTCAACTGTGACTTGTAGGCACGAGTAAATAGAGCCAATTCGGTGTGATCCCGGGCGGACTGGCCCGTGTCGCGAACGTCAAGCAAAGCCTTGACCGGCGCTTCAGATTGAAAGCCCCACCCAACTTCTGCGGGGGCCGCCGCCGTATGCTCAGAGAACGGCCGGATTTGCAGAATGAGAACGTCTTGCAGATCGGTCGGATCGAAGTTCCGATCCTGGATGGCGTTCTCCAGCCAGCCGAGAAGCGATGTAATCCCATAGTTGTCGTAATAGCCGCCATCGACGACATGATCTGCTCCTGCGGTGATTGGCTTGGCGTTTGCCCGCGCAGCGGGCGCGACAAAGGGAAAGGAGGCTGAAAGACGCGCCGCCGTTGTTACTCTTATGTCGTAGTCGGGATACATGCGAAAGAAGTCCTGCAACCCCCTAGGATCTTTATCGCGGGGAAAATCGGTGGAAGAGAACACCAGGGGGCTGCCTTTCTCGACGAAGGTTGCGTTCAACAGGAGTGCCGGCATGGTGCCCTTCCTCGTTTCACCCGCCCAATTGCCGAGCCAGGTTTCATTTCCGGAGTCTTCAACATATCGTCTGAAACCTCGCACATGAGGCACATACGTCTGATTTACCGCGGCCCACTTTTCCTCCAGCGCCCATCCGCGGTCAACGTATTGAGTACGGAACCAGGGGAGAATTGAGTTCCACACATCGGGATTCATCCATCCCCATGCCACTTCATCCAGAGCCGGGCTCGCCGCATTCGCGGGCACTTCCGCAGGATCGATGTGAGAGGGGAAGTCGGTAAAACTCCGCGCGTAGGTCAAGGCTCCGAGGGAGCCACCAGAAACACCGCTTATCAAGATGACGGAATCACGAAAGTCGCAAGCCCGTTGATTCGCTTGAGGCGATTGCTTGCTGCATTCCTCTTCCAAGCCGCGCAGAACGCGCGCTGTCCAGGCTGCTGCCTGGATGCCGCCACCAGCGGTCGCCACAAGGATGACCCGCTTTTGTCCTGAGTGTGTGCGTAAATGTATCAGATCGGCTGGAGAGATTCGCGATTGTGCTATCGGGTTATGACGCTTCTCCACTCGATAGACGTGATCAGACTGAGGTACGGTCCATGTACCTAGCAGCAGAATGGCGACCGCGCTCAGGAGAGGTACACGATAGCGGTCCAGAAAAAACGTGAGAGCGCCCAGCACCCAGCACAGCACAATTCCAAACAGCAAAACGAAGGTTAGTGCAGGGAATGCTGAGGGACGGGCGTCAATTTTGGATTTCAGGTAGCCCCAAACGAGGTAGGTAGCGAACGCCATGGATGACAAGGCAAGGGCGAACACGTGTCCTGACCGCAAGACCAATTTTCCCTTTGGGGCCGAACAATCGATCAGGTAACCCTGACCGGCACATCGCAAGATCTCGAGCGGCCACTGACTGATTCGATTAAGAGTCTGTTTCGTAGCGCGAACAGCTCCAAAGTCCCGGCAATAGAACCAGTCGAAGAACTGCTCGAGCGGTCTAATCAGGTAAACGGGGAAAATCAAGTAAGGAGGTGGATGTGGGGTTGTTTTTGGATTAGTGAATATCAATTGCACGATCTTCGCCATGAATACAAGGGCCAGTGCCGCCAGAAATCCTAATATTGGCATTCCCCACTGGGCCCAATCGCGGGCACTCGTCTGACCCGAACTTCCTTCGGAACGAAGAGCCGTGCAGATCACCAGGGGAAGAGCAGAGGCAATGCCAAAAAAGAACGTAAGCAAGGGCCTCCTCTGATCGAGATTCAGTGCTGGATCCTCGAAACGGTCCTTCCCGTAGTGCAAGATGAGATTGATCACAGCCACCGCAGTGAAAGCGGCCAAAAACGCCGCGAACGACACGCTGAAGAGATACCGTGCAGTCCAGGACGAAGAAACGACTGGTGTTCCAGACCAGAATTCAAGAACTCGCTGGTCAAACAAGTTTCCCAACAACTGATTTCCTGCAGTCAGGGAGACAGGGGCAATGAGCGCGAGCACAGCAAGTGTAATGAGTGGTACTCGGAGAAGAAAAGCCGTGCGGAGCAGCCTGCCGATTTGCTGCCAGTTCAATATCATCCTCCTGCGAAGAGCTGGGAATCACCAGAGCCGGGCCTCGAAATGCGGCGAGATTATACTGCGGCTCCTCAGTGCTGGTGGGTTGGGAGTGAGCCGTTACGGAATCCGAACAAATTGGAGTGGAAGTCCGAGTAGGACGGTCAAATACCCTGTTCAGTCGGGGAGCACCGAATGGCTCAGCGGCGCCTCGGATGCGGCGACAAACCCGCAACCAGCCAAGCGCCTGCGGATTATGACGATGGCCTCGGTTATTTTCCGACGGACTGCGGCGGCACATCGATCCATCGCCGATTGCGATTGCTTTCCATCACAGCATCGAGTATTACCAACTGCCGCAAGCCGTCGGCAAATTGTGGATATTCAACCGGTCCCGATGAGTTGATCGATCCATAGAAGCGCCGGAAAACTTGTTTGAATGTGTCGTCGTAGCCTTCGCTGTGGCCGCCGGGCAGATCGGCGAAGCTGCGGGCCGCGGGTTGGAGCAGGGAAGGGTCCTTGATGGTGATGCCGTTCGGTGCATCGCGATGGCCCTGCCACAGTTCGTCTGGACGCTCCTGGTTCCACGCGACCGAAGATTTCGTGCCGTAGACCTCCAACCTGAATCCATTCTTTCTTCCGGCTGAAACCTGGCTGGCCGTCATGCAACCTCGCGTTCGCGCTCCCATCCGAAATACAACTGCTCCGAAGTCTTCTGTTTCGACTGGCGTTTCGATGTAGTCCTCGGGCCCCATTAACTTATTCGCAAAGGTTTCTACCGAATGCTTCGGTTGTTTGCGCTTTGCGTGAAACGTCTGGAGATCCGCACATAACGAAGACACGCGCAAGCCGGTGACATGCTCGGCCATATCGAAGTAGTGCGATCCGATATCGGCCATGCAGCGCGAGGGCCCGGCGGCTTTAGCGTCGATGCGCCAGTTCCAATCCGTGTCATAGAGGAGCCAGTCCTGAGAGTAGGTCCCCTGCACGACAAGAATTTCGCCGAGTTCTCCTGATTCGCGCAAGCGGCGCATCTGCTGGACCATTGGGTAGTAGCGGAGATTGTGGCAGACGCTGTTGCGCACCCGATGTTTCGCGGCGAGAGCAACGAGTTCTTCTGCCTCGGCTACAGTCGTCGTGAGCGGTTTTTCGCACATTACATGCTTGCCGGCAGCGAGTGCTTCTTTGGCCATTAAGAAATGCTGCGCGTTGGGCGTGCAGATGTCGACCGCATCGATCGATGGATCGTGAAGAATTTCGCGATAGTCGGTCGTGATCTTCGGAACAGAGAAGGCGGAAGCCAAACGTTGAACGGCGTCCGAATTTCTCCCGACGATCGCTGCGGCTTCGACCGATTCGGTTCTCCTTACCGCTTCAAGGTGTACCCGGCCCATGAAGCCGGTGCCAAAAATAGCTGTTCTGATCGGTTTCATTCAGATTTCCATTCCCCTCGTATTTTTCAGGACTACTTCTCAGGACCACCAGGCAGCGGCCGGCTGCTCGCGGGTGACGATGCTATTGAGGAAGCTCGCCGCCTTGGTCAGGCCTTCGCCGGGTGAGAGCAGGCTGTCCTCGTGCTCAATGGAAATCACGGAATCGTATCCGAACATCCGCAGGGTCGAGATCAATTCACTCCACCACTCGGCGCCGTGGCCATAGCCGCACGTGCGAAAGATCCAGGCGCGATCGCGCTCATCCGTATAGGGCTTGGTATCGAGCACACCTGTACGTACCAAATTCGCCGGATAGAGCTGAGTATCTTTGGCATGCACGTGGAAGATAGAGTCCCCTAAGACGCGTACGGCGGCGATGGGATCGATATTCTGCCAGAACATATGGCTGGGATCGAAGTTGACTCCCACCTGTTTTCCCGTGATCGAGCGTAGTCGAAGCATCGTCTCCGGACTGTAGACCACAAAACCGGGATGCATCTCAACTGCAATCTTCACCCCGTGATCGGCGGCAAACTTCGCATGCTCGGTCCAATAAGGAGCTACAACCTCATTCCATTGCCAATCGAGCACCTTGCGGAAATCCGGAGGCCAGGGGCATGTGATCCAGTTTGGAGCGAGAGCATTGGGGGAGTCTCCGGGACATCCCGAAAAATCGACCATGACGGGCACGCCCAGCTTTTCGGCGAGGAGAATCGTTTTGCGGCTGGTTTCCTGGTGCTGTCGCCCAATCGTCTTATCGGGATGAAGCGGATTGCCATGACAGCTCAGAGCGCTGATCGTGACACCGTGATCGCTCAGAATCTTCTTAAACTCAGAGAGAGCAGCGGGATTGTCGATCATCGAGAGTTTGCAGTGAGCATCCCCGACGTAATTGCCGGTCGCAAGTTCGACGGTATCGATGTGAAGTTCGCCTAGCTTCTTGAGAACGGCGGGCAAGGGCAATTGCGATAGCAGGGGAGTGAACACTCCAAGGCGCATACGATTCTGATCTCCTGGAAACGAACGGCAGACATTGTATCTCAGGGCCCTGGCGGAATTGGCCGTGAGCGGCTTGGTTTGTGTTAATTTAGGGACACTGTTTTCCAGAATCCAGGGTTGGGGGACTCAACACTGTCGCTGGACGCATCTTCCAACGGAGGCCGCTTGCGCCAAGCTCGAATCGTATTGTTCGCTTCGTTCTGCCTGCTCTGTCTCGCCACCTTTTTGAACGCACAAAATCAAGTCGCCGTGGACCCGTCAATGCCTCCTCCACCACACGAAAAAACGGTTCATTTGAAGCACGTGTTGGTGATCGGCCAGACGAAAGGTTTTGAGCACGACTCGGTCTCTGACGGCATGGTGGCCATTTACAACATGGGTCGTGAAACTGGGCTCTGGGAAGCGACTTTGCGCACCGATGTCGAACTCATTACGAAAAAGGATATGGGAAGAAACACGAAAAATCTCGATTATTTCGATGCATTAGTGTTTGTGAGTACTACCGGGGAGCTTGACCTCGACGACACTCAAAAGAAAGACATGATGTCGTTCATCAAGGATGATGGGAAAGGATTTGTAGGAGTCCATGCGGCGCTGGATACAAACTACAAGTGGCCGGAATACGGCGACATGATTGGCGGCTGGTTCGATCAGCATCCATGGATGACCTTTAACGCACCTATCATCAACGAATCTCCGGATTTTCCGGCCGTGCGCCATTTTCCTCATGCATTCATGAAAAATGACGAGATCTATCAGGCGAAAGAGTGGTCCCGCGACAAGGTCAACGTGCTGTTGAGTCTTGATCCAGCGAAGCTCAACTATGACAATCCGCGCGTTCACAGAACGGATCATGATTTTGCCGTCGCATGGGACAAAATGTACGGCAAAGGACGCGTCTTCTACTCCACTCTCGGGCACACGCAGGAAGCGTGGAGCGATCCTGACATTCGAAAGATGTATTTCGAAGCGATCCGATGGGTGCTGGGCATGACAGAAGGCAGCACGGCTACTCACGCACGTCCCAAGCAATAGACCAATGGCCCCATCCTCTCAAATGAAAATTCATCATTGGATACTCTGTTCAAGCGCACTGCTGATCATCAGCCTCGCGGTGAGTGCCTCGGAAACTCCTGCTCCCAAAACACCAGGAAGCGGCGTGGCCAAGGAAGTGACTCCTCCGTCGAAGTCTTATCCCGCAGCCTTGGTCGAGAAAGGAGCAGCCCTCTTCCGTCAGGATTGTTCGTTTTGTCATGGGCGCGATGCGGGCGGTGGAGAAAGCGGGCCTGATCTTACGCGATCGAAGTTAGTAGCGTCGGATGTGGACGGCGACAAGATCGGCGCCGTCGTCCGCAATGGGCGTCCCGATAAAGGCATGCCGGCCTTCGACCGATCAGACGATCAGATTGCCAGCCTTGTAGCTTTCATCCACACGCAGCGGAAGAATGCTCTGGCTGGAGGACGCAGAGGAGCGGGAGGCCGGAAGGGCGTGGATCCCGAGGATTTGCAGACGGGCAACGCGGAAGCCGGCAAACGATACTTTGAAGGCGCCGGAGGATGCGCGAAATGCCACTCGCCGATAGGAGACCTTGCTGGGATTGCTTCACGGTACAAGGGCCTGCAACTCGAACAGCAGATGCTCTATCCAAAGGACCCAAAGTCGAAGGTCGAAGTCACGCTTGCCTCCGGGCAGAAGATCTCTGGCATTTTGGAGTACCTGGACGAGTTCACTGTCGGGCTCGTCGATAGTTCCGGATGGTATCGATCGTGGAGAATTCGCGATGTGCAGTACAAGGTCGACGCACCGGTCGAGGCGCACGTAGACCTGTTCAGCAAGTACACCGATGATGATGTTCACAATCTGATGGCGTATCTGCAAACTCTGCGTTAGGAGCTTGGCTTGAACTCTCTCGGTACTCGGACGGCGGGAAGGTTTTCTCGCAAAGGTTTGGTAGTTAGTGCAAGCGTACTTCTTCTTCTCGCATGTTCTCAAGTACTCGCGGCACAGGGCGCCGATGAGCAGGTGCTCCTGCATCCGCCAACTACAAGTTGGCCGGGATATCACGGAGACTACTCCGGCAGGCGCCACACTTCGCTCACGCAAATCACACCTGAGAACGTCAAGAGTCTGACATTGGCTTGGGCCTTTCAGACCAGCCAGCTAGCGGATATCAAGTCCTCACCATTACTGGTCGACGGCATTCTGTATTTCACAGTTCCAGAAAATATCTGGGCGGTCGATGCGCGCTCTGGACACCAGATTTGGCACTACACTCACCCGCGGAGCCCGGGCGAACACATCGGCCACCGCGGCGTCGCAATGTACAATCAATACCTTTTCTTCCTTTCGCCCGATGCGCATCTGGTCTCGCTGAACGCCAAAGATGGAAGCGTGCGCTGGAAGGTCCAGGTTGCGGATGTCACAAAGGGTTATTGGACAAGCATGGCGCCGCTGGTCGTCGGCAAGCATGTGCTCGTCGGGGTGTCGGGAGATTTCGACAATTTGACTGGGTACATTCGTTCCATTGATCCCGAGACCGGCGCGACGCAGTGGCAATGGAATTCGACTCCTCCGCCTGGCACTCCCAATCAAACGACTGGCGGAATGACGTGGATGACGGGGACGTATGATCCCGATCTCAATCTTGTGTATTGGGGAACGGGCAATCCGACTCCGGTGCTCAATGGATCGACGCGCCCGGGTGACAATCTCTATACGTGTTCCATCGTTGCATTGAATCCAGATAGTGGAAAACTTGCATGGGCCTTCTCGGTTTCGCCGCACGATACCCATGACTGGGATGCCGTCGAAACTCCGGTGCTAGTCGACGCAGACTTCCACGGCGAACCGAAAAAGATGGTGATGCAGAGTTCGCGCAACGGCTACTTCTTTGTGCTTGACCGTACGAATGGGAAGAGCCTCCTCACTGTGCCCTATGGTCCTGTGAACTGGGCGTTGGGGGTCGATAAGGACGGCCGGCCAATTCCGAATCCTGCGAAAGAACCCGCGCCAGACGGCCGCCTGATTGCTCCGGACGAGGGCGGGATGACGAACTATCGGTCGCCCAGCTTCGACACAAAGAATGGTCTGTTTATCGTCGATGCTCACCCAAGCTGGAGTATCTATTTTGCGAAACCGGCCGACGGCGTTTACGGCTGGGCTGGCGCAGATTATGGCGTTTGGGGAAAAGGAGTGATTGAGGCCATCGACTATCAAACTGGAAAGATTCGGTGGTCCCACGAGGTTGGGCCGGACGGATCGGGCGCGGGAGTGCTGACGACAGATTCAGGTTTGACGTTTACCGGCGACGCCATGGGAAATTTCCTGGCGCTCGATTCGAGCAATGGCAAGACGCTCTGGCATGCCGGCTCGGGCTCGCGTATCGTCAGTTCTCCGACATCCTACGAACTGGATGGCCGTCAATTCGTGTTGACCAGCAGCGGAAGTGTGATGTTTGCCTGGGCTCTTCCGGAGTGAGTGTACGGTAGTTGGAGATGAAGTGTGAAGATAAAAGTCTTTCCAGACAAGTCTCAACTTGCCGTGGCGGCAGCCGAAGATGCCGCGAATGCGATCCGCAGCGCGATCGATGACCACGGAAGCGCGCGGATCATCGCCGCTACCGGCACAGCGCAGTTTGAGTTTCTCGAGCAACTCACGAAAGCTCCTGGAATCGACTGGAAGCGCGTCGAGATGTTCCACCTCGATGAATATCTCGACCTACCTGCGACACATCCCGCCAGCTTTCAAAAATTTCTGCTTGATCGTCTGATCCATCCCACAGGAATAACCCGCTACCATCTCCTGGGTGGAGAAGCGACCCCGCAAAGCATCATTGCCGAAGTAAGTGCTGAAATTCGAAAGTCCCCGATCGACGTTGCCTTTGTCGGGATTGGAGAGAACGGACACCTGGCGTTCAACGATCCTCCGGCCGACTTCGAGACGGATGATGCATATATCGTGGTCGAACTCGATGAAGCATGCCGCGGGCAGCAGTTAGGCGAGGGCTGGTTCAAAACGCTGGATGAGGTTCCCCAACGGGCATTATCGATGACCGTACGACAGGTCCTGAAGGCCAAAAAAATTATTGCTATCGTTCCGGATGCGCGGAAGGCAAAGGCGGTTGCGAATACCCTCCAAGGCGACATTACCCCGATGGTGCCAGCCTCAGCCCTTCGCAGACAGTCCACAGCAGTGATCTATCTCGACAAGAATTCCGCGTCGTTATTGCAACCCGACACGCTCGAGACATTCTCCTAATTGCGATCAGATCGGGCGCACCACTCCCTGCTTGGTCGCCTTGGTGTTCCGTACGAGAAGGAGAACCAGGATCATCCCACAGAAGGGAATCAAGCCGGCCACGATCATGATGGGGTCAAACGCGTGCGTTGCGGTCCCTGCGCGCAAGTCGGAGTAGTGGCCGATCAGCAGGTAGGCAATAATCGTGCCAACTCCAGCGGCAGAGCCGCTGATTCCGCTGACGCTGGCAACGGACTCGCTTCGATATAGGTCGGAGGGAAGAACATTCGCGATGGTGCTGAATGCTGCATAAGAAAAGGTAGCTAAAGCGAATAGCGCTGAAATCAAGTAAATATTTGTTGTGAGGATGGTTGGGATCAGGAAAGTCACCCCAATTCCGCCAAAAATGACTAGTGCTTTGCGCGCTGCACCGACAGACCAACCACGCTGAATGAGCCATCCTGAGAGGCCTCCGCCGAA
>Ga0335082_10006933_pt1 | contig 12337 bp, 14 predicted proteins | sample Lox_Sample_41_FD_206718 | JGI IMG/M metagenome (GOLD analysis project Ga0335082, IMG submission 206718) | Soil microbial communities from Loxahatchee National Wildlife Refuge, Florida, United States - Lox_Sample_4.1 | ecosystem: Environmental > Terrestrial > Soil > Wetlands | place: USA...
ATGCCCGACAAGGCGGCCCTCAAGCTCACGATCGCGCAGTACCTCACTGAGCCGGGCGACGTGTCGATCCAGGGCGTCGGCGTGACGCCGGACGTCGAGCTCGACGCGATGACGGCCGATCCGCTGGAGATGGATCTCACGGCGGACACGGGTGGCATCAAGGAGAGGGATCTGTCGCGCGCGCTCTCCAACGTGCGGGCGAAGGAGGGCGCTCACGCCCTCGAGGTCGTGCGGTACGACCTCCCGATCAAGGAACGGCTCGACATCCGCGAGCGCGGCGGAGAGCTCGACGAGAACTTCGCGCTCGATTTCCAGATCAAGTTCGCCGAGGGCTTCCTGCAGCACGTGCAGCCCGGCAAGCGCGGCGACGAGGTGCGGCAGGCCAGGCAGTTCATCACCGACACGCGGCGCGCCGAGGTCGACAAGGTGGCCGAGGAGCTGAAGGGCATCGGCGTCGACTGGAGCGACGCTCCGGCGGACGTGGCGGCGGCGGCCACGCCCACGCCTCCCGCGGGCGTGGACGTGAAGGTGGAGACCGACCGCCCGAACAACGAGGTGACGGCCGGCGACTCGATGAACCTCAAGGTCACCGTCACCAACAGGGGACCGAGCACGCTCTACCGGCTCTACGCCGTGACCAAGAGCGAGAACCCGATGTTCGACAACAAGGAGCTCATCATCGGCAAGCTCGAACCGGGCAAGTCCAAGACGGCGACGGCGCCGGCGGGATGGTGCGACTTCAAGGGACACAAGGTCGGGTCGACCGCAGTCGTCGAGAAGGGCACGCCTCGCGAGTGCACCGTCCCGAAGGACGCGTACATGCGCGCCGACGGCGTGAAGCTGCACTTCGAGGAAGCGCGCAACCACGCGCCGGCGGACGCCGAGGTCCGCACGACGGTGAAGTCGCTCGACCGGCCGGTGTTCGCGTACTCGTACGAGGTCATCGACAACCGCCCCGGAAACGGGGACGGACGCGCGCAGCGCGGCGAAGGGCTCACGATGTACCTGACGGTCAAGAACGTCGGGAAGGGCCGGAGCTTCGAGACGCAGGCGAACCTGCGGAATCTGTCGGGCGAGGGCCTGCTGCTTCACGACGGGCGCTTCGACATGTCCAACATGCAGCCGGGCGAGGCGCGCCGCGTGGCGTTCACCTTCGACGTCGAGCCGACTCTGCAGGATCCCGAGGCGAAGGTGCAGCTGCAGATCCGCGACGAGGACCTGCGCGAAGAGGTCGACGAGAAGGTGCACGTGGCGATCCTCGACCCGCTGCCCATCGCGGCGGCGCACGGGGTGGAGCGCGCCAAAGGCTCGGGGGCCGACCTCGTAAACGAGCCGGACGCGTCGGGCCACGTCTTCGGGCGTCTGGCGGCGGGCGCGGCGGCGCAGGTGGTCGGGACGTCCAACGGCTACGTCAAGCTGGGGCTCGGGGACGGGCGATTCGCGTTCGCCAAGTCGTCGGACATGGAGCAGGGCGGAACGGCCAGCACTCCCGTCGCGATCGACGAGACTATGGGGCACGCGCCTCCGGCCATCGAGCTGCCGCAACCGCAGCTCGCGACGCGCGACGCGCACACCACGCTGCACGGCGCGGCGGTGGACGACGCACGTCTCCTCGATGCGTACATCTTCGTGGGGGCGCGCAAGGTGTTCTACCGGTCGAACCGCAACGGGGCAGACCCGAAGCACATGGCGTTCGACGCGGACCTGCCGCTGCGTCCGGGCGTGAACGTGGTGACCATCGTGGCGCGGGAGAACCCGGACACGACGGCGCACCGGACGTTCATCGTGCGGCGTGACGGAGCCAACGGCGAGCTGCTGGCGACACCGAAGACGGACGAAGAGCTGAGCGAAACCGCCTCCGGCGACGACGAGTGAGCTCAGTCTCGCGATAGTTTCTCGATCAGCTCACGGTGGCGCGGGAACCGCGCCACCAGCTCGCTCCGCGACGGCATCTCGAAGTCGGCGAAGTCGAACCCCGGCGCGACCGTGCAGCCGCAGAGGGACCACGCGCGTCCCGCGGGGACGGCAGCTTGCCACACGCCGGCCGGAACGATGATCTGGGGACGCTCTCCCGCGTCCCAGCCGCGCCCGAGGCGGGCGACCGCGTGCACGCCGCCGGCGTCGATCGTGTGCAGGTCGACCGGGTCGCCGTCGTAGTGGTGCCACGCCTCGTCCGATCGGACGCGGTGGAGCGCCGAGAAGGTGCCCGCCGGCAGGAGGAAGTAGATCGCGGTCGAAGCAGCGCGCTCGCCGCGACCGTCGTGCGTCCCCACGCGCGAGGTCGCCCGGAACGTCTCGCGATAGAACCCACCCTCCGGATGCGGATGGAGCCCGAGGAGTCGCACCATCGATTCGGCGTCGCCCACACGGCGCAGGCTAGTTCCGCACTTGAATCGCGTCATGCTCGGGCTATCGGTGTGTCATGTCCGTTCGTCTGCACGTCAACGTCGACCACGTCGCCACCCTGCGGAATGCGCGCGGCACGCCGTATCCCAGCCCCATCGTGGCGGCGGAGAAATGTCTCGCCGCTGGGGCCGACGGGATCACGGCGCACCTGCGGGAAGACCGGCGGCACATCGTCGATGCGGACGTGGGGGAGCTGAGGGCGCTCTGCGCGCGGGCCAAGCGCACGTTCAACCTCGAGATGGCGGCGACCGACGAGATGGTCGGGATCGCCCTGCGCGTCCTGCCGGACGTGTGCACGCTCGTCCCCGAGCGCAGGGAGGAGCGCACGACCGAGGGCGGGCTCGACGCCGTCGCGGGAGGCGAGGCGCTGGCGCGCAGGGTGCGCAAGCTCGTCGATGGCGGGATCAAGGTGAGCCTGTTCATCGCGGCGGATGCGGCGCAGATCGAGCGCTCGCGCGCCGCGGGCGCGACGCAGATCGAGCTCCACACGGGGGAGTACGCGCACGGCAGGGAAGGGGAGCTTGCTCGCCTCGCCGACGGCGCAAAGCGGGCGCATGCGATGGGGCTCGAGGTGGCCGCCGGGCACGGGCTCACGCAGGAGAACACGCCGGCGCTCGTCGCGATCCCCGAGATCGTCGAGCTGAACATCGGCCACGCCGTGGTCGCAGACGCCGTGTTCGTCGGAATCGGCGAAGCCGTCAGGGCGTACCGTGCCGCCATCGAGCGTGGAGCGAGCCGCCGGCCCGGCGTGAGCTAGGATCGGCGGCGTGACGCCCGTCCTCTCTCGCGCGCAGATGCGTGCCTTCGACAAGCACGCCATCGAGACGTGCGGCGTGCCCAGCCTGGTGCTCATGGAGAACGCCGGCCGCGGGGCGACCGACGTGCTCGTCCGCGAGCTGCTCGAGGGAGATCCGGAGGCCGCCGAGGTCGTGGTTGTCTGCGGCACCGGCAACAACGGCGGCGACGGGCTCGTCATCGCGAGGCACCTCAGAGTCCGCGGCGCGAACGTCGAGGTGTACCTCGTCGGCGACGCGAAGAAGGTGTCGGCCGACGCGCGGGCGAACCTCGACGCGTGGCGTGGTCTCGGCGGCACGGTGCACGAGCTCACGCTGGGCGAGCCGCTCGAGGCGCTGTCGGAGGCGATGGGCGACGCCGACGCGGTCGTCGATGCCCTCTTCGGGACCGGGCTCGATCGTCCCATCGACGGGTATCAGGCCGAGGTGATCCGCGCGATGAACCTGGCGCCGGCGCCGCGCTTCGCGGTCGATCTGCCCTCGGGGCTCGATGCCGATACCGGAGGGACGCTCGGCGTGGCGGTGCAGGCGACGGCCACCGCCACGTTCGCGCACCACAAGCTCGGGCTCCTCACGCCTGGTGCAGCGAGGCTCGCCGGTCGCGTGAGCGTCGTCGACATCGGCGTGCCTGGGGACATCGTGGCGCACGTGGGCGGGTCCGCGCAGCTCGCCGAGGCCGCGGACCTGGGCAACTGGCTCGAGCCGCGCGCGGCGAGCACGCACAAGAACGCCGCGGGGCACGTCGTCGTGATCGCCGGTTCCGCCGGCAAGATCGGCGCCCCGCAGCTCGTGGCGCACGGCGCTCTTCGCGCCGGTGCTGGGCTCGCGACGATCGCGACCTGGCCCGCCGCGGCTGCGGCCATCGAGGGTCACGTCCTCGAGGTGATGACGGCGCGCATCGACACGGAGAAGCCGGCCGACAGCCTGGATGCGATCCTGGCCGGGAAGCAGTCGGTGGTCATCGGCCCCGGCTTCGGCATGGGCGACGATGCGCGAACCGCCGTCGAGTACGTCCTGGCATCGTGGCTCGGCCCCATCGTGATCGATGCCGACGCGCTCTCGATGTTCGCGGGGAGGCCGAGCGTTTTCATGGCTGCCAAGAAGGCGATCCTCACTCCCCACCCCGGCGAGCTCGCGAGGCTCCTGGGCAAGTCGGCGGCGGACATCGAGGCGGATCGCTTCGGTGCTGCGCGCGAGCTGGTCGCCGCCAGCGGTGCGGTCGTCGTGCTCAAGGGAGCGCACACCATCGTCGCCTCGCGCGACGCGCGCCTCGTCGTGGCCCCCGTCGCATGCCCGGTGCTCGCGACCGCCGGGTCGGGCGACACGCTCGGCGGCATCATCGGCGCTCTCGCCTGCGGGCTGCCGCCCTTCGAGGCGGCCTGCGCTGGCGTGATGCTCCACGGGCTCGCCGGCGAAGCATGGGCGCAGGCCCACGGTGGCGCCGACCGGGGGATGCTCGCGTCCGAGATTGGCGATGAGCTCCCGGCTCTGGTCGCCGCCGTCTTGCAGGCATCGCGAGCGTAGACGCCGGAACACACGGCCTTGGCCACCGGGACACGCGCCGCCGGCGCGGCCGGGGGAATCCCCAGTGTTTTCGCGGGGCTCTCCGGCGGCATCGGCCTTGCGGAAGAGCCTCTGCACACACCGACGGAGGACACGCCGATGCCCGCCCCTTGTTCAGCTTCTGCTCCTGCCCCCAAGCGTCCCATGGTCGTCGCCCACGACGCGCGCGAGCTGCACGCCGGCCTCGTGGCGCTCGTGCCCGAGCTGCGCGCGCGCGCGATGCGGCTCTGTGGAGACCGGGCGGCGGCCGACGACGTCGTCCAGGACTCGATCGAGCGGGCGATTCGCTTCTCGGATCAGTACGAGCGCGGCACGAACCTGCGGGCGTGGGCCTTCCAGATCCTCTTCAGCGTGTTCGTCACGAGGTGGCGCCGCCGCCGCCGCGAGCGCAACGCCCTGCAGAACCTGGCGAGCGATCCGTGCGCCTGGACGGTGCCTACCGCGTTCGGGTCGCCCGACACGGGCAAGGGCGCCCTCACGCGCTCCACGCTGCGCAAGCTCGAGGCGCTGCCCGAGGGCTTCCGCGCCGTGCTCGTGATGGTCGACCTCGAGGACCGCACTTACCGCGAGGCCGCGCGCGAGCTCGGCGTGCCCGTGGGCACGGTGATGAGCCGCCTGCACCGCGGTCGCAAGCTCCTCGCGGCGCAGATGGCCGACGAGCGCGACGCCGCTTGATACGCCGAGTCACTGACGCGGGTGCCAGGGCACGTCCTCGATGCCGGCGATGACGTTGGCGCGGCGGGCGAGGGCGAAGAGGAGATCGCTCAGGCGATTGATGTAGACGACGACCTCGCGCCGCGCGGGAGCGTCGCTCAGAGACAGCACGGCGCGCTCGGCACGACGCGAGACGGTGCGCGCGACGTGAAGGGCGGCCGCCTGCGGGGATCCGCCGGGAAGCACGAAGCTCTTGAGCGGAGGACACGCGGCATCCGCTTCGTCGATCGCGTGCTCGAGCCGCGTGATGTCCGCTTCTCCGATGAGGGGCAGCCCCAGCTTCGCTTCCTTGCCGGGGACGCAGGCGAGCTCGGCGCCGATGGTGAAGAGATCCTCCTGCACGCGCGCGAGCACGCCGTCGATGCTCGCGTCGAGCCGCGTCGCGCGCGCGACGCCGATGAACGCATTCGCCTCGTCCACCGTGCCGTACGCCTCGACGCGCCCGCTCGCCTTGGGGACACGGCCTCCTCCGAACAGCCCCGTCGTGCCGTCGTCCCCCGTCTTCGTGTAGAGCTTCATCGCGCGCGCACTGTCCCTCGCACGCGACGCGGGTGCAAGCTCGCTCACACCTTGTGCAACGCGGCTGCATGGGTCTGCGCGTCCGTCGAGACGTAGTCGCGGTAGAAGTCGAGGCCCGCCTTGACGTAGTCCGCCGCACCTTGCTGCGCGTCGTGCATGTCCTCAGCGGCTTCCTTGGCCTGATCCGCATTGGCCTTGTGCAGCGCCGCGTTCGCGTCGTCGTTGGCTTCGGCGGCGCGCGCCCCCGAGGCACCGACCGCGCTCGCGGCCGAGGCCCCAAGCCCGAGACCGCGGAAGATGCCGGAGACGTCGTTCGCCTTCGCGATACCCAGCTGGGACGAATCAGTGCCGAGCATCTTCAACCCAACCACCCCTCCTGTGACGTCCATTGCACCCTGCGCCGCCATTCCGGCGGCCTGGACCCACCCTTCCGTTTCGATGTCATTCGCTTTCTGGCGCATGGCATCGACTTCCTTCTGGTCCTCGCTCGCCTCCTCGGCCTCATACGCCTCACGCGTCTCGCTCGCGACTTTGCGCTGGGTCGTCCCGTTCTCGACTGCCAACGCTGCCATTTCTGCGCCGGGGTCACCCGAGGCGAGAAGTTGATTGACGATCACGGGGTTCTGGCTGCCTACGTTTGCGATGGTCATGGCTCAACCTCGTATGTGTGTGCCCGCGATCCCCGCGGAGGTTTCGTCGTTGGTTTGGATCGCCCCTTGGATCGCCTGCTGGACCTGACGGTGCGCTTCATCGCAGTCTTTGATGTCGTCGATCGTCGAGCTGATCGCCGTCTCCGTCCGTCCGGCGCGTAGCGTTCCATCCTGCGCGTCGGAGGAAAGTCGTTCTGCATCGGCGGCGTAGTGCGTGCTCTCGACGTGGGCGCCCGCACCGAGGATTTCGCTCACTCCGGCGGTGGCGCCGGCCGCCTCTGCGAGGGGTACGAGTACGGCAGCCGCGGCGCCGCCGGTTGCGACGGCCATCGCCGCGGTCGCAACTGCGCCCGCGACCTTGGCGACGTCTCCGAGCGTGTTCTCGACGTCACTCCAGAAACTGTGATGGGACTCGGCCTGCTCGGCGCGCTCGAGCGCGTCCTGCGCGTCCTGGCACGCCTTGTCCTCGGCCCTCTGCTGTCCCTCGACGTGCGTCTTGCCCGTCTCGAGATCCGCCTGGCGGTGCTCCGATTCGATCGCATCGAGCGCGCTCATCTCACCATCGAACCCGCCGATCGCGACATTGCGCGGAATTGCGGGTTGAACCGTAGTAGTCATGGCCTCCTCCTTTGAATGGCGACGAGGGCACGCAGTTCTTCGTCGCGCGTCTGGTCGGCGAATCGTGAAGCTTCCGCCAGAGCTTGATTGGCCTCGCGTTCCTTGCCCCAAGCGAACAGGATGCGAGCCCTCGCCAGCTCGCACCGCGGGGCGGCTGCTGCCACGGCCGTCGCGGCCGTGTAGATTTCGAGCGCGATCTCCGACTGGTCCTGAGTCTCGTGGCACGCCCCGAGGGCAAGCCATCCGCGCTCGTCACAGGGGGCGATGTGGATCATCGCTCGAAAGACCGGCATGGCCTGCTCGATGCGGAGCTGGGAGTAGAGCCAGTGGCCGGTGGCGTACAGGGCTTCGACGGCATCCGGTGAGATACTCATTGCGTTGCTCATGGAGGGCTCCCTTCAACGGCCGACGTTCTGGACGGCCTTGTCGACCGTGTCGCCGAGTGTCTGGACCATGTTCGTCGTCATCTCGACGGCCGACTGCCTCTGCGACATGAGTGACTGGAGGTTGATCATGTCGAGCTCGGCCCCCGCGTTCAGGTTGCTCGTGATGTCGCCGAGGCTTGTCGAAAACCCCTGGATCTGATCGCTGCTCAGGCTTCCGTCGACTACGAACACACTTCGGCCCTCGACGCGGTTCATCCAGGAGTCCATCTGGCCGAACAGCGTGGGGGTCACCCCGCCCTGGATGTCGCTCTGCAGCTTCTGCAGAGCCGGTATTGCCGGTGAGGTGGGATTCAGATCCGTGATCTGCTTGAGCGCGCCGCCAACCGAGTTCTGAAGCTCCTGGACGGAGGCGCCATCATTCGCTCCACCCGCATATTTGGCGAGCGTCGACGCGATGCTCTGGAGGGTCGGCTCGTCCGAGTTCGTCTGGCGCTGACGCGCGACGCCCTCCTGAATCTGGGTGTCCAGACCCCGGAGTCTCATGTCGCAGTACGAAAGCAGGGAACTCGGGGTGAGATACGCGAACGTGGTCGCATCTGTGGTGTCGGCTGATGCTTGCGTGCCGGAGACCGGCGACGGCGGCATCGAACCGGTAGGTCCGACGGGGGGCATGGTTCGTTGCTCCTTTGTCTTGGTGGCGCGTGATTCAGTGTCCGATGTTCGCGACGACCTTTTCGACCGTGTCGCCGAGGGTCTGGACCATGTTCGTCGTCATCTCGACGGCAGACTGACGCTGAGACATGAGCGACTGAAGGTTGATCATGTCGAGCTCCGCACCCGAGTTCAGCGTGCCGACGGCGTCGCTGAGACTCGAGGAGAATTCCTGCATCCCCTTGTCCGTGATGCTGCCGCCGGCTCCCGAGGTCTTGATGTCGTTCTCCAATTTCTCGAGAGCGGGCAGGGCCTGGCAGCCGGGGTCGGTGCTCTTGATTGCTGCGATCGCCTTGTCCAGCGAATTCACGATGTCATCGACCGACTTCTGATCCGGCGCACCGCCCGCATAGTTGGCCAGGGTCGAAGCGACGCCCTCGAGAGTCTGTTGATCCTGGATGATGCGGTTCTGCTCCGCGACGCCCTGGTTGATCTGCGTGTCGATCCCCTGGAGGCGCGACTCGCAGTATTGGAGGAGAGCTTCCGGGGAGAGGTAGTTAAAGGTCCCCGGCTCCGCGGGCGCTTCGGTCGGCGCGCCTGCGGTGATCGGGATCAGGTGCGGGTCGGATGAATCGGACCCACCGGTCGGGAGCTGGGAAACGGCAGTCGGCGGGATATTCGAGGCGTTGGAGTACATGGCTCTCTCCTGTCAGGCGCGCACGCTTCCGGCGGGCGCGGGGTGGTGGGGGTTGGTCGACGCGCCGATGGTCTCGAGCGTGTCGATGGGGATTGCGATCTGCACATCACCCAGGGCGAGTAGCGCCTGCTTGGCGCGGTCCCACGCCTGGTTCTGTCTTTCGAGCTCGCACTCAATCTGCGCGAGCTGCTCGTTGCGAGATGTCATCGTTTCCTCCGTCCTTCACCCACCCAATCGGAGGCCCACGGCGCCGGTTGCGTCGCGAAGTGAGAAAAGTGATCGACGGCTCACTTTTTCTTCCGGGGGGCTGGCACCCCGGTTGCTCCGTTCGCTTCGGATGACGCGCGATGCCGTGGCGCTGGCGCTCCTGGTGCTCGCTTTCGCCACGTTGGTCACGGCGCACGTGACGCTCGCGGCGGGGCTGGCCGCTCGCGCGCCCCGCTGGCACGCGCCGCTGGCGTTCGTCCTGCCGCCGCTGGCTCCCTGGTGGGGGTGGCGCACGCGGATGCGCGCACGGACGGTCCTCTGGCTCGCGGCCGCCGCCGCCTACGTCGCGCTACTCGTGTTCGCCCTGCGGGGCTGAGCCGCCTTCGTCATTCTCGTCGGGCCGGTACGTCCACGTCGGTACGGTCGTGATGGTCCGGCCCGTCACGTCCACGTTGCCCTCCGGGTCCACCACGGCTCCGAGCGATGGCTTGGCCAGCGCGAGCGATGGCGGTGGCGCCATGGGTCGACCGCTCGCGTCCAGCCACACTCCGGGCGCCCAGTACGACGAGCCGTCGCTCGCGAATACGGTCACCGAGGGCGCGTACCTCGCCTCCGCGGGCGCCTCCACCCAGCGACCGACGAGCCAGTACCAGCGGCCGTGCATCCAGATCCACTCGCCGTCCACCCACGCCGTCGCTTCCTCCGGTCGCGGCGGGACTTGCTCCACGCGCCCCGGCGGCGGACCGACCTCGACGCGTCTGAGCGCGCTCGTTGCTTGTCGGGCGTACGGCGGATGAGGCAGCGCTCCGCCGCAGCCCACGACGCCGATGACGAACGGGAGCGTGGCCAGCCGCGCCGCTCGTGTGTCCGCCATGCCCAGCACAGCAAGCACGAACAGAGCCCCGGCCCCCGCGCTGGCCCTCGTGCTCGCTGCCGCCGCCGCCGGCTCGACCGCGTGCAGCAAGATCCCGCCGGGCCGCTCCGCCGTCGACTCGGTGCGCGTGATCCATGCGCACGAGCTCTCTTCCGACGAGGTGGAGGACAAGCTCCAGACGCAGGCCTCGCCCAGGTTTCTCTTCCTCTTCCAGGGCGTCGCCTTCGACTACTCGATCTACGACGAGTCGGTGCTCCAGCGCGACATGGCGCGCGTCGAGCGCTTCTACCGCTCCAAGGGCTTCTTCGAGGCGCACGCCCGCGTCGCGCGCGTCCTGCAGGTGAAACCCGACCACGTCCGCATCGAGATCGTCGTCGACGAGGGCCGCCCGACCATCAACCGGCGCGTCGTCGTCCTCGGTCTCGCCGGGCTCCCGCCGGAGATCGTCGAGGCCGTCCGCGACGCCGCCCACCGCGCGCTTCCCCAGGGCGAGCGCTTCGACGAGCAGGGCTTCGCGAACTCCGAGAACGCGATCCAGAGCGCGCTCACCGACCGCGGCTACGCCTGGGCGCGCGTCGACGCGCAGGCCGAGGTGGACGTGGGCCTTCACACGGCCGACTACGGCATCGCCGTCGACGCTGGCCCGCCGGCCGTCTTCGGGCCCATCACGATCGAAGGCCTCGACCCAGACGGTCCGAACGGTCCGCGCCGGCAGCAGATCCCCGAGGCGCCCATCCGCCGAACCATCGACATCGACCCCGGCGAGCCGTACTCCACCGCGAAGATCGCGTCTGCGACGCAGGCGCTGCTCGACCTCGCCGTCTTCAGCGCCGTGAAGATCGTCCCCTCGCTGCCCAACCCACCGCCGCCCGATCACGTCGTGCCCCTCACGGTGCGCACCGAGCCGACGCGCTTGCGCCAGATCACGCTCGGCGGCGGCGTCGAGATCGACGAGATCAAGACCGACGTCCACGGCATCGTCGGCTGGGAGGACCACAACTTCCTCGGCGGCCTTCGCAGCTTCGCCGTGCGCTTCAAGCCGGGCGTCGTGCTCTATCCGGCCCGCATCGACAACTGGCAGGGGCTGCCCGAGCTCCTGCCGGAAGCGTGGCTTCGCACCGAGCTCCGCCAGCCCGGATTCATCGAGGCGCGGACCAACGCCTTCGTCAGCCCGGAGTTCAACATCTTCCCGCTGCTCGTCCAGGCGAACCCCGTCGCGAACGCGCCGGTCGTCGGCTACCGCGAGGTCCGCGCGCCCATCGGCGTCGACAGGACCATCGGCCGCCTCTTCGTGGCCCTCGACTACACGTTCCAGATGGAGGACCCCTTCACGTACGTCGGGTCGCTCGATCCGGCGCTCGAGACGCTGTTCCTGTCGTTCCCGGAGCTGCGCGCGAGGCTCGATTTCCGCGACAGCCCCACGCATCCGCACGAGGGCATCTACCTCGGCAACACCCTGCAGGTCGCCGGCGGCATCTTCGGCGGGACGGCGAGCGACGTTCGCGAACAGCCCGAGGTGCGCACCTACGTACCGATCTCCAGTGGCGTGACGTTTGCGACGAGGGCATCCGTGGGCTTTCTCTGGCCGACCTCTTACGGCAGCGACTGGAACGGGGAGCTGGAGCGCTCCGACATCACAGCCGGCCCCCCGCCGGCAGGGGCGACGCCGGTCGAGATTGCAGGGCACCAGGCTGCGCGCGAGGCGCTCGCGCACGACTCGCAGATCATGTACTTCCGCGGCTTCTTCTCGGGCGGCCCGATGACCAATCGCGGCTTCCCGCCGCTGGGCGTCTCGCCGCACGGTGTGATCCCCTTTCTCAACCCAGCCACGGCGAAGCGTCAGGTGCAGTTCAGCTGCAACCCGAACGTCCCGGGCTTCAATCCCTCGCAGTGCTTCCTGCCCGTCGGCGGGATGACGCTCTGGGAGCTGCAGAACGAGGTGCGCTTCGACGTCTCGGGGCCGCTCTCGCTCACCGTGTTCTGCGACATGAGCGACGTCTCGCCGTACGAGAACGACATTCGCCTCGACCACCTGCACCTGTCGTGCGGCGCAGGCGCCGCGTACGACACGCCGGTCGGGCCCGTGCGTCTCGACGTGGGTTACCGCATCCAGCCGCTGCAGGTGCTCGGGTATGCGAACGAGACGAAGGCGGCCAGCGCCGACCCGGTCAACGGCATCCAGCCCACGATCATGGGCGTGCCCATCGCGATCGCGATCGGAATCGGGCAGGCGTACTGATGACGACGGGAACGCATCC
>Ga0335082_10006934_pt1 | contig 12336 bp, 9 predicted proteins | sample Lox_Sample_41_FD_206718 | JGI IMG/M metagenome (GOLD analysis project Ga0335082, IMG submission 206718) | Soil microbial communities from Loxahatchee National Wildlife Refuge, Florida, United States - Lox_Sample_4.1 | ecosystem: Environmental > Terrestrial > Soil > Wetlands | place: USA: Florida...
CTTGCGGAGAGCCACCAGGGTTTCGAAGCCATTGCCGCCCGCCATCAGTACGTCCAGAGTCACGGCATTGGGGCGGAAATGTTTGGCCTTCTGAACCGCATCGGCCCCGGAGTCGGCTGTGATGACGCGATATTGGGGCTCAAGGTAGCTGGTGAGAAGTTCGCGGGCTGCGGGTTCGTCGTCCACCACCAGGATCAGTGGCTTGTCCGGCCCCGCAGGGGTTACAGGCGGGCGCGGCGCACTGGCGGGCGGACCAACTGAGGCAGTCCTGGCGCCGCAGGGCAGAGTAAAAGTGAAACAACTGCCTTTCCCCAGCTCGCTCTGCAGCGAAATTCTGCCGCCTTGCCGCTCCACCAGGCGCTTGGTGATGGCCAGACCGAGGCCGGTACCCTGATGGGCAGCGTCTTTTTCGGCCTCTACTTGCCGGAACTCCTCTAAAACAATTGCCTGGTCTTCGAGGCGGATACCGATGCCGGTGTCGCTCACTGAAATGCATATCTGGTCGCGATCCTCAAAGCAGATGATCTCGATCCGTCCATCTCGGGGAGTGAATTTCACCGCATTGCTCAGCAAGTTATAGAGGATCTGCTTGAAACGAACCCGATCGGCATACACCGGCTGGGCGGTCTCCATCTCTTGCCGAATCTGGATGTTCTTCGCCATGGCCAACGGCCGAATGGTGGAGAGGACTTCCGGCAAGGCATCGCTCACCTGGAATTCTTCGCAACGAAATTCCAGCTGTCCCGCTTCGATCTTGGACAAGTCAAGAATATCGTTGATGAGCTGCAAAAGGTGCGCTGATCCCTGCTTGATGTGGTTGACGAAGCGCTTCTGCTTGTCGTTGAGATCACCAGGGGTGCCCTCAGCCAGGAGATCGGAAAAACCCACGATGGCGTTCAACGGGGTGCGCAGCTCATGGCTCATGGTGGCGAGGAACTTGCTCTTCAACTGCGTGGCGCGCTCGACTTCGCGATTGCGGAGATCAAGCTCGTGGTTGGTCTGCTCCAAACGCGCCAGGAATCGGTGCTTCTCCGCCTCGTCGCGCTTTCGCTGGGTCACATCGACGGCCACAATCACCTCAGCCGGTCGTCCCGCAAAGGTCAACGGGTATGCCGTAATCTCGACGTCAATAACGGACCCATCTTTGCGGCAGTGCCGCCACATCGAGGCTTGCTCTTTGCGTTCGCGCACCTGGGCAACGTTCTGAAGAAGCGCGCCAACATCCTCGGGGGGCCGAATGTCCTTGATGGTCATCGTCTGGAATTCCGCCACGGAATAACCGTAGTGGTCCACGGCGGCGGCATTCACCGCCAGGAAGCGCAAGGTTTCGCGGTCATAGACCCAGGTGGGAAGCGGATTGTTGTCGAAGAGCATGCGGTGGCGCTCTTCGCTCTCACGTATCCTCTCCTCCGCCTGCTTTCGCTCCGTGATATCGCGGGCGACCCCGTAGATGAGCTGCTGATCGGGGACGGAAACCGCGTTCCACAGGAACCAACGGTACGAACCGTCTTTCGCCCGGTAGCGATTCTCAAAGGCAAAGGTGGTTTCGTCGTTTTGCAGTCGCCCAGCCTCAACCGAAGTCGCAGCGCGGTCTTCGGGGTGGACGAACTCCATGTAGGGCTGGGAGGTCAGTTCCGCACTGGTATAGCCGAGCGTCTTCTGCCAACTGGGATTGACGCTCTTGAACACCCCATCGAAGCCTGCGGTGCAGAACAGATCCACCGACAAGTCGAGAAAGCGGCTACCGGTATTCAGTCGAGCATAGAGCGATGCCATGAATGCGCTCAGGGCCAGCCCGACGATGACAAACACGCCGCCCAGCGCCCACACTCGACGTTGCACCAGCCAGATGCCCTCCTGGGAGAATTGGGCAGGCCGCTCCACCAGCACCGCCATTCCATACCCCTCCACCGGCTGAAAGGCAGTGAAGAACGAAGTGCCATTTCGCGTGAAGGTGCCGGTTCCAGAACGACCGGTCAGCGCCGATTTGACAGGCTGGTAGCCGCTGAGATCGATGAGAGGCGTGTCCGCGCCCAGGTGTTGCCGGGCGGATAAGTGTCCGTTCTTGTCCGCCACGGAGATGGCCCAGGCATCGTCCAGGTTGGTGCCCACCAGGCGCTGGCTGATGGAGTCGAGAGCATACGCGGCCATCAATATGCCAAGCGGGCGGCCGTCTGGCTCATGGATCGGCAGCGAAATCGCAACTACCAGTTCGAAGGGTGAAACTCGGCTTTGATAGACCTCAGAAACGTAAGGCTTCCAGCCCCGGGCGACGCCCTTATACCAGTCGCGGTAGGCGAAATTCTCGCCGACGAGGTTGGGCTGCGGCGGGTAAATCGCGCGCAGGGTGCCATCCACCTCGTAGATGCTGACGAAGGCGAAGTCGGGCCGCAACTCGTTGGCTTCTTTCAGTTGCCGGGCGACGACATCCAGGTCCTCTTTCTTCCAGGCTTGAATAAGCGAGGGGCGATGGGCCACCGACTCAAGAAAGGCGCTGCTTTGGCGGAAGTGCTCTTCCACCAAGGTGGCCGAGACGCGGGCGATCTGCTGGCTCTCGGTGGCGGACTGGGCTTCAATGCGGCTGCGTAACAGATGGCCGATGGAGTAGGAAAATGATGCAATTGGCAAGATGGAGAGCACCAGGAACAGGAGATAAAGCCGCCAGCGGCCTTTCTGTACCCATCGTCCGACGGCATCGGTCATGCTCATCATATTGCGTGACTAAGCCCCTGCCCCGGCGCCCAGCGATCGGGTGTCACCGGACCGGCCTTGAACTAAGCTTTCAAACTCGCTGAATATCCTGGGGTCCCACCAGCCCTTGGCGACCTCTTCCCGCATGGTGGCGAGCGCCTTCTGTGTGGAGAAGGCCTCTTTGTACGGACGGTCGGTGGTCAGCGCATCAAACACATCCACGATCTGCATGATGCGGGCGGTCATCGGGATGGCCTCTCCGCGCAGTCCGTCGGGATAACCCGAGCCATCGCACCTTTCGTGGTGGTGGCGGATGATGGGCAGCACCAGCCGGAAGGACTTCAAGGGTGCACAGATCCGTTCACCAACGGCGGGGTGCTCACGAACCACCTTCATTTCGTCTTCCGTGAGCCGGCCAGGTTTCAGGAGGATGGCGTCGGGCACGGCAACTTTGCCGATGTCATGGACTATGCCGGCACGGCGCAGGGCTACGATCTGCTCTTGCGGGAGCCGGAATCGCTGGGCCAGGGTAGCGGCAAATTCAGACAAGCGCTCACAATGGCCGTGAGTATAGGGATCCTTGCCTTCGATGGCGCGCGCCAGGGCAAACAAAACCGACTCGGCGTGTTCCAGTTCATTGGTGTAGAGCTTTAGCTTCATCAGGGAGCGCACACGCGCGAGCAACTCCACGCGATCGACCGGACGGGTGAGAAAATCGTCGGCTCCGGCTTTAATGCCTTCGATGCGGTCTTCGTTGCTGGACAGAGCCGTGACCAGCACGACCGGGGTGAGATAGGTTTCTGGATTGCTCTTGATCCGGGAGCAGGTTTCAAAACCGCTCAGCCGCGGCATCATTACATCGAGGATGACAAGGTCGGGACGCGTGCTACTCACCAACTCCAGGGCGGCTGCTCCATCGGGGGCGGAGACCACGGTGTAGCCCTGGGGGCGGAGCAGTTCTTCCAAGAGCTCGCGATTGGCAGGTTGATCGTCGGCCACCAGAATGGTGCCGCTCACCCCTTCCTGCGACTGCAACATCGTTTTACCCCACACTTAGCGAGAAATTAGAGGTAGGGTGACATAACAATTAGCGAGAGTGGTAGTTACGGAAGTTTACCGGGAGGGCAAAGGTGAGAGAGGTGCCTCCGGGGCGCCTGTGGGCTTTGGAATGCGTCACGTCAGGGGGATGAGACAGGTGCGCCGGAATCCGAAACGATCGGCCAGAGCCTCGCATTGGGATTTTTCAGGGATTGGCGCCGCCACCCGACTGGGATACTCGTCATACGTTCTGCCATCGAGCTGCCTGCCGTTTCTTGACTTTCTGACGCCGCCCCACTGTTTGAAGAAAAATGGCACCCGCTGGTCGCGGCACTGGTCGCGAATAGAGATGACCCAGTCTTTCTTCATTGGGCGGGCACCGGGGCCACTTTCACCACCGACGATGACCCAGGTGATGCCGGACAAATCGATTCTGCCGAGGTCTTCGAGCAGTGGCTCGATCGACAGGAAGCGAACTTTGGCGGGGGCCTGGCGCAGGTGGTCGATTCTGGGAAGTCCGTACTTGCGGTCTTCGACGCTGACGCCCCACCAGATGTGGGTCTGATCGGCTGCGAACCTGAGGTTTCCGGCAAGCATGTCACGCAGTCGCTCAGAGCGTTTGGTAAGCACCTGATAAGTGTGCCAGTTCGCCATGGCCATGACCCTGGCGACGAGCTGCACGTAGTCATCGGGCACGCCGGCCTGGAACAGATCGCTCATGGAGTTGACAAACACCAGCTTGGGGGAACGCCAAGAGAAGGGTTCAATCAGCTTCTCGGGCACAAGGCGGAGATCAAAGCCCTGCTCGTAGGGATGACCTTTTACGCCGCGGAAGCGTTCTGCGAATGTCTCGGCATAGCAGTGCTTGCAGCCTGGGCTGATTTTGACGCAGCCGCGGACGGGGTTCCATGTGGCGTCGGTCCACTCGATATGGGAATTCAGCGACATCCGTCCTAAAACAGGCCCAACTGATCGTCAGTGTATTTGAGCGCATCATTCCAAAGCTTGTAAGCAAGCGCGTTGCGCGAGAAAAGACCCAGTGCGTAAAGCGGATAGTTTTTCTCGTAGTAGAAGATCTTACGCATCGAATAGAACGGGGGTGGGATGTATCTCATATTCGCCATGCTAATTGCGAACTCCTCCGCCAGAAACCGCGGAAACTCTTGACCCTCCTGTTTCGCTGCCACCCAACGACTCGGCCACGACGTTGTCCCTAAGAGCTCACTGATTTTTGTTGGATTCTTAACGTAGTGCTGTTCAGCACGGAGCGCATCCATGTACAAAGCCAACAATACAATGAAGTCAACATATCGCTGCGCGAGAGCCTTGAGCGTTGCAAACTTGATCCCTATGTCGTTGGGGTCCACGAAGCACAGACTGAGGACTGTGTTCGCCGCAGAGTGCTGGGGGATGGCCGAAACGATCTTGTCAACAAGATCGTCACAGCTGCCCGCAATGAACGTGACGTTGGCAGTGGGCGCATGGCGCTTTACGCGAGCTTCCAAGGCTTCCCGTTTTTCCTGGTTCTGCTCACAGAGGATGTACTTATCGAAGGGTACTTTGAGACAAAGGGCTTGAATCGGAGAGCCAGCCGTGATTCTCTCAGTGCCGCGTATACGGCTATAGCCAGCACCAGCATACAGCTCAACGTAGACACGCTGGCGGAACTTTTGCTTCATTGCTGCCGAGAACTGGGCCGCATAGTACGACACCAGCCTGTGTTTGTCCTCGGTCCAAGATCCGACGTCGTTATATGGCAGGCCATCCGGCTCAACAAGGACTGCATTTCAGCGACATAATTCGTCTTTTATTCGCCTATTACATTTTGCCACGTATCGTTCCAAAATCACAGCGGTATATTCCCGTGCTTCTTCGGCGGGTTCTTGTCGCGCTTGGTGTCGAGCATTTCCAGCGCCTGGATCAGCTTCTTGCGTGTTTCTCGCGGCTGGATGACAGCGTCGACGTAGCCTCGCTCCGCGGCGACATACGGATTGGCGAAACGGTCGCGAAACTCTTCGATCTTTTTCTGTCGCACGGCCTCGCGGTTCTCGGCTTTATCAAGTTCGCGCTTATAAACAATGTCCACCGCGCCTTCGGGACCCATGACTGCAATTTCTGCCGTCGGCCAGGCATAGTTCACATCCGTGCGGATGTGCTTGGACGCCATCACGCAATAAGCCCCGCCGTAGGCCTTGCGCGTAATCACTGTGATCTTGGGGACGGTGGCCTCTGCGAAAGCGAACAGCAGCTTCGCGCCGTGCTTGATAATTCCGCCGTATTCCTGGTTGATGCCGGGCAGGAAGCCGGGGACGTCTTCAAAGGTCACCAGCGGGATGTTGAAGCAGTCGCAGAAGCGCACGAAGCGCGCGCCCTTGATCGAAGCATTGATATCGAGCGTGCCCGCCAAAAATGCCGGCTGGTTCGCGACAATGCCTACCGGCCGTCCATTTAGCCGGGCGAACCCGATCACAATGTTCTTCGCGTAGTGTTCCTGCACTTCGAAGAAGTAGCCGTCATCGACCACGGCGTGAATCACATCTTTAATTTCGTAGGGCAGATTCGACTGCGCGGGAACGACTTTGTCGAGCGACGCATCGGCGCGATCGATCGGATCATTGCAGGCTTTGCGCGGCGGATCGTCAAGGTTATTGGACGGCATGAAGCTGAGCAACTCGCGAACCATCGAGAGGCACTCGGCGTCGTCGTGGGCCAGGAAGTGGGCCACGCCGGAAGTTTCGTTGTGCGTGGTGGCGCCGCCCAGTTGTTCCTTGGTGACCTCTTCGTGGGTCACGGTCTTGATCACGTCGGGCCCGGTGATGAACATGTACGAGGTCTTGTCGGCCATCAGAATGAAGTCGGTGATGGCAGGCGAGTAGACTGCGCCGCCGGCGCAGGGGCCAAGAATGGCCGAGATCTGCGGCACGACGCCGCTGTAGATGGTGTTGCGCAGGAAGATGTCGGCGTAGCCCGCCAGCGACATCACGCCTTCCTGAATGCGGGCGCCGCCGGAGTCGTTGAGCCCGATCACGGGCGCACCCATCTTGGCGGCGAGGTCCATGATCTTGACGATCTTGCCAGCGTTGGCCTCGGAGAGCGAGCCTCCGAAGACAGTGAAATCCTGAGCAAAGACGAACACCAGGCGGCCCTCGATGCGGCCGTATCCGGTGATAAATCCGTCGCCGTAGTACTTCTGCTCGCCCATGCCGAAGTCGGTGGAGCGATGGGTGACCAGTTTGTCGGTCTCTTCGAAGGTGCCCTCATCAAGCAGGAATTCGATGCGCTCGCGGGCCGACATCTTGCCCTCTTTATGCTGCCGCTCGCGGCGTTGCGGGCCGCCGCCGTCTTCGGCGAGGTGGTCGCGGCGTTTCAGTTCAGCCAGCTTCTCTTCCAGGTTCATGGCGGGAGAATTATAGCGGGTGGGGGGCAGGTCTTTGCGGCAAGAAAGGCCTTACCGCAAAGGCCGCAAGGGTTTCGCCAAGCACGCGAAGAAACAAATACCCAGCAGTCCCAGCGGGTTGCAGATGCAACAAGTATTGAGGGCCGAATGGAAGGGACAGGCACTCCCGTTTCTTGTGATTCTGGCTCCAACCCCGTAGTTTGTTATGCAGGCCAACCAGGAGGTATCCATGCGATTCAGAAACTGGCTCTATGTGTTTGTGGCAGTCCTATTCGCCTTCGTTGCTCCCTCGGCCGTCGCCCAGGGACACAGCGGGGAACACGGCCATGGCCACGGGCAAGGACACAAACAGCACCACGACCGCGACGATGACGACCAGGGGCACGACTTTTATCACCAACATGATCGCTATGCGATGCGGGAGTGGTATGAAGGCCACTATCAACATCTGCCGCCGGGCCTTGCGAAGCGCGACCGGTTGCCTCCGGGATTAGAACGTCAGCTTGTGGTGCGGGGTACGCTGCCGCCAGGATTACGGAAGAAGGTTTACCCCTGTCCACCGGAGTTTGTGAGGGAGTTGCCGCCGCCTCCGCCGAACTGCGAGCACGTGTTCATTGGGGGACATGTGGTGCTGTTGAACCGGGCAAGTTTCCAGATTGTGGATGTCTTCCACTTCGAGTTCTAGGATCGGGGCAACTGTGAAGGACTCCCCACGTTAGCTCGCGTGACCGCTCGCGGAACGTGGGCCACCAACCAGAGGAAACCTACGTCATCCTACAAAGCTAATCCCGGCCGTCGTAGGGTCCCCGAGCTGCGCTCGTTCGGGATGACAGAGGGGTAAGACTTATTCCATGGTTGAGCCCATGGGGTTGTAGCGGTATTTCTTGCCATCCCAGAAGACCACCGAAGTCATGGCGTTGCCGCCGGTTTCGTCCACGTAGATCGCCTGCCGCACTTTCTTCTTGAACAGTAACTTCCGCACGCGGATATCGCGGAAGGGCACATTAACCAGCATGAACTTTGCCTTGGGGTTGGCGGAATGCCAGGCCTCAGCGCCCGAGCCGTGGATCACCAGAAGGGAGAATCCGCGACGCATCGGGTCATCGGCCACGAAGGCCGTCGTTACCTTGGGATTGCCGTATCCGAAGAAGGTGTTATAGGGGTCGACCACGAGGTAGTTGTTTTCAGCCTGGTCCATGAGCGGACTGGTGCAGCGGGCAGGAATGACCAGGTCTTCAACTCCGTCGCCGTTCAGGTCGCCTTTCACCGGAGGCATCCCGATCAGCGTGCAGTTCGTTCCGAACTGCTGTTGGACGAAATCTGTATCTACGATGGGTTCGCTGGTCGGCTGCGCCGGTGAGGGAACCGGTCCCAGGACAGCGCCAACGAGAAATAAGGCTGCAAATCGGAGGAACGACATATGGTTACTTTAGACCGGGCAGTGGCCAGGCGATAGAGAAACAAAAGGCTCCGCCAGCACGAAAGTCACTAGTTAGGTCGTTCGTCGTTGGTCGTGGGCTTCTTGGGGCGCTGGAAGTGTTCCCAGCCTTGGGGACGCAAGTTCCTGCGAGCACCGCCACTCGCTGACAGAATGATACCTCTGGCGCGAGTGATATGCCCAATCTCGGTGATCTTCACACCGGCGATGCGTGCTGGGACCGGCTGGTTTCGGGGAGCGGTAAACAAGAGCTCGTAGTCATCGCCGCCGTGCAAGGCAAACTCGAGATCGACTGCGCGGAGAGGCCGGCCGATGCGGGCAAGCGGGACTGCCGCGGCGTTGACCTCTGCCCCCACCCCACTCTCGTCGCAGATGTGGGCCAGATCGGTGGAGAGCCCATCGCTGATGTCAATCATGGCCGCGGCAATCTTCTTCTTGCGCAGGAAGCTGCCCACATTGATCCGTGGCACGGGGTGAAAGTGCTCCGGGTAATCGGCCGGGCGGATCTGCTGACCAGAAAAGAGCAGTTTGAGCGTAGCGGCCGCCCCCCCTACGCTCCCCGTCACGTAGATGCAATCCCCCGGCCGCGCTCCCGAGCGGCGGATCGAGTGCCCTCTGGGTGCCGATCCTAAGACAACGATGTCAGCCAGGACCCCACCGGAAGACTGGGCCGTGTCTCCCCCGGCGAGGCTCACGTGGAAAGCATCGGCCAGTTTGAGCAGGCCCTTGAGAAAACGATCCACCCACTTCTGAGGCAGATTTCTCGGCACGGCCAAGGACAGAAACGCGGCAATGGGATGGCCGCCCATCGCCGCAATGTCGCTCAGGCCGCGGGTAAGACAGCGGTGTCCCACGACCTCCGGCGGATGCCATTCGCGCCGGAAATGGACGCCTTCGAGGCTGAAATCAGTAGTAAGCAACGCATCCTGACCGGCGGGAATCCGAAGAACAGCGCAGTCGTCCCCAATTCCGGCGATCACACCAGCCTTTGGCCTGGCGCGCCGGCGGATCCCGGCAATGAGCGACTTTTCAGAAAGAGGCAAGCGGATTCAATATATAGGAACCCTCAGGCGGACAGTACGTCCCGCAAACCTATGGAACCTTAGGCCCGTAACTCGTCAGGCATGACCCGGTCCTAGGGGGCGGTGCCACGCACCCCGCCTTCCGTAACCCGGAAACCGGGTTGCCCGTCATTGACAGACCCAAAGCCACTTTGGTACCGTGGCGAAGCTGTTTCCATACACCTTTGGCCGAGCTAAGTGCAGCAACTGGTTAGGATTGTGTGCACTTGAGAATTTCGGGACTGACCCGGTTCCGGTAGGTAGGAAGTAGACGTAACGCGCCTCATTCCCAAACGGGGAACGTACGGCGGGATCAGGGTCGTTTGATTAGTGTCACTGCGGCGAACCAGCCGCGACGAGATTGGCCTGATCCACAGCAGAAAGGAAACTATTGCGTAAGCGTTTCTATATCCTTTTCGTTGCCCGGGGGGAAGATGGGCAGTTGCGCAAGATCCCCATTCCGGCCCACTATCTATACGTCCTGGTGGTGGGGGCAGCAATCGGCGGCCTGAGCCTGACAGGCATCGCCAGTTCCTATCTGCGGATGTTGCTCAAGGTTTCCCACTTCAACGAACTGCGGGCTCAAAAAGAAGAATTGAAGAATCGCTATTCGCGCCTGGAACAGGTCGCCAAGGAACGCGACATCCAGGTGGCATCTTTGGGATCGCTGGCCAGCGAAGTTTCTTCCCTGTACGGACTGAAAACCGACCAGATCCTGACTCCTTCCAGCGACGCTCTCCAGGAGGCAGCGGTGAGCTCCTCCCTGGACCGTCTCTACACGCTCAGGACCACGGCCCTGAGTGGCGCCGCCATGACCGGAATTTCTCTGGGCCTGACTCGCAACGTCACCCCGGCAGATTGGCTGCGCGCCAACTCCGCGCCCAGCTTGTGGCCGGTCGAAGGCCCGGTGACGGGATCATTCGGCGAGCGCACCGACCCGTTCAATGGTGAGGGCGCGTTTCATAGCGGAGTGGACATTTCCGCCAACTATGGCCAGCCAATCATTGCTCCGGCCGACGGCGTCGTGACTTTCGCCGACTTCCTGGGTGGATACGGAAAAGCCGTCGTGGTAGATCACGGCCATGGCATCACCACCCGTTACGGACATCTGGCCAGCTTTGCAGTGGCGGTCGGGCAGTACGTGCACCGCGCCGAGATCATCGGCTACGTTGGCCTCAGCGGTCGCAGCACCGGGCCGCACCTGCACTACGAAGTCCGCATCAACGATACCCCGGTCAATCCCCACAAGTATCTACGCCTGACTTACGCCCACGCCGGCGGCTTCGCGGCGGGAAGTTAGAAGAACCGTCGTTGGTCATTGGTCGTCGGTCGTCGGCAGAAACACCAAGCCCCAGGTCTTAGGCTCTAGGTCCCAGACCCCAGGCCCGCGCGAAGACCTCCATTCAAATTGTCATTCCGAGGAGTGCAGCGACGAGGAATCTGCTTTTGCTTTTCGCCAACGACCGACGGCCAACGACGATTTTGTTTTGAGCCTACGACCTAAGGCCTAAGACCTACGACCGGTTCACTGCCTTAGCCCCATCCACTTCTCCGAAACGACCATGGAGTTCCCCGGGTTCTGCGGGTCGTAGCGGACGGACGTCGGCAGGCCGAGGCGGCAGGAGTGCAGGTTGATGAAGTGCCGAAGGTAGGTGACGTCTTGGGAGGCTTCGTAGGAGACGCCGGCCACGTCGTACTGAAAGATCAGCAGAGTCGCCGGTTTTTGGCCGTGCTCAACCTCCTGAACATCAATAACAGTGCCGTCGGTGATTCGGCCGACGCGTTCCAGCCACTCGCGGCGTTCCCGTTCCAGGTCTTCGGGCCGCTTGGGCTTCCGGCGCAAAAGAAGGTAGAGGGCAAACAGGACGCCGGAGCCTCCCAGGGCGAGAGCATAAAGGCGAAATGGATTCATGGCTTGCGGTAGAACGCGCCGGTGAGCAGTGGCTTCACTCTCCAGAATAAAGCCTGGCGGCGAATCGCGGAAGAGGGGCGGCCGTTCCCAGGTTAGCGCCCCAAGTTCTGAGCACCGTGGGCCTGAGTGTGAGCACAGAGCGCGAACCTGGTGCACACGGCTGAGGCATTACCCACGGTATGGCCCGCTTGACCCCTACCCCGCCCGGGTGTACAGTCCGCTGCGTCCGCAATCTCGACAACTGAGGAGGGCGTTATGTTACGGAGAGCCTCTTGGGCCGTGGCCGTCGTGGTGTGCCTGATCGTGCCCGTGGCAGTCCAGGCGCAAGGCGACTACCTCGACGTGTACATCGTGAAAGTCAAACCGGAAAAGTCATCCGACTTCAACGCGCTGGCCAAGAAAATGGCCGACGCCAACCGCCGTTACAACGGCGACACCTGGATGGCAATGGAGACCCTTTATGGCGAGGGCAACACCATTGCGTTCGTCAGCACTCGCCAGGACTATGCCGACCTGGACAAGGCCGAACCTGCCTTCATGGGCGCGGTCAACAAGGCGTACGGCAAGGAGACCGTCACCAAGATGTTCCACGAGTGGGACAGCTGCCTGGTGAGCTCGCGCACCGAACTGCGCAAGCGGCGCTGGGACCTGTCGCGAAAGGCGCCGGACGCCGCGTCCTACGCCAAGTTCATTGGGGAGTCGCGGATCCTGCGCACCACCGCCGTGCATGTCCGGCCCGGGCATGTGGCCGAATTCGAAGCCTTGCTGAAGGATGCGAAAACCGCGGGCGAGCAGAACC
>Ga0335082_10006935_pt1 | contig 12335 bp, 14 predicted proteins | sample Lox_Sample_41_FD_206718 | JGI IMG/M metagenome (GOLD analysis project Ga0335082, IMG submission 206718) | Soil microbial communities from Loxahatchee National Wildlife Refuge, Florida, United States - Lox_Sample_4.1 | ecosystem: Environmental > Terrestrial > Soil > Wetlands | place: USA...
CGGCCGATCTTTCCGTTATTCAAGTAGCGCCTGTCCTGACCTCGGGGCAATGCGCGAGTTGCGCGCCTCATGCGGATGCGCGAACAAATCGGCGTTCGCCGCGCGGCGAATTCGGCCACAGCGATGGTTCTTCTCTTGTTAACGCGGCAGGCGCGTTTGGAACTTCTGCTGCGGCCGTTCGCCATGCATCCAGATTTGCTGGGGGCCTCATCTCAACGGAGGCGAACAGTTCGAACCAACTGACGGGTGAACACATCAAGTTAAAATCACACGGCTGCAAGCTCGCGAGCGAGAGGTAAATATCCCGTGCGGCAGCGCGCGTGAACATGCATTGCACACAGAGCATTTCATGCGACGCAGCGAGCTTGCGCCACACCGAATCGTGCAGCATCGGCGCGAGCTCTGTCACCTTGGGGGTTCTGCCGCAGTCGCTGCATTTCAACACACGGGCCATGTTCTTTACCTCACCGATACCCGAATGATTGAGACTATCGCTCTTCACGAAACGAATGGCGGTGCTCCGGTAGAGAAGATGTGATTTTCTTTAGCGCGAGACTAATAGCGTACCGTTTTCGATTAGATGATCAGATTCCAATGAGGCCAATCGACTCTCTGCGGTCGCACTTTAGACGCAGTTTTTTTATTCAAACGAGATGGCTGAGGACGACCCTTGAGCGTCCCAAATGAGTTACGCGAGCAATGCACTTTGCGGTACCGCCTTTCACGAGGCCGGGCATGCCGTCGTGGCGCGCTACTTTGGGCTAACGGTTATAGAGATCGAAATTCGTGAAGATGCGAGCGGCAAGACTGACACGGTCGGCGCTACCGACGTCTTGCCGCTCATCGACCGGGTAGCAATTTACTGCGCTGGTCAGGCATCTCGAACTGTTTTCAATTGCCGCAGTCACGCGCTCGCTGTTTCAGACGAGCACCAAGAGATCAGCAAACTTATGGAAGGCCTGACGGAGGATCACTGGCTTCAAATTAGAAACGCCGGTTATCGCCGTGCCATCGAAATTGTGAAACGTAACGCGCCCGAGGTTGAACGGCTGGCCAGCCTTCTCGTTAAACAAAGACGTATCGACGAAAGCACAATCGCCCAGACAATGATCTCGGCTGCTTGAGCAAGGTGGCCTCTATTTCTACTTCTTTGCCGCGATCGCAGCGCATTTGGCCCCGAGCTGATCTAGTCAAAAACCAGATGGAAAAACGGACGGATCCCGCGCCGAGGGAGGAGCCTTTTGTGAGTAACACGAGCGTGATCTAATTTTCATATCCACGCGTAATAATATTGATTTGCCGGATGGTGTTGTGACCAGTTGGGTTTTCACAATGAGCAGGATCACCACAAAAGACGGTACTGAAATTTACTACAATGACTGGGGCAGGGGGCAACCAATGTCTTTAGTCACGGCTGGCCACTCAGCGCCGATGCCTTCGAAATCAGATATATTTTCTTGCCTCGCGCGGCTACCGCTGCATCGCTCACGATCGCCGCGGACATGGGCGATCGAGTCAACCTTGGCAAGGCAATGACCTCGATACCTACGCCGATGATCTCGCCGAGCTCATGCAGAAGCTCGACATTAAGGACGCAATTCATGTCGGCCACTCGACCGGCGGCGGTGAGGTCGCCCGCTATATCGGCCGCCATGGCACCAAACGCGTGGCTAAGGCCGTGCTCATCGGCGCCATCCCACCACTGATGCTCAAGACCGCGGCCAATCCTGTGGGCTTGCCGATCGAGGTCTTAGACTGACTGCGCGCCAGCGTTCAGGCAGACCGCTCGAAATTCTGGGAAGACCTCAGCCTTCCTTTCTACGGGTACAACAGGCCGGGCGCTAAAATATCAGAAGGTGTGCGTCGTTCGTTCTGGCTGCAAGGGATGATGTGCGGCTTCCCGGGCTCATACTTTTGCATCAAGGCGTTTTCCGAATCCGACACGACTGAGGACCTGAAAAAATTCGATGTCCCAACGCTGATCTTGCACGGCGACGACGATCAGATCGTCCCGATCGTTTCCGCTGCCATACGCGAAACTGGTGATCTATAAGGGCGCGCCGCACGGCATGTGCACGACGCTCAAGGATAAGGTCAACGACGACCTGCTGGCATTCATCAAGGCATAAGCTCGATGGCGACAGACCCGACGCGCCTTGACCGGCACGCTCATAGGGTCGAATAGTCGATCGCCAGCTGAATGCATATCCGCTCTCTTTTAGTGTGCTAGCTTGTCCTGGGCCATGGGGGAGGCAATGAGACGGCGCGAGTTTATCACGCTTGTTGGTGGCGCGGCGGCGACTTGGCCAATTGCGGCACGGGCGCAGCGATCCGAGCGGACGCGGCGGATCAGCGTTCTGGTTGGCCTAGACGAAAGCGACCTCGAGGCGCAAAAGCGCATCAAGGCATTCCGGATCGGTATGCGCGATTTGGGGTGGATCGAAGGACGCAATATTCAGGTCGAAATTCGATTTACCGGTAGCGATCTTGAGTCAATCAACAAGCATGTCGCGGAAGTAACTCGGCTCGCACCAGATATTATTGTTGCAAACAGCACTCCGATCATAGCTGCACTGCGCTCGACAAAGAGCAGGATTCCAATCGTATTCGCGATGGTGAACGATCCCGTTGGTCAGGGATTTATCGCAAGTCTTGCACGCCCCGAGGCCAACATTACCGGGTTCTATTTCATCGATTTCGAAATGGTCGGAAAATGGATCAACTTGCTCAGCGACGTCAAGCCAAGCCTGTCGAAGGTCGCATTGATTTTCAATCCTGATACCTCGGCCTATTTTGACGACTTCCTGCGATCATTCAAAATGTTGCAGCAGCCAACCTCGGTCGAGGTACAGGCCGTGCACGTTCGCAGTATTGCCGAGGTCGAAGCCGCAATTGCGGAGTTAGGCCGCAATCCGGACAGTGGTCTGATCGCCGGGTCGGATATCTTTATCGTCGGCGTCCGCAAAACGATCGTAAAATTGGCAGGGGAGCACCGAGTGCCGGTCATTTCCCCCTATCGGCAATTCGTTGTTGAAGGAAGTCTGATGTCCTACGGGCCCGATACCGCCGATATCTTCCGACGTTCGAGTTCCTATGTCGATCGCATTCTCAAGGGCGAATCGCCGGGCAATTTGCCAGTGCAATCTCCTAGCAAGTTTGAACTCGTCTTCAACCTTAAGACGGCCAAGGCGCTCGGCCTCTCTGTCTCCAGCTCATTCTTGCAGCTTGCCGATGAGGTGATCGAGTAACGTTCGGCGATGCCCGCTTTTGGCTGTTGGCGGACATCATGCTTACGAATGTCCGCTTTCGGGGGGTAAACATCACAAATCCACGACCAAATGCCCGCTATTCTATAGCGGACACAGGGCTGGTTTTGCGCCGTTGTGTTCGGTGACATTAAAATAGCGGATTCAGCGAGGCGAAGCTGTCGAGACAGCTCTTGGCCGATGGCAAAAAGCGCCATAATGTCTGAGAAAGGTCAACGTACCCGTTAGTCAACAATCCCGCGAGCGGATTGGCTCCTGATGACACAGTATTCGTTAGGTCGTGTCGCGTATCGTCAGTCCGCTAAATTGTCATACAGTTGGATTGATTCCCTGGGTCTGGCCATTGGGCTAGCCATCGCTTACTTCCTGGCGGCACGTCTTAGTCTTGTGCTCCTCACCAAGCCTGATGGTGTTGCCGTTTTCTGGCCGGCTGCGGGGGTTTCTGCCGGCGTACTGATCAGTCTGGGGTCGGGCGCACGGTTGCCCGTAGTCGCCGGCACGATGGCTGCGACCATCGCGGCTAACCTGTTAGGCGATCGCGGCATCTGGAGTGCGGTTATTTTCGCCCTATGCAACGCTGGCGAGGCCGTGATTGTTGCCGCTCTAATCGAAAGCTACTTTGGCTCGTCGTTCAGTCTGGACAAACTGCGTAACGTAGTCGGATTGGTTGCGGCCACGATCATCGGAACTGCCATTTCGGGGATCGGTGGAGCATTGGGCTTTGAATTATTCCACAGTTCGCCATCATCCATTCTGACGATTTGGCACCATTGGTTTACGTCGGACGCGCTTGGCATTATCACAGTTGCGCCGCTCTTGATTGGACTAGCTGCCGCGGCACGCGATCCGCCCCTGCGCAGTGAAGTTTTCGAAGGCGCCGCGGTATTGGTCATACTGGCCATCGCGAGCGGACTCATTGTTTTATTGCCGCGGGAGTTGTGGGTGGCCGTGGTGCCTACTGCTTTGCTCTTCCCACTTCTATTCTGGGTTACCGCGCGCTGCAGACCGGTCTTCGCTGCGGCGGCCGCATTCATCGTCGCACTGACGGTTGTTTCGACGACCACATTCGGCATTGGCATTCTCGGCGATCTGAGCCTTCCGTCCACGCAGCGAATTCTGTGTGCTCAAGCGGGCCTCTTGACGGCCGCGCTCTGCGCATTGGTGCTTGCCGCGTTGTTCGCAGAGCGAAAGGCGAACGAGGCCAAACTCGCTCACTCGAACATTATGCTCGAGCGCGAGCGAGACTATAAGTTGATGAATGTGCAGGCGGCCACCGCCACGATGGCTCACGAGGTAAAGCAGCCGCTTGCAATAATCTCATTAAAAGGCGAGGCGGCACAACAGCTTCTTGAGCATCCGAAGCCTGACCTTGGAAAGGTGCGGTCGGCTTTGGTCAGCATCGTTGCTAACAGTCATCGTGCAAGCCAAATATTAAATAGCACTCGTGCTTTATTTGCGAAAACCGATCAGGGACACGAGCCCGTTGATGTGAACAAAATTGCTCTTCAGGTATTGCGCCTTCTTCGAGAACAGTTGAATGCTCACGGTGTCATGATCGAGGTTGAACTGGCGTCCAATCTGCCGCTGGTCATGGGCCATAAGGGGCAATTGCAAGAGGTTATAATAAACTTGCTCCAAAATGCGATTGAAGCAATGAACGGCATCAAAGATGGTCGCAGGACGGTGCAGCTGAGAACGAAGCAACATGGCGACGATGCAATTGTTGTGGAAGTCAAGGATTCGGGACCGGGAATTGATCCAGCAGATCTGAACAGTGTATTTGATGCATTTTTTACAAAAAAATCACACGGAGTAGGATTGGGATTGGCCATTTGCCGCATGATTATTGAGCGTCACGGTGGACTGCTTTCTGCGTCGTCGGATGGTACGAACGGGGCGCTGTTTAAGTTCGTTCTGCCGACGCGCGAGGCCTACATGAATAATGCTCGCGCCCCACGGCTGGACAAGCACTCCACCACGGCGAGCGGCTAGTCAATTAAACTCAGAGATGCCGCCGCGGACTGGGTCGAGTAAACGCAACCACTAACGATTGCTCAGGCCGCGTCCAAAAAAAAGCTGATGGCGCTTACCATCGTGGAAAGAATAACCAGAACTATCCCAAGCGCGAGAGCTAAACTTAAATCCCCCTTGCTTGTTTCCAGCGCAATTGCCGTTGTCATAGTCCGCGTATAGCCTTGAATGTTGCCGCCAACGATTAGGATGGCGCCTACTTCGGCAATGGCGCGTCCAAAGGCGGCTAGACGCTGTGAGCAACCCATCCCGGCCGATGTTCATCAACGACCAAATGCTTCGAAACCGACTAGCGCCGTCGTTCAAAAGAGCATCTCCGTAGGTGTTCCATAGTCCCGCCGTTGTGCGATGAACCAGCGCCATCACAATCGGAGTCGCAAGCACACATTGCGCAACTATCATCGCTGCTGGTGTGAACAGTATACCGAGTGACCCCAACGGCCCAGAGCGCGACACCAGCAGGTAAATCGAAAGTCCCACGACGACAGGCGGTAAGCCGAGAAGTGCGTTGACGATAACAATCGCGCACCTCTGCCCGGGAAACGATACACCGCCAACGCTGTACCAAGCGGAGCGCCTATTGCAAACGCGCAAGCACTGGCAGTCAGGCTCACTTTAATGGACAGAAATATAATTTCGCGCACATCGAGATCGAATCTGCCGATCAAATCAATTGCGGTAAAAAACGCTGAAGCGAAGTCGTTCACCGAAGCACTATTAGCATGCATGTCCGCTTTTTACGCAATGCGGATATCGCCCGGCGGATTCGGTCCACGCTACCTCTGACAGTTCACGGCGAAAATCAAGAATGTCGTCAACATAAACAAAGAGATGCTGGTGAGCCCAACGCCGAGCGGCAGCCACCGTCCTGCTGGCCGAACCAACCCGGTCTGAGCCTGTTCGAGCTACTTCCAGACTAGGGGCTCAAGCAGATACGATCTCCAGGTCGCCAGGGGGTAGGCATGACCGAAGATCGCCAGCGGCGCCGCCTTGCCACGATCCTCGCTGCCGATGTGTTCGGCTACAGCCGCCTGACGGCAGAGAATGAGGAAGACGCGCTGCGCACGCTCAAGGCGCACCGCGCCGTGATTGATCGCCTGATTGCTCGCCACGACGGTCGTATTTTCAACACGGCGGGCGACAGCGTGCTCGCCGAATACAGGCTCAATCGAGGTCGATACGCAGCCAAGCGAGTTCACAGAAATCAGGATTCGATTTTTTTGTCCTCTCTTGGCCGCTAGCGGACGTCGGCAACACGATCTGGGGCGGCGCAGCGGAATGCAGTCCTTCAAGCCTTGTCGACAGGGCTCCTGCTGATGTTAGCTTGTCAACTCTGTCGCTACCGGCAGGGCTAACTTCAATTTTGGGGGACGTCATGGCCAGCAAGCAAGAAGAACCAAGTCTGCTTTTCCCGGCGCTGAGGCCCTTCTATGACCGGGTCATTCCGTTGTCCTGGCTGATCGTGCGCTTTGCGGTCGCATGGAATCTTCTCGTCCATGCCTATTTCAGTATCGGGCGCGGGCCGCTGGCCCTGGCTCCGGTTTTCGAGAAGATGGGATTTGTGCCGGGCAATGTCTTTGCTGCGACGACGTTTACGATTGAGCTGCTGGGCGGCATCGGAATCCTGCTCGGGCTGTTCACGCGTTTTTTCGCTGCAGCCGTAGCGATCGAAATGCTTGTTATCTTTTGCGTCTATTGGAATGTCGGCTTTTCCTGGCTCAGGGGTGGCTACGAATACGCATTGTTGTGGGGCCTCGTCTCGTTCGCGATTGCGCTGCGGGGGGGCGGGCCCTATTCGCTTGATCGAAAGCTGGGCCGGGAGCTCTGATTATTACCCTGCGGCTGAACGGCGGGCGCCGCGCGCCGGTCGCGCACGACGCCTGGTTCCTCCGTCACCCCTTCCAAGTGAATTAACACCGTAAGCCACGGATGACAAAATGCGCATATGCCGTTTCAACGACAACCGCCTCGGATTGGTGCGTGGCGATCTAGTGGTCGACGTCACGCCGGCGCTCGATCTTTTGCCGTCATATCGCTGGCCGCTGCCCTATGGCGATCCGCTGATCGCCCATCTCGACAAGGTCGGCCGCCGTGCCCAGGAAATCGCCTCGAGCCGTCCAGCTTTGCCGGTCGCCGCCGTCACGTTGCTTAGTCCGGTCGCCAATGCCAGCAAGATTATAGCCGCGCCAGTGAACTACCTGAAGCACGCCGATGAGGCGCGCGCTGATAAGGCGATAAATTTTGGCGCCGATATCAAGACCATCGATCACTATGGCTTGTTCCTGAAGTCGAATACTTCCGTGATCGGCGCCGGTGAACGCGTCAAGCTCCCAAAGATCGACCGGCGCATGGACCATGAGGTCGAAGTGGCAGCGGTCATCGGCCGCGAATGCTACCGCGTCGCGCGCGGGCAGGCGCTCGACATGGTCTGCGGCTACACCATCGCGCTCGATATGTCAGTGCGCGGTCCGGAAGATCGCAGTTGGCGCAAGTCATACGACACCTTTAGCGTGCTCGGCCCCTGGCTGGTCACGCAGGATGAGGTCGGCGACAGCGGCGAGCTTGATTTATCGCTTTCGGTGAATGACGAGCTACGCCAGAGCTCAAACACCCGCGCCCTGATCTTCGATATCCCGAAACTGGTGGTCTATGCCTCACAGGCTTATCGGCTATATCCAGGCGACGTGATCATGACCGGAACGCCCGAGGGCGTCGGGCCGGTGGCGCCGGGTGATGTGATGACCTGCACGGTCGAAAATATAGGCAGCATGCGCGTCACGGTCGAATGAGCGCCGGTGGCAATAGAAAATGGCCTGATAGTTACCGGAACGCAGCCGCGTTGTCCGCTTTTAGCGTGAAGCGGACATCAGAGGGGCATGCTGCAACATCTGCTTTTGACCAAAGCGGAACATTCGCGACCTCACAATCTCACCACATAAAGGTAGTAAATTGCGTGTGTCCCGAGCATGAGGGTCGGTCAGCATGCGACGGCGCGAGTTCATCACCCTTCTGTGCGGCGCGGCCGCGTTGCCCCTAACGGCGCGTGCGCAAAGCGCGATGCCGGTTGTCGGATACCTTGGCGCCGAATCGCCGATAGCGTTTGCCAGCCGTGTAAAAGCCTTTCGCCAAGGTCTCGGTGAAACCGGATATGTCGAGGGTCGAAATATCGCGATCGAATTTCGCTGGGCTGAAGGTCAACACAATAGATTATCTGCGCTGGCGGCAGATTTGGTAGGTCGTCAGGTGGCTGTAATTGTCGCGCCGGGAGGCGCTCCTGCAGCGCTCGCGGCAAAATCGGCGACCACGACTATCCCAATCGTCTTCGAGATGGGTGCCGACCCAATCGCAATCGGACTTGTCGGCAGCCTTAGCCGGCCAGGAGGCAACCTCACCGGCGTGACGAGCTTGAGCGTCGAAGTCACGCCGAAGCGGCTGGAATTTCTGCACGAGGTAATTCCCGCGGCGGGCAAGTTCGCCATTCTCGTCAATCCGACCAGTCCCACGACCGATTCACAATTGAGGAACCTGCAGGCGTCAGCGAGCGCTCGCGGATTGCAGCTCCATGTCCTGCAGGCCGGTAGTGAACGAGACATCGATACCGTGTTTGCAACCTGGCCGCAGCTGCAAGCGGCCGGACTCGTGTGCGCCTCCGACACCATGTTCGCCACACACAGTGAACAGCTTGCTACTCTGGCTGTCCGCCACGCGGTTCCCGCGATCCAGCAGTCTCGCGACTTCGCTATTGCCGGCGGCCTGATGAGTTACGGAGGCAGTTTTGTCGAGTCGCACCGGCAAGCTGGCATCTATACCGGACGAATACTCAAGGGCGACAAGCCTGCTGATCTACCGGTCCAGCAGGTCACCAAACTCGAGTTGTTTATCAACCTGAAGGCAGCCAAAATACTCGACGTCACCTTCCCGCAGTCGCTTCTTGGGCGCGCCGACGATGTGATCCAATGACGGCAGCGATATTCGCCGGTGGCCATTGGCAGATATGCTGCTGGCCTTCACCTACGTGCGCTTTCGGGAATGAAGCGGACATCTGAGTGTTCCCAGTAGCCCAATGGGAAAAAGGGACGTTTTCCTGAGGGCCAACGACAATGACTCCGTGTCATTGGCACTCCTCCACGTCACCCATGTGCAGCCAGTCTGCAAGACTGCCAGTGCAATAGCTTTGTTGTGCCAGCACGATCCAGAACATGCTCGCGAGGAGCACGCCCGCCACAAACGCTGTCGCCTTGCCACTCATGGTTAGTTCTCCTTCCCAGTGTTACTGGTGTCGCCGACAACAAGGTCCAGACACCACACCTGTGGCGACGTGCGAGTCTGCCTAGTTCGCGGGCATTTTTCTTTTGCCAGATCTTAAATCATTCAAAGCCGTAACAGCATCTTTTTGCGCCTCCAGGATTGCTATATTTGCTGCCGCAATAACCGTGCTTTTATCAGCATCGGGATGTAGCATTTCGATGTAGTTAGAGAGTGTAACAAAAAAGTCATTGCGTTCTTTTGGGCACGCTCGTTTTGTGAACACAAAAAATTCCTGTGCTGACATATTTGTCGGGACCACTCTGAGAACTTCGGTAGCCAGGCATTTCCAATAGCCGTCTTTGAAAAACTCCTTTGTGTTTTTGGCTTTTTCCAGTTCAGCCTGGGTGAACCCAGACAATACGAGCATCGCAACCGCAGGTATTACAAAACGCAATGTCATGGCCAGACCCTTACAGGTGCCTGCATCTATTATCTCGCGCTCAGCGCCGACTATATATCGGCTTCGTGGCAGCCCGCTTGGCTGCGTATTTTATCAGGGCCGAAACGGATGCGGCGCAGGTATTCTCATGAGGGGTTGTGCTTAAATGGTGCCATGTCCGCTTCTGGTGGACGTTTATATTGCGCCACCGAATCTCCGTTTTCGGGGCCAAGGTCGAAGTTGATGTGAAAGGCCTTTACTTCCGCTTTTTATCCAAAGCGGACAAAATGTCGCTTCCGACCGTAGTTGTTGTTTTGCCGTCGCCCTTCGACGCCTGAATGGTATATTTTTCAAGATTTTCGGGGCGACAAATGCCGGGAGACCGCGTCGATCGCAGACTTGCTGCGATATGGGCAGGCGATATTGCCGGCTACAGCCGGCTCATGGGCATTGATGAGGAAGGCACGCTGCGCCAGCTCAAAGCGCATCGCAAGGAACTCGTTGATCCCAAGATCACTGAGCACCGGGGCCGGATCGTCAAGACCACCGGCGACGGCATGCTCGTCGAGCATGCTAGTGTCGTCGACGCGGTGCGCTGCGTCGTCGACATCCAGCGCGGCATGGTCGAACGCAACGCCAATGTCCCGGCCGAGAAACGCATCCAGTTCCGCATCGGCATCAATGTCGGTGATATCATTATCGACGGTGACGACATTTTTGGTGATGGCGTCAATGTGGCGGCGCGGCTGGAAGCACTGGCTGAGCCCGGCGGCATTATGGTTTCGCGTGTCGTGCACGATCAGGTCCAGGATAAACTTGGTTTCGAATTCGACGATTTGGGAGAGCAGTCCGTCAAAAACATCGCCCGGCCAGTCGGCGTTCACCGCATTCATTTAACCGAGCAATCACAACGGTCAGTTGCTTTTGTTGGAGGCAAGACCGAACGAACGGTCTCCGAGCGACCTTCCATCGCTGTATTGCCCTTCGTGAACATGAGTGGCGACCCCGAGCAGGAATATTTCGCCGATGGAATTTCCGAGGACATTATTACTGGCCTGTCGAAGCTGCGTTGGTTTTTCGTCATAGCGCGCAACTCTTCGTTTGCCTACAAGGGAAAAGCCGTCGATGTGAAACGCGCGGCGCGTGAACTTGGCGTTCGCTATGTCTTGGAAGGAAGCGTACGCAAGGGCGGAAACCGTGTGCGTATCACCGCTCAATTAATCGACGCCACGACAGGTAATCACGTCTGGGCGGATCGCTACGATGGCGATCTTAGTGACGTATTTTCCCTACAAGATGAAATCACCCACAAGGTCGTGGCTGCGATTGAGCCTAAGTTGCTGGAAGCCGAAGGCATGCGGTCGCAAAACCGCTCACCGGAAGATCTCGGTGCTTGGGATATGGTCATTCACGCGAACTCCCTGTTCTGGCGGCTGAACAAGCCCGACGGTGAGGCGGCCATTGCCATTCTCAGACGCGCTGTAAAGCAGTATCCCGATTACGGCCCGGCGCATAGCATGCTGGCCTTTATGTTATTGCTGTCGGGTCGTCTTGCCTGGACATCAGCTGAACTAGAAGCACAGGTTCCCGAGGCGCAAAAGCTTGCCACAAAAGCAACGTCGCTCGATAACAGCGATCCGTGGGCGCACCTAGCGCTCGGGTTTGTCGCGTACACAAAACGATCGACCGACGAGGCGGTCGAGGAATTCACGCACGCGCTCGACCTCAACCCAAACTTTGCTGCCGCCCATGGATATTTAGCATTGGCACTCGCCCTTGCCGATCGATCCAAGGAAGCGATTGTGCACGGTGAGCAGGCCATTCGCATGAGCCCGCACGATCCGCAAACGGCACTATTCAACGTAGCTCTCGGCGCCGCCCACTATCTCGAAGGGCGTTTCACCGAAGCAGTCGTCTTTGGCCGAAAGGCAACTCAGCTCTCCCCTCAGCTAAGCGGTGCTTATCGCATCTATGTAGCGAGCCTGGCGGAAGCGGGTCAGATCGATGAAGCGCATGAAGCACTGCAACGTCTAAAGGAATTGCAACCCAGTATTTCTATTGCTTGGATTGAGCAATACGTGCCCTACACCGGCAGCGCAATGGCCAAGTTTCTCTCCGGCATGCGTAAGGCCGGGCTGGAATAGTCCGTGCCCATTATGCCCGCCGGTGTTTTTAGGGGGTAAAGCAGATATGACGCGGGACATATCACCGGGTTCGCGCAAATTTTTCTAAAGATTCCTCAGCATGTCCAGCGAGCGGGCCGAGCGCCGCATTCGCCGACGAAAAACCATATTCACCGCCAGCGGAATGACGACCAAAACGACGAACAAAAAGAAATATGGCAGTTGCAA
>Ga0335082_10006936_pt1 | contig 12335 bp, 13 predicted proteins | sample Lox_Sample_41_FD_206718 | JGI IMG/M metagenome (GOLD analysis project Ga0335082, IMG submission 206718) | Soil microbial communities from Loxahatchee National Wildlife Refuge, Florida, United States - Lox_Sample_4.1 | ecosystem: Environmental > Terrestrial > Soil > Wetlands | place: USA...
AGCCGGCCCGCAGGCGCTCGTCCGCGAGGCTGCGCAGAGAAGAAGCATTCACCACGGAGGCACGGGGATCACGGAGAGATTTTATTCTTAGAAACTCTGTGCCCTCCATCTCTCTGCGGTTTCCAAACCCTGACGCCCTCTCCTCTTCCTCCGGATTCGTCCCTCCCGGCGTCTCGTTCTCCAGTGCTTTCCCTTCGGCTCCGGGCGGGTGATCGCGCCAGGAAGCGTTCACGTACAGGTCTGCGGTCAACTCGGGGCCCAGCCGGGCCAGAATCTTCTCTTTCTCCAGCACGTCCTTGTAGACGCCGTGATTCAGAAACTCCGTCATGGAGAGTCCGACGAGAGCGGAGTCTTCCACCGTCCACGCGTGGGGAAAATAAGTGAGCAGGCGAAATTCCAGCGGCAGCGTCTTCTGGTGCTGGGCGATGTAGGCATTTACTCCGGCGGCATAGGCCTCAAAGTTTGCGCGCTCTGCCGGTTCCAGATTGGCTGTGACCTTCTCCGCGACTTGCCGGAGTCCAAGGATGCGTTGCTCGCGATCGATCTTGACGTACTCCGGTCCCAGGACGGCCGAGATTTCTCCGGAGGCGTAGCGGCGGGTCATGTCCATCTGCCACAGGCGGTCCTGGGCCGTGATATACCCCTGCGCAAACAGCAGGTCTTTCAGGCTTGACGCAGCGATATTGGGTACGCCCAGCGCATCCCAGGTGACAATGACCGGCGCGGACAGTCCCGCCAGACGCACGGTGCCGTCCCGCTGTGGCAAGGCCGCCTTGACGGCGCGATAGAACCAGACATCAAAGCCCAGAAAGGCCAGCAACAGCAGCGCGAGAACCGCGACTACGGCGCGAAGGACGAAGCGGGAAGTTGATGACCGGGCGGGTGTTGCAACTGTAGTGGAAGCCATGGAAAGTCTCGATTATATAAAGGACTCGCCCCGGCGCGCTTCTCTCCGCCGATGAAGCGTGTCTCATTTACAATTCTCTGTCGCTCAGCGGAGCTTACCTACGTCCATGCCTCGGCCATGCCTGCTTGTCGTGCTGCTCCTTTCCACCTTTGCCTTTGCCCAGAATGCCGGCCCCTCGACGCCAAAGAAAGCGCCGCCTCCGCCGGACGCCTGGAAGACGGTCCATTTCTCGGCGCTCATTGTCGACACTCATGCCGACACGCCGGGCCGCCTGGTGGACGAGAACTTTGACCTGGCGCAAGACGCCGGAACCGGACATCTCGACTTCAACAAGATCAAAGCCGGCAATCTGGGTGCCGAGTTCTTCTCCATCTGGGTGGATCCCGTGGTGTACAAGGGCCGCGAGATTCAGCGTGCGCTGGATATGATTGATTCCGTGTACGAGCAGGCGCGGCTGCATCCTGACAGGATGCAGATGGCCTTCAGCACGCAGGACATTCTTGCCGCCCACCGCCAGCACAAGCTGGCTGCGCTGCTGGGCGTGGAAGGCGGCCATGCCATCCAGGGCGATATGCGTGTCTTGCGCGACTATTATCGCCTCGGCGTGCGCTACATGACGCTGACCTGGTCAAACACGAACGAGCTGGGGGATTCCAGCGGTGACATGACCGACAAGAACGTCGAGCATCACAACGGCATCACCGACTTCGGCCGGGCCGCGGTGCGCGAGATGAACCGCATCGGCATGATGGTGGACATTTCGCACGTCGCCGACCGCACGTTCTATCAGGCGCTGGTGGCAAGCCGGGCCCCGGTAATCGCATCCCATTCCTCCTCGCGCGCGCTGACCGATGTGCCCCGCAACATGACGGACGACATGCTGATCGCGCTGGCGCGCAACGGCGGTGTGGCCCAGGTAAACTTCAACTGTGGCTTCATATCGCAGAAGTATGTTGACCGGGAGAAGCAACTGGCAGCCCAACACGATCCCGATTACGAGAAACTGCAGGGATGGTTCCGCCAGCAACAGACCCCGCAGAACCGTCAGCAGATGGAAGAGGTCAAGCTGACTCTGGAGAAGAAGCTGCCGCGCCCGCCGCTCAGCGACCTGATTGACCATATTGATCACATGGTGAAGGTCGCTGGAGTTGATCACGTCGGTCTGGGTTCGGACTTCGATGGCGTGCCCTGCACCCCGGCGGGACTCGACTCCGCCGCCGACCTGCCAAAGATTACGCAGGCGCTATATGAGCGCGGCTATAAGGCTACCGATCTTGATAAGATTCTGGGCGGCAATCTGATGCGGGTGTTTGCCGAGGTGGAGAAGCTTTCCCGGGAGATTCAAGCCGAAACCAATCGTGATACGCGGCGGGAGCTTGTTCCTGCGGCGCCACCACAGAAGCAGTAAGCCATGGTATTGCCAGGAGGACTCATGCGTAATGTTCTAACCGCAATTCTTTGCCTCAGTCTCACCGGACTGGCGGGCGCCCAGGCTTCCAACGGAACGTCGTCGAAGGAGCCGACAGCCACGATTGAAACCACGGCGGGCAACATCACCTGCACTCTTTTTGCCGATAAGGCGCCGGAGACGGTAGCCAACTTTGTTGCCCTGGCGAACGGGACCAAGGCGTGGAAGAACCCCAAGACCGGCGAGATGATGCACACCCCGCTTTACAATGGCACCATCTGCCATCGCGTGATTCCCAACTTCATGATTCAATGCGGCGATCCGGCGGGCAACGGAACGGGCGGGCCGGGCTACAGCTTCAAGGACGAGTTCAGCAACGACCTCACCTTCGATCAGCCCGGTCGTCTGGCCATGGCCAACAGCGGTCCCAACACCAACGGCTCCCAGTTTTTCATTACCGAAGTCCCCACGCAGCACCTGAACAACCATCACACCATCTTCGGCCAGTGCCAGGACCTTGACGTCGTCAAGAAGATCGCGCGCATGGCGACCGATCCTCGCAACGACCGTCCTTATGATCCTCCGAAGATCGTTCGCATCAAGATCGTTCAGCCGGCGCGGCCCCGGACCGAGCCCAAAGCTGCTCCTGCAACCAAATCGCCGTCGCAGTGACGTGGCCGGCGTCTATCTATGATCCTCGACGCGCTGCACAAGATTGCCAACCACGGCGCTTCCCTCACCCGGGAGGAAGCGCGGGGGGTGATGGCGCAGGTGCTGGCCGGCGATGCGACGGAGGCCCAGATTGGCGCGCTCCTGGTGGCGCTGCATATGAAGGGCGAAACCGTCGAGGAGATTGTCGGCTTCGCCCAGGCCATTCGTGACCAGGCCGCGACCCTGCGCTCCGATGACAGCGAGGCGCTGGACCTGAGCGGTACCGGACGCGACGCCTTGGTGGATACCTGCGGCACGGGCGGCGACACCAGCGGCACGTTCAACATCTCGACCGCGGTGGCGCTGGTTATCGCCGGGGCCGGCGTAAAGGTCGCCAAGCACGGCAATCGCAGCATCACGTCGCAGTGCGGCTCAGCCGATGTAATGGAGGCCCTGGGCGTCAACATCAATCTGCCCGGGGCCCGGCTGGCGGAATGCCTGCGCCAGGTCGGCATTGTCTTCCTGTTCGCCCCGGCGTTGCATTCGGCCATGAAGTATGTGCAGCCGACCCGCCGTCAACTACGACTGCGCACCGTGTTCAACCTGCTTGGGCCGTTGACCAACCCAGCCCATGCCTCGGCGCAGGTGGTGGGCGTCTATTCGGCCGACCTGGTCGGAAAGCTGGCCGAGGCCTTGCGTGACCTGGGGCTACATCGGGCGCTGGTGGTGCATGGGGACGACGGACTGGATGAGATCACCATCTCAGGCCCAAGCGATGTCGCGGAGTTGCGCGACGGAGAGGTCCGCCGCTATCGGGTGCAGCCCGAGGATTTCGGTTTGCAGCGGGCCACACTTCACGAAATTGCCGGGGGCGATGCGAGCCGGAATGCCAATGTCATTCGCGCCGTCCTGCAGGGAGAGCGTTCTCCCCGGCGCGATGTCGTCTTGCTTAACGCAGCAGCGGCCCTGGTAGCCGCCTCCCATGCCGACTCCATCGGTGAAGCCCTGCCCCTGGCAGCTTATGCGATTGATTCCGGGCACGCACAACAGCGGCTTGAGCTGCTGGTAGAATTCACGAATCGCACGTAGCCGGCCTGTTCGCTGCTTTCCGGAAACCAGCGTGACAGCCGCGGGAAAGCCGGTTACTGGTTGCCAAAATCTGACATGAAACTTGCGCGCGCACTTATCGCCATCGGCTCGTTGCTGCTGCTGCTAACGGTGTTGCTACATTCCTACGGGTACGTTCAGGTCGCACCGAAGGTGGCGGCCAGCAATCTCCCAGCTGCTCTTCAGGGTGCGTTCAAGGCGCTCTGGTGGGTGTTGTCGGTAACGGGGATCCTGTTGTGCCCGCTGATCCTCTGGGCCAGTCGCATCCCCAACGGCCGCGGTCTGGTGCTCCTGGCCACGGCAATCCCTGTGCTTATGACCCTCGTAACTCTCTTGTTCGTAGGAGTTTTTGTGGGCAGCATCGGTTTGGGACTGTCGTCGCTGTTCCTGCTGGCGGGAGGTTCCCTGCTGCCCGGGACATCTCACGCATAGCTTCGCCGTCGAATCCCGAAGAAAAGACGACGAAAAGACAAAGAGCCGGCGTTACCGTGCCGGCTCCTCGCCAGGTTAACTCAGCTCAACTGGCGTCGCACATGGCCCGCGACGGCGAGCGCGCCTGAAAGCAGGAGCAGAATGGTGCCGGGTTCCGGCGTTTGCCCGCATCCGCTGCCGCAGGCACCCTGAATTGCGAAGGCTTCGGAAGGAATCGTGCCTAGCGCGCTCTCCGACGCCATGGAGGGTCCGCTGTTTTCATCCCAGTACAGCGGATTCCCCTGCACGGTTGTAGCGTTTTGCAGGTTCAGCCAGTATGTACCGGCGCTCAAGGGTACGTTCAGGCCAACGACGGTTAGCTGATCGATGTCGTACCCATACTGGTTGACGGAGATGAAGGAGTCGCGCACCGAGGCCGTGCCGCTGGCAAAGGTGGTGCCTCCGAACTCGGCCGAAGTAAAGGACCAGTCCACCGTCAGAGCGGTATCGCCGGGAAATTCCCACGCCCAGAACACGAACCCGATGGGAGTGGAGGCCGCATTGAGCGTGAAGGTGTCGCTGACGGTATAGCCGAAGTTGATGGTCCAGGCATCGACTGTGCCGTTGACCGGGCCGTTGTCGTAGAGATATTGCGCCATGGCCGGAGCGGCTGATAGCGCGAGGCATAGGCATATAAGCGCGAGAGCACGTAGCTTCAAGGCATTCCTCCAATTAGAAGATCTTTTTCCGCATGGCTCCCAACACGCCGGTCAGCCCGGTACCCAGGAGCAGAATACTGCCGGGCTCTGGCGTGTCGCACTGGCAAGTGGCGTAGCCGACGAGATCGAATGACTCCGACGGAATTGTTCCTACTGAACTTTCCGAGGCCTGTGAGGGACCACTGTTTTCGTCCCACCAGATAAAGTAACCCCAGGCAGTCGTGGCGTTCATCACGTTGAACCAGTACGTGCCGTTATAGAAGCCGATACAACAAATGGAGGCAGTCAGCTTGTCCACGGCATAGCCATACTGATTGATTGAGATGAACTGGTCCGTGACGCTCGAAGTACCCCCACCGATCAAGAAGCCGCCGAACTCGGCGGTTGTGACCGACCAATCCACTGTCAGGGCCTGATCTCCGGGCGCTTCCCAAACCCACATGTCGAAACCAGTGACGTAGTTGAACTGGTAGTTGGTGATAGTGAACGAGTTGCTGACAGCATTGCCGTAGTAGGAGCTTATCAACCAAGCGTTGTCTGCTCCATTGTAAGAACCGTTGGAATACACAATTCCGGCTGTCGCTGGCATCGTGGCCAAAGTTAGGAACAGAGTTAACAACAAACCGATATGCAACCTCATCATGTCCTCTGCTTAGAGCACCTTCCGGCGCAGCGCGCCTGCCAGGCCAACCAGTCCCGATCCCAGGAGCAGGACCGTACCGGGTTCTGGCGTCTGCGGTGGACCGCAGTCGGGGCCATTGTGTTCCCCGCAACAGTAGCAGGTCGTCAAATCAAAGGCTTCCGACGGAATCGTTCCCAGCGCGCTCTCGGAGGCCTGTGACGGACCACTATTCTCATCCCAGTACAAGGGGTTGCCCTGCAGGGTGGTAGCGTTCTGCAGGTTGAGCCAATAGGTCCCGCTGCTCAAATTCACATAGAACTCGTTGTAGGCGCTCAACTTGTCGATGTCGTAGCCGTACTGATTGACGGAGAGGAACGCGTCGGTGACGGTTACCGTGCCCATGCCGTAAGTCGTACCGCCGAATTCCTGTGAAGTGATGGACCAATCCATCGTCAAGGTCCGGTCTCCCGGAAATTCCCACACCCAGATGTCAAAGCCCGTGGCCGTCCCGTACCCGGAGACCGTGAAGCTGTCACTAACGACATAGCCGAAGTTGATGGTCCAGGCATCGACCGTGCCGTTCGGATTTCCGTTCTGATACAGGAACTGGGCCGCGCAGCTCGCCGCAAGGAGAATGCTGCACACTACGATGGTTAGGAATGTTCTTGTTCTCATGAAAACCTCCGTTAGCGGAACAGCTTGTGCCGTAGTCCGCCGGCCAAGCCGGCAAGTCCTGCAATGCCCGAGCCGAGCAGGGTGAAACCGCCGGGTTCGGGTGTATCGTCGCAGCCGGTGCGATCAGCCCAGCACATGCATCCCGTGCAGGTGTACCCACCAGTAAGGTCAAAGGACTCCGATGGAATCGTTCCCAGCTCGCTCTCGGAGGCTTCCGACGGACAGCCCGGAGACGTGCAGCCGAAACCGCTGTTCTCGTCCCAGTAGAGCGGATTGCCATACAGTGTGGTGGCGTTCTGCAGATTCAACCAATACGTCCCTGCACCCAGAAAGACAGCCAAGCCGGCCGCCGAGAGTTTGTGAATCTCATAACCGTACTGGTTGGTGGAGAGGAGCGTATCGGTGACATTCGCGGTACCACTTCCAAGCACCGCCCCGCCGAATTCCTCGGTAGTAACCGACCAGTCCACCGTGAGCGCCTGGTCGTAGGGGTACTCCCATACCCAGAGATCAAATCCGCTGATGTGTCCCAGTTGCCAGGTGAAGGTATCGCTCACCGCGTAGCCGAAGTTGATGGTCCAGGCGTCGACCGTGCCATTGTAGGGACCATTGCTATAGGCGATCTCGCCTAATGCCGGGGTGGTGGCGAGCGCCAGGGCAAGCAGTCCCAGGAAGACGATAGCCAGCTTCATAGAGGCCTCCTCATGACTCAAAAAAGCCTGCGCCGCAAGCCTCCGGCCAGGCCGATCAATCCGGCGATTCCGGACGCGAGCAGGTTGAAACTACCCGGCTCAGGCGTATTCGGGGGACCGCAATCCGGGCCCTGATCCCTGAAACATCCACAGCCGATACAACTCTGGCCGGTGACGTCAAAGGACTCGGAGGGAATGGTTCCGAGAGCGCTCTCCGAGGCCTGCGATGGGCCACTGTTCTCGTCCCAGTACAGAGGGTTGCCCTGCCAGGTGGTAGCGTTGGCCAAGTTCAACCAGTAGCTGCCGGGACTGAGGTTGACCCGTGGACCCGACAAGGAGAGCTTGTCGATGTTGTAGCCATACTGGTTGGCCGAGATGAATTGGTCAGCAACGGACGCGGTACCACTGCCGTAGGTCGTGCCCCCAAACTCCTCTGAGGTGATGGACCAGTCCACGGTCAGGGTCTTGTCGCCGGGAAACTCCCAGACATAAATGTCAAAGCCCTCAACAGTTGCCGCCGAGGTGACATGGAATGTATCGCTCACGACATACCCGAAGTTGATGGTCCAGGCATCCACCGTGCCGTTAAGATTGCCGTTGGAATAGACAATCTGCTGAGCAGCCAGACCGGTCGCGAGAGTCAGCGAAACCAGGAGCAATAAGATGATGAGACTGCGCGAAGCACGCATAGGCATCCTCCGTGCCTCTGCGCGCGGAGACTGGCGGGAGGTGCGTAGTACTCGGAGCCCTGGGGGGTGAGCAGCGCGTGCCACAACTCCTGCAGCGAGGCAGGGGCACGAGTTGATTGTTTCACTGCGGCCGTGTGAGGCAAGGAAATAGTGCAACCACTCAGCTTTTGTTTCCCGTTTTGGGAACCCGAGGATCGGGGAGTGCTCTGATTCTTCCCCTACTGCCGAAGGGCACGCGCAGCAAGTATGCCGAGGCGCGCGGAGCACAACGGCACGGGGCATCTTGGCGGGGGAGTCAACATGTAGCGATGCCGCGCCACAGCTGCTGCAACGAAACGCGCGTGGCAGCCAATTCCAACACCAGCTATGATATTCGGGCCCAGCGCGGTCTCTCAGCCGGGCAAAGAGCCGGAACATCCTCTAGTAGTTTTTGAGTATTAAATGAGGCCCAGGCAATATTACAATTCGGTGAACCCCAGCCAACCGCTGTCACGGTAGGAGAACGCATGGCAACCGCCACAGTAACTGCAGCAAGCCAAAAGAAACAGGGTAGCGATCCGCGCAAGAGGGAGCCTGTAACCCCCAGTTGGGTAGGTCGCGTCCCGCAACTCAAGCCCGGTACCTATGCCGACGGAATGCCCATCCATCAGGTGGAATACCTGTGCTGCAAGCTCATTCTGCGGCCTAACAAGTTCTGCTCGCGCCAGAGCTTCTTCGACTTTGGGAAGGTGTTTAAGGAGCCCGCCAAGCAGACTGGCGTCAAATACAGCATCGCCGGTTTTGATTCCGAGCCGGTCAAAGCCCGCGAGGTGGTGTTCGTTGATACCGACGACTTCCGTCTTTACAACAACGCGTTCATTCTGCGGCGCCGGATCCCCTACAAGGACGGTTTCCCCATCGGCGATCCGGAGATCGTCTTCAAGTTCCGGCATCCCGACATGCAGTTGTGCGCCGAGACCGACGTCCGCCCGCACATTCTGGGCGACCACCGGGTCAAGTTCAAGTGCCAGGCCATGCCGCTGAAGGAGAAGCTGGGCGGCATTCGCCTGCTGTTCTCGCACAACGTCCAGTTTCTGCGCTCCGCCATCGGCATGGGTAAAGAGAACGTGCGCGATATGGACCAGTTGATCGATCTGCTGCCGGTGCTCTCTCGCGTCCGCAAGAACCCGAAAGAGGAGATCCACCTGGTCAGCAACACCATCGTCGAGGAGGTCCTGCAGGACATCGGCGTGCTCGACTTTGGCGACGGCATGACGGCCAAGGCCAACGTGGCCATCTGGCGTACCCGCGGCGAACACCGCCCGCTCATCGGGGAGTTTGCCTACCAGTTCAAGTTCAAGAACCGTAACGAACTTGCCAAACCGGCATTAAAGCGCGCGGAAGATTTCTTCATCGCGTTGCAGTACGCGGCCGAGGAGTACATCGCCCTGAATTGCACCAAGACGGCGACGGTATATCGCCTGCTGGGCAATCCCCCCAAGTCACACGAGTAGCACTCCCGATGGCGTCCCGCCCTGTCGTCTCCAGCAGACGACAAGGGTGGGGCACCTGAAACCCCTGCAAGATCGACCGCTACGGATGGTTCTGGTCGGGCGGAAACTGAGTGCCTGGATTGGACTGCGGATTCACGTTCTGTTGCGGCTGCCCTGAGCTTCCCGTCTGTTGGCCGAAGGGGCTCTGCTGCTGGTTCATCTGCCCAGCCGGAGTTCCAATCTGCGTGCTGCCAATGGTGGTGGGCTGATACGGCCCGCGCAGCAGCACGTTTGCCTGGTCCATGATGGGGTTGTAGATGAATTGCCACTGGTCGTAGGTCTTCTTCTGGTTGTAAATGCGAATCGTGGGGTCTTTGCTCGTGCTGGCTACACCCACGATCGCTCCGCCGCCGAAGGTCTGATTGCTACCGGAAGTGCTTTGCTGACCGAGCGCCGTGCCTGACTGGCCCGACGAGCTCGGGTCGGTCTGACTAGAGTTGCCTCCCAGACTGAAGGTATTGGCAAAAGGGTTATTACCCGGCTGATTGCCGGTGGCGCCACCGGGAGACGACCCCAGCGTGCCGGTCGGCTGCTGGCCCGAGCCCGACACCACCGCACCCTGCGAGATTGCGGTGCCGGGCGTTAAACCGGGTGACAAAGCATTCCCCTGACTGGCCTGGGCCAGGGCTTGACCAAGCGCGCCCTGTTGCCCCGCCGCTCCCAGTGCCGCCGCCGGGGTGCCCGGCCCGTGGGCGTTGAGTAACGACTGGATATCACCGTAGTTCAGCACCTTCCATTTGCCGTCCTTGGTCAGCGGGTCTTTGTAGTGCTTGCGCAGAAAGCGGACTTGGTTGGTGTTGTCCAGTTGCTCCAGGTTGGCAGGATAGCGCCCGAACTTCTTGTAGTACTTCTTGATGGCGCGGGCGTATTCGGTCCCGCGATGGATCATCTCCTCTTCGCGGTCGCGCTTCAACTGCTGCACGATGCTGGGCGCCACCACGGTCAGAGCGATGACCAACATCACCATCATCAGCATGATGGAGAGCAGCAGGTAGCCTCCGTCGCGCTGACGGCGGGAGGCATTTCGCACACCGGCGGACAGGTGCAATTCCCTTTCCTGCAACGCACTGGAATTCGAACACCGCATAAAACAGCCGCTTAACTCATGCTGAGCGGCAGGGTCTGCCGGTTGTTGGTAAGCACGTCTTCCACATCCACGGAGTTGGGGCCGATGTGCACGATCTTGTAGCGGCGATCGACGATGTCGCCTTCCTTGGCAACGAAGATGTCCTCGCCTTTAAGCAGGAAGATGCGCTTGTTGCCGTTCTTCGGTCCGGCGAAGCCATAGAACTTCAGGTTGATAGGCGGCGGCGCCGGCGGGGTGTACGCCGGCTTGGGCTGCTTGTCGGGAGGCAGAGGCTTTGGAATCGGCGGCGCCTCCGGTTGCGCATGGAAGATGTCCCGTCCCGCGCCTTTGTACTCGACATCCTCGCTGGTCTTCAGAAGGTCCAACCGCAACGATGGATCCAGCGACTTGGCCAGCAATGGACCCGGGGGCTTTCGATTGGCAGACGCCGAACCCTTGGCCGGCTGCGCAGGGGCTGCCGGCGATGGCTTCGCTGCAACCGGCGGGGGCGGCGGCGCGCTCTGGTCGCCACGGAAGGCACGCACCCCCAGGGCCCCGGCCACGATCAGCAAAGCCGCCGCGATGAGGGTCTTCGTCCTGTTTTCTGTACCCAGCTTCACGAAGTGACGGCTCCTGCGCGCAAGTATGTTTCCACCTTCAGTTGCAGCCGCACATTCCCCTGCTGTTCGCCAAAGCTGACGCTGTCGATGAGAAAGAACATTTTGTCGCGCTCCAGTGCGTTGATGAACTTCACTTCCTGCAGGTAACTGCCGGAGAGCGCGATTTCGATGTTGAGCTTTCGCAATCCCTGCACCGGCGCATCCTTCTCATCGTACTTGAGGCTGGCGAAGCGGACCCCGGCCTCGTTCGCCATTTTGCCCAAGTCCGCGGCTACCGCCGAGTATTGTGCCGGAAAACGGTTGCCGTAGAATTCGGCGACATCAGCGGACGCCTGCTGGAGTTTCTGGTCCATGCCGCGCGTGGGCAGGACTTCTTGGCGTTTCGCGGTCAGCTGCGCACGCAACTCATAGTAGTCGCGCTGGCGCGCCTGTCGCGACTTGCCCGCCGGCGACAGGAGGTACCCGATACACAGCAGGTCGAGGACAACCAGTCCGATCACCACCGGCATCCAGGTCCTGCGGATTTCGCGAATACTGGCCATCAATTTCCTCTCTGCGGGCGTGGCGGCTGGTTTTGCGCCTGTGCGGCGGGCATGCCGCCGTCGCCATTCGCGGCCGGCCGGCCGGCGGCCGCCTTCGCGGGTGGTGCTGGTTCTTCCCCGCCTTTCTTTTCCTTGTCCTCGCCGCTGGGCTCGTCGGCCGCTCCGGGGACGTAGATGGCCGCCACGTCAATCAGATTGTTGCCCGGCCCGGCGCTCTGATCGCTTGTGTTGGTCATCACGCTCTCATTCACCATCTGGGGCTGGCGAAAGTGGCTCGACTTCTCCATGTGCTGGACCAGCTCCACGGCCCGTTCGCGCGCATCCGTGGCCACCGTCATGTGCAGCAACAAATCACCGGCCTTGGTGTATTCCTGCTTAATGGATACCACCCGCAAATCGGGCGGCATGATCTTCTCCATCTCGGTGAATAGCCGCGTCCAGGAAAGCGCCTTGCGGGCGAACAGCTCGTTCAGAAACTCCGACTGGTCCGCCACTTCCCGGTTGGCCGGCTTGGCCAGCAGGATCCGCGCCTGCATCTCCTCCCGGTCCAGGTTGTCCATCTCCTGCTGTACTAAGGCCAGCTGCTGATTGACGCTGCGCGACTGCACCCGCTGATACAGGATGTAGCCCAGCAGCAGCACCGTAACTACGACCAGCACACCCACAACCGAGCCGATCATGCGACGGAACTGCC